>Ga0209056_10008994_pt1 | contig 10220 bp, 12 predicted proteins | sample GraSoiAngelo_114_FD_185876 | JGI IMG/M metagenome (GOLD analysis project Ga0209056, IMG submission 185876) | Grasslands soil microbial communities from the Angelo Coastal Reserve, California, USA - 14_0903_13_40cm (SPAdes) (version 2) | ecosystem: Environmental > Terrestrial > Soil > Grasslands...
AGGGAGAGCCAGATGTTGTCCGCCTGCGTGATCGTCCGGCCGGTCGACGAGCGATGCACATCGCCGACCTTGAAGTCCTCGAGGAAGGGGCCATCGGTCACGAGGGCGGATGGTAGACGGACCGTCAGGCGGCCCCCGAGACCGCTCCCTCTGAGATCGTGAGTTCAGGTCGGACCCCCGTTCCGGACAGCTGTCGGAGCCCTGCATGCACTTCACAGTGGCAGTTGGCGCAGAGCATCACGCACTTCGCGAGCTCGCTCACGATCTGAGCCCAGGATCGACCCATCCCCCCAGTGGCGATCTCGAAGTCTTTGGTGCGTGCGTCTAGGTGATGAAATTCGAAGACGGTGGCGGGGTAGCGGCGATTGCACCCGAAGCAGACGTCGCCGAAGCACTCGACCGCACGACGTTTCTTTTCTCTTCGCAGTTCGGCAGGCCGTCCACCTGTCTCATCGCGTATGTGCCGTAGGCGATGGCAGGTCGCGCAGAGGAGGACGCATTTTGCGGCTTCGGCTTTCAGGCGGTCCCATGAGCCACTGAAGTTCGCCAGGGTGAAGCTCTTTGTCTCGGGATCTAGATGATGAAATTGGAAGGCTTCGATACAGGCCGCGTAGCCGCAATCGACGCAGGCGCCACCTTGTGCTGTTATGAGTGCGGCTTTACGTTCGCGACGTCGTTTGCGCAGGGACCGGCGAAACGACTCAGTTCGCCTTCTGCGCCGCTCGGCCGCCAAATCCAGCGTCTGGCCGAACGGGAACTTGGATGTGTTGTGCCTGCCGAATGGCGAGCATTCAAGACAGAAGCGCCTCCGGTACAACGACCGAAGCTTCCCCTCAATCACCACCTTCGCCGGAAACTCACGCTGACAAGCCTGGCACTTGAGCAGGCGTAGTCCGCGGATGACGGGGCGCCGCGGCTTTCGAAGAGAACGGAAGGGCCGGCAATTCACGCATCGGTGGCGGCCGCGAAGATCCCGTCGCTTCCCATCAATTACGACAAACCGAGGAAATTCGGAGTCACATGCCTGGCACCTGAGCACGATGTGAATCGAACATTGGTTCTAACGTCGCGTCAAGACCCTTATCAACGCCCGGCAGATCTGCTCCCCGGGGAGGATTCGAACCTCCAACCTACTGATTACCCGCTCCCCGAGGTTTCCCTCGGACGTGGACTATCTCATCGCCATCGCCTTGTCGGCCTTAGGCGCTGGGCGCTTAGTCTCTGAACCTTCCCGAGGCGTCCCTCGGGCTTGGCTGCGGATTGCCATCGCGCTCGCGCGCATTAGGTTTCCCGCAATTCACCCAGTTCCCACTCTTGGGTTTCCCCAAGAGGCTGCCACCATTTTTGGACAGTCAGCCGCGCTACCCTTGCGCCACCGGGGAGTGTGCACTGGATTCTACGGTATCGAGTGAGTCGCGAATGCCCATCTAGCGCATGTTCGCCGAATCGTTCGCCGTATCCAAAAGCGCGTGACCCGCGACAGCACTCACGGCGTCCGACGCGATCCAGGATCGCGTGGGTCTCAACATCGCGTCCCGCCTCCTCGGGCTCGGCGTCATCTTCGACATCCTCGCGTTCGGCTTCGGCTTCGAGTGGGATCGGCGCTGGCACGCGACGCATCCGTTCGAGGACTTCTTCTCGCCGCCGCATATCTTCGCGTATTCGATGCACGGCTGCGCGACGCTCACGCTCACCTATATCGCCTTCACGCCGGAGCTACGCCGCTGGTTCGGCGACGCGTTCGCCCCGCCGCCCTTCCCGTTCCCGGTGCCTGGTCCGATCGCGCTCGCCGGCGGTGGTTTCGTTGTGACCGGGGCCCGCCGGCTTGTTCGTCGGCTTCCTGCTCTTTTCGAGCTCCTCGAACGCGTGCCGGCCGTTCATGAACAACCTCAGCCCCGAGGTGGTCCACTATGTCGCGAGCATCCCGGTCCTTGTGGCCTAGCCGGCGTTCCGGCACACCGCGCGCATCTATCGGGCGTGCGATATCACGCGCTTCAGCCCGCTCTTCGTGCCGCTCGTCGCGCTCGGCGCCGGCTTGGTCTTCGGGCTGCTGCGCCGCTTCGACCCGCGCGCGCTTCTGGTCCTCGGGCTGGGCGCGTTCCTCACCTACACGACGACGTATGTCCCGCTCATCGTTTCCGCGATCGCTCTCGCCGTGCGCGGGACGGCGACGGTAGGCTGGCGCTGGTGGGCCTTCACGGGACTGCTCGGCATCGCGACCGCGATCACCTGGGACCATCCAGTCACGTTCGGCGGTGCGCTGCTCGCCGCCCCGCTGATGGTCGTCGGGGCCGTTGTCGCCGAGCCGATCTGGCGGGTCGTTGAGCGCCCGACGCGCGGCCGCGTCCTCACGTTCGTCATCCTCGCCCGGATCTGCGCGCCGGCGCTCACCGGCGTCCTCGACCTCGCGCTTCGCTCGCGCGCTCCGTAGGCTCGAGCCGCGCGCGTTCCTCCGCGGCGTCGTCGACACGACCCGGGCCGGGCTATCGCCGGCGCTCTCGTCCTTCCGCTCAACGACTTACTCCTACATGGCGCAACTGTGGTTCGGCAATCCACAGCTGCATTACGAGGTATGGATGCGGAGCCGCATTGGCGTGATCGAGCTCGGGCTCCACTTCGAGGCCGATCCGCTCACCAACGCGCGTCTGCTGGCCGCGTTCAAAGCGCGGGAGCGTGCGATCCGCGATGACCTCGGCGACGATGCGCGTATCGAGACCTGGGACAAGGGATGGGCGCGCATTTGGGAGCCGGTCCCGCTCGGCACGCTCGACGACGAATTCCTCGAGCGCCTCGCGTCGCGCATGACGGCCTACATCACCGTGCTCGAGCCGATCCTCCTCGACGAACTGCCGTCGGACGTTGCGTGGTCCGAGACGCGCGGGCGAACAGCTCATCGCGCCCCCACTGGAGCGCGCGCGAAGCAGCGCCGGTAGAACTCGAGCGTCCGCTTCCACGAGGTGCAGGCTTGCTCGTAGCCCGGCGTCTTGGGGTCATCGAGCGAGGCCTTGAGAAAGCCGTGGCCCAGGCCGGGGTAAATGTGGAACTCATGCTCGACACCGGCCTTCTGCAGCGGGGCACGAAGCTTTTCGACGTTGTCCATTCCCGCGCCGGCGTCCTGGTCGCCCCAGTGGCCGAGGATCGGTCCGCGCATCTTCGGTGCGAGGTCGATCGGCGAGGCGTCGGTCCGCGCGTCGGCAGGGAAGCCGTAGTAGGAGACCGTCGCCGCGATCCCCTCTTTCCGCGCCGCGAGGAGCAGGACCATCGTGCCGCCCATGCAGAAGCCAATAGTCCCGACGGTAGCCTTCACGTCTCGGTGCGCGCCTAGCCAGTCGATCGCGGCCGACATGTCGCGGCCCCAGCGCTTGAAGTCGAGCTTCTTCGCCCTCTCCATCGCCGCCTCGCGGGTCGGCTCGGGGAGGGCGCCCTCGCGAAAGAAATATTCGGGCGTCACCGCGACGAATCCCGCCTGTGCTAGCCGCCGCGCGAGATTGTCGTAGAACGGGCTACGGCCGAAGACGTCGTTCACGATCAGGATCCCAGGCGCCGGAGTGCGTTCAGGGAAGGCGAGGAGCCCGGGCATCGCTGCGCGCCCCTCGACCGGGATCGTCGCTTCTTCGATGCGCACATCGGGGATGGGAGCGCCGGCAGGAACTTCGGGATGGCACATCTGTTGACCTCCTGCGGACACGGACGACGGACCGCGCGAGTCTAGAGTCCGGCGGTGGGCCAGGCCGACCTACGTTGAGCGCGTCGTGCGCACGCCGATCGTCGGGTCACGACCCGCGGATCACAGCGATGAGCCTCGTGAAGACGAGGGCAGAGCCGAGGAGCATGAGGATCGTTCCGGCAAGCGCGCCGCCCATCGCGTCGATACGCGGGAAACGGCTGCGCCGCGCGAGGACGATCGCGGCGACCGCAAACGCGGCACCGACACCGACCATGACCGCGAGGAAGACGTCGTACCCAAGCAGCTGGCGCTTCGCGAAGAAAGGCGGATAAGGACTCGACTGGTAGGCATTCGCGCCCTCGACAAAGATCGCGATAACGGCGGAGCCGATGCCCACAGTCGCTCCGAGGATGCCGCCGATCCAGCCCCACATCCGGTCGCGTCTGCTGCTGACACCCTCGCCGGGGCCGACGGGAGTCTCAATTACTGGGGGCACGTTACGGCTTTCGCGCCGCGTCCACCGCCTCCAGCGCGTTGCCGACGAGACGCTGCGCACCCCCGAGCGCGCGAGGCACATCGAAGCGACGATCAAAGCTGCCGAGATTCTCCGCCGCCTCGAGGGCCTCCTCCAGCGCGGACTGCGCGAGACGCAGCGCGGACCCAAGCCGCTCGAGCTCACCCGTGTCGATCTCTGCCATCGCCAAGAGGTTAGCGGCTGACGAGGACCATCACGCTCGTCGCGCTTGGCTATGCTCGCGCTCGTGAAGCCCCTCCGCACGATCCGTCGCGTATCGCAGATCCGGCAGTACAAGGACGAACCGGTCCCGGACGATGTTGTTGACGAACTCCTCGAGCTCGCCCGCTGGACTGGCAGCTCGAGGAATGGCCAGCCATGGCACTTCATCGTGGTCCGGGACAAGGAGCGCCTCCGAACGATCGCGGCGCTGCGCCCGAGCATCAACTGGGCGGCCGGCGCGCCGCTCGGCATCGCGATCGTGTTCCCGCCCGGGAGCGGACTCGGCGAGGCCTATGACGAGGGTCGCGTGACCGAGCGCCTGCTCACCGGAGCGAAGCTGCTCGGCTACGGCGGTGGCGTCGCCTGGTTCGGGGAGCCGCCGCTCCAGGCGGAGGCGAAACGGATCCTCGGCATCCCAGAGGATCGGCATGCGCGCCAGATCGTGATGATCGGGCGCGCGGCTTCCGCGAAGGACCCTCGACCGAAGGGACCGCCGCGCGGGCGCAAGCCGCTGTCCGAGCTCGTCAGCTACGAGCGCTGGGGCGGATCGAAGAGCGCTTAATGGAGGGGGCGCCTCGGCGCCCCCTCTCGTCAGTTACTCCAGATAGTCCTTAAGCTTGCGGCTCCGCGACGGGTGCCGAAGCTTGCGGAGCGCCTTCGCTTCGATCTGGCGGATGCGCTCGCGCGTGACGTTGAACTCGCGGCCGACCTCTTCGAGCGTACGGGTGCGGCCGTCCTCGAGACCGAAGCGCAGCTGGAGGACGCGTCGCTCGCGTCCGGTGAGGCCTTCGAGCACGCTCTCGACCTGCTCCTTGAGGAGCTTGTGCGAGGCCGCATCGCTCGGCGCGAGGGCCTGGTTGTCGGGGATGAAGTCCCCGAGATGGGAATCCTCTTCCTCGCCGATCGGCGTCTCGAGCGAGACCGGCTCCTGCGAGACCTTGACGATCTCGCGGACCTTGTCGGCGGTGATGAGCATCCGCTCGGCGATCTCCTCCGCGGTCGGCTCGCGGCCGAGCTCCTGAAGAAGTCCGCGCGACACGCGGATGAGCTTGTTGATCGTCTCCACCATATGGACCGGGATGCGGATCGTCCGCGCCTGATCCGCGATGGCCCGCGTGATGGCCTGCCGGATCCACCACGTCGCGTAGGTCGAGAACTTGTACCCCTTGCGGTAGTCGAACTTCTCGACCGCGCGGATGAGACCGATGTTCCCTTCCTGGATCAGGTCGAGGAAGCTCATGCCGCGGCCGATGTACTTCTTCGCGATCGACACCACGAGACGGAGGTTGGCCTCGGTCAGGTTGTGACGCGCGTCGTCGCCCTTCTGGATGAGCTCGTCGGCGAGGCGGCGTAGCGCACGCTGCTCGTCGGAGTCGCCCTGCGCGAGCTTGTCAAGGTGCTTGACGAGGATGTCGCGCAGCTCGGCGCCCAGCATGACGAGCTCGCCGAGACGCTCGGCGCCTTCGGCCGGCCCGTGGATCTTCGCGTACTGCGGGAGGATGCGGAAGGCGAGCCGCTCCGCGTCGCGGCGGGCGGCGTCGATCAACGCGACGGTCTCGTCGATGAGCACCTTCGCCTCGTAGCTGATCTCCTTGCTGTTCGCCTCGCCCTGGAGAGGATCGCGCAGCTTGAGGAGCCGGTTGGTGACGCGCTTGAGCTCCTTGCCGCCCTCTTCGTCGTTCAGCGTGTAGTGGAGCGCCTTCGTCGTGAACCGAGTCGCCTCGTCGACGAACTCCTTCGGTCGGCCGAGCGCCATGCGCTTCTTGACCTCGACCCCCAGCTCATAGAGGTGCACGACCGAGAGCGCGGGCGAGACGAGCGCCTGCTCGCCGAGCTCGATCGACTTCGCGAGGTTGACTTCCTCCTCCGCGGTGAGGAGCGGTACCTTCCCGATCTCCTTGAGGTACATGCGGACGGGGTCGTCGACGCTGATGAGATCGCTCGCGAGGACCGAAGCGATCGAATCCTCGCGCTGCATCTCCTCGGTCTCTTCCTCTTCGTCCTTGACCTGCGCCCAGGTGGGCGAGCGCTCGGCCTCGAGGATCTCGACGTTGTTGTCGTCGAGCGTGGTGAGGAGCTCTTCGACCTCGCCCGGCTCCGCGTCGGGAATGGCGCGGACGATGTCTTCCTGCGTGACGTAGCCCTGCTGGCGGCCGCGCGCGATGAGGCGCTCGGCCGCCTCGCGGTGCTCCGGATGGATACCGCGCTCTGGCGCCGGCGCCGTGGTCGTCGTCGTTTCCTTAGTGCTGCTCTTCATTCATCCCTCTTGTCCACATCCGCTGTGTGCAGGACGGTGTGTCGCTCTCGGCGTTTCATCAGCTCGGTGAGCTGGTCCGCCAGGTGGGCGATCTCTCCGTCCAGCGCACTCCCGTCGCCCCCTTCGCCGCGCCGGAGCCTCGCCCCGGCGTCCTCAAGACGACGCCGCAGATTCCATTCCCGAAGGCTCAGCGCCGCGATCTCGATCGCCTGACCAGGCTCGACCTCGTCTCCGAACTCAGGCGTCGATGCGCCAAGTGCCGCTACGACGGCGGCCAAGTGAGCCGGTAAGTCAGAGGTCGGGTGCTTCCCCGCCTGAAGCTGTTCATACAGCGCTCGCAAGTCGGGGTCGTCGAGGTCGCCGGGATCGAGGTCGGCGCGCGCCGCGTCCTCGGGAAATCGGGTCAATAGTGCCATTAGGTAACGCGCGGGAGAGCCCGTTTGTTTCGTGGTCGTCTCAGCACGGTCGGGGGGCGCTGCCCCCCGACCCCCGGACTCTCGCGACGGCGCCGCCGCTTCACGGCGTAGCGCTTCCTGCTCAACACCGGTGAGCTTGGACAGCGTCCCGAGGTAGAGCTCACGCGTCAGGGCGTCCGGCTCGTTCCCCACGAGCGGTACCGCTTCAGCGAGGAAGCGACGGCGTCCCTCGGCTCGCTCGAGGTCGGTCCGGGCGGCAATGCGATCGATCACGAACTCCAGAACGGGTTTGGCGTCGGCGAGAAGCGCCCGGAGCCGCTGCGGATCCTCCCGGGCGAGCTGGTCAGGATCGGTCTCGTCCGGCAGGACGGTCACCTCCACCGAGACAGCCCCCTTGCCGACCTCACCGACGCCCGCTCGGCGTTTCGCCCGGTGCACCGCTTGGACGATCTCGGTACCACGGCGTTCCGCCGACTGCTGACCGGCCGCGTCGCCATCGAAGGCAACGATCGCCCGGTCGATCCGCATCGCTTCGAGCACCTTGTATTGGTCCTCGGTGAGGGCCGTGCCCATGGAGGCGACGGTGTTGGCGAAACCGGCCTGGTGCATGGCGATCGCGTCGAAATAGCCTTCCACGATCACTGCCGTGCGCTCCTTGCGGATCGCCGCACGAGCCGTATCGAGCCCGTACAGCGTCGCGCTTTTGTTGAAGAGGGCGGTCTGCGGCGAATTGAGGTACTTCCCAGGCTGGTCGGGCCGCATCGCCCGGCCGCCGAAGGCCACGATCCGTCCCCGGCCGTCCTTGATCGGGACGATCAGCCGGTCGCGGAAGCGGTCGAAGAGGCCCCGTTCTGTCGAGCTGATGAGCCCCGCCGAGACGACCTCCTCGTCCGCGTATCCCTTCTTCCGGAGATACGACAGGAGGCCGTCGAAGCTGTCGGGCGCGTACCCCAAGCCGAAACGCTCGACTGTCTCCGGCTTGATCCCCCGGCCGGCGATGTAGACCGCGACCTCCCGGCCTCGCGCCGTCCCGCGGAGCGCCTGCCGGAAGTAGAAGTGGGCGGTGTCGTTGGCGGCGAGCAGCCGCTTTTCACGTTCCTGGTCCTCCGGCGCGCGCCGGCTGGTGAGCTCGACACCGGCTCGGTCGGCGAGGACCCGCAGCGCCTCCGCCGGCTCGAGGCCGTCTTGCTCCTCGAGCCAGGTGAAGGCGTCGCCGTCGCGGGAGCAGCCGAAGCAGTGGTAGCGCCTGCGATCGGGGTCGACCTGGAACGAGGGCGTCTTTTCAGAGTGGAACGGGCAGAGGCCCTTGTAGACCCTACCGGCCTTCTTGAGCGCGACCCGCTCGCCGATCAGCTGAACGATGTCGACGCGCTCTTTGACGAGATCGAAGTCACCCGGCACCAGAGCCAGTATCGCGCGGGACTTGCGCTTAGAGCGGAAGCTTGAGGAGCTCTTCGAGCTTGAAGGCGTCGACCGGCTTGGTCACGTGGTGGTGAAAGCCGGCATCGCGCGAGAGGCGCCGGTGCCGATCCTCTCCGTAGCCGGTTAGGGCTACGAGGATCGCGTCCTGGAGCCCGACCTCTTCACGGAGGCGCCGAGCAACCTCAAAACCGTCCATCTCCGGCATGCCGATGTCGAGCAGGACGACCTCGGGCCGGTGGGTGGCGGCGATCTCGAGCGCCGATCGTCCGTCGTGCGCCGTCGCGACATCGTGACCGAAGTCGCGCACGAGCTCCGCGAGCGCCTCGGCGGTGTCGCGATTGTCGTCAACGATCAGGATCCGCCGAGGAGAACCCACTAGCGCGACACCTTAGAGGTGGCTCCAGCCTGACGGAATGAAGATCGAGGCGTAAGTGTCGAGCGCATAGCGGTCGGTCATCCCCGCGACGTAGTCGGCGACCGCGCGCTTCGCCCCCTCCTGCTTGGCGATCCGTTGATGCTCGGGCGGCAATAGGTCGGCGTGTTCCTCGAAGTACCCGAGCAGCTCCCAGAGGACACCTTGCGCCTTGCGGTCTTCGGTCTTGGCCGGACCGGCGAGGTACACGTTCTCGAACATGAACTTGCGCAGGGCGTTCGTCGCTTCGAGGACCTCGTCACTCATCGTCACGTTCGGTTTGCCGTATGAAGTGACGATCACGTCGTAGATCATCGTGTCGAGCCGCTCGGCGCGGTCGCGGCCGAGCGACGCGCGGATCGCCTGCGGGATGTCCTCCTCGCGCACGATCCCGGCCCGCATCGCGTCGTCTATGTCGTGATGGAGGTACGCGATCTTGTCGGCGTACCGCACGATCCATCCCTCCGGCGTTTCGGGGATTCCCCATGCTGCCGTCTCGACCCCACCCTCGGTGGGCGCACTGTGCTTGGCGATCCCGTCGCGGACCTCGTGCGTCAGGTTGAGGCCCGCACCATTCTTCTCGATCTTCTCGACGATCCGGACGCTCTGCTCGTTATGTCTGAAGCCCTCGGGCGCGAGGAACCGGCCAAGCAGCTCCTCCCCGATGTGCCCGAACGGGGTATGCCCGACGTCGTGGCCCATGGCCATGGCCTCGACGAGATCTTCATTCAGGCGGAGCGCACGTGCCATCGAGCGGCCGATCTGCGTGACCTCGAGCGTGTGCGTCAGACGCGTGCGGTAGTGGTCGCCGACGGGCGCCAGGAACACCTGCGTCTTGTGCTTGAGCCGGCGGAAGGCCTTGCTGTGGACGATCCGGTCGCGATCGAGGGCGAACGCCGCGCGCGTGGGGGACGGCTCCTCCGGGCGATCGCGGCGCGCGTTCGCGGAGCGGGTCGCGTGCTCGGAAAGCGTGGTCGCCTCGAGCTCTTCGGTGTGCTCGCGCACACGCAGCGCCGAGACGGAGCGCGTTCGGGAGAGCTTCGCCTCGGCGCGCGTCTGTGTGGCCATGGCGCCGCGTAGCGTATTCCTGCTAAAGCACCCCTAGAACGTGGTCCCAAGGGGCATCGCAGCGAAGCCGGGCGTTTCTCCTCGCTGACCGCTCCGGCGTGGGCGTGGCGTAAACCGAACTCCCAGTTTCCGCTCCAAGCGGCGGACGATGACACTCTCGGTTGGGCGAAGTGGATTCCAAAACATCCGTTCGGCCTGTTCGATCAACCGCACTCTCAAGTCCGTGTTCGGGGAAATCGCTA
>Ga0209056_10008996_pt1 | contig 10217 bp, 10 predicted proteins | sample GraSoiAngelo_114_FD_185876 | JGI IMG/M metagenome (GOLD analysis project Ga0209056, IMG submission 185876) | Grasslands soil microbial communities from the Angelo Coastal Reserve, California, USA - 14_0903_13_40cm (SPAdes) (version 2) | ecosystem: Environmental > Terrestrial > Soil > Grasslands...
ACTTGAAGGGTACCGAGCTGGACTACAAGGAAGAGCTGATGGCCTCGGGCTTCAATCTGCGCAACCCGAACGTGAAGCGCACCTGCGGCTGCGGCTCTTCGTTCGTCGTCTGATCGGGCGATGCTTCTCGGGAACGATGCAGGCAGCAGAGGCGACACGACGCGAATGCTGGAAGTGCCACGCGGAGAGCGGCGCGGCGCTCGTATGCCCGCGCTGCGCGGCGGTCCAGCCCCTGCCGGCGGACGCTGACCTCTTCGCGGTCCTTGGCCTGCCGCGCCAGCTCGCGCTCGACCTGCCCGACCTGGAGCGGCGCTACCATGCCGCCTCGCGCACGGTCCACCCCGACCGCTTCCAGACCGCGGGCCCCCGCGAGCGCGAGTTCTCGCTGGCAGCGAGCGCGGCGGTGAACCGCGCCTACCGCACGCTCCGCGACCCCGTGGCGCGGGGCCGCTACTGGCTCGAGCTGTACGGCGCGCGGCTCGGTGACGGCGGCCCGCAGGTGCCCCCGGCGATCGCGGCCGAGGTGTTCGAGACACAGGAGAAGCTCGAGGAGCTGCGCGCCGCGGCGAGCCCCGAGCGGCGCCGGGAGGTCGAGGCGCTGCGCGACGGCTTCACGGGCCGCCTGGGCGTGCTCCGTGACGCGCTCTGCGCGCTCTACGCCTCGGCCAACGGGGGCGCGCCGTCGCTCGACGAGCTCAAGTGCCGGCTCTCCGAGATCGCCTACCTGCGCACGCTGCTCGGCGACATCGAAGACGCGATGGGAGAAGGACTCCGTGGGACCGATCATCGGCATTGATCTCGGCACGACGAACAGCCTGGTTGCCGTGCTCGAGGAGGGCGGGGCACGGGTGCTGCCCGACCCGGAGACGGGGGCGGCACTGCTGCCCTCGGCGGTCGCCTTCCTGCCCGGCGGCGAGGTGATCGTAGGCGCGCGCGCCAAGGCGCTCGCTGGCGAGCGGCCGCTGGATACGATCCTCTCGGTCAAGCGCTTCATGGGCCTCGGCCTCGAGCACGTGAGCGCCGCGGACCGCCGACGCTACCGCTTCACGGAGCCCCGCCAGGGTGCGTATGACCCCGTGCGCTTCGTGGTCGAGGGCCGCCAGGTGACGCCGCCGGAGGTCTCGGCCCACGTCCTGCGCGAGCTCAAGCGCTGGGCCGAGGCGGCGCTCGGCGAGACGGTCAGCCAGGCGGTGATCACCGTACCGGCCTACTTCAACGACAGCCAGCGCCAGGCGACCCGCGATGCGGGGCGGCTCGCCGGCCTCGAGGTGCTGCGCCTGGTGAACGAGCCCACCGCCGCTTCACTCGCATACGGCCTCGACAAGCAGGACGAGGGCGTGATCGCGGTCTACGACCTGGGCGGCGGCACCTTCGACATCTCGATCCTGCGCCTGCGCGCCGGGGTGTTCGAGGTGCTGGCGACGAGCGGCGACACGCGGCTCGGGGGCGACGACTTCGACGAGCGTCTGGCCGAGCTCGTGCTGGCCGAGCTGCCCGAGGCGGAGCGCTGCCGCGCCGACGTGCGCGCCCGGGCGCGGGCGGCGGCCGAGCGCGCCAAGCGTGCGCTCAGCGACGCCGAGCGCGCGGAGATCGTGCTCGGCCCCGTCCGCCGAGCGGTCACGCGTGCGGAGCTCGAGACGCTGGTGAAGGATCTGGTCGAGCGCACCGCCGGCCCGTGCCGCCAGGCGCTCAGGGACGCCGGGCTCCGGCCCGAGGACATCGGCAGCGTCGTCGCCGTCGGTGGCTCGACGCGCGTGCCCCTCGTGCGCCGCCAGATGGAGGCCGTCTTCGGCCGGCCGCCGCTCACCGACCTCGACCCCGATCGGGTGGTGGCGCTCGGCGCCGGCATCCAGGCGGGCATCCTCTCCGGCGGGCGGCGCGACATGCTCCTCCTCGACGTGGTGCCGCTCTCGCTCGGCATCGAGACCATGGGCGGTGTCTTCACGCGCCTGGTGGACCGCAACACGACCATCCCGACCAGCGTCAAGGAGACCTTCACCACCGCGGTCGACAACCAGACGGCGGTCGACATCCACGTCCTGCAGGGCGAGCGGGAGCTGGCCAGCGACAACCGGAGCCTCGCCCGCTTCAAGATCCCGATCTGCCCGCTGCCCGCCGGCGTGCCGCGCGTCGAGGTGACCTTCCTGATCGACGCCAACGGCATCCTCTCCGTCACCGCCACCGACCTCCGCACCGGGCACGAGCGCTCGGTCGAGGTGAAGCCGTCCTACGGCCTCGGCGAGACGGAGATCGAGCGCATGCTCGAGGAGTCGATCGACCACGCCGAGGAGGACGTGCGTCAGCGGCAGGTGCGCGAGGCGCGCGTCGAGGCCGACATGATCCTGCACGCGACGCGCGAGTCGCTGGCACGCGAGGCGCGGCTGCTCGCGGACGGCGAGTGGGAGCGGATCCGCGCCGCGGCCGCGGCGCTCGAGCAGGCCCGCGCGGGCGAGGACTACCTCGCCATCCGCGACGCGGTCGAGACGCTCAGCAGGGAGACCGAGCCCTTCGCCCGCCGCATCATGGACCGCTCGTTGACCGAGGCGCTGGCCAACCGGCGGCTGGCGGAGCTCTGAGATGGCGCTCACCTGGGAGGACGCGGAGGACATCGCCGCCGAGCTGGCGGAGGCGCACCCGGACGTCGATCCGCTCACCGTGCGCTTCACGGACTTGAGGAAGTGGGTGATCGCGCTGCCCGATTTCGCGGACGACCCGATGGCGTCCAGCGAGGGCAAGCTCGAGCGCATCCAGATGGCGTGGGTGGCGGAGAGGGAGTCTTGAAGGAGGCCCCATGGCGATCATGCAGGTGAGCCGGAAGATCGACTACGCGCTGCGCGCGGTGATCCACCTGGCAAACGAAGAGGCCAGCGCGCGCGCCTGCTCGCTCGGCGAGATCGCGGAGCGCGAGCGCGTGCCCCGGCAGTTCCTCGAGAAGATCGTCCAGGAGCTGATCCACAAGGGGCTGGTGCGCTCCCGCCGCGGGCCGCACGGCGGTTATGTCCTCGCCCGTCCGGCCGAGCAGATGACCTTCCGCGACGTGATCGAGGCGGTGGAGGGGCCCATCTCGCTCAACGTGTGTACGAGCGAGCCTGCGGACTGCTCGCTGCTTGGCACCTGCGGTATGGAGCGGGTATGGCGCGAGGGGCAGCGCCGTGTCATGGATCTCTTCGAAAAGACGACGATCGCCGACGTGAGGCGACCGGGGATATCGCCCGGCACCATGGCCGGGCTGAATGCGCCCGCGGTGCGGGCGTCTAAGGCACAATTGTAGGAAAAGACCGTTATTTTGCGTGTCCGAAGGTACTATATTGAAGGGTAGGGGTAGGGTCAGATGAAAGACCGTGAACACGCCGTCGACGAGCGGCTGGCCGGGCTCTTCCAGCCCGACACCTTGCTGCCGTCGCAGTTCTTCGATCGGATCCGCCGGCGCAGCGAGCATGACGGCGAGCGCCGTCTCATGATCGCCGTGCTCGAGGACGCGGTCGACGTGTACCGCAAGCAGGCCGGGGCGCGGGACGCGCGCACCCAGCAGCTCTTCCACGAGGCCGAGGAGTGGATCGAGGATCCCGACCGGACCTGGCTCTTCTCCTTCCAGAACATCTGCGACGTCCTCGGGCTCGATGCCGACTATCTCCGGCGCGGGCTCCGTGTCTGGAAGGAGCGGGCGCTCGAGGGCCGGCGCGGCAAGGTGGTCTCGCTCCGGGCCGACGAGCGCGACGAGCTGCGCAAGGTGAGCGGCGACTAGCGAGCGGGCTTCTCGTCCGGCTTCGGCGGGGAGCGGAAGGGCCTGGGCCCTGCCGCTCCTCGTTTTTTTGGCGCCGGGGATGCGCTAGAGTCCGCGCGTGCCGTTGCGTTTCAGGATCGGTTGCCCCGCCTGCGGGACGCGTCTGGTCCGCAAGCCGGGCGGGCGGTGTCCCGCCTGCGGCGTTCCGGTGGCGGGGTACGTTCAGGAGGCGCAGGCGCGCGAGCAGCGGATCGAGCGCGTGGTGGCGGTGGTCGGGAGCGGGCTGGTCCTGCTCGTGTTCGCCCTCACGGCCGGGCTCGGCCTGATCGAGGGCGTGCTGGCCTACACGGCTGCGGGCGCCGTCGTCTTCTTCCTCGCCAAGAGAACGTTCCACTGAAATGAGCATGGTCGAGGTGCGCGTGCGGCGGGGCGGCCCCGGGGCCGCCCGGGTGGAGATGCTGCTCGTTCCCGTAGCGGAGGGGCAGCTGAGGGCAGCGCTCGGGAAGCTCGATCGCCGGGTGCGGGCGCCGCTCGCGCGCCGGGCGCGGACCGCAGGGTTCGGCGGCAAGGCCGAGGAGACGCTCGTCCATCACGGCGAGGCGGCGGTCGCGCTCCTCGGGCTCGGCCCCGTGCCCGTCGGGCTCGATGCGTGGCGGCGCGCCGGCGCCCGCGCGCGACAGGAGGCGGAGCGCGAGCGCGCGCGGCGTGCCGGCGCCTACCTGGGCGACGCGGCGGCCGAGGTCGCGGCCGCGTTCGTCGAGGGGTTCCAGCTCGCGGGCTACCGTTTCGCGGCCTACCTCTCGGACCCGGGGCGCCGGCCGCGCGTGCAGGCGCTCACGCTCGTGGGCGAAGGGAAGCAGCTCGGCGCGTCGCTCGCCGCCACAGACGCCGTCGTGCAGGAGATCTTCCGCGCCCGCGACCTCGTGAACGAGCCGGCGTCGGTCGCCACGCCGCGCTTCCTGGCGGAGCGCGTCGCGGCGCTCGCGCGCGACATCCGCGGCCTCGAGGCCGAGGCATGGGCGCCGAAGCGCATCGCCAGCGAAGGCCTCACCGGCCTGCTGGCGGTGGCGCGCGGCAGCCGCGAGGAGCCGCGCTTCATCCGGCTCCGCTGGGCGGGCCCCGGCACGCGCCGGCGCGTGATCCTGGTCGGCAAGGGGATCACCTTCGACTCCGGCGGGCTGTCGCTCAAGCCCCCCAAGTCGATGGAGACCATGAAGTACGACATGGCGGGCGGCGCCGCGGTGATCGGCGCGGTCGCCGCCGCCGCGCGCCTCGGCCTGCCCGTCGATGTGACCGCCTTCGTGCCCGCCACCGAGAACCTCCCCGGCGGCCAGGCGCAGAAGCCGGGCGACGTCATCCGCTTCCTCAACGGCAAGACGGTGGAGGTGCTCAACACCGACGCCGAGGGCCGGCTCGTCCTGGCCGACGCGCTCGCCCTCGCCTCGCGCGAGAAGCCCGACGCCGTGATCGACCTGGCGACGCTCACCGGCTCGTGCCGCGCAGCGCTCGGTACGCTCTTCGCCGGCGTGATGGGCAACGACGAGCGGCTGGTGGCGAAGCTCATCGAGGCCGGCCGTGCCGCGAGCGAGCCGCTCTGGCAGCTTCCGCTCGTGCGCGAGTACCGGGAGGACCTGAAGAGCCCGATCGCCGACTTGAAGAACGTGGGCGGGGAGGCCGGCGCGATCACGGCGGGCCTCTTCCTCGAGGAGTTCGTGGACGGCGTGCCGTGGGCGCACCTCGACATCGCCGGCCCTGCCTTCACGGAGAAGGACCTGCTGCACGCTCCGCGGGGCGGGACGGGGTTCGGGGTGCGGCTGCTGGTGCGCTATCTCTCCGACCTGGGGTAGCGCTCGGCCACGAAGCGCTCCGCCTCCTCCCGCGTCCCCACCTGGCCCTCGAGCTGGGCTTCCTCGAGGGCGGCGAGGATCTCGCCGAAGCGCGGGCCCGGGGCGTAGCCGAGGGCGATCAGGTCGCGGCCGCCGAGGAGGCGCGGCGGCCGGATGTTCTCGTCGGCCGCCAGCTCCGCCCGGCGGCGCTCGCAGAACTCGACGTAACGGAGGTCGCGGTTCGAGGCGAGCGCGTCGATGCGCGCGAGCGCGAGCAGCTCGTCGAAGCCCGCCTCGCGCAGCATCTTCTTGAGGGTCGAGAGGCGCATCTCGGGCGCCTGCACGAGGCGGAGGTGGTTGCGCACCAGGTAGGCGACGCGCTCCCAGACGCCGCGGCTCCGCCGCAGGCGTTGGCAGATCGCGACCGCCATGTCGGCGCCGACGGCGGCATGGCCGTAGAAGGTGATCCGGCCATCGTCCTGCAGCGCAGCGCAGGGAGGCTTCGCCACGTCGTGGAGCAGCGCGCCGAGCGCGAGCGTCTCGGAGACGCCCGCCGGGAGCTGCTCCAGGACGAGCATGGTGTGCACGAACACGTCGCCCTCGGGGTGGAAGTCGGGCGACTGGGCGACGCCGGCCATGCCTGCCACCTCGGGCAGGACGGCAGCGAGGAGCCCGGTGTCGGCGAGCAGCTCGAAGCCCGGCCGCGCGCCGCCCTCGGTCAGGATGCGAACCATCTCGTCGCCGATGCGCTCGGCCGCGATGTCGGTGACGGTCGGGGCCGCGGCCGCGATCGCGGCGCGCGTCGCGGGCTCGAGCGTGAAGCCGAGGCGGGCGGCGAAGCGGACGGCGCGCAGCATGCGCAGGCGGTCCTCGGCGATGCGCGCGTGTGCGTCGCCGATCGCGCGGATGATGCCGGCGCGCAGGTCCGCCTGCCCGCCGACGAAGTCGACGACCTCGCCCTCGAGGGGGTCGAGGAAGAGCCCGTTGATGGTGAAGTCCCGGCGCTCGGCGTCCTCGCGCGCCGAGACGAAGCGGACGCGCGTCGGCCGGCGGCCGTCCACGTAGGCGTCGTCGGAGCGGAAGGTCGCCACCTCGAACGGAACCCCGTCCTCGATCACCAGGATGACGCCGAACTGCGCGCCCACCGGCACGGTGCGACGGAAGAGCAAGCGCACGACCTCGGGCGGCGCGCTGGTGGCGACGTCGAAATCGAGCGGCTCGCGCCCGAGGAGCTGATCGCGCACGCACCCGCCCGCGAAGTACGCCTCGTGCCCCGCTTCGCGCAGCCGCCGCACGATGCCCGTGGCGAGTGCCCGCCGGTCGGCCATGGTCCGCAAAGCGTCGCACGGGGAGCGGATGCCGGCAAACGGGGCGCGGCGTGCGGCGGTGGGGGGCCCTGCGGCTCCCGCCGGGCCGCGGCGCGCGGGCCTGCGGAGGTCGCCGCAGCCGCACCCCGCCACGCCGGCGGGCCTGCTACACCGGGTAGGCGAACAGCACCTTCACCGCCCCCGACTTGCCCTGCTCGCCACAGGCGAGGAAGGAACGCGGCGCGCCACTCCTCGAGCACAAACCGGTGGGTGAGGATGGGCGTCACGTCGATCCGTCCGCTCGCCACCAGCTCGAGGTAGATCTCCATCGAATGGCGGCGCCGCCCCTCGAACTCCTCCACGCCGAAGGCGTTCGAGCCGATGAGCGAGATCTCCTTGAAGTAGAGGGGAGTCCACTCGAAGCGGCGTGGCACCTCGACCCCGGTGACGACGATCGCGCCCCGCGCCGTGGCGATGCGGAGCCCCACCTCGAGCGTCTCGGGGAGGCCGACGGTGTCGTACACGACGTCCACCCCGCTCCCGTGGAGCCAGGGGAGCCCGTACCAGGGGGTCATGATCTGCGCGCCCGTCTGGGCGGCGACCCGCTCGACGATGTCACGCGGCGGGGCGTGGGGCAGGACGATGGCGGCGCCGAAGCGCTCCGCGAGGGCCCGCTGGTGGGCGAAGCGCGCGACCGCGAGCACGCGGGTCGCGGGGTAGAGGGCGCGCAGGATCGCGATGGCGAGGAGCCCGAGCGTCCCGCAGCCGTAGACGAGCGCGGTCGCGCCCGGGGCGGGCGGGCGCTTCAAGATGGCGTGCAGCGACACCGAGAACGGGTCGGCCAGCACGGCCTGCTCGTCGCTCACGCCGGCCGGGATCGGGATGCACATCGACTCGTGCGCCGGCACGAGAGGCGCGAAGCCGCCCGTCGCCCGGCTGCTGTTGCCGGTGTGGATGCCGGGGGACAGGATGCCGCGCGTGAAGTTCCGGCAGATGGAATACTGCCCCTCGGCGCACTCGGGGCAGGGCGGCTGGATGCCCCGCGGCGCGCAGGAGAGCCAGGGGTTCAGCACCACCCGCTCGCCGGCCGTGCGCGTCCGCACCCCGGGGCCGACGCGCTCGATGGTGCCCACCACCTCGTGTCCCAGCACCTGGGGGAACGAGATCACCGCCGTCATCGGGTTGTCCATGCTGCCGTTCAGGAACATCTGCTTGTAGTCGCTGCCGCAGATGCCGCAGAGACGCGTGCGGATGGTCACCCAGTCGGGCGCCGGCAGCTCGGGCTCGGGGAGCTCGCGCAGCGTCGCCGGCGAGAACGGGCCGAAGAAGAAGCGCTTGTCGATCCGGCCGAGGAGGCTGGTCACCACCTGGCGCGGGACGCTCAGCTCGCACACGAGCGCGCGCATGCCGGGTACCAATCACGCTGCGCGCGCGGGAATCAAGCGGCTTGTCGGGCGGGGCCGCGCTCAGGCACCATGGCCGCCGTGGCCAGGTCCGAGGCTTCGAATCCGCGGCGCGCGATCCCGTCGGTCGAGCGCCTGCTCCAGGCCCCCGCGGGCGCGGCGCTCGCTGCCCGCTGGCGGCGCGAGCACGTGGTCGAGACGACGCGCGCCGTGCTGGAGGAGATACGACGCGCCACCGGCGACGGGAGCCCGGTGCCGCCCGAGGACGAGGTCCTGCGGCGGGTGGCCGCGCGCCTCGAGGCCGTCTCGGCGCCGCGCCTCGTGCGGGTCGTCAACGCGAGCGGCGTCGTCCTGCACACGAACCTCGGCCGCGCCCCGCTCGCCGAGGAGGCGATCGCGGCGCTCGCGGGCGCGGCGCGCCACGCCTCGAACCTCGAGCTCGACCTGGTGACCGGTCGGCGCGGCGAGCGGGATGCCCTGGTCGAGGAGGACCTCCGCGCCTTGACCGGTGCGGAGGCCGCGCTGGTCGTCAACAACAACGCGGCGGCCGTGCTGCTGGCGCTCAACACGCTCGCCGCCGCGCGCGACGTGCTGGTCTCGCGCGGCGAGCTGGTCGAGATCGGCGGCTCGTTCCGCATCCCCGACGTGATGGCGAAGAGCGGGGCTCGGCTGCGCGAGGTCGGGACGACCAACCGCACCCACGCGGACGACTACCGCGGCGCTCTCGGCCCCTCGACCGCCCTGCTGCTGAAGGTGCACACCAGCAACTACCGCGTGGTCGGCTTCACCGCCGCCGTGGAGCTGGCTGAGCTGGTGGCGATCGGCCGCGAGGCGGGCGTGCCGGTCATGGAGGACCTGGGGAGCGGCGCGCTGGTCGAGCTCGCGGCGTTCGGGCTCCCGCGCGAGCCGGTGGTGCGCGAGCGGATCGCGGCGGGTGCCGACCTGGTCACCTTCAGCGGCGACAAGCTCCTCGGCGGCCCCCAGGCCGGCATCGTGGTCGGCCGGCGCGAGCTGGTGGCGCGCCTGGCCGCGAACCCGCTGCGCCGGGCGCTCCGGCCGGGCAAGCTCACGCTGGCCGCGCTCGGGGTGACGCTCCGGCTCTATCGCGAGAGCCCCGATCTGCCGGCCGCCCTTCCCGTCCTGCGCTGGCTCACGCGCCCGCTCGCCGAGCTGGAGGCGGTGGGACGCGCCGCCGCGCCCCTGCTCGGGCGCCGGCTCGGCGAGGGCTACTGCGTCACGCTCGTCCCGTCCGAGTGCGAGGTCGGGAGCGGAGCCGCGCCCGCCGTCCCGCTCCCGAGCCGCGCGCTCGCGGTCGAGCACGCGGAGGTGAGCCCCGAGCGCATCGCCGCGCGCTTCCGCGCCGCGCGCCCGCCCGTCCTCGGCCGCATCCACGACGGCCGCTTCCTGCTCGACCTGCGCGGCATCTTCGACCCCGCCGAGCTCGCCGTCGACCTCTGACATGCCGCTCATCATCGGCACGGCCGGGCACATCGATCACGGCAAGACCTCGCTCATCCGCGCGCTGACGGGCCAGGACACCGACCGGCTCAAGGAGGAGAAGGAGCGCGGCATCTCGATCGACCTGGGCTTCGCCTATCTCGATGCGGACGGCGAGCGCGCCGGCATCGTCGACGTGCCCGGCCACGAGCGCTTCATCCGCAACATGCTGGCGGGCGCGCACGGCATCGACCTCGTGCTCTTCACGGTCGCGGCCGACGACGGCGTGATGCCGCAGACCGAGGAGCACCTCGACCTCCTCCACCTGCTCGGCGTCCGGCGCGGCATCTTCGTGATCACCAAGACCGACCTGGTGGACGCCGCCCGCGTGGTGGCGGTGCGCGAGGAGATCGACATCCTGACCCTCGACACGACGCTCGAGGGCGCGCCCATCGTGCCGGTCTCGACGCTCAGCGGCGCCGGCCTCGACGCGCTCCGCGCCGAGATCGCGGCCCAGCTC
>Ga0209056_10008997_pt1 | contig 10217 bp, 7 predicted proteins | sample GraSoiAngelo_114_FD_185876 | JGI IMG/M metagenome (GOLD analysis project Ga0209056, IMG submission 185876) | Grasslands soil microbial communities from the Angelo Coastal Reserve, California, USA - 14_0903_13_40cm (SPAdes) (version 2) | ecosystem: Environmental > Terrestrial > Soil > Grasslands ...
TTGGGTAACCGGCGCCGTACCGCACGCCGCCGGCGATCAAGCCGTAGGCGAGCGCTTGGTTGCCGTCCATCGTGATCTGCGCCCGTCCGCTCGGTTTCGGGATGTGCTCAAATCGATAATGTTTCGTCAGGACATTGCCAACCGGATACGCGTAGCCGGCCTGGAACGCCATCAATGCGGTGTTGACGATGCTCTCGTCTTTGCCGGCGAATTTTTCGGTGATCAACTTTTTCAACTTCTCGGCGTCGAGATTAAAAATTTTCGCGATCAGACCGAGCACGAAAATGTTTTTGCCTTTGTCTTTGGCGGTACCGCCGAGCGCTTCGATCGTGAGCCCGGTGATTGGCACGCCGACATAAACGAAACGTTTGTCGTCGAGGTTCGGCTCAACGTTGTCGGAATCGTAAAGCAACACGCCGCCCTCTTTCAGAAAATCGAGATGATCCTGATAACTGTGTTGATAGAACGCGACGAGAAAATCGGCTTCATCCCCAGCCGATAACACTTCGCCCGTGCCCATGCGGACCTGAAAGATCGACGGTCCACCAGAAATCGTGGACGGAATCGTCATGTAAGTCATGACGTCGTGATCGCTGCGCCCGGCGAGTCGGGCTAGAAAGGCGCCGGCGGTCTGGATGCCGTCCTGCGAATTGCCCGCGAGACGGATTACGGCGTCCTGAATGTTTTCCGGACGCAAATCGGCCCGCTCCGAAACCGGACTGGCGGTAGACGTCGGACTAGCCGTTGCAGCGCCATTCGCAGCATCGGCTTCGGTCAAAACAGGAGTGGAAGTGTCTTCTGGCAAAATTATAGAACCTCCGGTCAGCAATCTCAGGCAATGTTGTCGATTTTTCCAGAGGAAAGTCCGAGCCGTCAGAGGAGCAGCGGCGCGTGTCCCCACGCGCAAATGCAAGACGTTGCGGCTGAGACAGCCGCCTCAACACCACTTCGTAGAAACAGGCTCAGCGCAGGGTTTCGCTCTGAGCGGACTCAGCGGCCTGCCAGCTGACCTGCATATCTGCAGTCATACTCCGCTCCGCTTCGCGGCGAGGCTTTCCTCCTCCGGGCTGCCAGGCGCGTCCTTGCCAGAAATCTTCCAGTGCAGTTCGGGTCCCGCGGAAAATGTTGAGTTCCGCCTTCCTAACGTTGGCCACACTCGTCCGATAAACCGAGCGCGGAAGACCGCATTTGCCGTCGCCACAGTATTGCCAGAGAGCCCAGTGGCCCCACGGCGCCGTAGCACGCGGCTCGTAATGATAATTTGCAATCCATAGCCAACAATTAGTTAGGACAGCTCTCTGCCCGTTAGTCACTTTCGGATTATTCAGAACTCGCGCCAGATTGTACTCGTTCGAATAAAGCCCCGGATATTGGCCGGTGCGTTCGCGAATTCGCTCCACGAAGGAAACTGCCTGGTCAACCCGCATCGTGCCGCCGGGATAATGACCATTCTTTTCGAAATCGAGCACGAGCAAGACACCAGTTGGACGCGACGACGGATCGGCTTGCGCCCAGGCATTGGCGACAACGCTCAGGAAATGGTCCGCCTGTCGGACAGGATCGGTCGCATCGCCGAAATGATAAGCGCCCCAGAGCAAACCCGCGCGAGTCGCGGCCTGCTGCCTTGTGGCGTATTGCGAATCGCGATCGAAACGCGGATAGCTCGCCTCATGAATGACGCCGAAAATGCCCTCGCTTCTCATCGTGACAAAGTCCGGCCGCATCAGGTCGTAGTGCGAAAGATTGACTACGTTACTGGCGGCAAACGCACACGCTGGCACCACGAAAATGAAAACGGCAGCACGTAAGATCGACAATTTCATTCCGCCGGAAATGGCTGCGCACATATTGAGCAATCAAAGCGCATTTTGCAAGAGATCTTTTCAACTGTGCAGTCGACCCCGCTGAAGGCTGGCGTCATCTCGGCCCACTGGCGATAATCGGGCACCGATGAAAAATTTTCTTTGGGCTCTTCTGCTGCTTCCGTTGAGCACTACTGCGGCGGCGGAAAAGAATGTTGCTCCAAAGTTTGACGTTCATGCCGCAGAGCGCTTTGCACGTCTGGCGCTGGCGTGCGTCGAGAAAGAGTATCCGAACAAGATCAGTCACGTCTTGAACGGCGATGCAGATGTCGCGCCGCCGCGTAAGCTGACGCCCGCATTCTACGGTTGTTACGACTGGCATTCATCCGTTCATGGACATTGGTTGCTCGTCAGGCTGGTACGCACATTTCCCGACGCATCGTTTGCTACACCAGCGCGTGATGCGCTGCGGAAAAGCCTCACCGCGGAAAATCTGAACCAGGAAGCCGCTTATCTTCGCGGAGCGGGTCGCGCGAGTTTCGAACGTCCATATGGATTAGCGTGGCTACTCCAATTATGCGCCGAGCTGCGCGAGTGGGACGATGACCAAGCGCGGGAGTTGTCGGCGAACTTGCGCCCGCTTGAAGAAGCTGCAATCGAGCGATTGAAAACATGGCTGCCGAAACTCTCGCATCCGGTGCGCATCGGGGAACACGATCAAACGGCATTCGGGCTGGGGCTAATGTTGGATTACGCGCGGGTAACCAAGAACGGATCCTTCGCCAAGCTGGTCACCGATTCGGCCAAAAAATTCTTTCTTGCCGATAAGGATTGTCCGCTCTCTTACGAACCTTCCGGCGAAGATTTCCTCTCGCCATGTCTCGCTGAAGCTGACGTGATGCGCCGCGTGCTTTTCCCCGCGGAATTCGCGAGCTGGTTAAAAGAATTCATGCCGCAAATCCCGACCACGCCAAATGCCGATTGGCTGTCGGTCACGGTCTCGCCCGATCCGAGCGATCCAAAACTCGCGCACCTTGACGGATTGAATTTGAGTCGCGCGTGGATGTTAGAGGGAATCAGCTCCGCGCTTCCTGCGGATGATCCACGCCGCGCAGCGCTCTCTGCCACGGCTGACGCCCATCGTCGCGCGGGACTGGCAGCGGTGACCGGGGAGCATTATGAAGGCGGACATTGGCTTGGCAGTTTTGCGGCTTATCTGACCACCCAGCGCGGAATTCAGCGCGCAAAATAAAGAACCAGGGCGGACCTGCCTTCGCCAGGTTTCGGCACGGCAAGCACGGCTACTTCTACAGTCGAGCTTGGCACAGCCCCAGCGCGGAACGCGGTTCACGCGCGAATTTGAAACCCGCTAACGGCGCGCTAACTCCGACAGCCGCAGGTGCATCCTTTTCCAGCGCGAGCACTTGAAAACTGCGGCCAAGCATTTCTGGATGCAGCAGTGTTTGGAGCGCGCGTTTCGCTTTTCCATCGACATTTTGCTGCAGTTCATCACGAGGCAATTCCGACAGGATTCCAGTGATGAAGTGATGTTGATCAGTGAACCCTGCGACCCGCAAACCGCATGCCTCGGCACGCTCAGCAATACTTGTCCATTCGACATGCGCGGTGATATCGGCACACCCAACTTCATCGAAGGGAGACGGGAGAAGGCGATGTTGGGCGCGAACTTGCAGCGTTCCGGCGGACTGCTGCGGCGCGTAAAACTTCTCACGCGGATGACCGTAATCGATCGCGAGCACGTAACCACGACCGAGTTTGCATGAAATATTTTCGATCCAATCAATCGCAGCAAGATTGATTTCGGTCTGAAAACCCGCGGGCCGCGCAGACAGCTTTTTAAAACGTTTCCGCAGTTTTCGATCGCCTATCGGTTGATCAACAAATGCAAATACGGCGCCATTCAGCGTGACAAATTTTTCCCGCCAAGCGGTCGATTTGGGCTTGCTTTCGCCCGACACAATCAGATGCACCGGCATGGAATCCAGCAGTTCATTGGAAAAATGAACTCCAGTGAACGGCTCGAGCGCATCAATTGAAGCGCGCCACTCGATTTTGTCCCCAAATTCCGCGAGCGTCAGCGATTGTCGATCTTTCAAGACCGGAAACGGCTCGATGATTCGGTACCGCAAAGCCGCGAAAAAATCCGGCCAGCGTTTGCGCACTGACTCAAGAACGTCGCGCACAAAGTCACCGTGATGCGTGCCTTGCTCGACAATGACGAAGTTGTTGGTCTTGCCGAGCCGCTCCCATATTTCCGCGAATTGCGCAGCGAGCAGTTGCCCGAAAACCGGGCCGACGCTCACGTTTGTGAAGTAATCCCCACGTCGCCCAATCGCGCACCGGCCGGAGGAATAATATCCGTGCTCGGGATGATACAACGCCTGTTCCATGAACCAGGCAAAGGATCGCGGGCCGCGCTTTTGAATTTCCGCGCGGATAATGTCGATCAAAGCAGAGTTTCCAGTGGTCACCTCGTAAATCGTTGAACCGGGAACCGTTTCACCTAAGTTGCACGACCCGGATCAGTTTTCATCCCGACGATTCTAGAATGTCAGTAACCCATCTCATACCCCCGCCGGGCTATCGCTTTCGTCCGCCCTGGTATTCGAGGCCGTGGTTCTACATTTCCACCGGGGTCCTTGCGGTCTTCGCCGGCGGCTTGGCAGCTTACATTTTCAGTCTCGTCGCCGATCTCAAAGCGCAGGCCAGAACCTTTGATCTGGACAAGCTCGAACAAATGGAATCAGCGAGCGTGATTCTCGATCGAAAAGGCAAGATATTCGGACAGATCTACGTCGAGAACCGCGAGACGGTGCCTTATGATCAGTTGCCCCGCGATCTGATCAACGCGGTGGTCGCGGTCGAGGACGCAAAATTTTATCAGCATCACGGCTACGATTTGCTGGGGATCATTCGCGCGGCGTTGAAAAACTTGACGGCCGGTCAGGTCCGCCAGGGCGCGAGCACAATTACCCAGCAACTCGCGCGTAACAGTTTTTCACTCAAGGAGAGAACTTATCGTCGCAAGCTGCTAGAAGTTTTTCTGGCGCGCCGAATCGAAGAGCAGTTCGACAAGCAAAAAATCATGGAGCTCTATCTCAACCGGATTTATTTCGGCGGCGGCCTCTACGGCGCGGAAGCAGCGGCGCGGGGCTACTTCGGCAAATCTGCGCGCGAAATGTCACTGGCAGAATGCACGACTCTCGCCGGCCTGATCAAGAGTCCGAATAAACTATCGCCCTGGGCTGACCGCGCCGCGTCACGCGAAGCGCGCAATTACGCGCTCGACCGGATGCGCGATCTCGACTTTATCAGCCGCGAACGATGCGCCAAGGCGCGAGCGGAAGAAATCGTCATTGGGAGCCGGCAAAACGCTCAGGGACAAACTTATGCAGTCGATTACATCCGCCAGCAAGTAATCGCCGCAGTTGGATGGGACCGCGCGATGAATGAGGGCTTTCGGATTCACACAACAATCGATGTCGATCTTCAGAAAGCTGCCGAGGATTCTCTCCGCGCGAATCTCGACCGAATTGAAAAGCATCCCGATTACAATCATCAGACTTATGCCGAATACGCGGCCGCCTTTCGCAAAGCAAAAGCACACGGCACAATGACCAACCAACCCGCTCCTGAGTATCTTCAAGGCGCGGTAATTGGGCTGGATAATGAGACGGGCGATATCCTGGTCCTCGTAGGCGGGCGCGATTTTGAGCACAATCAGTATGACCGGGCGCTGCAAGCCAGGCGCCCGGCCGGAACCGCGATGCTGCCGTTCGCTTACGCCGCTGCCTTTGAAAAAGGAATGTTTCCGGGATCACTTGTGGAAGATTCGCCGCTCGATAATCGCGCAGTCATGGTTGGCGGCACAACCGGGATCCTCGGCGAATGGGGTCCGGAAAGCGCTGAGAACCGCTACGAAGGTGCAATTACGGCAAGGCAGGCCCTGACCAAATCAAAAAATGGCGCAACTGTCCGCATCGGCATGAACGCGGGCGTCGATTCGGTCTTGCAGCTTTGCTCTGCGGCGGGGATCCGTTCGCCACTTCGTTCATATCCGGCTACACTTCTCGGTAGCAGCGAGATTACGCTCGTCGAGCTCGCGCTGGCTTACACGATATTCCCAAACGCCGGCTGGCGGGCAAACGCATCGCACATTTTGGAGCGCATCGAAGAAAAGGACGGGACACTGGTGTGGGACGCGAAGCCCGACCGCACACGGCAAACAGTCATCAAACCTGAAACCGCCTATGAGGTGCATTCCTGTCTTGTTGACGCGCTCCAATCGGGAACAGGAAAAGCGGCGTACACAGAATTTGGTTTAAAGAAAATGCCGGCCGGTGGCAAAACTGGCACGGCCTACGATTTCACCGATGCCCTTTTCGCCGGATACGATTCCAATTTTACCTGCGCAGTTTGGACAGGCTTTGACAAACCGCAAAAGATCTATCGTGGCGCGTTCGGGCGTGAACTCGCTTTGCCGGTTTGGGTTGACGTTATGAATGCGGCCGCCCGGGAGTATCCGCCGCGCGAAATCAAACAGCCAGCAAATCTGAAGCAGGTCGAGATTTGTTCGAGGTCCGGTTTGCTCGCCACCGACAAGTGTTATGACGCCGTGAAAACGGCAACCGGCGATACGGTTCAAAGACGCACGACCTATATGGAGATCGCAACCCCCGCGCAGGCGCCTACCGAATCTTGTAACGTCCACGGCGAACCCCGCGCCCGCCTAGTGCGCAACCTTCCTTCCGGCGATTTGCCGCGGGCCGCGCTTGCCGTGGATCTTAGCGAAGTCACGCCGGTGCCGGTAAAAAACCCAACGTTGTTGGCGGACAAAGACCCATACAATTCGCTCAAGCCAACCTTGAAACCCGAACCGACGCCGGAGCCGGCAAGAGAAACGGCCGCCAACCAAAAGATCGACGGCGCGAACCAAGCGGGATCGACGAGACCCTCAAGCGTTGACCAGTCGGGAGGCACGCCAATCAATCAAGCGCCGGAATCCGCTCCGCCGATTAGGAAAGCGATCCCGGTTGAGCCGCAAGATAAAAAACCAGTCGAAATTCGGCGGGCGATGCCGGTTAAACCGCTTGATCAGGAGAACGCGAATGAGACGCTCTTGAAATCAGCGACAACGCCGGCTCCGAGCGATCTCAACCAATAAGCAATGACGTCTCAGGGCGCAGACGATTTTCGGCTGACTGTTCTTAATCCAGGCGGTCGTGACCCGGAGCAACATTTTCAGGACACACCCGGCCCAGGCCAGGGAGAACATCCGCCCATCAATTTCCACGCTTTTGCGGCGTGTACGCGCGGAGCTTTTCATTATGACACGCGCCGCGCAATCGCAGAGGGAACACCGGTTCTCCTGCTTTTGCGCGGCGAATTCCGGGCTTCGGAGCGCGCACTTGACGATTTAGAAAACCATGGACGGATGGTCGTTGTTTCTCTCAAGGAGACGGGGCTGCATCAGATTGCACAACAATTATGCGATCGCGCGAAATTGTCGCGCTTCATGAAGATTCTGGCGCAAGCCGATGGATGCATTGCCACCACTCCGGAAGCTGCGGAGATTTGTCAGCGCGCCGGTTGTAAACATGATCCCGCCACGATCGCTTTCATCCCGACGCCTTATCCGATCGAAGATCGACCATGGAATTTTTCTGTGCCACCTGACGAACAAGCGGGAATTTTTGTTGGCACACGCGAATGGGATGTCCCATCGCGCAACCATTTCGCGGCTCTGCTGGTCGCGCGGCAGCTTTGTGTAGCGGCCGGCGAACCGGTCACAGTCGTCAATCTGGATGGAATTAAAGTGCGACGATTGCTTTGGGAGTTAAAGTTTCCAGAAGGAAAATTCCGGGTGATTGAGGGGGAAAAACCGTATCCGGATTATCTGCGTGTAGTGGCCCGGCATAAAATTGTTTTGCAACTGGACCGCAGCCGCGTGCCCGGCCAGGTGGCGGGCGACGCGCTTCTCTGCCGGACCGTTTGCGTGGGTGGGGATGGCGCGATTGAACGAATCGCTTTCCCAAAAATCTGCGGCAAGGGACGGACAATCGACCAAATCGCTTCCACGGCACTCGACTTGCTGAAAAATGCCGATGCCCGCACCGCGTTTGTCGCAGAATCGCAACAGCACGCACTGGAGCGGCTTTCGTTTCAAGCCGTGCGCTCGCAATTGGCAAAGTTTTTTGCCCAAGTCGCAAACGCAAAACGATAGGTAGGGCGGCGGTTGACCTCAATTGCTCTGTCGGATTCGCCGGCTCCCGTTCGACTTCGCTCAGGGCAAGCTTCAAGGCTCGCCCCACCAGCCAAAGGTGATTGGGGTCAACCACCGCTACCCAATCATTTGTAGATAAATATCTTCCAAACGCCGCGCCTGTGCCCGCAGGTCGAAATTTTCTCGAACGACCGCAGCGCCCGCATGCGCAATGCGCGAAAGAAAAGCGGGATCTTCGGCTACATCGAGCAACGCATGCGTCAATTCACCAACATCGCGCTCGGGCACGAGGACGCCGCTCACCCCATGCTCGATCGCTTCGGGGATCCCACCATGCCGGGTTGCGAACACCGGGAGTCCGCTCGCCATCGCTTCCAACATTGAATTTGGTATCCCTTCCTGGTTTCCGTCGGCGCCGGTTTCGCTCGGATGCAGGAAAATATGTGACGCATAATAACTGTCGCGCAGTTGGTCCTGCGAAACAAAGCCGGTAAATAAAACGCGTCTGTCGATCTTCATTTCGCCCGCCAGCCTTTGAAGTTCGCCTAGCAATGGCCCTTCTCCGGCGATCGTTAGCGTCGAGTTTGGATATTGCCTCGAAAAATTGGCGAAAGCGCGGAGCGCGACCGGCAGACCTTTCTTGTCGATCAGACGACAAGCTTGCACGAATCGCCATTCGCCCCCGCGGCTGCGGGTCGGAAAGTTGCGTTCGCGGAATGGAAATTCGTCGAGCGGAATTCCGGTCCGCTGAACGTCGATCTTTTTTTTGTCGCAGCCAAGATCGACAACCGCGCGCCGCAAAGAGTCCGAGCGGACAAGAACAATCTTCACCGCGTCCAGCATCTGCTTCGTGGCCTCTCGGTATGCCGGCTTGTTCATGTCCACCATCACATCGGCGCCGTGAAAGGAGACAATCGATGGCTTTCGCCATGCGCGAATTAGCGGCAACAGATGCACCGCGATCTGGCCGAAATAAATGTGCAAAAGCTGAGCGTCGGCCTTTCTTAAGACCTCCAGCAACGCGCGAAGCTCGCCGTCCGAAATTTGCCACGGCACGTCGCGCACTTGTCTGAACCAGAAGCGCCGCAGGAAATGCGTGGCCGGCTTGGCGACAATGTGGACCGGCTCAAGTGGGTAGCGCTCAGCTTGTGCGCGCTTCTGCGCGATCACCACCGGAAGGCAACGTTTCAAACCAGTTATCTGCCGATAGATGTGCAACATCTCCGGTTTCAAGAACGTCGCGCAATAGCAGGCGACAACCGGGATATCCAAGTTCGAATTTCGAATTTCGAATTTCGAATTTATCAAAAGATGATCTCGAAGAGCTTAATGCCCTTCCATTTTCCCGGAATGTTTGGATCAAATGACGTGTGTTCCACCCAGGTGCCATATTTTGCAGGCGCTCCCGGATTAAGCATCTGGAATGGATTCCCGCCGCGAACTGCTTGCGGAACCACTCCCGTAACCTCGGGGCGTTGTAAGAGTGGTGGCGGCGTGGCCATTGCTCGCACCGGTTTTTGTGGCCCAATAGGCGCAGTGTATGTTTGTGCCGAAGCAGTTGCAACCAGCGCAGCCAGGATCGCGATCAGTAGTGTTTTCATGTTTTTCCTTTCTTGCGAGCGCGTGCAAGTTCTTGCCCGTCACAACGCCTGCCCACATTATATACTTCGATGGACTATCTTGAAAAGGCCGCACGTGTCCTAGACATAGAAATTTTTGAGCTCAACCGACTCCGAGAGCGTCTGGGCGAAAATTTCTCTCGCGCCGTTGAACTAATTAAGGAAGCGGTCGACACGCGCGGCAAAGTGGTCGTGGTCGGCGTGGGAAAGTCTGGACACATCGGCGCAAAAATTGCCGCTACTCTCACCAGCACGGGATCGCCGGCCGTCGTGCTCGATTCCTCAAACGCTTTGCACGGCGACCTTGGCATGATCGCCGATGGCGATGTCGTGCTCGCCCTAAGCGCGAGTGGCGAGACGGAGGAATTGCTCCGGATCCTGCCCGCGATTGCCCGCTTCCAAGTCAGGATCATCGCCATGTGCGGCGATCCGAAATCCACGCTCGCACAAAATGCGCATCTGTTTCTCGATGTAAATATCGAACAGGAAGCATGCCCACTGAATCTGGCGCCGACGTCGAGCACAACGGTGATGCTGGCATTGGGCGACGCG
>Ga0209056_10008998_pt1 | contig 10217 bp, 7 predicted proteins | sample GraSoiAngelo_114_FD_185876 | JGI IMG/M metagenome (GOLD analysis project Ga0209056, IMG submission 185876) | Grasslands soil microbial communities from the Angelo Coastal Reserve, California, USA - 14_0903_13_40cm (SPAdes) (version 2) | ecosystem: Environmental > Terrestrial > Soil > Grasslands ...
TAGTCGGCGGCCTTGAAGGCCATCTTGATATAGCTGAATCCCAGGGCGACTGCGACGAAGAAGCAGAGCACTCCAACACCGGCCAAAACGTGCAGGACGCGCGCTGGCAGCTTGAGCTTTCGTAGCCGCGGACTAGCATGCGGCACAACAATCAAGGTATAAAAGCTCTTGGCCATTCGCTTACTCCTAGAGTTACCGAGAGGGCCAAAGTCCCCTTGAGCTTCCGCTATATATTTGAATAACAAGGACTTGATGCCAATAGACCGACCGAACTAAGGGACGAATTTAACAAAGGGCCATTGTGATGGTCAAGTGCAAAGTAGGAACTTCAGGTGAGTCTGCCCGATCTGCCAAGACCCATTGGGGGTGGATTGTTCCTGCGTTCGCTCTGGTGACTTTCCTCACTTCCTGGGCGGACCTTTATCCGACGCTGGCCGTCGAGCAGTGGTATGCCCGGAGCATCTTTCCCCTGATCTCCGGGATCGCCCGGCGAATAGCGGACGCCGTTCGATTCTCGTGGCTCGACCTTGTGATCCCCGTCGGCGTTGTCTTGACGGCATGGCTCATCCGCCGGCGGCAGTGGAAATGGCTCCTGAACCTTGCTGCCGCTTTTTACCTGATTTTGTTTTGGTCGTGGGCTCTCAACTACCACCGCGAACGGCTATCTTCGAAACTTCAGGTTGACGTTTCTCATATGAAAGTCGGCGCGATCGACGATTTCACAATGCGCGCAGCCGCCGAACTCAACCGGTTGTACAAAGAAAAGGAAAAGCTAACCTATGATGAGGCAGGTACTCTCGAGGAAGCACGCAGGCGCGTCAGGCGCGTCATTGGGATTATCGATGGGAAGGATTGGGATGCCCCCCATCGCGTCAAGGTTTCCTGGATTGCCAATCGCTGGTTTCGTGCTGCGGGAATCGACGGAATGTTCAATCCCATCGGTCATGAACCGATCGTCAGCGAGACGCTGCTCGATATTGAGCGCCCGTTTGTCGTCGCCCACGAATTCGCTCACGTTCAAGGGTACCCGGACGAAGGGGACGCGAACGTGATCGCAGCGCTGGCGACACTGATGTCGAGCAATCCAGCCTTCCAATACAGCGGATGGTTGAACTTATGGCTTTACCTGCGCAATCGCGATCGAGACAGACTTCTCGATTCCGGACCACATGAGGATTTGCAGCGAATTTTCAGCCGCCTTCGCCGGGAACGCATCGAGTGGATCAGTCATCTGCAGAGCCTCGTCCTGGACTGGTTTCTCAAAGCCAACAGCGTCGAACAAGGCATCCGTAGCTATTCCCGTGTCGTTTTGCTCGTTGCCGGCATCGAGCCAGCCTGGGAGCGCTTCCGGTAAACCTTCTCCCTCTGGGAGAGGGGAATGCATTCCGGTCGCCCCTCACCACAGCCTTCGTTCTACATAAGCGAACAGGACGTTCTTGCCTTCGCGCAAGGACCGGCCGTAGACCAGGTTTAAGGAGTGTGTTGGGGTTTGGATGCGCAGGCCCGCTCCCGTGTCCAACAGCAAACGGCTCGATTGGAAAATATGGTTGCGGTCCCACGTTTTGGCGCCATCGAAGAAGAGATTCCACTTCACGGTCAGAAATGGAATGTTCAGCGTGTTAAACACTGGGATGGTTGCCAGGCGCCGTTCGATATCCGTATTAAGCAGAGCGAAATCCGAACCGATTGGGCCACGGCCATAATGCCCATTGATTGCCGCAGTATGCCCGCGCAACACGTTCGCCGGATTCGTGTCCAGGCCCAGGAGGAAGTAATCTTCAACGGGAAGAGCACCGCGAGACGTTCCTGTCTTAATTGTCCAGTCCAGATTGGTGCGCGTGTCTTTCGACAGCGTGATCCGATTATTGAATTCGGCTACACCGCCGCTGAAATTGGTATCGCCGACCAAGGAACGCCTTGCGGCAAAGCCTTCCAGATGCAGCCGGTTTTGGTATTGCCGGTCGACCAACCGGATGTTGACCTCCGCGTTGAACCGCCCTGTGTTGCGGCTATCAGTGAACAACTGCGCCAAGCTGCCTTTTCCGGCGCGGTTCCGATATTCGAAGCCACCGCCGAGCTCCACGCGATAGTGCGGTATGTGCTTGATATGAACCCGGATCGCGTTAGCTTTGTAGTCGAAGAGACTGTTGGAACGAAACTCCGGACGAACGTTTCGTGACACGTCCCAGCGCTCCGCGCGCCAACTATTCCCCAGTTCGAGATGGAACAACCCTGGCCACGGCAGCGGTATCTTGAGCCGGCCTTCGATCCGGCGGCGGTTGGTGTCCCACCGGTAGTTTCCGTTGAAATTTACGCCACTGTTGCCAATGTTCCACAAATCCACGTACGAGGTTTCGACCGGGGCCCCTTTGAGAAGCCCGAAGAGAAAATCGCTCCATGAGTTGCGTTTTGCGGTTGTGCGGACAATCGCGTTGTACTGGTCCGGGACTCGGGTGGGTTCGACTTCAAGACCCACGTTGGCGAAGTTCTCGGTCTCCAGAAGACGCGATTCCGTGGTCTTCCATTCGTCATAACGCAATACTCCTGCCGGATGAAACGCTACAGCGTCGCGCACGACCCATAGGCCAAAGGTCAAATAGTAATTGTGCAAAATGTCGTTGATGACCGGCCGGCCGCTCTTATTCCACGACTGGAGTGCAGCCTGGACCTCGCCTTCGGACATATTGATCGTGGCCAACAGATCCGATGCGTAGTTGTTATTGGGATCAATAACAAGCGTGCGCTCTAATTCCGCTTTGGCAGCTTCAAGATCGTTATTGGTCAGATAGAAGTCCGCAAGCTGGTTGGGGAATCGGGCATCTTTAGGATACCGCTGGTTACCTTCTATGAGGATGTCTTCTGCCTTCTGGTACTCCTTCATCGCCGTGTACGCTATCCCGAGGTACAGATATGCGTCAGGGACAGGATTACGTGCGAGAGTTTCGGACAGGATATTCACAGCGCGAACGTATTCGCCCCGATCTATCGCGTCGCGGGCTTCGTCGATTTGAGCGAAAGCAATGTGGGCCGTGAAGAAAAATACGAAAACAGTGGAAATAGCCTTCATGCCTACCTAACACACTCGATTATAATTTTTACATGAAAACCCTCGGATGTTTTCTCGTATTCACGTGCATTTTGGCGGCGATTCCAGCTTACGCCGACTCGGATCTCACAATATTTGGCGCAGCGCAGCATCAGGGGAAATTAACGCTGCAATCCGCCACTCAAACGGCGACAACAACCAGCAACTTCGATCCGACGACGTTCGGAGTGTTCGGTGTTCGATTCAGCCATGGAAAAATCATCGGAGGCGAGCACACACTGGCCTATGCCCCGAATTTTATTTCGAGCAATAGCAAAGCCTTCATCTATAACAGCGATCTCCTTCTTCAAGCTCCATTACCGAAGATCCGGCCATACGGAACAGTTGGCTTAGGCTGGATTTTTACATGGTCGAAGGATCAATCCGGCAGACCGGCTCTCGGAGATATCGGCAACAAGTTCGCCATCAACTATGGTGGCGGTGTGAAGGTATTTCCGGCGGGACCGGTTGGAGTACGCTTCGATATCCGCGGCTATACACTCCCAAGCGTGAAATTCAGTCTTCCTGCTTCGCTTGCGACACAAACTGTGCAGACCCAGAGCCAGTCGGTGAATTTCATCGAGTTCGGTTTGGGTGTCGTGTTCAAGTTCTGAGGGAGAATGGCGGCCGCTGGTCCTGGTGAGCCGAAGCGTTCCACCTACATCGGACTTTTCTTAACAACGCTTTCCCTTCTGCAGTTCGAGCTGTTTCTGACGCGCATTTTCAGCGTTACGATGTGGTACCACTTCGCCTTCATGGCGATTTCACTGGCGATGTTTGGTCTCGCTGCCGGGGCGATTTTCATCGAGCTGATGAAGAAGGGTGAAGCGCACGCGATGCTTGCCAACTTTGGCCTGCTTTTCGCTTTAACAAGCGCCATCTGTTTCGCCGCGCAATTGTATATACCGGTCGATCCGGAAAAAGAGATCGTCTGGACCGCTTTAGCTTTCATTCTGGCGGCTATTCCCTTTGTTTTCGCCGGGATGGTTGTGTGCGTAGCCCTCACACGTTTTTCCCGGCACACAGGTGCACTGTATGCCGCCGATCTTGCCGGGTCCGCGGCCGGTTGCATCCTGACGATTCCGATCTTGAACCATATCCACGCGCCGACGGCTGTGATTCTGAATGCGGGTATCGCGGCACTCGCGGCGTTTGCTTGGCCGTCGAATGGAAAAACGCGATGGATAGCGGGAAGCTGTGGTGCGTTGCTGCTCGCTCTGGGTGCCATTAATCAATCCGTCAAGCTCGTCGATATTCAGTGGCTCAAAGGCGGTAGGAATTCGCACGACGGACTCTATGAAAAATGGAACGCATTTTCGCGCATCCACGTGCGAGAACTGGGAAGCCAGCCGTTTGGATGGGGACTGAGCCCCCGGTATCGTGCGCAGCGAGAGATCGGCCAGCTCTATTTGGATATCGATTCCGGTGCGGCAACAGTGATCACGAAATTCGACGGAAATCTGAACGCCGTCGAGCATCTCAAATACGATGTGACGGCGCTTGCACATTACCTGCGAAACCCCACGTCGGTTCTTGTGATTGGAATAGGAGGCGGCAGGGACATCCTGACTTCCTTGGCCTTCGGGCAGCGTCATGTGACCGGTGTTGAAATTAATCCCGATATCCTTCGGCTTTTGACACGCCGGTTCGGGCAATATTCAGGCAGCCTGCAAAACAACCCAGACGTGACGTTGGTACATGATGAGGCAAGGAGTTATGTTGCCCGGTCGCTGGAAAGCTACGGCATCATTCAGGCGTCACTCATCGATACGTGGGCCGCTACGTCCGCGGGCGCGTACGTGCTCACGGAGAATGGACTCTATACCAAGGAAGCTTGGCTGACGTTTCTGACTCACCTGACTCCGGATGGCATTCTTACGATGTCCCGCTGGTACTATCAAGCTCAACCGGCAGAGATATTGAGACTGGCGGCGCTGGCGACGGCGTCGCTCATGGATATAGGAGTCGCCGATCCGCGGCAGCATGTCATCATCGTTCGCAACCAGGATGTTGCCACGATTATGGTGGCAAAGCGTCCATTTTCCGCCGCCGACATCGATACGGTGACGAAGATCTCGAAAGCGATGGAGTTCCAGCCGGTGCTCACACCCCGATTCGCCGAACGGCCGGAATTCGAAGCTATTTCGACGCCCGGTCAATACGAGCATCTAATTCGTACATACCCGCTCAACATCGAAGCCCCAACGGACGATTCGCCGTTTTTCTTTCACATGCTTCGTGCGGGCGATTTGCTGAAGCGTTCAACATTTCAAGGGATGAATCAACTCAATCTGAGAGCTGTGAATGTCCTGGGCAGGTCGCTGGCGATCGTAAGCGGTTTGAGTGCCATCGCGATCATAGCTCCGCTTGTATTTCGCAGAAAAGTGCGTGAAGCGCCTTCCATCCGCTTGATGATTTACTTCGCCGCCATCGGGTTGGCCTTCATGATGGTTGAAATCGGACAGCTCGAGCGGCTGATCGTCTTTCTTGGACACCCAATTTACGGCCTGACCGTTGTGCTCTTCGTGCTTCTGTTGGCCTCCAGTTGCGGGAGCTTCTATTCGTCCCGTATGAGACCGTGGATGTGGCTGCTGCCGGTTGCGCTGGCGGCATTCATTTTCGCCAGTCCGTCAGTTACATACCGGCTTACTGCCGCGTCAACGCCAGTACGGATTGCGATTTCGGCGCTGTTGCTTTTTCCTTCCGGCTTCTTCATGGGAATGGCGTTTCCGTTGGGCGTCAGCAAAGCTGTATCCGTGAATGAAGGCGCTCCGACGGCATGGTATTGGGGCGTTAACGGAGCATTTTCGGTCATTTCCTCGGTGCTCGCAGTTGCGGTAGCCGTATTCTGGGGCGTCACGGTGACGCTGCTAGTGGGATTGGGCGCATACATCCTAGCGTTGATTGCGCTAGGAGATTTAAAGTGGGAAATCACATGAAATGTGTTCAGAAGCTTTCATTATTCCTCGCCTCCCTCGTTCTTGCGCTGTTGACCCTGTCCGCCGTTTCCGTGGACCGGCTCAAGGGTCACGTGAGCTGGCTTGCAGATCCTGCACGCGAAGGCCGTCAAGCGTCGACAGCTGGGGCAGCGGCCGCTGCCGATTACATTGCGCAGCAGTTCAAAGAAATCGGCTGTGATGTCCAAATGCAAGACTTCGGTCGTATGCGGCGCAACGTCATCGGCCGTATCGGGACCGCGCAGCGCTATCTTCTCTTCGGTGCTCATTATGACGGGCAGGGGCCCGGTATGCCATCCGCCAGCGACAACGCGGCCGGTGTTGCGGTGATCATAGAAATCATGCGCGAGCTGAAAGCAAAAGAGCTGCCGGTATCCCTCGTTGCTGTTGCCTTCGATGATGAAGAACAGGGCTTGAACGGCTCACGCTACTATTCCGATCATCCTCCTTATCCACTCGAGAACACGCAGGCTGCCCTAATCTTCGACACGCTGGGCCGGCCATTCATGGATCTGGCAACGTGGACGATGTTTGTTCTGGGCGCGGAATACTCGAAGGAACTCGCCGCTGTGATTCAAAAACGGTCGCGTCCCGAGATGCTGGTTGCCGGCACCGATTTGATCGGTCCTCGGAGCGATTTCGCGCCGTTTGCCGTGAAGCACGTGCCTTACTTGTTCTTCAGTCACGCGACTCACAAGGATTACCACGGTCCGGGTGATACGGCCGACCTTGTCAACTATGCGAAGCTCGCCCAGGACGCGAGTTTCATTTCACTCATCGCCGAAGACATTGCGCGTCTTCCGGCGCAGCCGAAATATCTGACCGAACCGGTGTACCCGCCAGGCGAATCGGCTTCCCTCGAAAATGAGCTTCAACTCGTAGAGAAGGAACGCAGCGATGTACCACAAGCCTTTCGTTTGATGTTTGACGACTTCAGAGCGCGTTTGAAATCCGATAGCAGTCGCGAGGTCCGGCGCATCGCCACAAGTGTGCTGTTGGCGTTGGCCACGCCGCGCTTGTCGTCCTTCATGCTCAGCTTTTTCATCGGCCCTTATTACGAACGCGAAAATCGCCCCGAACTTGCTGTGGCCGCTTACGAAGAAGCCTTGAAATGGACATCCGATGCCGCCGAGCGCCGCGACCTGGAAGAGAAGATTCGGGCATTGAGGTAATGGGGAAATTCGGGACCAGACGGGTGAATCCCCTTTTTTTGTGCTTCAAAATAGGGAATTCAGCCGTATGACCCCGAATTTCCCCGAATTACCTTCCGAAGCGGTATCCCTGGCCGTGGACGGTCACAATGTGTCTGGGGTTTTTGGGGTCGTCTTCGATTTTTTGTCTTAACCACGCGATGTGGACATCTACTGTCCGCGTCAACGGAATCGACTTGTAGCCCCATACTTCCTGCAGCAGTTCATCGCGCGACAATATGGCGCCCTTGCGTTCGATCAGGTACCGTAGCAGGCGCGCTTCGCGTTCTCCCAGGGCGGTTGACTTTCCGTTCTTGGTCAGTTCGGATCTTGCGAAGTCGACGTGAATGCCATCGAAGTCGTACGACTTCAGCTGGTTTCGGGCCCCTCGAGAAGCGCGGCGCAGCAACGCTTCGATGCGGGCTTCGAGTTCCGGTGTTTCAAACGGCTTCGTCAGGTAATCGTCGCTGCCGGCCTTAAAACCCTGTACCTTATTGTTCAGTTCGTTGCGCGCAGTCAGCATGAGGACAGGTGCGTTCACTCCGTTCTCTCGGAGACGCCTGCAGACCTCGAATCCATCGCGGGACGGGAGCATCACATCGAGAATGATGAGATCAAATGGATTCTTGGTCGCAAGTTCCTGGCCCTCGACGCCGTCGCCGGAACTTTCAACCAAATAACCATCGCTCCGGAGAAGATCCGTTAACGTGCGGCGGAGGTTCGGTTCGTCCTCGACGAGAAGTATTCGAGCGTGATTCATTGGGCTATCGGGATATGCAGTGTGAAACGCGCGCCTCCCCCAGACGCCGGATTGTAGGTTACCCGGGCGTTTTGCGCCTGCATGATGCGTTTGACGAGATGCAGGCCCAATCCGTTTCCCGGAACATTGGAGCCGACTCTCGCGCCGCGGTAGAACGCTTCGAATAAGTGGCGCTCATCGGCGGGGTCGATTCCCGGACCACGGTCGGTAACGCTGAGCCGGACTTCTTTCGAACGCGCATCCATTTCTGTGGTGATTTCGATATGCGCTTTGTTACTCGTCTTACCGTATTTCAAAGCATTGCTCAGGAGATTTTGTAGGCACTGCACCAGGGCAGGGGCGTCTGCAAGAACGGGCGGCAATTCCGGATCGATATGCGTCGTGAGATCGCACTGGTCGATCTCGGTCGCGGGACTCAGATTGGCGACTGCGCGATCGATGATTTCATTCACATCGACGGGAGCGACATTATATTTTTTCCGGCCGGACTGCGTTTCCGAATATAACAGGACCTGATCCACCATGTCGGAAAGACGCCGGGCTTCGTCTTGAACAATGGTGGCGTATTGTTCAACGCCCTCTTTATCCTGTACGATGCCGCGGCGCAGATTGTAAGCCGCCGATCGAATCACCGCCAAAGGGGTGCGAAGTTCATGTGAAACCCCGGCCGCAAATTCCATCTGGAGCCGGCCCAGCGTTCGCGCGCGCTGGCTCGAAATCACAAGGGTAATCAGTCCGGCGCCCAGCACCAGCAGTACTCCGAAACTGATCGCCCAATTCCGTTTCCGCAACTGTTCAACGGCGCGTTCGAGGGATCCCGCTCGATGCTTTACCAGCAGCGTCCACGGCTGCGAAAGCATCGTTGATTGAAATGCGCCCCGTAGGAACGGCCCTGGGCCGCGGGGACGGCCGCTGCCCCGCCGTGCCTCGCCCGGCTGCGGAGGTGGAGCTCCGAAGAGGAAAACCGACACATCGGGTGTGGCCATGTCATTCGCCGTCCACTGGCCTTGCGAGGAATACAAGATCTGTGAATGGTCCGCACCTGCCGCAACCGCCACACGGTAACCGAACTTGTCGGGGGAAGAAAAGTGTCTCTCGACCAATGGCGGAACAATTTCCTTTAGAAGAATTTCCGGATCTAATTCGGCGACCAGTGCGCCTTCGATACGCCCGGCTATTCCGGGTCCACCGCCCGGACCACGCGGACGAAAATCGTCCGGACGCCGGGGTCGAAAGTTTTTTTCATCACGCGGGCCGAATTCTTCTGGACGCGGTCTGCCAAACGGAGGGCCACCTCTAAAGATCGGGACCAGCAGTGTCACTGTTTCGGCCACCCCTGAAAAATTCAGCGGCCCAGGCCGAAACCGGTCTCGTAAATTGGCGAACTGTTGCGGGAGCGGCGCCGGTTCCAGACTGCCTGATCGCATGTCCAATTTGTAAAAATCCGGGCTGGCATTGGGAGACGTTCGAATCAGACTGATCGAACGAATGAGTCGCGGATAAGAGGCGCCGTCCAACCAGGACTGATACCGCTGAAGGACGGCACCTCCATCTTCAGGGAAGCCCTCGCGGATCTGGAATGACATCGCCGTCCGGGCCAACTCGGCATCGAAGTCGGAAGCAAATCCATCGGATGCCGCACGGACGCTGCTTTCCAGCCGGTCGCGCTCAGCAGCGCTGACCTCGCCAATCCAGCGGTACTGAACAATTGCCAAGGCAGGAAGAAGAATCAGCAGCAGGCCAACTAAAATGACACTGGACTTGGGACGGGACATTAACCGGATTATATTCGGCCGCACGAGAGCAGGCGGTGTAAAAACTTGTTAATATTCCCCTCCTCGCAGAGGGCAATAATATACTTGCCCTCTGCGAGGAGGGGAATGTCTATTCACCAATAATCTTAATGAGCACCCGCTTCTTCCGTCTCCCGTCGAATTCTCCGTAGAAGATCTGCTCCCACGGTCCAAAGTCAAACTTGCCATTCGTAACGGCAACCACGACTTCGCGCCCCATCACCTGGCGCTTGATATGCGCATCGGCGTTATCCTCGCCGGTGTCATTGTGGCGATAATGGCTCACCGGCTCATGAGGTACAAGCCGTTCCAGAAAGTCATCGTAATCTTTCAGCAGCCCCGGTTCGTCGTCATTGATGTAGACGCTCGCGCTGATGTGCATCGGGTTCACCAGGCATAAACCTTCCTTCACGCCGCTTTTCTTCAACGCTG
>Ga0209056_10008999_pt1 | contig 10215 bp, 12 predicted proteins | sample GraSoiAngelo_114_FD_185876 | JGI IMG/M metagenome (GOLD analysis project Ga0209056, IMG submission 185876) | Grasslands soil microbial communities from the Angelo Coastal Reserve, California, USA - 14_0903_13_40cm (SPAdes) (version 2) | ecosystem: Environmental > Terrestrial > Soil > Grasslands...
GCCGGTCGAAGCCCGGGACCAAGGCAATCCGTTCGGCCTCACGCCGCAGCTCGTACCAGGCGCGATCGGCAGGTGGCTCCTTGAGCTTTTCGACGAACAGCGTGAGAGAAAGCTCGTCGACCACCCAGGAGGCGTCGGGTTGAGAAAGCGGGTCGGGTAACGTCATGCCGTGGCTTTGGGCCGGGGGACGCAATATAGCATCATGGTCCTTACCCACTGCCGCCCTCTCCGTATTGTCCTCACCCCCTCCCCCTCTTCTTTCAGGAGAGGGGGGAACTACAGACTAGCCATCGGTGACCCTAGGTCCACGCCCGGGGTCAGTGCTTCACAAGCGGGCCGATCGACGATCTTTCGGAGCGGACCCATGAAAGTCGTCCTGCAGACCCCGAGCCAGCTCGTCGTGCACGAAGGCGTGCTCAAGACCGTCGTGCTGGGGACGATCTTCGTCGCGGTGGGCGGCGGCATGATGACCCTCAGGCTCGCGAATCAGTCGGGTTGGTCGGGGAACGCCGGCCCCTGGCTGATCTATCTCGTGGGTGGGGTGTTCGTTGCCGTGGGGCTCGCGTCGCTCCTGCTCTCCGCCGATCGCCGCTTCGTGTTCGATCGCTCCACAGGCACCGTTCGAGTCACCGTACAGCGGCTCGCGCACCGGACCACCGACGAATACTCGCTCGGCGACCTGAAGGATGTGGCGCTCGAGCGCTCGCTGGGCGGCCCGCGCCAGTCGAGCCCGTTCTTCCGCATCGTGTTTCTCACCAAGGCGGGCGGCCGCGTGCCGTGGACGCCGTACAGCACGGGCGACGAGCTCGCGCTCGCGACCTGCGCGTCCGCGGTGCGGGCGTTCTGCGGCTGGTCGGGCGCGTCGCCCGGCGTCGCTGCCAGCCCGGGGGCAAGCCCGCTCGCCTCGGCGCCGGTCACGGGCAAGGTGAGCGGTCATCCCGTCGCTACCAACTGGGGATGCATGGGGTCGGTCCTCGCGATTTTCGTCGCGGCGGGGCTGGGGCTGTTCGGCTCCGAAGTCTACCGCGTCGCAACGTGGCAGCCTGTGAGCGCTCGTATCCTGAAGACCGACATCAAGGCCGTGCGCGGCGACAAGGGCACGTCGTACACGCCGGTGGTCCGTTATCGGTATTCCGTCAACGGCGCACAGTACCAGTCCACCCAGGTCCTCCCGCTCACCATCTCGGCGAGCTACGCGTGGGCTTCGAAGCTGCGCGACCGCTTCCAGGCCGGCCAGGTCGTCACGGCCTACGTGAATCCGAGCCGGCCGGCGAGCGCGTTCCTCGTGCGCCAGGTGAGCCTCCTGCCGCTCTTGTTCGTGGCGATACCGCTCCTGATGGTCGGGGTGCTGGCCTGGATCGCCAGCATGCAGCGTCGCCAGCTCGCGGCGACGGTGCGGTATCCGGTGCCGGTGGTGGAGTGGGCCGCGTCGCAACAACCTTAGCCTCGCCGGAGGACCCGTCGTGGAACCGAATGCACTCGCGCCGCTCGGCGCCTGGGAAAGTTTCTACGTGATCGTCGGCTCGTCGGCCGCCGCGCTCACGGGCCTGCAATTCGTGGTGGTCGTCCTAGGCGCCGAGGTGCGCGCGCTGCGCGCGGATACGGTGGGTGCCTTCGGCACACCCACGATCGTCCACCTGTGCGCCGCGTTGCTCATTTCCGCGATCATGAGCGTGCCATGGCGCGCGCTCTTGAATGCCGAGCTGGCGCTCGGCGCCTGCGGCGCCGCGGGAATCGCCTACATGTGGGTGGTCATCAAGCGGGCGCGCCGGACTCAAGGCTACACACCCGTGCTCGAGGACTGGCTCTGGCACTGCATCTTTCCCCTCATCGCGTACGTGACGCTGTTCGTGGCGGCGCTGGTCCTGGGGCAAGATCTTCCGCGCTGGCTCCTGGTGATCGGCGTGACGACGCTCGTCCTCTTGTTCATCGGCATTCACAACGCGTGGGATGCCGTCACCTACATTGCCGCGCGACAGCCGCGGCGAGACTAAAGAAGGTTGGTGGAGGGAGGATCCCACCTCCACCATCCTCCACTAACCTCCCAAGAGCGCCCGCACCTGGGCGAGCAGCTCGCTCGCGGTCCAGGGCTTGGTGACGAACGCGACGTGGGGGTCCTGGCCGACGGTCTTCCGGAAGTTCGGGGCGGGAAATCCGCTCATGAACAACACGCTCAGCCCGCGCGACTCACCCCGGATCGCCTCGTACATCTCGAACCCACTGCGCTTGGGCATGACGACGTCTGTGATCACGAGCTGCAGCGCCGCGCGGTGGGCGTGATAGGCGTCGAGGCCGTGCTGGCCGTCGACGGCAGTGACGACGTGGTAGCCGACCTTCGACAGGAGCTGCTGCGCCGCGACGCGCATCGTCTGATCGTCCTCCACCAGCAGAATCGTTTCCGTCCCGCCGAGCAGGCCTTCGTCGGCCTCGGCCTCGAGCTCCGGCATCCCCCGATCGCGGATGGCGGGGAAGTACACTTTGGCGGTGGTCCCCTGCCCGACCTCACTATAGAGGTGCAGGTAACCGCGATGCTGCTTGACGAGGCCGTAGGCCATCGACATGCCGAGGCCGGTGCCGACGCCCACGGGCTTGGTCGTGAAGAACGGCTCGAACACCCGCGCCAGGGTCTGCGCATCCATCCCCGTGCCGGTGTCGCTCAAGGCGACGCTGACGTAGGAGCCGGGCTCGACCCAGGCGTGGAGCGGGCGATCCGCCGGGCCGAGCCGCGCGCGCCGGACTTCAACGTGCAGCGTGCCCCCTTTGGACATCGCGTCCCGCGCATTGGTCACGAGGTGCAGCAGGATTTGCTTCACCGCGGAGGGGTCGGCTTCGACCACGCCGGCGTCCTCGTCGGCCACGAACTGCACCTCGATGTTGCCGGTAAGCCCGCGCCGCATGGAATCGAGGGCGTCGCGCACGAACTCGGTGAGGATCAGCGGCTGCAGGTCGAGCGTGCGGTGGCGGCTGAAGCCGAGGAGCCGCTGCGCCAGCTCGGCGCCGCGCTGAGCGGTGTCCCGCAGCGCGTCGAGGTCGCGGTTCGACGACAGCGACTGGGCCAGCGCGGCCGTGCGCGCCAGGATGGTGGTGAGGAGCTCGTTGAATTGCTGAGCGATGGCGCCCGTGAGCCGGCCGACCATCTCCATCTTTTCGGCCTGCTTCAACGCCCGCTCGCGCGCGAGCTGCGCGGCGACGTCCTCGGCGGTCATTCGGCCCTGTTAATAGTCCGCCGATTGGGCGCCGTCAAGACGAGCGAGCAACATGATCGGGTGTTGCCCGCCTGCCACGGTCTACTGCTGCGCGCGCGTCGGAACCAGTCGCTGGATCGTCGTCCCGTCCCCCAGCTCACCGGTGCCGTTGTAGCCCCAGCAGTAGACGCCCGCGCCCGTACCCGTTGCGATGGCGCACGAGTGGTACGGACCTGCGGCCACACTTGTGAAGCTGAGGTTCCCAAAGACGGCCTGAGGCCTCAGTCTGACGACGGTCGTGTTATCGCCGATCTGGCCATTGCCGTTTGGGCCCCAGCAGTACCCGACCCCCCCGGTCGTGACGCCGCACGTGTGGAAAGCGCCGCCGCTAACGAGGCCGAACTGGAGACCCCCTTGCACGAGGGTGGGTACGGTCCTGGCGTCTGTTGTATTGTCGCCGAGCCGACCACTGTTGGCACCCCAACAATACGCGGCGCCGGCCGGCGTCACCGCGCACGTGTGGGCGTACCCTGCGTCGAGTGCGGCGAAGGTGACACCGGCGGGAGCGCTAGCCTGGACCGGCGTCGCCGCGTCCGTGGTCGTGTTGTCACCGAGCTGGCCGGCACCACCACTTCCCCAGCAGTACACCGCTCCGCTGGTTGCGAGACCGCAGCTGTGGAAGGAGCCCGTCGTGACGGCGGTGAACGTCACGCCCGCGGGCGCCTGCACGAGCGAGGGACTGTCCTGGTCGTTGCCGCTGCCGTCGCCGAGCTGGCCGTAATAATTCGATCCCCAGCAATACACGTTACCGCCGGTGGCGAGAGCGCAGCTGTGCCCTGCCCCGGCGCTCACCGCAGTGAACGTGACACCGGCTGGTGGGGCGACCCGAACGGGAGCCGTGCGGTCGGTGGTCGTGCCGTCTCCGAGGCGCCCGAACTCGTTTCGCCCCCAGCAATACGCATCGCCAGTAGACGCAACCGCGCAGGTATGCTGCCCGCCGGCACTGACCGTCTGGAAGGTGACGCCCGGGGCTTGGACCAGGGTGGGGACATACCGAATGGCCTGGCTGTTGTCGCCGAGCTGGCCGCGACCGTTGAATCCCCAGCAGTAGATATCGCCGGTGGTGGTGACGCCACAGGTGTGTGATCCTGAGCCGGAGCCGCCGGCGGCCACGGTGACGAAGTTCAACGGAGGGTGGATGTCGAATGCCACGCTCGTCGCGGCGGTGAGACCGTCGGCGGATGCCGCGAGCGTGTAGCCCGTCCCCTCCTTGTCCACGCTCAAGTCCGAGAAAATCGCCCGGCCGTTTACCGGTGTAACGCTCGTCGTCCCGGAGAGCGTGCCAGCGCCGGGGTTGTTCGCGAGCGCCGCCGTCACGATGTTCGTAGCCGTCGGCGCAGTGTTGCCGAACGCGTCCTGGATTACGACCTGGACGGCCGGCGTGATCGAGTTTCCCGTCCGTGCACTGGACGGCTCGACGGCGAAGGCGAGCTGCGCCGCCGGCCCGGCAACAACCACGAAGGGGGTGCTCGTCGCTCCTGTCAGCCCGGCGGCGGATGCGCTCAGTGTGTAGCCGCTCGCGGCGCGGTCGATGCTCAAGTTATAGAAGGTTGCCAGACCGTTCACCGGGCTCGCCGTCGCCGGGCCGGAGAGCGTACCGCCACCGGGATTCGTCTCGATCGCCACCGTGACGACGTTGGTCGCCGCAGTGACCACGCGCCCCGACGCGTCCTGGATCGCCACCAGGACAGCGGGCGAGATGGCTGTGCCCGCTGTCGCCGTGCCGGGTTGGACCGTGAAGACGAGCTTCGTTGCCTGGCCGGGCCCGGTGAGACTGGGCTCGGTCTCGTTGCATGCCGCTACCCCAAGCAGCACTGCGCGCGCCAGCAATCGGCGCCACGCGGGCCGCCCCGACGTGTGCACCATAGCCCTCCTCGACGGTTCCAAGCTGGTACGTATACGGCGACTCGGTAAGAGGGTCACGGGCCGCCCCGAACAGGAACCGTCAACTCGAGGCTAAGTCTTTGATTTGCCACTCGCGGCGTTACCTACTCAGCGGGGGGGGGCGTCTTCACAGCACACCCTAACGGAGGCGCCTACCGATATGCGCGACTCCGCACCTCACAGACTGACCGAGCGACGCCAAGCCATCCTGCGACAGACTAGCGCCGCCCTACGGGGGCGACCGGTGACCTTGTGGCGCATGGCGAAGGGTATTGCGGTGGCCGAAGTGACCAGCCGCCCGACTCCAGTGCGGGATATGACGGAATCCGACGTGGCCGCGGCCCTGCGGACGTGGGGCCTGACGGCGGACGACAGGAGTCTCTGGGTGGTGTGCCGCCCCGAGCCGAGCCGCTGGCACGTGGCCCGGGTCCGCAGCGACCTGCCTCAGCCGCCACCGGCCGGCATCGAACGGCGCAGCCCGGAGCGCCTGACGCTCGAGCTGGGCGGTCTCTCGCTCGGCGCGCTCGAGCGGCTCTGGGCGGCGGCCGACCAGGCTACCGTGTATCTCTGCGGGTCTCTCGCCCTGCTCGAGGCGTGCGTCGAGCGCGTGCGCGAAATGCGCGGCCTGACGACCACCGATCGCGCGCACCTGTTGGCGGATCTCGCGGTCGTCGCGGATTCGATCCAAGGCGCACTCGACGCCGCGTAGACGATCGAGGGAGGTGGTGCGAGCCTCCCCGGCACTGCAGCAGCACCTTGCCGCCCGACTGAATGAAGCAGACGGTAGCCTGGTGGGGACGCGAGTCGACGGCGAACGGAGCTAAGGGATAGAGCGGAAGCCCTGCGGCGGCGTGCGACGCTCCCCTCGGGCTCGACGCTGGGTGCCGGAACGGCGATCCGTACCGCTACGGCGCTCGGACTCGACGTCGAGCGTTTCCCGCCGCCGGTCCCGGACGATACGACGCCCCAGATCCCGTCGCCGGTCCACGCCCCGTCGCCGCGGTTGCTCCTGGAGGGTCCTTTCGGTTACCATGTCGCAATCTCTGTCGGCATCAAGTCCATGGGCTCAACCGCTGCCGCTGCATACCTAGGGCCACCCGACCCCACCGGACCGACCGGCCTAGTTCGTTGTTTCGTCTAGAGATGGTCGTATGCAAAGCCTGCCCCGAAGCGCACCACCCAAGTTGTTGTTGCGGGGATGCGCAACCGGGTGGTGCGGCGACGCGACAGGGGGGGCCATTCTTTCCATTTGTGCCCTGCTTGCCGCTCCTCTGGTGGGCCGAGCCCAACACGTGTCCTTCGCATTGGCCCACGTCACCGTCATCGACATGACCGGCGCTCCACCCCAGGGCCGTCGTGCTCATAATTCCCTCCAACGTACCCCCACGACGGGGCAGTCCCGTTCCCTCACGACGCCCGCTCGCAAATCCGCGTCATTCGGGCTCTGGTTCAGGCTCCTGGTAGGCCGGGTACACGAAGTTGTAAGTCACGTCGAGACCGCAAGCCTCCCGAACAATTATCACCGGGTTCAGTCGTAAACTCTTCACGTCGTCTGCCGTCAAGTCGAACACCCATGCATCCACGAAAGACTGGTCGGGCCGCGTAGTATTGACGATGATTTCGAGCTTGTATCTACCTGCCTCCCAGTACAGCAGGCGATCAATTGCAACGTAGCCATCGGTGACGGAGCCACCTTTCCCCATGAAGCCTTTGAAAACTGCTTCTGCTGGGGTCGCACCTGCGGGCAAGAGAGTCTTCGTCCACTCGCCGCGGATGTCGTCGATGTGGCGACGCATTTCTTGCTGCGTCGTCGCATCTTGAAAGAGCACATTGTATCGATAAGGCTGCGCCCTGGTGAGTAGGAATCCGGACACGAGTTCCGCAGTCACCTCGCTCGCACCTGTGCTTGAGAACTTGCCCGCACGGAAGACGATCCAGTCAAAGTCGTGATGCGAGCCGTCCTTGAGCTTCGTCACCGCCAGCTGGATGCTCTCCACGAAGAGGTCCTTGTGCACGACGTGAAGCGTCCCCGTTAGCCCAATGGTGGGGCCCAGCGCGCTGTGTCGAGGGGTAGATGTCGACGTCGCCGGGCCGGAATAGCCGTTTCACCAGCGCCAGCACCCACGGCTGCACGAGGGCCACGGTGGCGAGGATCAGCGATCCCCAGCCCTTCAGGAAGGGGACAATTCCGGTCGCCTGCGGCTCCTGCAAAACCATCTTCACGATGTCCCTTTCCAAAGTACGCATCTCCTGGGTTCGCTGCCCTTCCGCGTTCCGGATTGACAATAAGATGTGACCGAGGCTGTCCGGCGCGTTAGGGCGAAAATGCGGCACGGAGGGGCGGGAATGCGGCACCCAGTGTGTCGCTGTGTGATGCCCCGTGTCGCGAACCAGCCCCCCGGTGCCGCAAGAACGCCCTGGCTGAACGGTCGCCGCCATGTCATCGTGTAACCCTCCGGTATAACCCTTGCTGCCAGGACTCTAACCCGGGAGAGGCGAGCTATATGGTCGGATCGTGTTCCTGCAGATCGTCTTGCTGCTCGCGTTCGCGGCGCTCATCGGCCTCGCTGTCAAGCAGCGGTTGGCCCGGAGGCGGGACGCTCCCTCCCCGAGCCCGGAGGATATAAGGCTCCAAACCGTGATCACGAACGGAGTACGGCGGGGCGTCCTTGAGGCGATCGGCGTGTACCTCGCCGTCAGCGCATTGATCGCTTTCTTGATTTGGGTGTTGAAGGTTTCATATCAGTTCGGTTAAGGGTTGCTGGCCGAGGAACTCTGACACGGGGTGGGGACTGCGCCCACTGGTGCGCGGCGCCTCAATCTCTGACTCATCGCACAGTCGCTGGAGCACCCGTTACGCGATCTCGCCACGTGGCTCAAGAAAGCAGGAGCCTGAACGATGAAGACAGTACTCGCCGCCCTGACGCTCTTATCTACTACCGTGGTCTCTCCGCTAGTCGGACAGGGGGACGACGAAACTAGTCGCGCGACACTCGCGGGATTGACTGGTGTCTACGTCTTGGTAGAACAGATCTCTGATGAGGCGCAACGCGATGGGCTAGACACAACCCAGATTCGAACGGATGTGGAACTGAAGCTGCGTCAAGCTGGCATTACTGTTCTCACTCGACAGGAGTGGCTCTCCACGGCGGCTGCCCCTTATCTCTACGTCAACGTTCAAGCGATCAAGAGCCGGGCGAACGTATATGCGTTCAGTGCGAATGTCGAACTGCTTCAGCGCGTGACGTTGGTTCGTAACCCCGCGATGTCGATCCCAGCCACGACTTGGTCCGCGACCGGTATCATCGGCGGCGTAGGATCACAGAAAGTTGGCTCGGTTAGAGAACACGTGCGCGACCTTACGGACCAATTCATCAATGCGTACTTGGCCGCGAATCCCAAGCGCTAGCGGCGTGTCCGTTAGCACGTTGGCCGCGGTCCACGCGACGCGGCCCTTGCTCGATTCGGTAATCTCCCGTGCGGCTATGCCGCTCTCACTCGACGACGGCGCCGCATAAGAAGCCATGCGCCTGCCAACGCGAGGATGCTGAACGAGAGGAACCCGATGCGCTCCCGGGTTCGCCAGCGGTATTCGTCCAACGCACGGCGCAGGTATTCGGGACAGGACACGAGGATCGTGCACCCGAGGCCAATGACTTCAAGGCCCCTTTCAATGAACGGCTGAAGAGGCGTGGGCTTTAGTACGGTGACCTGGGCGCTACCGCTCTTCCCTACGCTCGTGGCCGTGATCGTCGCGCTCCCGCCATCCGTCACGCCGGTTACGAGACCGCTCGGCCACAAGGTCGCGACGTTTTGCGCGCTCCACGTCACCGTCCGTCCCCGGAGCGCGTTCCCAGCGGGATCGATCACCGTGGCGGTCAACTGCATCGAGGCACCGACCCGCAGGATAGTGTCACTCGGCGTTACGGACACGGAACGCGGTTGCTGCGCGGTGGCGAGCGCTGCTACGACGGTCGCAAGTAGCAGACACATCATCGTCGCTCCTCCCTCGAACAGGTACCAACTCTTTGCCGCAGGGTCAAGGCCACCACCACCAGTCTGTCGGGTGACACGGGGCGCTATAGCACATGGGCCGCGTTCCCCGCGACGCGGCCCGCTTTCAGCATCACCGAGTCTGGATGTGCACGAACGCCGAATCCGCGAGGCGCCAGGACTTCGAGCGTGCTACAACGACGAAGTCTCCGGTCGCAGCGCCTGCCGTGAAGCGTGCGTAATGGCGCCGACGGCTGGTCGTGGTCTCCGCGATACTGCCACCGCTCGCAATCCACGTCAAATCGGAGATGAGCGCAGTGTCGCCCGCGGCGGTTAAGGCGATCGCCACGAAGTCCTGCCAATCGCTTTGGCGGAGTGTGACGCTTTTGGGGGAGATGAAGAGCTGTGTGGGCCCCTCAGTCAAGGGTATTGGAGTCAAGCCCGGTAGTGGACCCAACACCAGCGGATACCTTGCGAGGGTGGCCGCCGCAGTGTCGGTGAACGGCACTGGAGAATAGTGTTGGAGCATTTTGCTCGCCCACTGACGGACCGGCCGCATCGAATCGTTCACGGGCCCGGTGAGGACCTGTGCCGCAACCTCGATCATCTTGGCGTTTACCTCGCGGGTTGCGCTTGAATAGGCGAGCCACGCCACGGCGGCAGGAATGAACAGGCCCACGCCGACCGTCTGCAACCATTCCCGCGCCTTGTCCGAGTTCATGGCTTTCTCCGGTTCAGTCTCCGAAGGGTGCGCGTCAAAGGTAAGCCAAGACCGGGTATCTTCGAGCGACTCGAGAGGATCATCGCGCGAACCATCGCGCGTCGTGCCGGAAGGCGTACCACACAAGGCCTCCCACGCGCCATGCGACCCACGCAATCAGCACGTTCCGAATCGCCCGCGGGTAGGTGACGAGCCCCCACATGAGAGCGACGATCAGCACGACGCCCACGACGGTCAGCGCGTGCCAGATGGCGCGGAGCAGCGTGGTTCGAGGAGCGGGTTGCGTCATAGGACACCTTTCCCCTCTATACGTAAGGAGTAGCTCACGGGAGCGTCCCCGTCAGTTTCACACTGTCGCTAATGTGGCTTTCC
>Ga0209056_10009002_pt1 | contig 10213 bp, 9 predicted proteins | sample GraSoiAngelo_114_FD_185876 | JGI IMG/M metagenome (GOLD analysis project Ga0209056, IMG submission 185876) | Grasslands soil microbial communities from the Angelo Coastal Reserve, California, USA - 14_0903_13_40cm (SPAdes) (version 2) | ecosystem: Environmental > Terrestrial > Soil > Grasslands ...
AAATCGACGAACTGCGCGGCACACTGTTCCGGCAAACGATGTTCGCTGAATTTGAAAAGATTATTCATGCCATCGAGGAAAGCGGCGACGCGCTAACGCTCGATGTCTTTAGATCGGAATATCACAAGCTTCTCAAAAATTATTTCGCCGAAGATTTCGTGCTCGATCCGGAGCTGGATCTGGAATGCCTGCGTATTCCGCATTTCTATCACGCGTTTTATGTCTATAAATATGCGACCGGGATCTCCGCCGCGGTGGCGCTTTCGCAGCGTGTGCTTTCCGGCGAATCAGGAAGCGTGGAGGCGTATCTGAATTTTCTGCGCTCGGGCGGATCGAAGTTCCCGCTGGAAACATTGAAAGCGGCAGGCGTGGACATGGCCACGCCTGTGCCCATCGAGAGCACGTTGCGTTTGTTCGACCAGCGAGTCGTAGAACTCGAAAAGCTCTTGCTGTAGCTCTGTGGCGGCAGCCGTGTCGGTTGCGTTACAGGTTGCAGGCGGCACGCCTGCCACTACAGATTCGAATGCAACTGGAAAGCGGCCGACTTCTCCAGCGGTTGAAGCCGCTGTTCCTGCAGAATTTCGAAAAGTTTGGCGAGTTAGGAGCTGCCGTATCCGTCTGGCAAAACGGCAAGCCGATTCTCGATCTTTGCGGTGGTTTTCGCGATGTTTATCGTGAGAAACCGTGGAGCGCTGACACGCTTGTCCTAGTCTGGTCGGCGACCAAGGGAATCGGTAGCGCGTGTGTCTTGCATGCGTTGCAGGAACACAATATCGACATTAGCCGACGCGTCGCCGAGTTCTGGCCCGAGTTTGCCCAGGCAGGCAAAGAAAAAATCACAGTTGCACAGTTGCTCTCGCATCAAGCGGGGCTTTGCGCTTTGGATCGGCGAGTCGATGTGCTCGACTACGACGCAGTGATTCGCGCGCTGGAAGCGCAAAAGCCGCTGTGGCCACCAGGCACCGCTCACGGTTATCACGCGCGCACGTTTGGATTTCTTCTCGATGAACTCGTGCGCCGAATCGCCGGCAAGACGCTGTCAGATTATTGGCAGGAAAATTTTGCACGACCGCTCAATCTCGATTTCTGGATCGGCCTTCCGAAAACGGAAAATTCGCGCGTGGCAACGATGTACGCCGCAAAAAACGGAAAGCCACCCGAGCCGAAAAACCGCGAGTCCGGCTCGGACTTTTATGCTGATCTTGTTACGCCCGGCACTTTGGCCCGCAAAGCGTTTACGTCACCGTACGGCCTGCACGTGATCAGTAAGATGAATGACGCTGCAATTCGCGCGCACCCGATTGTCTCCTTCGGCGGGATCGGGAGCGCCTCGACGCTGGCGAAATTTTATTCCATGCTCGCCAACGGCGGAACGTTTGATGGCCGAACTTTCTTTTCAGAAAAGGCAATCGCATGGATGACCACGACGCTCGCAGACGGCGTGGACCTCGTTTTTCAAATACCGACAGCATTTTCAGCCGGATTTATGAAAGATTCACGAAACGCAGCGCGAAGAATATTCGGCCCATCAGGAACTTCCTTCGGACATCCCGGCGCCGGGGGCAGCCACGCATTTGCCGATCCAGAGAACAAAATCGCATTTGCGTACGTCATGAACCAAATGGAGCAATCGCTTTTGCCTACCGAGAAATCGTTGCGGCTCATCAAGGCGATTTATGGGTAAGGCGATTGCCGTAGCTCGGTTTAGGCGAAGGCGGGTGAACCCGGCAGGATTTTCGCCCAGATCATAGCGGTCGTCGGCGCGCCGATTCCGCTGAAGTAACAGCTGTTGTGCCAGGCTCGCCGCGGGACGAGTCCGTCCGAATGGCGGACATGTCGCCTGCCATTTGGAGAGCTCATCTTTTCGCAAGCCGGCACTCCGAAAGCTTTCGCGAGCAGGCGGCTGCCTCTACAAGACGGGGCCCCTACAAGTTTCCGTGTAACCTCACGCCGGATTTTACGCACTACATCAGTGAACGGCAGAAGTGACTCCCGCTTTGATCGACGCCGGCCTGGGGCGAAAGGAGGAAGCTATTCGCGAGGGCCGCCGCGCCAGCGAACTGACTCCAGTCGCGAAGGACGCGATGAACGGAGCCAACATCATGCAATTTCTCGGCGTTATCTATGCGTGGACTGGAGAGAAAGATCTCGCGATCGAGCAAATCGCCACGACGCTGCAGGTCGCGAGCGGTCTAAACTACGGCGAACTACGTCTACATCCGTTCTGGGATTCGCTGCGCGGCGATCCGCGTTTTGAGAAACTTGTAGAGGAGGCGAAGAAACCAGTCGCGTTGAAGTAGGATTCCATTTTCGAAAAAGAAGGCTTGTCAGCCTTCTCAGAATTTCATAAATCCTACCTAAGCCTAGCCTAACCAACGGAGGAGCCAATGACAAGAATATACCTAAATAAGTTCGGATTCGTGCGCATCGCATTTGTGGCGAGCGTCGGATTTCCATTCATTGTAGCATCGAACGCATTTGCTCAGGCTGCGCCACCGCCGCCGGGGGCCGCTGTGGCTCCGGCACCCAGCGCGGAGGTCGAGCGGGTGATCGTGACCGGTTCGATGATTCCGACTGCGGAGGAGGTCGGGCCGAACCCGGTGTTCAGTCTTAACCGCGACCTGATTAACAAATCAGGTGCAGGCACCACGACAGAACAGCTGCTCCAGAGACAGCCGGTGATGAATGGGGCCAATATTCCAGTTAATAATAACGGAACCAGCCAGTCCGGTCCCTCTGGATCAGCTGCAATCGCGCTGCGCGGTTTGGATCCCGGCGCCACACTGGTGCTAATCGACCGCCGCCGCGTTGCTCCGTTCCCTGGCGCTGCCAACTCCGGGTATGGTTACGTCGATCTGACTACCATTCCCATCACGGCGGTCCAGAGCATTGACATTTTGAAAGACGGCGCTTCGACCACCTATGGCGCGGATGCGGTAGCGGGCGTGGTGAACTTTAACCTCTATAAAGATTATCGCGGCGCACAGGTGACGATCCAGTATGGGGATACGCTGGATAAAGACGCAGCCGAGTATAAGGGGGACATCCTCTTTGGGGTAGGCACCGACACCACCAGTATCACCGGTGACATTTTCTATTATAAGCACCACGACATGTTCAATCATGACCGGGGCAACTCGCTTGTTCCGCCGTTCTTGAGTTCGAACGCGGTGCCGTGGAACCTTCAGTTGCAAGCGGCGGCCGTTGCAAATCCGTTCGACGTCAATGGTAATCCTGAGCCGGCCCCTGTGCTACCCCCTGACGTGATCGGGCGGACAAGTTTCTTTGGCACGCCGCCGGATAATGCCAACGGATTAGTTCCGGCGAGCGATTACATTTACCACCATAGTCGTCCCAGGGCGGCCTTTAGTATTCTTCCCGGCTTTAACTTCAACCTGTATTCAAGCTCGTATCCGGAGCAGGAACGCTGGGGCGGTTATGTGGCGTTTGAGCACAAGATCTGCGACGATCAGTTGCGGATTTTCGGCGACTTCTATTATGTAGATGCGAAAACGCACGATGAACTTGCGCCAGAGGCTACGGGCAATTTCGAGGTTCCGGGCACACCGACGATCTTCATCCCGCCCAATCATCCATTCCCCGGAGGAGTTCCGCCCTTTGGCGGCCCGACTCCTGCGGAAGTTGGGATGAATCCGGACGGATTCAACCCGTTCAATCCGTTTGAGCAGATCATCTCGGGCGCCAGTCGGGCGCGCATTTTCGATTTCGGCAACCGCCTGATCGACAACGAAAACATCGCCGAGCGCTTCACGATCGGTGTAAAAGGCGACAAGCTGTTTAACGGAACCTGGGGCTACGATGGAGCGTTCGTGTACAGCCAGATCCAGCAGATTGCGAAGTTCCAGGGCGTCGACCCCGCGCGGTTCAACCGGATTATAAATGCGACCGACTCGCTATTTGATCCTACCTCGGGGAATTTTATCGGACAAACGATACCGTATAACCCGTTTGTGGATACACAGCATGTCGTGTTCCCGAGCAATCTTCCATTGATCGAATTCGCGACGTTGAGGACGAGGGACCTGCTCACGTCCAAGCTGGCAACGCTGGACTTGAATGTTTATACGACCGACCTGTTTGATTTGCCAGCAGGCGGCGTGGGGCTGGCTTTTGGCGGCGCCTTTAGCCGGGAATCTTACACGGTCGATCCGGATGACCAAAACCGCATCGAATTCAATGAGACGCCCGTTCATGCCGGGCGCAAATCGTGGGGGATTTATGCGGAAACGCTCATTCCGATCTTCAGTCCCAAGTGGAACATACCGGGATTTTACTCATTGGAATTCTCGGCCGGTGTGCGGTACGACGAGTGGCTGAATAACGATACCAACGCGGCGGTGCCCAAGGTTGGGGTGCGCTGGCAGCCGTTTGACGAGAGTCTAACTCTGCGCAGCACCTGGGGCGAAGGCTTCCTTGAACCGTCCATGGTTCAGTTGTATGGGCCCCGAAGGTTCCTTCTGGGACCTGCGCACTTTGTCGGTTGCGCTCCTGTAGCCGTTTTTGGTCCTTGCGGGAGCGACGCAAATCCGGTCCAGGACGTGGCCGAGCCGGAAACAACCATCGAACAGTTCCCCAATAAGAACCTCCACCCGGAGCATGACCGGACCTGGACTGGAGGCATAGTTTACACGCCGAAGTGGATTGCGCCAAAGTTCGGCACGCTGACGTTGACGGTTGATTTCTGGGATGTCGAGCGCAGTGGGGTTGCCATGTACGTTTCACCCGCTGTCGCCATCGCCGGGTACAACGCGGGCATCTTTCCGGGTGTAGTAGGCTCTGCGCATATACCGACTGATAGACCATCGGTCCTGTTTGACCCGGCAGGAAATTATGGCGGCGTTGGGACCCCTTACATCAATGGTGGGCGTATGCGCGCCAACGGTGTTGACCTTGGTCTTCAGCACCAGATCGAGACGGGCTTCGGCACATTCTCGCTCCTAACCCGGTGGAGCTATCTGAACGAGTTCGTCGTCAATTTCCCCGGTGAAAGGCCGCGGCAAGCAGCTGGTAGCTCCAGTTCGGAGTGGTTTATTGGCAGCTTTTTCGGGGACGTAACCAATCCCCAGGCGTGGCTGAAATGGAAAGGGGACACGACATTCGACTGGACATGGCACAACTGGGACTTGAACTGGACTGTGCATTTTCTGGATGGATACTGGGAACAGCTTTATGCCGTCCAGTTTGATGGCTTCTGGAAGCGCCACTGGGTGCATCCGACCTGGTTCAACGACGCGCAGCTTTCCTACACCCTGATCTTTACGCCTCCGGTGGAAGCGGCGCCAGTACCGGGGTATTCCAAGGGTGGCAAGGAAGTGGTGGGCAAGGAGAAGGAAGCGCCGCCGGTTCCTTATGCCATGCCGTGCTGGAAGACTATCCTTAACAACACTACTATGACCGTGGGTGTGACCAACATCTTCGGTGAAGACCCGCCAAAGTCGTTTTCATTCGAGCTTGGCAACTCCATTGGCTATCCGGGCAGCCTCTATGATAACCTGGGGCGGTTCGTGTACGTGAGGATGATCAAGAAGTTCTAAGTATCGCCCAACGGCATTTTTACCAAAGGACAACCTCGAAATTCGAGGTTGCCTCTTTTGCAAGGGAAAAGAGCCGTGAACCGGCGCAATTTCTTTGCCCAGATCATAGCCGTAGTCGCTGAGCGGTCCTGCTGAGGTAATAGCTGTAGTGGCAGGCGTGCTTGCCACAAGCGTCGCCGAGGCGGGTTGCCCGCACTTTGGAGAACTCATCTTATCGCAGCCGGCACTCCGAAAGCGTTCACGAGCAGGCGGCTGGCCTCTACAGGACAACGGCCTCTGCATTTTCCGCGTAACCTCGCGCCGGGTTTTACGCATTACCTCAGGTGAAAGGCCAGAAGTGAGTTCTCAATGACGAGAGATCACCGAAGGCCAAAACAAGAAAAGGAAATTAAGCAATATGAAAAATCGAAACACCAAATTCACAGCCATACTGTTTGTGCTTGCCTTTGCGCTTGCGTCAATCGTCCAAGCAAGGCCGGGGCCTAGCCCTGGTCCTACCCACCCGCCCGCTAACGATGGCGTCAGTGCGAACAGCGAGGCAAACTCCGCTTATTCAACAAGCTCTGAGGGTGAGAACCTCCCGGTTGTCACCATCCATAGCACCGGGGATATCTCCCGGGGGAAGACCGGTTCATTCGTGCTGGACATGAAGCCTGCACTCATGTTCGGTGGAACGTACGTAAAGTTCTCGGTCAGCGGCACCGCTATCCCAGGAGTGGATTACGTTGCGCTTGTCTCCCCGGCCTACATCGGACAATCCGGCTACGGAACAATCCTGGTCAAAACCCTGCCTGACCCCAGAGCATTCAACCGTCAAGCGTACAGCGTTGTGATAACCCTGGAGCCTGGCTTGGGATATGCGCTTGGCATACCTAGCTCAGCCACAATGTGGATTAAGCCGTGACTTTAAGTCTTCGACAGGCGGCAACGAATCGCGCGCTGCGCCGTCCCCGGGAAGCTTTCGGGGCGGCGCGGCGTCGCTACGTTGGGTCCCTGGTTTCCACTTGTGTCTGTCGTTACGCCTGAGTCTTTGGCCAGATTCATACGATGTCCTGCCGGGCTCGTCGGGCGACTTATCTGTAGCCGCGCCTCTGTGAGGCGCGCAACGCAATGTGGCATTCGAATGCGCCCGTAATGCTTCGCACCCGCCTTCGTCCAACTTCGGCGTGGCAGGCAGCGAAGCGGCTACATTTCGCCCATAATTGTCACAAATATTTTCCGCCGATGCGGGGCTCGCCGGTGTTCAAAGAGGAAAATGCCTTGCCAGGTTCCAAGCTGCATTTTTCCATCGACAACCGGCACCGTCTCGCTGGTGCGCGTCAAGACCATGCGGATGTGCGATGGCATATCATCGCTGCCCTCGGAACCATGCCTGAAGTAATCGGCGTCCTCAGGCACTAGTCGATTGAAGAATTCTTCCAAGTCGTCTCGCGCAGTTGGATCGGCATTCTCCATGATGACGATGCTACAACTGGTGTGTTGAACAAAAACCGTCACTGTTCCATTTCGGACGCCGCTCCTGTCGATCTTCGACTGCACATCCTCGGTGATTTCGTACAGTCCTTTGCTGTTTGTGCGAAGTTCGAGCTGGTCGTGATGGACACGCATCAGAGTGCAGATTATTGAAGCCAGTTGTGCGAGCAATAGGTAACCGCGCCAAATCAGTGCAATGAAAATTCATGTGCAGTTTTACGCGCAATTACGCGATCTGATTGGAATCCGTGAGTTGGATGTCGATCTTTCGAAAGGGGCCACTGTGCGCGACCTGCTCGACCAAATCTATGCGAAACAACCTGCGCTTCGTTCCCATGACAAGAGCATTTTGATTGGCGCAGGCGTGGAATTTGTCGATCGCAATCACAAACTCAAACCGGGCGACGAGATTTCCATCATGCCGCCAGTGCAAGGCGGATGAATTAAGGCAGAAGTAAGAGGCTCAACGGTCAGGTAATCAGTCGCGAAAATTTTTGAAACTCGTGGCGACGCCGAAGTCGCGGCTGCGCACGAATTGAATCACAGCCTGTAGTTCGTCTCTCTTTTTTCCGGCGACCCGAATTTGCCGGTCCTGCAATTGGCTTTGCACCTTGAAGCCTTGTGACTTGATCGCCTGAATGATCTCCTTCGCTTTATTTCCTTCCAGGCCCTGCCGAATTTTCAATTCCTGTCGGGCGTGACCTACGGATGAAATGGCGGGCTCGTCCTGTTCGATGTTGCGCAGATCGACGCCGCGCTTGGAAAGTTTGCCGATGAGAATTTCCCGTAACCCATGGAGGTGAGCGGCGTCGTCGGCAGTGAGCGTAATTTTGTCTTTCTCAGGGAGAATTTCGGCGGCTATCCCCTTGAAATCGAATCGAGTGGCCAGCTCTTTGCGCGCCTGATTAATCGCATTGTCGAGCTCCTGCTTGTCAACTTCTGAGACGATATCGAAGGAAGGCATTTTCGGATTGCGGATTTTAGATCGCGGATTGTGGATTGATCAAATCCCGAATCATTTGCGCGTTACGGATTAGCTTCCACGATTTTTATGTTGCCCTCCTTCATGCGCATTGTAACTGCGGCTTCGCCTCCGCCTTCGAATAACGTGTCGATCTTTGTGATCTCTTTGGTCTCGCGCTCGGTTGACTCCACGAAATCACTTTCAATTTTTCCGTGCCCCGTTTCCGCAACCAGATGATAAGCAATATCAGCTGGAAAAAAGGCCCAGGCATTTCCGTGCGCGATATTTGTTTGGATTGAAAATTTCCCCGGCTCCCACCAGTCGTAAGCCAGGGTGAGCGTGCCGCGATCCAGCGTGAGCGCGACATTGCTAAAGCAGTTGTGAGCAAACATCCGCCCGCTCCCCAAGCGCGCGTGCACCCTCTGGCCGCGCAACCCATCCACGAAAACTTCACCAGCGCCTAATTCCAGGCGCGCCAGGTTGGCGGTTGCCGGGATAACGATGGTGTAATCAACCGTGCCGGAGCGATCGAACAGCGCCCATTTCGGCTTGGGAGGGAATTTGGTGTTGATTGAAGCGGAGCCTGGCTGGATGGAAACATCGACCGCGATCTGTTTCAGTCGCCCGCGAGTGTATGCTCGCTTGATGGCTTGCACCCGCATCTCGTTTGTGTTCGAACCGTAAACGAAGACCGCGCCGTCGCCATTGATGACTGTGACGTTCGCGGTCGGTTCAATCGTGTAGATTTGCTCGGACGTTTCCTCCAAGGTGCGGTGCGCTGCGGACCCGCACCCCGCAACTGCCGACAATAATGCAGCTAATAGGAGCCGAACGACTTGTTGATTAATAGCCAGTGATCGCACGCACAAATTCCATCACCGCATGTGCGTTACTGATCAAGGGGAGAAATGCCGTCAGCGCAAGAACCGCCCAAAGCGAGGCTTCACCCCAAAAATCCTGGCGGGCTTCATTTTTATAATAATCGCCTGTGATATTCCAAAACGATCGTGCACGAGTGGACACATAACGTGCGCTCGACCCCTCGAAGGCGACAGAATGGTAATTGTAATCTGTGACCGACAAGCGTCGGCTTCTGCGCTTGCCACCGTCGAATGACTCGCGGCGGCGAGAACGAATGAGTGTTGGGAAGGTTGGTTTCATAATTCTTCTTTCCTATGAGATGCGCTGCGCATCTGAGTTGGATTCAAAAATTTCTCAGTCCATGAGGCCACCATCTGCCATGGAGTCATAAGGAGGGTTTGCCCGCGCGTATCCGTTCCCGTAATATCGGTCCCAGAAATTGTGCGGAAGCTGTCTCGATCCTGGTGGCAGGGGCTGTTCGTTATCGCAACGGTTGCAGCCACAATCGTTGTCACATTGATTTCGCTCCGCGATTTCCAGCGCGAAGTTGTGCCGCCGGAGAATCGTCCCATCCAATCGCAGATCGCCGGTTATGTAAGCTCGAATGCCTGCCGCGCCTGTCATCCTGGGAATTACGCGAGCTGGCACGCGTCGTTTCATCGCACCATGACGCAGGTGGCAACGCCACAGTGTTTGCCGCCGGACATGGACAAGCTCGAGCTTGCATTCAACGGGCGCGAATACAAAGCAGAGCGTCGCGGCGATAAGTTTTTTGTCCGCACGCGGCCAGAAAGCGGCAGCTATGGCGAACCGCAGCAAGTCGTACTCGTGACCGGTTCGCACAATTTGCAAATCCTTTGGCTGGACACCGGCGAGGGCCGGACCCTGCAACAATTTCCCTTCGGCTACATCGTCGCTGAGAAAATGTGGGCGCCAGTGACTGAGACATTCCTGATTCCGCCGATTGTGAAGGAATATTATTCCACGGGCGCATGGAATGGCGCGTGCATGGATTGCCACGTCACCCAGGGGCAGTCGCGGTTTGTCGCGGGCAACAAATGGGATTCACAGGTGGCCGAGTTCGGGATCGCGTGTGAAGCCTGCCATAGCGAGGGGCGCGAGCACATCGAGCGGAATCGTAATCCGTTTCGCCGTTTCAAAATTCATCTCACAACGAGTTCGGACCCGACCGTAACCAATCCTGCGAGTTTAAAAGGTCCGCAATCCGGGCTCGCCTGCGGGCAGTGCCACAGCGTCTGGGCTTTCAACGGCATGGCGGACAAGATCGAGTTCAACCGGCACGGCGCGGCTTTTCGTCCCGGTGCTGGCGATCTCTCGCAACGCTTCGTGGTTCAACCCA
>Ga0209056_10009003_pt1 | contig 10213 bp, 7 predicted proteins | sample GraSoiAngelo_114_FD_185876 | JGI IMG/M metagenome (GOLD analysis project Ga0209056, IMG submission 185876) | Grasslands soil microbial communities from the Angelo Coastal Reserve, California, USA - 14_0903_13_40cm (SPAdes) (version 2) | ecosystem: Environmental > Terrestrial > Soil > Grasslands ...
ACCTCAAAATGAGCCATGCGCCAGCCATCTGTACGGCGGCCGTGCTGGGCCTCGGCGGAGGGACTATGGCAGTCGGATGTCCGCCACTCAGCAACATTCGGGCCAATCCAATTCCAAGCACGACCAGTAAACACACGATGAAGAAATACGTTGGGAACATGAACACGGCTCCGGTGGTCCTGATCCCTCGCAGGTTGACGAAAGTGATCAGAACGAGAACCACCAGAGAGAGCAAGAGGGTGTGCGTTTGAAGACCGGGAACTGCTGATACGAGCGCGCCAATTCCTGCGGCAACGCCCACTGCCACAACCAAGACAAAGTCCACCATCAGTGCCGTTCCAGCCAACAGGCCGGCGAACTTCCCGAGATTCTGGCGAGCCACGACGTAGGAACTCCCGCCCTGCGGATAAGCTGCGATTGTCTGTCGGTAGGAGAAGTAAACGACGCCTAAGAGCGCGATAATGGTGATGGTGATCGGAACGATGTTGTGAATTCCGCCGACCCCGAGCGGGAGCAGTAGCGTGAGTGCCGCCTCGGGACCGTAAGCCGCGGATCCGAGCGCGTCCAGTCCGAAGATTGGGACGCCGGAAAGCGTTCCAAGTCGTTCGGATTTCTCCTCGCCAGAAGCGAGCGGTCTCCCTAGTAAGAAATCGAGCCAAGCCATCGCAGGCTAGATGCTCGAATGTGAACACAGGATTACCGGTTCAGGCAGCTAAATCGACATCTTCATCAAGTCTTTTCAGCAGCCGGTCGCGTTCTTCGTACAAAGCGTCGATCTCATCTTTGCTTAGCTCGTACGGAACATTGCCACCTGCAAGATTCTCTTCTGAGCTAATTCTGAGCTGCTGGCTGATCTCTAAAATTCGTTGTTCAATTTGCTTGCGTTCCTCAAGCGCTATCCTCGCCATAGCTCCTCCTTGAGCGGAAAATGTCGCTCCTATGCAGCCCTTTTTCGCGTCGAACTTCGCGATTTTGTTGTGCTCTTGCGCGATGCCCCCCGCGTATCAATCGAACGGGTCCGTGTTGTTTCTGCTTCGCTTCTCGTGGACCCTCCCGTAGAGGCCTTCACACCTTCGGACACTCCTTCCAGAGCATGTCGTCGAATTGGTCCCTTTGCGAACTTTGCGACCGTTCTTGGCGAGCTTTGCGGTTTAAGAGGTCTTGCCATAATGAACCCTCTAAGCAGCCTCTCTTCTTTGGCCGGCCTGTGGCAGATAACCGTCGAACCAATCCTTGGCCAGGTTTGCCACCGACTCCAGAGCGCCCGACTCTTCAAACAAATGCGAAGCGCCTGGAATAATTTCGAGATCCTTCTCGGCTGGAATTAGCCCGAAGGCCCGGCGATTCAGTTCAATGACCTGAACATCGTCTCCGCCAACGATAAGCAGTGTTGGGGCGATGACTTTATGCAGCGCATCTCCGGCGAGATCAGGCCGGCCTCCACGAGAAACCACGGCTGACACGAGATCGGTCACGTCCGCCGCTGCAACGAGAGCAGCCGCTGCGCCAGTACTTGCGCCGAAGTAGCCGACCGGCAGCCTTGCCGTGTCGCACCAATCAGCCGTCGTGCCAGCAGGTCTATATCGAATCGAAGCGCGGCGGTGCGATCGTCCAGGATCTCTTCGTCTTCCGTGAGAAGGTCCATCAGCAGAGTTGCGAAGCCCGCATTCTGCAGCACGCCAGCCACAAAGCGATTACGCGGACTATGCCGGCGGCTCCCGCTTCCGTGAGCGAAAACCACAATTCCCTTCGCTTCTTCGGGGAGGGACAAGCTCCCCGCAAGGGTGATTCGATCGATGGAGATATGCACCTCACGGACTCTAGGCTGTGTTCTCGAAGCGAGCGACTCTCGCTTTGAGGACGTTTTGATCTGATTTGCAGCTTCGCGCCGGAAATTCACGACTCCATCCAGCGTTTCTGGCCTGGATGCGATCCGAAAGCGGATGCTGGTAGTAGTGGCATCGGCTGAGACAATGTCGATGCCTTCGTGGGCACCCTCGAGGTCCCTGCGAAAGACGACTTTCATCGGATTCTTGATTGGATGGGTTAACTGCCCGCCTTCATCTCTGTCGATAGTTATGTAAATTTCATCTCGTGCGGTGAGGTGATCGGAGCTGATGCCTGACAGCTTGCGTTCTTTAACTTCCCACTTCTGTTCGCTTCCTTGGCTTACCTTGACGCTCGCCAACCAGCCTTCGTGCTGCCAGCTGAAGCTGTCGAAGAATGACATCCACTCTTCTGGTGGGATTTCGATGTCACCTGATTGTGAACGGGCATAGAGACTGTCGCCTCCTTCCTCAAGAGCTCCGAGCAACTGCCCGCCTTCATAGCTCAGCTCCGATCCGCCGTGGTCTTCGTAGCCTTTGGCCACTCGTTCACCCTGACCCCATGAGCCTGCTGTGCGTACTTCCGCCGATTTCGGAGATTGCGAGCTCGTGAATGGGTACACGCCTGAACGGCCAACTTCGTCCTTTCGCGGTTTGTCCAACTTGATCACCTTTTTCGACTCGTTTGAAGAGATTGCGAGTTTCTTCTTAGTAGCCATGGTTCCGTCTCCCGTCCCGGCTCTTATGCCGACAGTTGCTCACGCGTGAGCTTCTCACCGTGAGCGCTAGTCTTCCCGTGCTCGAATAGCGATTTCACGCGTATCAGATCCTCGTCCAGCACACTCTTTGGCCTAACTCCGAAGAGCGTGGCCAGAGCTTGTCCGATGGCTCCCGCTGGCGGGTTGTAGGACATCAGGAGGTGGATGCGGGTGGCGCCGTCCTGAGTCGGCTGGAAGCGCGCGATACCGCCGCTACGGACGACGGAGCCGGGTTCACTGCGCCACACAAGCATTTCATTGGGAGTTGATTGCGTGAACCGGCTGGCCCAACTGATTGAGCTTCCCGCGGGACCTGAAACCGTCCAGCGGAAACGGTTCTCGCCAGTCCGCTTCACCTCCTGAACGTGTTCCATTATTTTGGCGAAGTTTTCAGGATTCGACCAGAACTCGAAGACCTGCTCAACTGGCGCGTGAACGGTGATTGTCTTTTGGAACCGAATAGCCCGCCGGCTGCGAACCAGGCCAAAGAACCGTCGCAGAGAAAGATTCGTAACCGCCCTCGCAAGCAGCATCCCGCCAATGATTCTGCTGGGTAGTGCAACGGTCCGGTCACGGGTTGGAAAGGCTAGAGCGATTGCGCCGGACGTCCCGACTAGAAGTCTAGTTCCTGGCGCCCAGTTCTCTTGCAACAATTCGGCGCGTGGTTTCGTCCGGACAGAGTGGCCTTGCAATCCGGGGACATCCTCGCTTGTCCTATGCGTCTCTACTCGGCTTTCAACATCTCGGACTCCGCGCACCGAGTAGGCGGCATCGATCAGGTCGTCGGCTTCGCTTTCAAGCACCGGGCCTGAAAGGATGATCCTGCCGTGTTTGGCAGTTACCTCGATAGCACTCGGGTGAGAAATCGACCGCCCGATTTTCGCCCGGACACGATCCACCAGGACCTCGTCCCAAACATGGTCCGGGCTTACTGCGCTCCAGGTCTCGGCGACAGTACCGCGGGCCCGATTTCGCAGATCGCGAACTCCCTTATCGAGAACACTGCCGAATGAACGAAACCCGTGAGCCACCTTGTCGCGAACTCCGGACCTCCGCCGACTGCCGCGATCCGGGTCAGCCAAATACATCAGCCCGGCGCCGATGGCTGCACCGGAAATGAAACCTAATATCGTATTCTCTTTGTGTCGCATAAATACCTCTTTTCCGAGTTTTCCCAGTTGCTAGATTGCCGAAGGATACGTTTCTGGCACTTCTCCTGCTTCCTCCGGTCTGGATGTGATCTCCAGCGGTTGTAGAGCATTTGTGTTGTCGATGTGAATGAGCGCGTCGAATTGATCGGCCAAACGGGCGTGGAAGTAATGGCTGATTCGTTCCGATTGCGGCAGATAAATGACTCCAATCGCCCGTTCCAGGCGCTCTTGATTGAGAATTCCTGAGAGGAATTTGTTACCTCGAAAGATCATCAGGAACTGCGGAACATACGTTGCATGAAACATGGCCTCGAAGCTGTCGCTCAGTGCCGGCCGCACATGTTTCGTCTCTGCAGGGCCGTCCCAGTTCGACGCAGCGGTTACCGTGCCCGTATATGTTGTGAAGCCGACCAGGACGGCTGCATTGCCATACTTCAGGCGGAGCAGTTGGCCGACATTTAACTCACCCTGCTGAGAGACCTCAGTGGCGCGGGCGTCGCCTAGATGCGAGTTATGCGCCCAGACCACGACCTTTGCTGAGGGCCCGAGGTGTGAAAGCAAGTGATCAAGAGTTTCAGCCATGTGCCGGTCGCGCAGATTCCATGACGAGACCCGGCCTGAAAACATGGCGCGGTAGTAACGTTCCGCATGCTTCACTACTCTCGCGTTCTGCTCGGCAATGAAGAACTCGTCGGGATCAAGCCGCCCGTCACGGCTTGCGAGTTCAGCGGCGCGGCGGCTCATGTCTACCAATTGCGCAATGACTTCGTCCTCGCATGTTTTGTTTAATCCGAATGTGGCAGCATAGCCATATGCCTGAATGTCCTCGCCAAACTGCTCAAAACAGCCATAACGGAAACGGGCTCGCCGAGCAGCTTCGGAATCAACCTTGTACAGATAATCGAGGACTGCGCGCGAAGAGGAATGGAAACTGTACAAGTCCATGCCATAGAAGCCGGCTTTGCGCGCGCCTCTTGGCAATAAATCGTTGTAATCGCGCAACCAGTTCACGAATTCGAGCACATCGCTGTTGCGCCACATCCAGGCGGGAAACCGGCGAAAATTGTCGAGCGCTTGAGCGGCAGACTGATCTCCGCCTCGCCCTCTGACGAAGCGATTCACTCGATGGCCATCGGGCCAGTCTGCTTCTGCAGCAACGGCCGTGAATCCCTTCTCCTGGATAAGCCGCTTGGTGACGTACGCGCGTGTGCGGTAGAACTCGTGGGTTCCGTGCGAGGCCTCGCCAATCAATACGAATCGGCTATTCCCAATCAAGTCGAAGAGAGGTGTGTAATCCTCATCCGAGCCGATGAGGGAATGGGAATTCTCACGTACTGCCCGGAGCTGAAGTTGATCGAAAGCCATGACGAAATCGCATGTATGTTTGCTTACGCTGCCCGCAGAACGGATGCAGATGCAGAGCGCGCCAAGAGGTCGCGTACTTCTTCGTCTGTGGTCTGAGAGAAATTCCGATACCACTGCCCGACTGCCGAGAACGGCTCCGGAGTAGTAGCGCAAACCACTTTGTCGACCTCCAGCTCGAATGCTGAACAGGTCGAAGGCGAAGCGACCGGAACTGCAACAACAATTTCAGCAGCCGCTTCCTTGCGGAGTGCCTTGGCTGCCACGCGCATCGAAGAGCCGGTTGCCAAGCCGTCATCTACAACGATCGCCGTGCGTCCTCGGACGCTTGCTGCCGGACGTTGGCCGCGGTATTCGCGTTCCCGCCTCTCAAGCTCCCTTTCTTCTCTTGCCACAACAGCATTGATTGTTTGCCGAGGAATTCCAAGCGCTTGAATGACTTCTCGGTTCAGCACGGTAACGCCGCCTGAGGCCAGAGCTCCCATGGCAAGCTCCTCCTGCCCCGGGGTTCCGAGTTTTCGCACTACGAAAACGTCGAACGGCGCACGCAATGCTTGTGCGACTTCGTATCCAACCGGAACTCCGCCGCGAGGCAGCGCCAAAACGACAACGTCATTCCTGCCCGAGAACTCGCCCAGCTTGGAAGCCATGACACGCCCGGCGTCGAATCGGTCCTCAAACAACATCGGTAAATCACCCTACATCTACGTGCTATCCCTCTTGCGCCACTTATTGGAATCGATACGAATTCCATCCGTTGCCCGTAAAAAAAAGTCCTGTGTATGCGCGGGTTACATGCCGAGAATCCGATGTAGCCGACTCTTGTTCGAGGGCAAAGCAGGGCTGTGCTCTCGAACATTTCTGAAAAGGCTATTTTGGTTGAGTTGTGCCGCTGTGCTGTTTCAGGGACGTGAAAACACGCTCAAGCCGCGCGTTCTTCTTGCTGAAGGCAGTTTTTCCCTGATTTCTTAACCCAATACATGAACCGATCTGCGCGGACGCTAAAGCGTGGGAGAAGAGTGCATGAAAAGCAAGAATATCAAGGAATTGAAGAACAAAAACATCGGAGATCCCGACACGACGACCGCAGCGATACTTCGCGCCGCCCTCGAGTTGGGGGAAGAACTAGGGTTTGAGGGCCTGACAGTTGAAGGTATCGCTGCTCGCTCTGGCATTGCCAAAACCACGATTTACCGGCGTTGGGCAAATGTTGGTGCCATTGTTATGGACGCATTCCTGGGCGATGTCACGCGGCTCGCTCCGATCCAGGTACGGTCGACCGCACGTGAAAGCTTTACGGCTTCAATGCGGCTGTTAGCTCGAGCATATCGTGGCCGATTAGGCAAAATCCTGAGACCGTTGCTGGGCCGTGCTCAGGCGGATGAGAATTTATGGGAAGCAGTCCGCACGCGATGGGTTGAGCCGCGACGGCAGGTCGCCCGTGGGATTGTCTGTCGCGGCATTCAAAGCGGTGAACTTCGTCCCGGACTCGACCCTGACGTCGTTCTAGATGCCCTATACGGTTCCTTCTATCACCGCTTGCTGGTGCCGTACAAGAACGGCGCAATCTCTGACAGGTTTATCGATGCGCTAGTCGATACAGTATTCGGTGGGCTGGAGCCAAGTGGAGCAAGAGCACTGGTCCAATCCGCAAGCCAACCAGCCGAGTGACCTACGTGCTTCCGAGTGACGTTAGTGCTTTATCGAACGCGCGCGCCAAACACCCATTCCCATGCATTCTGCCGAGTGCGCGCGTCCGATAAAGCACTAACGTTTTCAGGATGTGGACCCGGCGCTGGCGGACGGAGGCGGCTGACGAGTCGCGGGAATCGCGGCAAGTCCCCACACTGACCAGCTCACGAGAATAACAATCCACCCACCGGCCCGCTTTTCCAATACCCACAGATGGCTGCCGAAGGCTTGTCTAGGGATGGAGTCTTCCGCCGAAGAAAACGTAGTCTTGTAACTTGCCGTCAAGTAGGCAATCTCGTTTGAACCTAGAATGCGACGAGCGCTAATCTCAATACCGTGAATTTTTGTGCTGCCGCGCGCCAATTGCGCCGAAACCGCCGTGCGTCCAAGTACTGGCGGGGCGTCGGGCGGCCAGAACTCGATGTCATCAGCGCACAATGCCAGCAAGCGCCGATCTTCGCCGGCGACCTCGAACTCGATCCAGCTTGAATGGATCTGCTGAATCTCTCGGACGTCATCTTCGGTGAGTCTGTTCATACACCCGACATGGATAGCAGATGCGCTCATCGCCCGCAAGGCCGCACGCGCGACTGACGGCCGCGAATGCTGAGCCAGCCTTGAACTCAACGCCTGTAAAGAGGTTCTGGGAGGATCGTCGGCCACTCTTCCATAAGCGGATTAGGTAAGGGTAGCTCGTGATACAGACATAGGCACAATGGCAGACTGAAGCAGGTGGAGTGTTTGCTTGCAAGCGACTAACCCGGCGGTCTGAAACGAGCGACCTTAACGCACAATAGAAAGATTCATTCGTAGCGAAGCGCTACGATCGGATCGACGAGTGTCGCACGGCGAGCGGGAATGTAACACGCGAACAGCGCGACCAGAATGAGCAAGCCGGCAACGGCAACGAACGTCAACGGATCGTGCGCTGTCACGCCAAACAGCAGGTTCGTCATCAGCCGGGTTAGTCCGAGAGCGGCGCCGATGCCAATGGCCACCCCCACCAGCGCCAACTTCGTGCCTTGCCTGAGAACCAGTTGCAGCACGTCTCCGCCCTGCGCTCCCAGCGCCAAACGAATGCCAATTTCGCGTTTGCGTTGCGATACCGTGTGAGATATCACGCCATAGATACCGATGATCCCCAGCGAGAGAGCCATGGTTGCCGCAATTCCGAGCATTACCAATGTGAAGGAAGTCTGCGCAACTGATTTGTCGTAAACCTCCTGCATGGTCCGCACCGACGCCAGCGGCAGATCCGAATTCACAGACTGTACTGCCGCACGAACCTCCGCCAGAAAACTCTCCGTGCCGGCGCGATCGCTGCGAATCACAAACGTCACGGTGCGGGTTGCCTGGGCCGGTCCCGGTCCAAAAGCATTCTCCATCAGCGGGGGCCAGTACACGATTTCCGGCGCAGGGTCCGGCACTCCTTTTTCGCGAACGTCTTGGACTACGCCGACCACCTCGTGCCACGGCATCCTTGGAAACTCGCGCAGGCGCTTCCCTATTGCTGCCGACGGCGTCCCCCACATTTCGCGGGCCAAATTCTCGGAAACCATCACGACCGGTCGGAGTCCATAGACTTCACTCCATGTCATCTCGCGGCCCGCAACTAATTTTGTCCCCGCCGTCTGCAATAAACCGGGCGAGATGTGTTTGTACAGACGCAATGGCGGAATCGTGTTGTCCGCGTAAACCCTGTCCTCGGCAAAGATCTCATCCCAGTCCGAGTCAAATCCTTCCATCGGCATTTCGCTGACGAACCCGGCCGACTTCACGCCCTGAATCGCCGCCAGCTTCTCGAGGATAGCGTTTTGCGTTCGCGTTACGCGTTCCGGCTGGGCGATCAGCGAATCTGGGATCGAAATTCGCATTACCTGCAAGTGCAGAGGATCCGCGAATCCTGGATCGACCTTTCGCAACGCCGCGAATGTGCGAATCATGAGGCCAGCGCTCATCAAAAGCACCAGTGCCATCGCCACTTGCCCAACCACCAGCAAATTCCGCGCCCGATGCCGCTCCCGACTCATGCTGATCGTTCGCCCCGCGCTCTGCAGAGCCGAAACGGTGCGTGGTCCGGCGTATTTCAGAGCCGGAATCAGTCCAAACAACAAACCAGCCAGCACCGAAAGAACAAAAGTGAATGCCAGTGTTCGCGCATCGATCGCGATTTCGTTTAAGCGAGGCAGATTCGATGGCCCTATGGCGACGAGGAAGCGCACGCCCGCATACGCTAAGCCAACGCCCACGAGTCCGCCCATGATGCCGAGCATTACGCTTTCTACCAGAAGACCTCGGACGATTCGCGCCCGACCTGCCCCGAGTGCTGTGCGCACCGCCAATTCCTGTTGCCGCGCTTCTACCCTCACCAGCAACAAATTCATCACATTCGCGCAAGCAATGAGCATTACCAACCCAATTGTTCCCATTACGACCCACAGCAGTTCGCCTACGTTGCCGATGACTTGCTGTTTCAATGAGTGAATCATCGCAGTAATTCTCCACGTTTCGTAAATGTGTGGATTCGATCCGGGACCGTTGGACCAGGAGTCCATCCAGATCGGCAACATTCGCGCCAGGTCGGCATTAGCCTGGGCAATGGTCGCTCCTGGCTTGAGCCGTGCGATTCCGTGGAACCCGAAGCCCGCGAGAATCGCCTTGCCCCGGTCGAACGCCAGTGGCGTAGTCAAATCGAAATCCGAATCAACAAATCGAAATCCTTGTGGCATTACACCCACGATTTCCCTTGTCTGCGAATCAACCATGATGTTGCGTCCAAGTACCCTCCGATCTCCGCCGAACCGCCGTTGCCAATACCCGTAGCTCAGCATTACCCTACCCGGACCGTTCGGCACCTGATCGACCTGCGAGAACCAACGCCCAACCGCAGGCGGCACACTAAGCGTCTGGAGTACGCCATCGCTCACAGCAACCGTGCGCACCTGTTCCGGCTCGGCCATGCCCGTGACGTTCGCCGTACCAGTGATCCACACGCCTAGCGATTGAAATGTCTGGTTGTGGTCGGCGTACGTGAAATACATCGACGGCGAGAGAAGAAGACCGTTCTCAAAATCCGCAAGTCCTTCTGCACCGGGAGCAACCTGATGTAGCGCCACCAGTTCCTCAGCCTTCGGGTAATTCAACGGCTTCAGCAGTACGCTATTTACGATACTGAAGACCGCTGCGTTGGCCGCGATTCCAATGGCAATCGTCAACAAGGCGACGGCAGTGAATACCGGACTGTGGCTCAGCGTGCGCAGCCCATAGCGGATGTCAAAGAAAACTTCTTCCACCAACGGCCAGGCCCAGACTTCACGGCTTTTCTCTTCAATCAGCCCAATATTCCCAAACTCCCGCAGCGCAGCCTGCTTAGCTTCCCTTTCGGGCATTCCGCCCGCGACCAACTCCTCAATCTTCTCGTCGA
>Ga0209056_10009006_pt1 | contig 10211 bp, 9 predicted proteins | sample GraSoiAngelo_114_FD_185876 | JGI IMG/M metagenome (GOLD analysis project Ga0209056, IMG submission 185876) | Grasslands soil microbial communities from the Angelo Coastal Reserve, California, USA - 14_0903_13_40cm (SPAdes) (version 2) | ecosystem: Environmental > Terrestrial > Soil > Grasslands ...
CGCCGCAGACCAGAGCGTCATAATCCGCATGCCGGGCTGCGCCGCAGCGGCAATTCGCGGGGGGATTCCCATCATTCCGGACACGAGGACCTTGTAAAGCGGCGTAAAAGCCACGACAGCCGCCACCACTGTCGCCAGGACATTGACCCAGATCATGAAGCGCCGCACGGTCAGATAATTGCCCGCATTCGTGGATAGGGCAGTACTGGTCGCGAGCAGCATAATCACCGGACTCTCAATCGCAATCTCCAGGCTCATGACGATGCCGAATGCCGCAAGTTGCGTCTGCAGCTCCGGCAGCCGGGCTATGACGGCCTGGAGAATCGGGCCTTCCGCGCTCATCAGGGCCCAGCTGGCCGCCAGTGGAAGCCAGAATGCCAGAATCTGGCGCTGCGTGGATACTGCGATCGTCAAGGACATGCAGTGCGCAGTGTGCAGGGAGGCATCCGGGTAATCAAGAGGTTCGGAGTCCGATTGCGGATTGCGGATTGCGGATTGAAAAGCACGCTGTGCAACCTGAAGAACCTACTGCCCGCTACCCAGTGTATTCTGCTATTCTTTCGCGGAAAACGTTTTCAAATAATTACCAAGGAGACAAAGCTATGAGCTGGCAGAAAGCCCTTAGGTGGATTGGATGTTCCGTGTTCTCAGTCTTCCTCACTTTGACCGCGTTCGCTCAAGGGGATCGTGGAAAGGCGGAGCTGAAGGCAGGCTCCGGAAGCATCACTATCGATTATGGACGACCCATGTCGCATGGCAAAGACCGGGTGGGGGAACAGGAGGTGGGTCAGGTCTGGCGGATGGGAAAGGATGCTGCCACTATTCTCATGACTCCAGTGGATCTTGCCTTCGGCAGCGTGAAAGTACCGAAAGGTAAGTACAGTCTGTTTTTGACCAAGGCCGCGACCGACAAGTATGAACTGATTGTCAACTCGCAGACAGGCCAGTGGGGCACGCAACACGACTCTTCGAAGGATTTCGCCAAGATCCCCGTAAAAAGGGAGAGCCTCCCGAGCCTTGTGGAGGCCTTCACGATCGAATTGAAGCCGGCCGCAAACGGGGGCGCTTTCGAGATGATGTGGGGAACGACCAAACTCTCCGCCCCTTTCCAATTCAAGTAAAGCTTTTCTTCGCGTCTTTGCGGTGATTGGACGCAGCTTCTTACCGCGAAGACGCGAAGACACGAAAGAGTCGCAAGTGATTTCAGAAGATGCCGCCGAGGGCAAAGCGGACGGCGCGGCGGGGGTCTGACGAGGGCATCTCAAGAATGCGGTCGAGGCGGAGCGGGTTCCACGCGAAAATCAGGCGGGCCGGCTGTCGGAGTCCCGGAAGTTGCCACCGCAACTCGCCGCCCGCTGACGCCCGAAGCAGGCGATTTGTCTCTTTGATCAAACGCGTCCCGGTCCCGATCCCCTCCCCTGCGACGCGATCGTCCACGCGCGTCCATCCCAAGTCCAGAAAGGCAGCTCCGCTTACGGCGCCCCGGATAGGAACGCGATATTCTGCCGAAAGCCCCAGTACTGTGTCTGCTCCCGCGGGTATCACCCGCGTGGAGCTCCCATCTCCGCTTTGAACCCAGGGGGTCAGGGCGCCGCGCCCGAAGCCCCGCACCAACTCGTCGCCGGGAAAGAACCGCTGGTCGATGGGGAGGGGGGCGCCGCGGCGCGACCGCGCGGCGCTTCCATAGAACTGGAACGCGAAGGCGTTTCTGCCCTCGGTCCAGGGGTCATCCACATAGCGAGCCAAGTGAAGTGAGGGTCGATCCACAGTCACCGATTGGAGAAACGGGCTGCCTACCAAGGAATGGCTCACCATGAATCGACCGCCGCGCGTGCCCGGGCCGGAGCCGCTGGTAGAATCGAGCACAAAACTCGGGGACAATTCCGATCTGCGGACCACTGTTGCGTCACCTTGTGGTCCCGCGTTCGCAATAGACTCGCGTTCCACCGAGAATCCGAGACCGGCCTGGGCAGCCCGAGTTACAGAGTATCCCGTACCCCAGCGGAAACCCTTAGAGCGTCTCCGAAACACCGCCACCGCATCTTCGGGCCCGCGAATAATGCTTGCCACGTTGAGATTGGTGTAGCGGTGGAAGCCCGAAAGGGCAAGCAGAAAGGGCGAACCGAGAAAGCGTTGGGCCACGAGGTCCAGCAGGATGTTGGATTGCGCTGCCCCGCCGTCGAGCTCGAGCGTGAGGGAATCACCCAGGCCAAAAAGATTGAATGCCGTATAGATGATTCCGAGGTAGCCGCCCCCTATCCCGCCGGTGCCGCCGGTGGCAAAGATCCCGCGGCGATCCTTCTCCTTCACTTTGATGGTGATGTCGAGAGCATTGCGATCACCGTCAAACTCCAGGCCGACGTCCGCCTGGTGAACTTCTTTGACCAGATTGCTGCGATTCAACCGATCGAGGCTCTCTTCCAGTTTGGCGGAATCGAAGAGCTCGCCTTCGCGGGCGCGCAGCTCACGGCGCAGAAACTTATCCGGCAGGTGGAGATTACCTTGAAACCGTATCTGACCTATGAGGGCAGGATCTCCCGCGTCAATTTTGTATCTCGCACGAACTGCTCGCAGCAGATCATCCACCTCCTGCTCCAGCCGCACCTGCGCAAGGGCATAACCCGCCCGGCCCAAAGCGCCCGTCATTTTTCGCCGCAATTCTTCCAGCCGGGAAGAATCGTAGGGACCTGGAACAACAACAGATCGCTGCAGAGCCGATATCTCCTCGGCTGCCGCTTTGGGATCCCCGTCGACACGCACCGAAGTGAGGCGAAACAGCGGGCCTTCAGTTACCGGGATATGTATCAGTAATTTGTCCCTTTGTGGGAACCAACGCCGCGAAACCAAGCGGGAAACTTTGACCTCGGGTTGTCCGAACCTGACAGCCGCATAACCACGGGAGTGATAATATCGCCTCACCCGTTCGACATCCTCGGTAAGCTGCTCCGGAACATAGCTCCCCTTGCGCATCCAGCGATCCAGAAACGAGGCGGGCCGCGTGTATTGCATTTGGCGGATCAGCTCCTCGTCGCTCAGGTTGCCATTTCCATCGAAAGTCACGGCGCCGATGTCGAGCCGCGGGCCGGTGCGCACCTTCAAGCGGACACAAACGGCGCTGCCGCGACGTTCGTCGTCGATCCCCACGGAAGCCGCAGGATATCCTTGAGACTGTAGAAAGCCGCGCGCCGCAACGGCGGCCCTTCTGCCCGCAGACGGTTGAAACGGCGCCGACAGTCGAATATCGAGGTTCTCCTTGCGCAGAACCTCCCGGATCCGTTCTTCCAGCCCTTCGCTTACTCCCTCGACAACCAAAGACGAAACGAACGGCAGTTCCTCCATGCGGAACACCAGGTCAATGGCTTCCGGCCCGGCGTCCTGCGTGAGAACGCTGACCTGACGGAACGTTCCGAGAGCATGGAGCTTCCGCACATCCGCCTCGGCCGCGGCCGGATCGAACGGAGAATCAGGGGAGACAGATATATAGTGGCGAATCGTGGCAGCGGGAATCCGCAGGTTGCCTTCAACTCTTACCTGGCGAACTCGAGGGGCGGGAGAAGCATAGAGCCCGGCGCCGCAGCCAAGAAGGAGGGCCGAAATACTTGCGATCCGGGCGCGCATAAATTCGGTTCTTCTACTCCGAGGCGCGCCCTCGAGTTCCAAAATTCTTCGAAAGGGTCTGACCCCGAAAATTTAGTTTAAGGGGTAGTCGGTTAGCTCCTCCAGCCCCAAGATGTTGTGGTCTCGGCGAACTCAGGGTAGGTACGCGGGTAGTTGCGTCTAGCCACCGGGGGCGGCTGCGTCCGGTGTTTCTGGACAAGATTGATCACCACTATGTATTGGGTCCTGAGGAGTTAACCGACTACCCTTCTTTAGTCTTTTGAGAGAAATTGAATTTTCAGGGTCAGACCCCGAAGTCGAAAGTGCTTGAAGGATCGCGCGTCCTGTGTAAAATTGCGGGGTCTGCAGTTTTTGATCACTGAAAGCTCATCGAGTCGTTCCCTTGACCCAGCGGAGGTAAAACTTTTATGTCAAGATCCCCCGTTACCAAGAGCAGGCCCAGGGAGGGCTTCTCACGCCGGGACTTTCTGACAAGAGGGGCAAGCATTGCGCTGTCTACTCCCCTCGTGGCAGGAGCCGGCGTTGCCGAACCTGTCAGTCCTGCCGCGGACGTCCAGATCCTGGGGCCCGGCAAGGTTCCCATTACGTTGCGCATCAACGGCACGCGCCAAAACCTGAGCGTGGAGCCGCGCGTGACGCTGCTGGACGCTCTGCGAAACTATCTAGACTACACCGGAGCGAAGAAAGTTTGTGACCGCGCCACCTGTGGATCCTGCACCGTGATTTTGGGCGGGAAAATGGTCTACTCCTGTTCGGTGCTGGCGATCGAGGCGCAGGGAAAGGACATCACTACGGTTGAAGGGCTATCGGCCAACGGCAAGCTCGCCCCGATCCAGGCGGCCTTCGTCGAGAACGATGCCCAGCAGTGCGGATTTTGCACTCCGGGATTCGTGGTCGCGTGCAAGGCATTCCTCGACAAGCATCCGAGCCCCACACTGGCCGACGTGGAAAAAGGTCTCGGGGGCAACCTATGCCGTTGCGGCACGTACGCGGGCGTTCGCCAGGCTGTGCTGGCGGCCGCCAACACCATGAGAGGAGGGCAGAAAAATGGCTGAATATAATTGGCCCGAAGCTTCGAAGCGATCTCTCATAGGAAAGCGTATCTCTCGGCTGGACGGTCCCGAGAAAGTTTCCGGCAAGGCGAAATACACTTACGATCTCAAGCGCCCCGGAATGCTTTACGGCAAAATGGTCCGCTGCCCTCATGCGCACGCCAAGGTGTCGAGTATCGATACAAGCGCGGCGGAAAAAATGCCTGGCGTCAAAGCGGTCAAGATCATCCAGGACCCAGGCTCCGAAATCCAGTGGGCCGGCGATGGGGTGGTGGTTGTGGCCGCCACGGAAGAACATCTTGCCGAAGATGCCGCGCGCGCCGTCAAGGTCACTTACGAAGTGTTGCCCCATCTGGTGCGAGAGGAAGATCTTTCCAAGGCCGGCGACCGAGCCAAGCCCGCGGCGGAAAAGGTTGCGGGCGATCCCACCAAGGCTTTCAGCGAAGCGGAGGTCGTTTCCGAAGGGACATACAGCATCGCGGTGATCACACACTGCTGCCTGGAGAGCCACGGTCAGATAACAGAGTGGGAAGGGGATAAGCTCAATGTCTTCCCATCCACTCAGGCGGTCACTGGCATCGGGGGGGAATTTGTCAAAGCGTTGGGGATCCCCGCAACCAATGTTCGTGTTCGAATGAACCACGTCGGGGGCGGCTTCGGCAGCAAGTTCAATGCGGATCGCTGGGGAATTGAAGGCGCCCGGCTCGCAAAGCTCGCCGGACAGCCTGTGAAGATCATGTTAGAGCGCGACGCTGAGTTGATGGTCGCGGGAGGGCGGCCCTCGTCATTCGCGAAAATAAAGATGGGCGCGAAGAAGGACGGAACCATCACCGCCTGGGAATCCAACTCCTGGGGAACCGGAGGGCCCGGCGGGGCAGGCATGCCTCCGCTTCCGTACGTCTGGCAGATACCCAACCAGCGTATGAACCATACCGGCGTGGCAACAAACATCGGGCCTGCGCGGGCCTGGCGGGCGCCGAACCATCCGCAGGCCTGCTTCCTCACCATGTCGGCAATCGAGGATCTGGCCGCGGCGCTCAAGATGGATCCGCTGGAGATATGCCTGAAGAACATAAGTCTCCTTGGACCCCGCGCCTCGCTGTACCAGGAGGAGCTCCTCAAAGGCGCGGAGATCATCGAGTGGAAAAGGAAATGGCATCTCCGGGGAGACACCACCGCCGGCCACATCAAGAGGGGGCTCGGCCTCTCGATGCACACCTGGGGCGGAGCCCCACACAATAGTGAGTGCAGGGTCACGATCAACCCTGACGGATCGGTTTCTGCGGAGCTGGCCTCGCAGGATCTCGGGACGGGCACCCGAACGGTGATCGCAATAGTAGCCGCCGAAACCCTGGGGCTCCCGATCGAGGCTGTCAAGGTCAATATTGGCGACAGCGCGTATCCTCCTTCGGGCGGCTCCGGCGGAAGCACCACCGTGGGCGGCGTAAGCTCCTCGACGCGCCGCGCCGCCGCAGATGCATTGGATGCGATCTTCAAAGCCGTCGCGCCGGCTCTGAACGCAGATCCTGCAAATCTGGAGGCCGCAGGCGGTAAGATCCAGGTCAAGGGGGATGCTTCCAAGAGCATGACCTGGCAGCAGGCTTGCGCGCGATTGGGAGTCAAACCCATCCGGGCCAACGGAAAGCAGCCGGATCCCGCCAAAGGCTCGCTGGCATCCAGCGGCGTTGCCGGGATTCAGATGGCCGAAGTGACCGTGGACACAGAGACTGGCATCGTCAAAATTGAAAAGCTGGTTTCCGTGCAGGATATGGGTCTCATCATCGACGCCAAGACGGCCGAGAGTCAGATCTATGGCGCCCTGATCATGGGCGTGTGCTACGCGCTGTACGAAGAAAAAATCATGGACCAGGCTACCGGAAGGATGTTGAACCCCAACATGGAGTTCTACAAGCTCGCTGGAATTGGCGATATCGGAACTCTGGTCGTTCATCTGATGACAGGGCAGGAGCAGGATGCGCGAGGAGTGATTGGCCTGGGCGAACCCCCGGTCGTGTCGCCCGGCGCGGCGATTTCCAATGCCGTGGCCAATGCGATCGGCGTCCGCGTCCCCTCCCTTCCCATAACCCCCGACAGGGTCCTCACAGCAATGGAAAAGAAAGGAGGGCTGACCTAATGCGCGCATTCGAGTATGCTAGCCCAACCACGAAGGAACAGGCCGTAGCCCTGCTGAACAATCAGTGGGGCGAAACGGAAGTCCTGGCGGGAGGCATGGACCTTCTGAGCCTGATGAAGGACGACGTCACCCGGCCCAGGCGCGTAATCAACATCAAGGAAATCAAAGAACTGCGCGGCCTGCAATACTCCCCGTCTACGGGACTCCGCATCGGCGCCCTGGTGACTTTGCAGGAACTGCTCGAGAACGAAACCGTGCGCAAGGAGTATCCCTCCCTGGCTCAGGCCGCGGAAGGGGTCACGAGCCCGCAAATTCGAGACCTCGGAACCGTAGGAGGGGATCTCTGCCAGCGTCCCCGGTGCTGGTACTTCCGCGGCGGCTTCGGACTTCTGGCTCAAGACTCCTCGGGCAAATCGCTGGTTTTGGAAGGCGAAAACAAATACCACGCGATTCTGGGAAATTCGGGACCCGCCTATTTTGTCAATCCATCGAGCCTGGCTCCGGCGTTGATCGCGCTGGGAGCAAAAATCCGGCTGTTTGGGCCCAAGGGAGCGCGGGACGTCGCGGCGGGACAATTCTTCGTCACGCCGAAGACAAACCAGGAGCGGGAATACGCGCTGAAGACGAATGAGATCGTCACCGAACTTCTCGTTCCCCCAACCGGCGGCGCGCGGAATGCCACCTACGAAGTCCGGCAGAAGGAGGCGCTGGATTGGCCTCTGGCGGCTGCCGCCGTGAGCTTGAAAATGAGCGGGAAAAACGTGACCAGCGCCCGGATCGTTTTGGGTCACGTGGCGCCGGTACCGTGGCCGGTTCCCGATGCCGAGAAGTTCCTTGCAGGTAAAACCGTATCCGAACAGGTGGCTCAGGATACCGGCGGGGCGGCCGTTACCGGAGCGAAGCGCCTCAGCCAGAACGGATACAAAGTCCAGTTGGCTCGAGTCGCCGTAAAGCGCGCGATACTTCGCGCGGCGGAAGGGGGGGCATAAGTCATGGACAGACCTTTTGGCAAGCTTGACCACGAAGTCTGCCGGCTACTGCGCTGGAAGTCGATGTTCATCGAGGCGGAGAGCGATCCGACGGTGCCACCGTCCAATGACCAGAATTATTGGTGCGTCCAGACACAGGTTTGCATCGGGCCGGACGGCCAGCTGGCGGAGCCGGCGAGCTGTAGTCCGAGCCGGTCGTGCTATGACCCTCTGAGCATCGTCAAGTTCACCTGATTTTGTGAGGAATCCGAGGAATCAAAAGGAATCAAAGGAATCAAAGGAATCAAAGGAATCAAAAAAAAGAATTCAAGCAAGATGGATTCACTTCCTTGGATTCTTGGATTCTTGGATTCTTTTGGGTATCATTGATTTCGTTGTTCCATTGGGGAGGTCAATGAAATGTATCGAGTAAATACTCTAGTTGTGATGTGCGCCACGTTGTTGCTCATTTCCGCGCCCGCTTTCGCCGGGCAGATTTACGGAGATTACGTGGAAACGCGCAGCGCGGACATTTATACGGGACCGTGCTTTGCCAACGCAGAAGTCGGATTGGTGGGCGACCAGGCCACTCTTGCCTGGCGTATACGCAAAGGTGAGTGGAAGGGGGTTTCTCTGGACGGCCTGTCAGTCGTAGCCGTTGCCAAAGCCAGCGCGACTCTGGGGGATCCGTTTGACAATCCCTTCCCGGCAAGGGCGGTTTTGATTGTCGATCAGAATGCGACGGAGGACCAGAAGTGCGCTCTGGTGGAGTTTGCCCAGTCCGTAGGCGGACGCCTCCTTGAAAATATCGTCGGCGTCCAGTCCGCCCCGATCAGTATGAAGATAGGGGAAGCCGATCAGCACGGCTCGGTGGTTCTCACGGCCGGCCGGCTGGCGCGGATTCAGACCCGGGCCTTGAGCGACAAGGATCATATTTGCGGCAACGAGGTTGCCTACTACCCTCCGCTCACGGAGCTGACCCATGCAATGCCAGCGTACACCGTTGCCGATGAATTCCAGGGTTCGGGCCTCGACCGGGAGTGGCGCATTTTCGGCAAGCGCAGCGCTTTTGTCGGAACATTCTCCCGGTAGTTTTCGATTTCGGATTGCGGATTTCGGATTGAAGAATCGACAATCGGCAATGCGAAATCCGCAATCCGCAATCTGAAATCTCATGAAGCGTAGATGGCTTGTACTCCTGATACTTGTCTTTCTCCCACTCACCGGCGTTCGCGCGGCGCCTAGCTATAAGGTGGAGATTATCGGCGCCTGCAGCGATTCCGGAGTGCCCGAAGCCGTCCGCAACGCTCTCCAGCCCCAGGGAATTCGAGTTGCCGGCGACTCCAGCCCCTTTTGCGAGGTCTGGCTGCGAAAAGTACTGCCCCAGACGGCCGGAAGCACCGGCGCTTCTTACTCCACCCTCGCGAACGGCACCTTCGTAGGTGTCATCGTGTACCGCGCCAATGCCACTGACTATCGAGGCCAGGTGGTCAAGCCGGGCACCTACACGCTTCGTTATCAAACCATACCCCAGGATGGGAATCATCTGGGCGTTTCTCCGTCTGCGGATTTTCTTCTCCTCGTTCCCGCGGCGGCCGACAAAAATCCGGATAGCTTGATCGAGTTTCAGGAGCTCATCAGGCTCAGCAAACAGGCATCGGGCACCAATCATCCCAATCCGCTATATCTCACTGTACCCTCCTCGGCTGGAGCCGCCGTCTTTCGGGAAGCAGAGGCGGGGCACTGGGCGCTGGAAGCGAAAACCAAAGCGAAACCTGCGGGTGGAGGCTCTGAAACGGATTTTCCTCTCGCCATTATCCTGATCGGAAAGGCCGAAGGTTAATGGACGTCCCGGACGAACCTCTCGAAGTTGAGCAGCAGGCCGGACCCGGCGAACACCTCCTTCCCATTTCGGATCCGGAATCGCGGGTTGCAATCCGGAACCCGCAATCCGAAATCCGCAATCGAGAGTATTGCCCTCAGTGCGGCAGCGTCCTGGAACCGCGCCGATGCAAGTTGATCTGTGAATGCGGGTATTTCATGAGCTGCTCCGACTTTTGATTGCGGCCTGAAGACGGGATAACAGGTATCAAGAGAGACAGGATACCAGGATGAACGGGATTTCGAATCCTCTTCAGCGGCTTATTTTACCTAGCCGCTTCAAGAATCGAAATCAAAAGTATCTGATTCACCACAGTGATCTACGGTGGCCCGACACAACCAATCCCCAGTCATTTATCCACCGGTGCTCTCCAGATTACCTTTTCATCCTTGCCTTGCATCATGATGGAAGCAGCAGAAGTATTACGCTTTTCTCCTGTTTGAGGTGCAACGAGTTGGGTTGACCCAATTGCAAGGCCGTAATTCTCCTTATCCCTGATTCTAATCGATGGTCCATTTTGACTCGCCGATAATGAGACGAAGTTGCCATATCCCGTC
>Ga0209056_10009008_pt1 | contig 10210 bp, 9 predicted proteins | sample GraSoiAngelo_114_FD_185876 | JGI IMG/M metagenome (GOLD analysis project Ga0209056, IMG submission 185876) | Grasslands soil microbial communities from the Angelo Coastal Reserve, California, USA - 14_0903_13_40cm (SPAdes) (version 2) | ecosystem: Environmental > Terrestrial > Soil > Grasslands ...
CGGTGCGCGCAGAGTCGGCGAGCACCGGCCCGCCCCACGCCTCCACCATGCGCGCGCCCACCGCGAGCGCCTCGATCTCGTTCAGCGTGAACATGAGCGGCGGAACGTCGAAGCCCGCGCGCAGCCGGTAGCCGACGCCCGCCTCGCCCTCGACCGGGACGCCGGAGAGCGACAGGTCGCGCACGTCGCGATAGACCGTGCGCAGCGACACGCCGAGCCGGCCCGCCAGAAACGCCGCCGTCGTGAGACGGCGGCCGCGCAGGAACTGGACGATCTGGAAGAGGCGATCGGCGCGCCGCATGGACCTCTCAGCTCATCGCGTGCAGCCCGATGCGGTTGCCCTCGCAGTCCGACACGTGGGCAATGTAGCCCTGGTTGCCGGGCAGCGCCATCTTCGGCATCAACACCTTCGCGCCGGCGGCGGTCGCGCGCTTGAGCGCCGCGTCGATCCCGGGCTCGGCCGCGAGATAGGTCACCGTGCCCTTGGCCGAAGGCTCGTAGCCTTCGCCCTTCATCAGGCATCCGCCGATTCCGTCCGCGGCGTGCGGGAACAGAGCGATTTCGTAGGGGCCGAAATTTTCGGCCTTCAGCTTACCGTCGAGCAGCTTCTCATAGAAAGCGGTCGCGCGCTTGAGGTCGGATACCGCGATTTCGCTCCACACCACTGCATTCTTCATTTCAGTCTCCTTCGAGTGAAGTGCGGGATTCGCACGCCTGAAAGCTTGAGGCCCCCCTGCTGACAGCGTTGTGTCAGCAGTCGTCGGCTATTCGAGCCGCGCCGCCGGGTCGCTGTACACGAAGCGCCCGCCCACCATGGTCGCGACCGGCTTCAGGCTCTCGATCTCCTTCTCGGGAATGGTGAGGATGTCGGCCGGAAGGACGACCAGGTCGGCGAGCTTGCCGCGCTCGATCGAGCCCTTCAGGTTCTCTTCGAAGGTGAGCTTGGCATTGTTGATCGTGAAGACGCGCAGCGCCTCTTCCCTCGTGATCCGCTGGTTGGCGCCGTACACGCCGTCCGAAATCGTCTCGCGCGAGATGAAATGGTACATCGCCCACAACGGGTTGTAGGGAATCACCGGCGAATCGGTGCCGCCGGCGACGAGGATTCCCTGATCGAGGAAGCTGCGCACCGGCGTCACCTGCTCGGCGCGCTCGCGGCCCCAGTACTTGATCGAGCTCGGGCCGGCGCGGTACAGGTGGTCCTGCGCCGAGATGACCAGCTCGAGCGCCTTTACGCGCGGATAATGGTCGGGCCGGCCGATGAAGAAGTGCTCGACCGACCAGCGCCTGCCGCGGACCGGGCGGTCGCGGTCTGCCGCGGCGTAGGCGTCGAGCACCTGGTCGATCGCGGCGTCGCCCACCGCGTGCGTGGCGACACGCCAGCCGAGGCGGTTCAACTCGCGCACAGCGGCGATGTAATCGGAAATAGGCACGACCTGGATTCCCTTGAACTTCCCGCCCTTCCCGAACGGCTCTTCGTAAGCCGTGCGCATATGCCCGCCTTCGAACCCGCCGTCGACCAGCGTCTTCATTCCGCCGATGCGCAGCCATTCGTCGCCCTCGTCGGGCCCGACGTTCCACGAGGCGATGGTCTCGCGCATCTTCTCGACGCTGGAGTAGTCGAAGATGCGCATCAGGTAATTGACGCGGATCGTCAGTTTCCCTTGCGCCTTCAGCTGCTGGAACATGCGGTAGGGCTCGATCGCGCTCCCGCCGAACTGGAACTGCCCCGGAATGCGGATTCCGGTGAGCCCGGCCGCGTTGAGGATCTTCATCTGCGCGAGGATTTCGTTCTCCACGAGCTTCGGCGGCGGCGGCAGCTTCACCAGGCCCCGCGCGGTGTCCACCAGCTCGCCGTTCAGCTCGCCGTCCGCATCGTGGCCGATCTCCCCGCCCGGCGGCACGGGCGTAGCGCGCGTGATGTTCAAGCGCCTCGTCGCGGCCGAGTTGACGATGAACTCGTGCCCGCCGCGCACCAGCACCACCGGATTATCCGGCGCGATGCGGTCGAGCTCCCTGCGGTGCGGCAGGCGCTTCTCGCGCAGCTGCGCCTCGTGCCAGTCGGAGTTGGACACGACAAGATCCCCCGGTTTGCCTCCTTTCACCCGCTCCTCGACCGCGGCGAGGAGCTCCGCCATGCTGCGGACTCCGGAGAGATTCACGCCGGGCCCGCCGCCCGCGTTGTGCAGGTGCCCATCCATCAATCCCGGGATCACGGTGCGTCCGCGCAGATCGATGGACTTCGTCGCCGCGCCAGCAAGCCGGCGCACCGCGTCGTCTGTTCCGACCGCAAGGAAGCGATCCCCGCGGATCGCCAGCGCTTGAGCGATCGAGAACGCGGAATCGACCGTGACGATCTTGCCGTTGTAGAGGATCAGGTCGGGAGCCTCGCCGGGTTCGAGCGCAGCGAGTGCGCCCGAGCAGGCGGCGAGAACGGCACAGCTGACGATTGCAGCGAATTGCTTGACCGAGTAAAGGTGCACGCGTCCTCCCTGGCTCGGGAAACGAGGCCGGAAACGCGACGATTATAGGGGCTCAATGTCCCGCGCCCCGGTAGAGTTTTCCCGACGTACTGTAGAGTTTTCCCGACTTACTTTGGCGGGAATGCGAGAGTAGGATTTCTCACAGACATGAGCTGCGCCCCAAGGCGCCCGTCCGCGAGAACTCTCCGGGCGAGAACAGCAAACATGCGACGTCAGGGAGGCGCCCATGGGTATTTCGGAAGACGCACGGGGCGGCGAAGATTTCGAGCGTTGTAATCGCTCTAGCCGGGCACGCACATCCGCGCGATTCCGCGCCCTTGTTATTTTCTTGGCTGCGGCATGGGTTGCTGCCTGTGGTGGAGGGGGCGGGTCCGGCGACTCCCCACCTCCGCCTCCACCGGCTGTCAGCGGCTATGTTGTCAAAGGCCCGATCGCCGCCGCCACGGTCAAGCTTTACTCGATAACCACGGACGGCACCAAGACGCTGCTGGGCGCCACGACCAGCGACCGCTCGGGGTTCTACAGTTTCAACATTGCACCCGCGACCGACTCGGTTATCCTGGTCGAAGCATCCGGAGGAAGCTACGAGGACGAGATCTCCGCGACGCGCGTCCTGCTGGCCGAGACTCTTCGCGCTGCGGCGATCGTGTCGAGCGCCGCGCTCCGAGTCTCAGTCTCACCGTTCTCCGAAGCCGCTGTAAGGGAGATCGACTCAGCCTCTCCGAAGAACTGGGCCCCGGCCCGAGTCAGCGGGGTCAATGCGGCGTTCTCCACAATAGTCGGGAGTTTTCTGGAGCTCAATCCTGCTGATCTAAGCAGCGATGAGGCTGCGCAGAAAGCATCGAACGAGGACTTCCTGCTCGCCCTCGAGCTGGGCGGATTTTCCGGAATGCTGCATCGGCTCGGCAGCTCTCAGGCTCCGGCGCCTTTGGACCAGGGCCTGAGCGCGGTTCGCACGGTCATGAGCGACCGATTTGACGATCAGTACGCCCCCATCTGGCTACGGGGCATCGTGGATTTCATCGACGTCACCGGCCTGTCGGCAAATGTCAAGAGAGAGCTCAAGGGAATATTCGTCCTGCTAAACCCCTACGCATCCGACACCGACATCGCTGCGGCGCTTCCCACCGGTCAGGCCACGGGCTCGGCGAGCGCCCCGATGCCGAACGACGCGTTCGAATGGGTGCCGGATCCCTATTACGAGCGGCAGTCGCCGGTCGGCACGATATTCAACACACGCGGCGCGCTGGTCGCGTACCAGCTCAGCCCGGGTTTCAACACGTATCGCTATCTCTACAGCGGCAGCGTCGGCGAGCTCTACGGCGACGGCGACGTCGGCATCGGCCGCTGGCACGGAGGCGTCGTATTCTACGCCACAGACGGGCGTGCGCTGAATACGGCAACGAATCCCCAGATCTACAGTGCCAGCCAGGGAATTCCCTACGCGGTGGCCCGGCCGGCAACGGACTTGCCGCTCTGCGGCATTCGCCTGCTGCAACTCGCCGGCGCCACCTTGCCGACTCAAACCGCCGGGCCGGGCATAAAACCGGTCACCGGTTTGACAGCAGACTCGTCGATCGGCGTCCAATACACCGGTGCCACCGCTTACCTTGGACTGGACATCGGTTTGCAGATGGCGGACGGTTCGGTTTCCCGGGTGAGGACTACGGGGGGCTCCGCGGCACCTTGGGCAAACGGAATGTCCACCGCTCCGGACCAATCGTTCAGCACGTTTTTCTTCGCGCCGGCCCCGCCCCAACTGCCTGGGTTGGAGATAAATGTGAATGGAATGCTCGCGGGGGCAGGCGGCAGGAAGGCCGCAATCAAGTTGCAGATCTACTCGACAGCCGTTGACGCCATGACGTTCGCCGCCGCGTTCAGCGGCTCTGATACCCCGCCCGACAATTCTGGTTGTGCCGTCAGTTCGCCGGGGGACGGTAGTGCGATCGTACCCCCGCCAGCTGACGGAACGTATTCGGTCTTCGCCGGAACGGACTCTTCGAATTCCCTTTATATGGGCGCCCCCTTTACCGCCTCCTTCAGGGCCACCGGCGCGCTCACGGCCGCGCTCTCACTGACGATTCCCGTCGACACACCCATCTTCGAACTCGCCGGCAACGCGTACGCTGCGATTGGCCGTGCAAAAGGCCCGTTCACGCTCAGGGGAGTCAACTACAACCGATCACTTCCCTATGCCGTGGCTCAAGCTCCGGGAATTTTTCCGACTACCGGAACACGCCGCTATGTGCTGGTGGCATCTTCCGCCGCAATTGCAACGGTCCGTTCCGGCTCGACCGACTTTGAACTTCCGCCGGGTCAGGTCACCAATGCGACGCTGGACATTAGTTTCGGGGAATATCCCGCCGGCACGGCGAGCCCATGGTACGGAAGCGCACGCGTCTTGGTCGAAGGATCGGTCGAGGGATTCAATTTCAGCGTTTCAAGCGGCGATCTTCGTTACGGTCGAAGCACAGGCGCTTTCGGCGACTTCGGAAATGTCGAAGGTGCGGTGTCCGGACCCAACGCGGAGTTCGCCGTGGTCAGATACCTATCCGGAATTGGCTCCGCGCCGGTTCAGGGAGTTCTGTTTCTGCAGGCCCAGTAATCCGGCGGGTTTCGCCGCAGGCGCGAGAACGTGGCGCGCTCCGCGTTTGACTCCTCCTCTTCAGGAGCTTGGGTCGCCGTTTCGTGCTGCGCTGCATTATGAGCGGCGGGGTATCGGCAAACGGAAAGCTTTGGTTCATAATTCCGAGCGGCGCCCGAGCGTGGCCGGCGCCGGCGAAACGCTCTTGGCCACATGCCCATCATGAAGAGAGAACACCATGCGCCTGACAATCAACGGCAAGTCCCATGAAGTGGACGTCGATCCGACCACGCCCCTGCTCTGGGTGATCCGCGAGCAGGTCGGCCTCACCGGCACCAAGTACGGCTGCGGCATCGCGCAGTGCGGCGCCTGCACCGTGCACGTCAACGGCGTCCCGATGCGCTCGTGCTCAGTACCGGTCAGCGCAGTGGGCGACGGCAAGATCACCACCATCGAAGGCCTGGCCTCGGGCAAGGTCCTGCACAAGGTGCAGAAGGCGTGGATCGATCACGACGTGCCGCAATGCGGCTACTGCCAGTCCGGCATGATCATGGCGGTGGCGGCTCTCCTCAAGGCGAAACCGAAGCCGACCGACGCCGACATCGACGCGAGCATCACCAACATCTGCCGCTGCGGCACCTTCCAGCAGGTGCGCGAAGCGATCCACGCCGCCGCCAAGGCCGCGTGAGGGAGCCGACCATGACAGCCATTGCGAAATTTAACCGCCGTTCCTTCCTCGTCAGCAGCGCCGCCCTCGGCGGCGGCCTCGCGCTCGGCCTGCGCCTCCCCCCCTTCGGTCCGGCCGTGGTGCGCGCGGCCGACGGCTCGCCCGAGATCACCGTCTGGGTGGCGATCCGCCCGGACAACACCACCCTTATCCGCGCGGTCCGTGCGGAGATGGGCCAAGGCACGATCACCGGCCTCGCACAGCTCATAGCCGAGGAGCTCGACTGCGACTGGAGCAAGGTCGAGATCGAGTATCCGACCCCGGGCCAGAGCGTCGCGCGCAAGCGCGCCTGGGGCGAGTTCTCCACCGGCGGCAGCCGCGGTGTGCGGCAGTCGAACGAGTACGTGCGCAAGGGCGGAGCCGCCGCGCGCATGATGCTGGTCCAGGCCGCAGCGAACGAGTGGAAGGTGCCCGCCTCCGAGTGCACGGCTTCCAACAGCGTCATCACGCACAAGCCCTCGGGACGCAAGACGACCTATGGCAAGGTGGCCGAAGCCGCCGCGCGCCTCGAGCAGCCCAAGGACGTTCCGCTCAAGGATCCGAAGACCTGGAAGATCGCCGGCAAGCCGCTCAAGCGCCTCGACACGGCGAAGAAGGTCAACGGAACGATGGTCTACGGCACGGACCTCAAGCTGCCGGGGATGCTGAACGCGGCGATCAAGGATTGCCCGGTGTTCGGCGGCAAGGTGAAGAGCTTCGACGCCGCGAGAGTAGGCGGCATGCGCGGCGTGAAGAAAGTGGTGCAGGTCGGCGACTCCGGGGTCGCGGTGATCGCCGACACCTGGTGGAACGCCAAGACCGCGCTCGAGCAGCTGCCGATCGTCTGGGACGAGGGCGTGAGCGCCAAAGTGTCGAGCGCCGACATCGCCGAGGTGCTCAAGGCGGGGCTGGACGCTGAGCAGGCCTTCGTCGGCAACCAGGCGGGCGGCGACGTGAAGGCCGCGCTCGCCGGCGCGGCGAAGAGAATCGAGGCGGTCTACGCCTACCCGTTCCAGAACCACGCCTGCATGGAGCCGATGAACGCGACCGTGCGCTACACGCCCGACAAGTGCGAGCTGTGGGGTCCGACGCAGAACGGCGAAGGCGCCTTTGCGCAGGTGCTCGAGGCCTCGGGCCTCGCGGCCGACAAGGTCGACGTGCACAACGTCATGCTGGGCGGCGGCTTCGGCCGGCGCGGCACCTACCCGGACGACTACGTCAGGCAGGCGGTGCTGATCGCCAAGCAGATGCCCGGAACGCCGGTGAAGATGATCTGGTCGCGCGAGGAGGACATGGCGCACGGCCGCTATCACCCGGTGATGCAGTGCAAGCTCGTCGGGGGCCTGGACGCGAGCGGCAACCTCGCCGCGCTGCACATGCGGCTCTCGGGGCAGTCGATCCTCGCCGCGGTGCGTCCGGAAGTGGTGCAGGCGCAGAAAGGGCGTGATCCGCTCAGCTTCCAGGGTGTCTTCGAGTCAGGTGAACATTCCTTCAGCTACACGGTGCCGAACCTGCTGATCGACCACGCGATGCGCAACACGCACGTGCCGCCGGGGTTCTGGCGCGGGGTCAACATCAACCAGAACGCGGTGTTCATCGAGTGCTTCATGGACGAACTGGCGGAAGCCGCGGGCCAGGACGCGCTCGAATTCCGCCGCAAGCTCATGGCCAAGCACCCGAGGAACCTCGGCGTGCTGAACGCGGTGGCCGAGAGGATCGGCTGGAGCAAGCCCGCGCCTAGCGGCGTCTATCGCGGCCTTGCGCACCTGCATTGCTTCGACAGCTTCGTCGCCGCGGCCTGCGAGATCTCGGTCAAGGACGGCAACAAGGTCAAGGTGCACCGCATCGTCGCCGCGACCGACCCGGGCTACGCGGTGAACCCGGCGCAGATCGAGCGCCAGGTGGCCGGCTCGTTCGTCTACGGCCTCTCGGCGCTCTTTTTCCAGGAGTGTACTGTGAAGGACGGCCGCATCGAGCAGACGAACTTCCACCAGTACAACTCGATGCGCATCGCGCAGATGCCGAAAGTGGAAACCATCCTGATGCCGACCGGAGGCACGGTCTGGGGCGGCATCGGCGAGCCGACGATCTGCGTCGCGGCACCTGCGGTGCTGAACGCGTTCTACCGAGCGACCGGCAAGCGCTGAAGAACCACGGCATTGAATTGGTGTGAGGTCAGCGCGATCGCATTTTCGTTTCTTGTCGGAAATGCCTTTGCGGGTGACTCGATTCCGGTTTCGCTGACCGGCGCAAGGGGCGATCCGGCGCGGGGCCGGGCGATCGTGGCCAACCGGCAGGTGGGCCTGTGCCTGCTGTGCCACAGCGGACCGTTCCCCGAGGAGCGGTTCCAGGGCAACCTCGCGCCGGACCTGACTTCGGTCGGCGCGCGGTTCTCGGAAGGCGAGATCCGGCAGCGGATCGTCGACCCGACGAAGGGCAATCCGCAGAGCATCATGCCCGCGTACTACAGGAGCGAAGGCCTCGCGCGCGTGGCGCCCGCGTATCGCGGCAAGACGATCCTCACCGCGGAACAGATCGAAGACATCGTTGCCTATCTGTTGACTCTCAAATGACGACCCGCCGCGAATTCCTGGTTCTTGCCTGCGGCGCCGCATCGGTCGCTGCGGCAACGAAGGTCCGGGCCCAGATCGATCCCAACCAGCAGGCGTTGCGCAAGGCGGCGATGCAGGAAGCGCTGCGCAGGGTCGTAGGCGATGCCCCGGTGCGCCGCGGCAGGGTCAAGCTCGAGCTGCCGCCCTTGATCGACAACGGCAACTCGGTGCCGCTCTCGGTCGCGGTCGAGAGCCCGATGACGCCCTCGGACCACGTCAAGGCGATCCACGTCTTCACCGAGAAAAACCCGTTGCCGGACGTGGTGAGCGCCTATCTCGGACCGCGCGCGGGGCGCGCGAGGATGTCGATCCGCGTGCGCCTCGCCGACACGCAGACCGTGCTCGCGATCGCCCAGCTCTCCGACGGCTCGTTCTGGTCCGACAGCGCCGAGGTCGTGGTCACGCTCTCGGCCTGTCTCGAGGAAGGCTTGATCTAGAATGGCGCGCGCCATCGTCAACGTGCCCGCGCGGGCGAAGCGCGGCGAGATCATCGAGATCAAGACGCTCGCCGCGCACCCGATGGAAACCGGGTTTCGCCGCACCCAGCTCGGCGAGCTGATCCCGCGCGACATCATCAGGCGATTCGTGTGCACCTACAACGGCGCGGAGGTCTTCCGCGTCGATCTCCATCCCGCGGTGGCCGCGAACCCGCTGATCGCGTTTACCACGGTGGCGACCGAGAGTGGCACGATCGCGTTCCAGTGGGCCGGCGACAACGGCTATGCCGTGACCGAGACCGCTTCGATCCGCGTCGAGTGACCACCCGCGCCGCGCGGCTGTTCCTGGCGGTGTCGGCCGCGCGCCTATTTGTCGAGCCTGCGGCCGCCGGCGAAATCCCCTTGCCCGAGCGCCGCTCCAGCTACGAATTCATGAGCCGCGAGACGCGCGCCATGCAGGACGACGACACTGGCAATCCGGGAACGCTGTGGGTGCTCGACGGCGAGGCGCTGTGGAAGCGTAAGGCGGGCGCGGCGGATCGCGCGTGCTCCGATTGCCACGGCGATGCGAGAGAAAGCATGAAGGCAGTCGCGGCGCGCTATCCGGCGTTCGATCCCGCGCGCGGCCGGCCGGTGAACCTCGAGCAGCGTATCAACGCCTGCCGCGTCGGGCGGCAGAAAGCGCCGGCGCTCGCCTACGAGAGCAAGGACCTGCTCGCGCTCACCGCTTACGTCGCGCGGCAATCGCGCGGCCTGCCGATAGCGATCGCTATCGACGGGCGCACCCGGCCGTTCCTCGAAGCCGGCCGCGAAAGGTTCTTCCGCCGCCAAGGCCAGCTCAATCTCGCCTGCGCCCAGTGCCACGACGACCTCTGGAGCGGAAAGCTCGCAGGCAGCCCCATCACGCAAGCCCATCCGACCGGATATCCCCTCTACCGGCTCGAGTGGCAGGGCCTGGGCTCGCTCGAGCGCCGCCTGCGCGGCTGCCTCGTCGGAATACGCGCGGAACCCTACGCGTATGGTGCGCCCGAATTCGTGGATCTCGAGCTCTACCTGATGTGGCGCGCGAACGGGATGAAGATCGAGACGCCCGCCGTGCGGCCCTAGCGGCTCATTTCAGAAGCTCGGGGGCGATCAGCCTGGGAAGGATCAGGGGGATGTCGGGCCAGACGATGATCGCCGCCAGCATGAGGAGCATCGGCACCAGCATGATCATCGTGTCCTTGAGCGCGAACCTGATCGGCACCTTGGCGACCGCGCACGAGATCATCAGGCACAGCCCATAGGGCGGCGTCACCAGGCCGAAGGCGAGCGAGACGATGCCGATGATCGCGAAGTGGATCGGATTCATGCCGACCGATTGCGCGAGCGGCTGCAGGATGGTGCCG
>Ga0209056_10009009_pt1 | contig 10210 bp, 6 predicted proteins | sample GraSoiAngelo_114_FD_185876 | JGI IMG/M metagenome (GOLD analysis project Ga0209056, IMG submission 185876) | Grasslands soil microbial communities from the Angelo Coastal Reserve, California, USA - 14_0903_13_40cm (SPAdes) (version 2) | ecosystem: Environmental > Terrestrial > Soil > Grasslands ...
TCATCGACAAGGACGGCGACGGTGTTTTCGATTCCTGCGAGGTTATCGCGACCGGCTTGGGCTGGCGCGGGCCGCAAGGGTTGCTGGTCTATGACGACAAGCTTTACGCGGTGGGCGGCGACGGGATCCAGGTGTTTGAAGGGTATCGTTCGGGCGGGCCACTGGTTCACAAGGGCCGGATCGGGAACAAATTCAACACCGGCGGCGATCATGACGCGCACACGATCTTTCGCGGGCACGACGGCTACCTCTACTTCGTGGCGGGCAACGGCGCGGGCATTGAAGACCGCAAGCATATCACCGAGGAGACTTCGCCAGTGATGTTCGAGCGCGAGGCTTCGGTGTTCCGCATCTCGCCCGACGGCGCGAAGTGGGGGTGCATCGCCGCGGGCGGGCGCAACCCTCCGAATCTCGGCATGAATTATCTCGGCGAACTGTTCAGTTTCGACAGCGACATGGAATGGCACGTCGGGCTGCCGTGGTATCGGCCAGTGCGACTGAATCATTGGGCCATCGGCGGCGACCAGGGCTGGCAGGAAGTCGGCGCGTATCCGCCCTACTATATTGATTGTCTGCCTGGGATTCTCGACGTGGGCCGGGGCTCGCCGACCTGGGGCGTGTTTTACGAACACAACCAGTTTCCAGAGAAATATCGCGACGCGTTCGTTGTTTGCGATTATCGCTGGAAGAAGGAGTCGAACGATCAATACGCCACGACCGGGCGGCTGGTCGTTTTCTTTTTGAAACGCGACGGCGCGGGCTGGAAGGCATCGATGGAAACGGTGGCTCGACCGAAACCAGACGCGCGCGATGCGGACGGCAAGCCAATCAACTTCGCGCTGGTGGACGTGGCGGTTGCGCCGGACGGCAGCTTGTTACTCACCGATCACAACCAGGGGATTTGGCGAATTTACTATCAAAGTGGCGCAGGCGTCTCGCCTGCATCCTCCGAGGGACACGCACGAACAGGCGGGACGCCTGTGCCACTTTGCGCGCCGCGGATTGTTCCGAGACTGCCGCCGCTGCCAACAGACCTCAAGCAATTGATCGAGGAGGTGGTTTCGTTGCCGCAACCGGGGTCGGAGTGGAGTCGCTTGCGCCAGGAGGAGCTTCGCCAGGCGATGGGAGGGAGTTTCTGGCGAACGATGAGGCGCGTTGCTCTGGATGCCAAACTTCCGTTGAACAAACGGTTGCGGGCCATCCGGCTTTTGGGGCCGCGATTCGGTTCTCTGCCGACGGATTTTCTGAAGGCGTTGTCCGCAGATGCTTCACTTGAAATTCGCGGTCAGGCGGCGTGGCTGATGGGGATTCGGACGAGAGAAGGTGAAATGCCGCTGCTGTTGAATCTGTTGACCGACAAAGACTCCTTCGTCCGTCGCCACGCGGCAGAGGCGTTGACCCGGTTCTACTCGTCCCAGGCGATGTCGGCGCTGGTCGAACGGCTTGGAGACACGAACCGCTTGGTGCGTTTTGTGGCAATGACCGCGCTCGCTCATTATCCGACAAGCGAATGGTTCGAGCGGGCAGCGGCGAAATCGAATCCGCAGATTCGACTGCGCGCGCTGGTCGCGAGTTTGATTCGCCGCGAGCCGCCGCTCGATGAAACCGTTCGCCGCGTGGTGAAGTCGCTGCTGGGAGGGCCGAGCTCCACCTGGTCCCGAAATGAATACACGCGCCAGATAAACCAACGAGATAAGTCCAGTGCCGGGTGGACCCCGCCCCTCCCACCAGGAGAGAACCGCCTCGACATTTTGCGTGTCCTGGCTTTGTTTCGGAAATCCCTGGAAGAGGACTACGAGCTGAAACAAAGCATCGCGGAACATTTGCAGAAAACCTTTCCTGACGAGGAGCGCGACCTTAAGTGGGAGCAGATTCGGCTCCTCGGCGAGTATCGCGTGGTGGAAGCGTTTCCAAGGCTGCTCGCTTTGCTCGAATCGGAGCGCGACGAGGTGACGCAGTTCCACGTCGCCCAAGCGATTTCCAAACTCGGTAGCGGCTGGACCGCGGCCGAGGAGGAGCGGCTGCTGAACTGGATGCTCGCCACGCAGAAAGGATGGTTCGCTCAATTCGACGGCAAAGGCGTCGAGTTCCCAGCGTTCCTGCAATCAGTGCTGGCTGATCTCGGCAAACACCACCGGACGAGTCTGCTCCACCATCTCGCGCAGGTGGAGCTTAACAGTCTGCTGGGCAGCGTGGCCATCGATTTGGTTGCCGGATCACCGGCTCCTCAGGACAACTTGCTTGTCCTTTATCGCAACACCGACAAGCCCGCAGCGAGAGTAAAAATCATCAGCGCGCTGAAGACTGTGCCGAATAAGGATGTGAGCGCTTTTCTGCGCGAGGAATATCGGCGTTCATCAGAGCCGAAGTTACGCGGCGCGATCCTGCAAAGCCTGGCGGCGCAACCGGTCGAATCAGACAACCTTCCGTTGTTGCTTGAAGGATTGCGTCAACAGGAGACCGATGTCGTGGGCGCCTGCGCCGGCGCGGTGGTTCAATACAGACCGGAGTTGGAGGAGTCGCTTGCGAACGCGCTGCTCAGCCGGCTGGCAGAGCGGCGTTCTTTGTTTTTTGCGATGGACAACGCGCTCGTCACTTTGAGCGGCGTGCAACGGCCTGGTTTCAAGCCGCAGCCGGAACCAGGCGAACGACTGGAGGAATCAACACGCACCGCGGCAGTTGATTTCTGGAAGCATTGGTATGAAAGGCGGTTCCGGAAGAAATTCACGCCGACGCTCTCGACGCCGGGCGCCGAGCAGAGTGACAAGGAGATCTACAAGTTTATCCTGAACGCCGAATCGAAAGGCGGTAACGCGATTCGTGGTGCGAAGGTTTACGAGACTGCTCAGTGCAACACCTGTCACGGTGGCGGTGTGACGCCCGGCGTGGAGGGGCGCATATTCGGACCGGACTTGTCAGGTGTGACGCGACGCCTTTCGCGGGCGGAACTGGCCGAGGCGATGGTTTATCCCTCCAGGCAAGTGGTCGACCGCTTCAAAGCGTTCGGGATCGAGTTGAAGGATTCAACTTCGCTGACGGGTTTCATCACCGAACAAGACGACGACTCAGTTACTTTGGCCGACCGGGAGCAGGTGCGCCGCATTCCACGGAGCGGGATTCGCTCGATTACTCCCCAGTCCACGTCGCTCATGCCCGAGCGTCTTTTGAATCGCTTGAGTCCGGAGGAAATCCGCGACCTTCTGGCGTTTCTCGAAGAGGGGACGCACGCGGCGCCTGGCGTCAGCCGGGAGGGAAAATGACCGCAATGGAAGGACGGCAAGAGCTATCGCCACGCGCCTCCTACGAAGGCACGCCGGTCAAGACAGCGGAAATCGCCCTCGGACCGTCGCATAAGATCGTGCAGGGTGATTGGCCGTGGCACGCGAACCGCGGCAACACCGACCAGAAGAGCATCTGGCATAATTACAAAGGCCGAAGCCGCTTCAACATGCTCTATGGCGACGGTCATGTGCAGTTCTACCAGTCTCCGGACAAGCTGAAGGACTGGACGTTCGATCCGAAGCCGAACCGGGACTGGCTTTGGTGGTGAGGGCGATCGTCTCTCCGGTCCGGACGTAGGAGGCGGACCTTCGTGATCCCCATTTCTATCCGCCTCCTTACGTCGGCGGCTACGCGGGCTGTGAAATATACAGCTAGCGGTGACATTAAAATCTTGTAATGCCGGCGAAAGGTTCGCGCAAGAGCACCTGATCAATATTGGGAGCGTGAATTGCGGAGTTCAGGTGAACTCCTCGAATTGGACCGGCAATGAACACGGAGTGGTAACGCGAACAAAACAGGTGACGAAGGACGGCTGCCTGGCGGAGAAGCAGGGACGGGCCGAGCCTCACGAACCAAAATTTAGAAAGGATATGCTATGAAAATCACACTGAAGAAAAGTCTGATCATCGCGCTGCTGGTGGCGTGCGGCGCCATCGGTTGGATCGCCGCCAGCGGCCGGTTTGACCGATCCGAAAACAGGCGCCCGACGGTCTCCATCGCAGTAAACGATTCGCCGCTGGAGCGGCAAACGAAGTTCACCTCCAGTTTTTCGCCGGTGGTGAAAAAGGTCGCGCCCAGCGTGGTCAACGTTTTTACGACGAAAACGGTGAGAAATCCCATGCCGGAGATCACGCCCTTCTTTGACGACCCGTTTTTCCGACGGTTTTTTGGCTCGCCGTTCGGCGACAATGAAGGTCGGCGACAGCCCCGCACGTTCAAGGAACGCAGCCTCGGTTCCGGTGTCATCGTGACCAAGGACGGCTACATCCTGACCAACAACCACGTCGTGGACGGCGCGGACGAAATCAAGGTGGCGCGGGACAAGGACAAGAAGCAATTCACGGCCAAAGTGGTCGGTCGCGATCCCAGGACGGATATCGCGGTGTTGAAGATCGACGCGAAGGACCTGCCCTTCATCATGTTCGCCGACAGCGACAAGATTGACGTGGGCGATGTCGTGCTGGCGCTCGGCAATCCGTTCGGCATCGGACAGACGGTCACGATGGGCATCGTGAGCGCCACCGGCCGCGGCGGCATGGGGATCGAAGATTATGAAGACTTTATTCAGACCGATGCCGCGATCAATCCGGGCAATTCCGGCGGCGCGCTGGTGGACGCGGAAGGCCGCCTGATCGGCCTCAACACCGCGATTCTCAGTCGCAGCGGGGGCAACCAGGGAGTCGGTTTTGCGATTCCGGCGAACCTGGCGCGCAGCGTCATGGACCAGCTCATCGAAAAAGGCAAAATCGAGCGCGGTTTTCTCGGGGTCGGCATTAAGGACCTGACTCCGGAACTGGCCAGGCAATTTAAGGTTCCGGACAACGCCGGCGGCGCGTTGGTCACCCAATTGGAAGACAGAAGCGCCGCGGCGGAAGCGGGCGTGCAGTCCGGCGACGTGATCATCGAGTTGAATGGCACACCCGTCAAAGACCGGCGCAACCTGCAATTGATGGTCGGTCGCCTGTCGCCCGGTGACAAAGTGTCCTTGAAAGTCCTCCGTGACGGAAAAGAGAAGACGTTCACCGTGGCCCTCAAAGAAATGCCGGAACAGAAATTGGTCTCCGCCAATAACGAGCCCGGCGACAACGAGAGCGACGCGCTCAATGGCGTGACGGTCGGCGACATCGACTCTGCGGCGCGCAGCCAGTTCAACATTCCCGACCGAGTGAAAGGCGCGTTGATCACGGAGGTGGACCCGGATTCCGCATCCTACGAAGCGGGACTGCGTCCCGGCGACGTGATTCAGGAGATCGATCACAAACGGGTGACCAATGCGGCAGAAGCGGTTGAGGTGAGCAAACACGTCAAGACCAAACAGGTGCTCGTGCGGTTCTGGAGTCGCGGCGGCAGCGACTACGTCGTCGTGGACGAGGGCAAATCAAAGTAGGTGAGCTTTTCCTGCGGCGGCTGGCCGTAGCACAGGCATCTTTGCCTGCAAGTTGCGAGGCTTCCCAGCCTCGGGTCGCACCGCGGCACGGAGGCCGCGCAACTGGCGCGCTGGAAGCGTGCGCTACACTCCGCCGGGAGGAAACATTTTCTTTTTGCCGTCAACGTTCCCCGTGGCAAACTCATGGAAACCGAACGCCCACAAATCGAAATTGTCGGAGAGCAAATCCGAGGCGGCGGAACAGAAAGTGGCCAGATGCGCATCCTGGTTGTTGAGGACGACAAGAAGATCGCCTCGTTCGTGATCAAGGGACTGAAACAGAGCGGCTTCGCCGTGGATCACGCCGCCAACGGCGAAGACGGTCTGATTCTGGCGACAACCACGCCTTACGACGCGGCGGTGGTTGACATTATGCTCCCGAAGCTCGACGGCCTGGGCTTGGTTCAGGAGTTGCGCAATCGTAGAATCAACCTCCCGGTCCTCATTCTCAGCGCCCGGGCTTCCGTGGATGACCGCATCAAGGGCCTGCAAAGCGGCGGCGATGATTATCTGGTCAAACCATTCGCGTTCAGCGAACTGTTGGCGCGGGTGCAGGCCCTCATCCGGCGCTCGACGCGCGAGACCGAACCGAGTTCGCTGGTGGTGGGCGATCTGACGATGAACCTCATCACGCGCAAGGTGAAGCGTGGCGACCAGGAAGTCGATCTGCAGTCGCGCGAGTTTTCACTGCTCGAATATCTGATGCGCAACGCCGGCAAAGTGGTTTCCAAAGCGCTCATCCTTGAACACGTGTGGGACTACAGCTTCGATCCGCAGACGAACGTCGTGGACGTGGTGGTTTGCCGGTTGCGCAACAAGATTGACCGGGATTTCGGCAAAAAGATGATTCACACGCTGCGCGGGGTTGGTTATGCGCTCAAAGCCGATTGAACGTTCGGGCCGCAGTTTCAGTCTCCGGTTGAACCTGTGGTATGCGGCGTTTTTTATTTTCGGCTGCTTCGCGCTTTTCCTGCTCGCTTACTTCGTCCTCGCCTCGTCCATTCAGCAAAAGGAAAAGGAAGTCATCCGCGCCAGGCTGGAGGAGTACCGCGCGTGGTATGAAAATGGCGGGCTGGCGGGCCTGAGCGAAAACTTCGTGAACAGCCGCGGCCAGGACAGGAACGCCTTTTTTGTCCGCGTGGTCGGCATTGGAAACAACGCGGTCTTCGTGAACGTCCCGGCGGAGTGGCGAGACTTCGATCTGAAGAAGCTCGAAGTCCGCAGCATCGAAGAAACCCGCCCCTGGTTTTCGCTGACCGGGAGGAACAACGAGCATGTGTGGATGTTCGCCTCCGCGCCATTGAGCGATGGACGGCTGCTGCAGGTCGGCAAGAGCATCGATGACTCCGAGGCCTTGCTCGTGCGCTTTCGGTTTTTGTTCGGCGTTGGGATGATCGTTGTGGTTGTGCTCGGCTATGGAGGTGGGGCGTTCCTCACTTACCGCGCGCTCCAACCAATCCGGCACTTGATCCGGACCGTCCGCTCGATCATCGAGACCGGCAGGATGGACGCGCGAGTGCCGGCGCGCCAAACCGGCGACGAACTAGACGAACTGGTGAAACTCTTCAACCGGATGTTGGAAAAGAACGAAATGCTGATCCGCGGCATGCGCGAAGCGCTGGACAATGTCGCGCACGATCTGCGCACGCCCATGGCGCGGTTGCGCGGCTCGGCCGAGACCGCCTTGCAAACCTCGGACGATCAGGAAGCCTGCCGTGAAGCGCTCGCGGACACGATGGAGGAATCCGAGCGCGCCCTCACCATGCTCAAAACGCTTATGGACATTTCCGAGGCCGAGACCGGAACGATGCGGCTGGAGCTGACCGACATTGATTTGCCGGCTTTGATTCGTGATGTGATCGACCTCTACCAGATCCTTGCCGAAGACAAAAAGATCGCGCTGACCGCAAAATTGCCCGACCGGTTACAAATCCGTGTCGATCGCAACCGGATTCAACAGGCGCTCGCGAACCTGCTGGACAACGCCATCAAATACACCGGGCCCGGCGGGAACGTCGAAGTTGCCGCCTATCAAAAGGACCAGGAGGCAATCCTCACGGTGAAAGATTCCGGAATGGGCATTTCCGCCGAAGACCTTCCAAGAATCTGGGACCGCCTGTACCGCGGCGACAAAAGCCGCAACGAGAAAGGTCTGGGCCTGGGACTCAGTCTGGTGAAAGCGGTTGTTCGAGCGCATCACGGTTCGGTTGAAGTCGCCAGTGAAGTCGGCAAGGGGTCGGTCTTTACCGTCAGCCTCCCCATGGCTCCAGCGTCAAAACCCGCCGAGAAAATTTCCGCGGCTTCCTGACCGGGGGAAGCGTTGCCTTCTGGCCGCAAACGCGTGGAACCCAATGACAGTGGGGACCGGGTGAGGGGTCTTTCGAGTTTGACTGCCGTGACGCTTTTCACGACCATCGCCGCCATGAAATTCCCCTCTTGTCGTTTTCTTTTTGTAACGGCTCTTTTTCTTCCAGCGCTTTTCAGTCGCGCCGAAGTGAACAAAGTCGAACAAATCGCGCCGGAAGTCTATTTCCACGAAGGTGACATCCAAGCTCACGGCCATTGCAACAACGGTTGGATTGTCTTTGAAGATTATGTGCTGGTCATCGACGCCAACTTTCCCTCTGGCGCGCAAGAGATCATTCCGAAAATCAAGGCGATCACGAACAAGCCGATTCGGTTCGCCTTCGATACGCATCATCACGGCGATCACGCGTATGGCAATCAGATTTGGGTGGAGCAGGGCGCGGTGCCGGTCGCGCACATGGGAGTCATCGAGGAGATGAAGAAATATGAGACGGGTTACTACGGCGGCAAGCCGGGCCGCTGGGAAGACACCGCGAAAAACCGTCCCGACGTCGCGGCGAGCAAACTCAAGCCGCCGACGCTGCTTTACAACAAAGACATGATTTTCGACGACGGCAGGCATCGCGTCGAGCTGCACTACTTCGGCGTCGCGCACACGCACGGCGACGGTTTCGTCTGGCTGCCCAAGGAAAGGATTCTGTTCACGGGCGACGCCTGCGTGAATGGCCCTTATAACTATCTTGCCGATGGCGACACCGGCGAATGGGTCAAGACGCTGGAGGCGGCGAAGAAGCTCGGGGCGAAAGTTATTTGTCCGGGGCACGGCCCGATCGGGACGGGCGAAGTTTTGGATGACCAGCAGGCGTTCATCATGGAACTGCGGAAGCAGGTCCAAAACTACGCGCGCAGAAAGCCTGAGGAAGTGAAGTCAGCGGTGGACGAGATCAAAGCCGATTTGCAACGGAATGAGCGAATAACGCGCTATGTCGGTAGTGGCCTTGCGGGTCAGGTGGAGAAAGTCTATGTCGAGATGGGCGGCAAGCCGTTCAACAATCCGCAGGCCGCTGCCGACGAACATTGGCGGCACGCGGCGGCGCACGGAAGCGAATTGGCGCAGCGGAACGGGAGGTAGTTTCCGGGCCGACTGCCACCCGAGAAGACGCGGAAATGATGAAACCCGAATTCCGAAACCCGAAAGAATGACGAATGACTGAAAATTCGAATCCGTTCCCGGGCGTCGATCCGTTTTCGGACTTCGGACTTCGGATCTTTTGGCATTCGCCATTTGTCATTCGTCATTCATTCCATGGAGGTTGATCCTGAACGCAACCGACGCAGGGAACTCCGTCCTGGCTAATCCGAAGAGCGTTGCCAGCGGCCAATGGCTCGTACTCATCGCGGCGTTCCTGGGCTGGATGTTCGACGGTCTGGAAATGGGGATTTTCCCGCTGGTGGCGCGGCCGGCACTTCTCGACATGACGCACGGCGCCGGGGGCGGCGACGAGTTTGTCGCGCGTTGGATGGGCCGGATCACGGCGCTGTTTCTGGTCGGGGCCGCCTGTGGCGGGTTAAGTTTCGGTTGGTTGGGCGACCGATTGGGACGCGTTCGCGCGATGATGTTGAGCGTCCTGACTTATTCGCTGTTCACCGGCCTGTGTTATTTCGCGCAAGCCCCCTGGCATCTTGGCGTTTTGCGGTTCGTGGCCGCGTTCGGCATGGGCGGTGAGTGGTCGTTGGGCGTGGCGCTGGTGATGGAGGCGTGGCCGGAGGAAAAGCGGCCGATGTTGGCGGGCGTCATCGGGGCGGCGGCGAACGTAGGATTCGCGCTGATCGCCGTCGTGGGACTGTTCTTCAAAGTCACGCAGACCTCGTGGCGGTGGGTGATGTTGGCCGGGGCGGCGCCCGCGGCGCTGGCTTTGGTGATCCAGTTGTTCGTGCCTGAGTCCGAGCGATGGAAGGCGTCCGTGAAACAGAGCGTCGCCCGGCCGGTGAAAGAAATTTTCAGCGCGCGGCTGCTCAAGAACATGTTGCTCGCGATTGCGTTCGCTTCCATTGCCCTGATCGGGACGTGGGGATCGGTGCAATGGCTGCCGTTGTGGGCGGACCAATTGACCGGCGGCACGATGTCGGAGGCCAAGGCAAACACGCAAATCCTTTCCGGAGTCGGCGCGATCGTGGGATGCCTGTTAGGCGGCGCCTTTGGCGGCGGGATCAGCCGGCGTCCGACGTATTTTGGCCTCTGCTTCATGTCGCTGGTTTTGTGCGCGTTCCTGTTTCGCGCGGTGGACCGGTACGGCGCGTTGTTTCTGGTCATGGTATTTCTGGTGGGCGGGACCACGGCGGCGTTCTACGGCTGGTTTCCCCTTTATCTGCCCGAGCTGTTTCCAACGCGTGTGCGCGCGACCGGGCAAGGCGTCAGCTACAACTCAGGCCGCATCCTGGCGGCGGTCGGCGCGCTGACACAGGGTCAACTGG
>Ga0209056_10009012_pt1 | contig 10207 bp, 9 predicted proteins | sample GraSoiAngelo_114_FD_185876 | JGI IMG/M metagenome (GOLD analysis project Ga0209056, IMG submission 185876) | Grasslands soil microbial communities from the Angelo Coastal Reserve, California, USA - 14_0903_13_40cm (SPAdes) (version 2) | ecosystem: Environmental > Terrestrial > Soil > Grasslands ...
CTCGAGCATCATTTTGCGAAGGTGGGTCATAGGTTAGCTCCTTATGACCCAACCTTATCCCTTCACATACACCGCTGATACCTGGCACGCGAAAGCGTCCGCCGCAAAGCGGCTTCGTTCAAGTCGGCTTCGGGGACATGTGCCGAAAACACGTCAAACGCAAGAGGAAGCCGTTGGAGCGATCTCCTCTCGCTTTCTGAACCGCAATTCTCAATCGCTTGCGGAGATCGCCCGCCCCACTCTTTGCCGCGCAGTTTCACGCGACTAATATTTTCGCCTCTTCCCCTTCGCCGGCAATCCCCATTTAGCGTTGGCCTAATGTCGCTCTTGGGCTCACCAGTGCGTTCTGAGAGCGACCTCGCCCTGTTGATCGCAAGCACCCTTTCAACACCCACAGCCTGTTTTCGCTGCGTTTACCGTTTGTGCTCAGGGCGAAATCGAACCCTTTGAACCCCTGGTTTTGGCATAGGGGCTCATTTCAGTTACTAAATTGTTGATTATAAAAAGCATATGGTTCGAGAGAATGAGACCTGAAGCCATTCGAATAGGCGCCTGAAGCGTATCTCCTGTGCTCGTAATTAATTGATTGTAAATAAGTTGGTCGGGGAGAGAGGATTTGAACCTCCGACCCCCTGGTCCCGAACCAGGTGCTCTACCAGGCTGAGCCACTCCCCGACAGATGGTTCGCGCGCCGGTATTGGCAACTGCGGAGCGCGATGACTGCGATTATAACATCGTGGCCTGCACAGTTTTTCGTCGCTCGAAGCTCGACATCCTCACTCGCACGACCAAGCATGTGTAAGTCTGCTGCTCTCGGACGCCAAGTTTGAGCGAAGCATTCTCGAGCTCCCGCTCAGGCGTGATAAAGTGCTATATATCAGTTAAAAGCTCTTTATCTCCTGGTAGTTCTCTTTAGCTTGGGCGAATGGCTCCGATGATTGCATTCACTGCCGAATCGCTTTCCACACCTATAACGACGATCGCGCGCCCCGTTTTGATCGTGGAAGACGGAACCATTGTGCGGCTGGAGAGTCGTCACGGTGTGGAGCTGCCGTCCGGGGTTGATCTCGTGTCGTTCAACGATTGCACCATCGCGCCTGGCTTCATTGACATTCACATCCATGGCTCGGCAGGCTACGACGTTATGCAGGCTGACCAAAGCGCTCGCAGTCACTTTGAACACTTTCTCGCGCGGCATGGCGTAACTTCATATTATCCGACCACGGTGACTGCCCCGCTGGACATCACCCTGACCGCTCTAGAGCGGTTGGCCGATGCGATGGAATCGGCTGAGGGAAGGGGTGGCGGTCGCCCTTTGGGCGTTCACTTGGAGGGTCCATTCCTCAGTCATGCGCGCCGGGGCGTGCATTCCCCGGAAGACCTCCTTTCTCCAACTATTGTGATGTTCGACAAATTCTGGCAGGCAGCGCGCGGACACATTCGCGTGATGACGATTGCGCCGGAACTCGACGGCGCAAGCGACGTAATCGCCGAGGCAACACGGCGGGGAGTATGTGTGAGCATCGGTCACTCTGACGCTACCTTGGAATTCGCCCGCCGCGGAGTTGCGGTGGGAGCGCGGCACGCGACTCATACTTTTAATGCAATGCGGCACCTGGATCATCGCGATCCCGGAATTTTGGGGGAAGTTCTCACCAACGAAAATGTGACGGCGGATGTTATCGCGGACGGATTCCACGTTGCACCCACTGTGATTGATCTTCTCTTCAAAGCCAAAGGGCCGGACAACATCGTCCTCATCACCGACGCCATTTCCGCTGCCGGCATGCCGGATGGAAATTACAAGCTTGGACTACTCGAAGTGGACGTGCAAGGCGGTAAGTGCGTTAGGGATGGACGGCTCGCCGGCAGCGCATTGATCATGGATCGCGCCGTACAGAATGTAATGAATTTCGCGAAATGCGACTTGCAGCATGCGCTGCGCGCCGCAACGGCAAACCCCGCACGAGTCGTGGGTGCACAAAAGAAGGGCGTTCTGGAGCCTGGAGCTGATGCCGATTTTGTGGTGTTAACGGCTGAAGGAGAAGTTCGAGCCACGGTGATTAACGGCACACTGGTGCAATAGGGGACCAAAAGAAGATATGTCGGATAAAAATGGGTTTCCACATTTCATGCTCAAAGAAATTTTTGAGCAGCCGAAGGCGCTCGCCGAGACGATCGCTCCGCGGGTCTCGCTTGAACCAGCCGGAGTGCGGATCGCAGAAGAAGTACGCATCCCGCAGAGCGAATTGCGCGAGTTAAAGAGAATCAATATTGTTGCCTCGGGCACGAGCCGTCATGCGGGCATTGTGGGCCAGCATATCTTCCAGGAGTTGGTTCGCCTGCCGGTGGAGGTGGACTATGCTAGCGAGTTTGAGAATCGCAATCCCCTGATTGGAAGAGCTGAGCTCACGATCGTCATTACTCAATCGGGTGAGACCGCCGATACCACCGGTGCACAACGCGAAGCCAAGAAAAAAGGATCGCGGACCATCGCGATCTCAAACGTTTTGAACTCAACCATTGCGCGCGAGGCAGACGGTGTTCTCTATACGAACGCCGGGCCTGAAATCAGCATAGCTTCTACCAAGGCGTTCACTGCGCAGATGGCAGTGCTGTTCCTGCTGGCGGCTTACATTGGCAGCGTGCGCGGGGACCTGTCCAAGGAGCAACTTCGAGGCTGGATTGAAGAGTTGCTGGATCTTCCGCGAAAAGCTGACGAAGTGTTGAAGCAAGCGCCTTTATGTCAGCGGCTGGCTGAGCACTTTCGAAAGATCGAGGATTTTCTATTCCTCGGGCGTGCAATTCACTATCCCATCGCGATGGACGGCGCGCTGAAGCTCAAAGAGGTTTCTTACGTTCACGCGGAAGGATATCCGACAGGGGAAACAAAACACGGTCCGAACGCCTTGATTGATGAACATTTGCCACTGGTCATGATTGCAACTTGCGATCGCAACGACCCCGGCTCAGTTCGGCGCCACGAGAAGGACCTCGCCAACATTCGACAATTCAAGGAGCAATCGGGCCGAATTATTGCGATTGCGACCGAAGGAGATGTCGAAACCAAGGCACTTGCGAACGAAGTCGTTTTCGTCCCGCAAGCCCCCGAGTTGCTCTCCCCCATGCTCGAGATTATTCCTCTACAGTTGTTCGCATACTACACCGCGGTAATCAAAGGATTGGACGTCGACAGGCCGCGAAACCTGGTGAAGTCAGTAATGCAAGAATAACGACGTCTAGTTGGGTTTGCGGATTTTACCGTCAGCGAAGTGGCGGAGCAGGGCAGCATCCGTCATGGATTTGTACTTCTCGATAAAGGACCCCACGGTGGCGCTTGCCATTTTCGCAGGAGCGCGCCGTGACTCTTCTCCCGCTTCCGGGTCAGTGGTCATCACCTGAACATAGAACCATAGAAAGTGCCGCATCTGATCCAGGGCCGAACGGAGCAGCTCGAGAGATTCGATTTCCGGCAGTTGGGTCAGGGCCTCCATCAGCTCTGGGTCGCTGGGTGCCTGCATTGCGGCGCAGTTGAGTTCGCGCTGAATCACGCGCAGATCTTCGGTCACTCGCAGCATGCGAACATGAACATCGTCGAGGCAATTGTCTTCGGCCATTGGTAGCTTTCTGGACGATTCAACATCTCATTCGCAGCCGGAAGCTAGAAGATGTCCCATGTGCATGCGCTTTCGTAATTCCAGCGACAGACGCGCGTTTCGAAGGGAACTAGGGGAGAACCGAGCCAGTGCGAATTTGTGGCACCTCTACAAAACGTGCGCCAACACTGGGGTTTTCGACGGCCGAGACCAGAAGGCTAATCATCTGATCAAGCGTTACCAGTCCCAGTCTTCTTGCTCCATCGCGAGTTGAGGGGATCCGCTTGCAGAGCCAGTACATCGGTAACAGCACGTAAGGCCAGCGGTGACCGGGACCTAGGACGTACCAGGGACGTACGATGGTTGCGTTCATCCCGCTGGTTCGGAGCGCGGCCTCACACTCAGCGCGCACTGCGATGTAACTCTTCATCATCGGCGCCGGCTGGGCCACACTCAAGTAGATGAAATGTTGAACACCCGCTTGCCGTGCGGCATCAATCGCCCCTAAACCTGCGACTCGATCAATTGCCTGAAACTCTGCCGTTTTGGCTGGGCTGGGCTGGGAGACGCCGACCAGCTGCACGAATGTGTCGGCCGGACGAATGTGTGTGGCATATGAAGTAAGATCCAGTGCGTTCCCAAGTACCGGTTCACAACAGTTCGTGGGAAGCTTGTGCTCGCTTCCGGGTCGAACCAGGGCGCGAACGTGATGTCCGCGTTCGGACAGGTGGCGAATGAGAAGTCTGCCTATGTATCCGGTTCCTCCAGTGATAAAAACGGAAGCTGGCATTTGTGTAGAGTACGCGTTCAGGACAACCATGGATTGTATTGCGGCCCGATGAACCTGGGCCGCTGGACGGGCGAGGGCGCCCGTCCCCACACGAGCTGTGATGGATTGAACTGCGGCCCGTCCCCATGTGACCAGTGATGGATTCTATTGCGGCTCGATAGGGCAAGGCCGAAGGACAGCCGGGGCGGCTGTCCCCACGTGGTCTGTGCGGACCTATTTTCCAGTGTAGCTGATGCGCCAAATCGAACCGGTGCCGTCGTCACTGACGAGCAGTGAACCGTCTTTCGCAACCGCGATGCCGACTGGCCGGCCCCACACCTTGCCGTCTTCAGTCACAAAGCCAGTCAGAAAGTCCTGGTATTCGCCCGATGCCTTCCCATCTTGATGGAGTGGGACGCGCACTACCTCGTAGCCGGTGCGCTTCGAGCGGTTCCAGGATCCATGCAGGGCAAGAAACATTTCGCCCTGGTATTCGGCTGGGAATTGGTCACCGTTATAAAAGGCAAAGCCGAGAGGTGCGCTGTGTGGCTGAATCAGAACGTCAGGAGTGATCATTTTTGCACGCCAATCAGGGTGACTGTCTTTCAAGCGCGGATCGCGGTTTTTGCCTATGTAGTACCAGGGCCAGCCATAGAAGCCGCCGTCTTGCACATGAGTGGTGTAGTCAGGGACGAGATTGTCTCCGAGCGCATCTCGTTCGTTGGTTGCAGTCCAAAGCTCTCCGGTTTTTGGTTCTATCGCGAGGCCGACAGGATTGCGAATGCCGGACGCAAAAACTCGAAGGCCGGAACCGTCCGGATTGCATACCAGAACATTGGCGCGATGAAATTCCGCAGCGTGAGTGTCTGGGTCATCAATATTTGAAACCGAGCCCACCGATATATAGAGCTTCTTCCCGTCGGGAGAAAAGGCCAGATCTCGCGTGGAGTGTCCGCCGTGGGACTGGTGTGCACCGGGATAGATCTCATCAACAATGGTCTGACCTTCGCCGCGAGCCTTCAGGTCGCCGTTGCGATATGGAAACCGCTTGACTGAATCCGTGTCGCCTATATAGATCCATTCGGGGTTTGCCCCAGGAGGATAAAAGGCAATGCCGAACGGCTCCCTCAAGCCCGACGCAAAAGTCTCCATCTGTTCGGGCCGGCCATCTTTGGTGACGCCCCGAAAGACTCTGAGATCTCCCTTATCCATCTCTGTCAGGAATATGTCGCCATTTGGTGCCGCGCGGAGTTCGCGGGGATTGGTGAGATCGCTGGCGAAAATATTGATTTTGAAGCCTGGCAAAGTTTTCGGCATTGCCCCTTCCGGGCGTGGTTGCGGCTCTGGCGAGGCTACGCCAACGTGCTGAGCGCTGGGCGATGGTAGATCGTTGACGGTGATCTTGTGAATCGTGCCGGGACTCTCTCCGAGGTAGTCGTAAAACGGAGAAGGCGGATCCGATGCGTAGATCACAGTGAGGCAGACCGCGACACCTGCGAGCAGTTTAAAGCGATGTCTCATGATGGCACCTGCTTTTGAAGATTGTACTCACAAGATGACATCGTGGCATCTTAAGCCATTATCGCAGCGAGGTTATCCCGCAATTAGGCAGCGTCTTCGTCCGGATCGGGAATCGAAGACGGCGGATCACTGGCAGGAAAACTGTCCTCGATAGTCCGATCCATGGAATCTTCCTCTGGCTCAGTTGGGTGGTCGTGGCGCTTCTGTTCTTCAGGGGGCCGTTCCTTCACGGTTTTGCCTGGGGAGGACGAACTGCGTTTTTGCTTGTCCATAAGGACCTCTCAATTCTGGCGTGAGTTGTTTCTCACAAGGTTAGATGACCTTGCGAGGATATTAGTCACTCGAACGCGGGGGGAGGGAAGGCCAAAAACAGGACGAAAGTTGCCCGGTGGTGCTGCAGGGAGATTACGAAACTTGTTGGACTAACTCTTGGTTTCGGTGTTGCTTGCAGCCGGAGCGGAAGGCGCTTTGGACTGCTCATCAGCCGCCGGTTTTTCTTTCATGCCTTCCTTCAACGCGCGGAAGCCTTCGCCGATACCTTTGCCTAGCTCGGGCAGCTTCTTGGGTCCGAACAAAAGCAGAGCCACCAGGAAGATGATCAACAAATGCATCGGGGATAGTAATTCCATAGAAATCTCCGCTAACTACGCTACTTAAACCTTACTGAAGTCACCCAACCGCGTCAACTGCCTGGGACACGGCGGCTCGCCTTTGCTGACAGAGCTGGACCCGGTCGCTATGTGTAAGCAGTCCGTTTCCTGTTTTGATCCCTGTACTGTTTTCCTTTTGTCCTTATTACTTACGTGATCTACCCCACATTACTCGACGCTTCTATGTTGCTGAGAGTACGCGAGTACGGCAAACCGGCTAAACAATGGAGTCCCGCGGTGCGCAGTAAAGTCATTCTTTGTTCCGCAATCTTTGCAGCAATTGTTATTCCCGCCCTTGCGGCTGAACCCCCTATTGACTGCAATCGCCTGATGGCTTGGATGGCAGGTGCCGCGTCCGATTCCAGCCTGATCAGTATGCTCCAGAGACACGGCAGCTCGATCGCTTTGGGCCCGGCGTCTGAATCCGAACTCCGCACAGCGGGAGTATCCTCAGAAATCCTGACGGCGTTGCATCGGCTTCAGCTCGGAAACGGTGCCCACAGTCCGTGCTCCGCGGCGTTGGCGAAGGCCGCAGCGCTAGTGCATCACAAGCAATATGAAGATGCCGATGACCTCATCAGTCGCTTGATTGGCGATGATCCTCGCAATGGCTCCCTCCACTTCGCTCTTGGATACCTCAAGCAGCAGCAGGGCGATTGGAATAGCGCGTTCGACGAATACAGCGCGTCGAAAGACGCGGACCCTGATTTTGCTCCAGTCCACAATCGGCTGGCACTGGTCTTGTATCAAGGAGATGACGGTGACAATGCGATTGGAGAAGCCCGAACTGCTTTGAGCATGGATTTCGAGGATGCCGAGGCATACCGAATGCTCGCTCTCGGCCACTATGCCAATGAACAGTTTGACGCCGCCATGAATGCGTTCCAGGAATCACTGGCACGTGATCCGCAGAATGCGGAAGTTTATTACGAGATGGGCCTGGTCGCTCGCGATCAAGGGGCACCTGAGCAGGCAATTAGCTTCTTTCGAAAGTCGCTGAAGTTGAAACCGGAGGTCTGGCAAGTCCACAGCAGTCTCGGCGAGGTGCTCGGCCTACAAAAGCGGTTTGACGAAGCTCTCATCGAGCTGAATGTTGCCAAAGGCCTGGCGCCCTCGGAACCATCCGTCCGCGAAGGATTGGCAACTGTTTATTACGGTCGCGGTGACTACGACGCTTCGATCGCCGAATATCGCGAGCTGTTCCGGATGAGCCCCGGCTGGCGACATGGCCATGATTCTCTAGCACGCGCCTACATGGCAAAAAAGGAATTTGCACCGGCAGTCGCCGAGTTGAAGCTGGCAGTCGAGCAAAACCCGAGCAGCGCCGCACAGCATCGCGCTCTCGGTCAGCTCTTGTTGCTTTCTGATCGGCATGCGGAATCGGTCCGCGAATTGCGGATTGCGGTTGAGCTTGACCCTGAGTCTGCGTCCTCGCACTACTATTTGGGAACAGGGTTGCTCGTGCTGCAGCAGGTGCCGGCTGCACTGAAGGAATTTCAGGAAGCAGTCCGGATCGAGCCTTCGGCCGAACATCATTATGCGCTGGCGGCCTGCCTGATGAACCTAGGCCACGACAGCGAAGCGTTGGCAGAGATGCGCGTTGCCAGCCGCCTGGATCCGGAAAAGAAGCTCTATCACGCGCGCGAGGAAGAACTGATGAACCTCATGCACGCGAACAGCCAACGGTAAGCACAACTGTTCATGGTCGGAAGTGAGATTCGATTTCGGACACCAGAACTAAAATTTCTTTCTTGGACGATTAAATGATTATGGGCACTCTCAACTCACAATCGGCAACTGGGACAGGGCAAGGTACCGCAGCTGCTCCCGCGCGTGAAATCAACCGGCACCCGATAGCCTCGGACGCGATTGCGCACGATGCCGGGTACGGTCTGCCATGCGCCAAGTGCAAGACTTATTACACCGCTGCTCTTGCAGCCTGCCCAGTATGCAAAAGCCCGCAGCGAGTTTCGCCGCTCGAGCCCCTTGCCGCTGTCACGCCGGTCGAATCGTTGCCTGATCCCGAACAGCTTGAGGAAGAACGCGAGCGATTTCTCCGCGAGTTCAACGCGCAGGTTGTGGCGGCTCCGCTTCCCGCCGATTCGCCGACTCCAGCCATGCATTGCAACCGGCACGAGAACCATTTCAACTCGCCAGCACTGGCCAACATCTGCCAAGCCTGCTACGACCAGCTTCAGGAGCGAGTGGATGTGCTCGAGGCGGCCATGCATATGGATCTGCGCGAAGCTGCACAGATCGTTTATGACGCCGTGTGGTCTGACCCTTCTGATCCGAGTAAGACCTACCAGAACGCGGCTCAGTCACTCCTGGTTGAATTACGCCGTCGCTCCGCAATTACGCAGGTGTTTGGACAGCTTCAACCTCCCGTCAATTAATCCGCATCTCTTCTCGCCGCGTTCCTCGTAGAGCACCTGTCAGGCGTGCTCAAACACAGTACATTGCTATATAGCGGGTCTGATCCCGGATTCTAAGGCGCGACAGAGGAACCCATGTCCCTGACTGCAATTGATTGGGCGGTGATTATCGGTTATCTGCTGGTAAACCTGGCCATCGGAATCTACTATCGCCGGCGCGCCAGCGGGAACACCGAGGAATTTTTCGTTTCCGGTCGCGATGTCTCCTGGTGGCTGGCCGGCACCTCGATGGTGGCCACGACATTTGCGGCCGACACGCCTCTGTTTGTGTGCGGCGTGGTGGCTCGCCAGGGAATTGCCGGGAACTGGATCTGGTGGAGTTTCTGTGTCGGCGGCATGCTCACAGTTTTCTTTTTCGCCCGCTATTGGCGCCGGGCGGAAATTCTTACGGACGTGCAATTCTGTGAAATTCGCTACGGCGGAAAACCGGCTGCGTTCCTGCGCGGATTCAAGGCGGTCTATCTGGGATTGTTCATGAACTGCTTCATCCTGGGATGGGTCACGCGGGCGATGGTCAATATCATCGCAGTCATCCTCGGGCCACTCATCGCTGAGGGACGAGTGCTACAACTCGGTGGACTCCACTGGACGCTTGGCGAGCCTCATAACACTGCGCTTGCGATCTGCATCTTTGTGCTCATTCCGTTTACCGGGCTCTACACTTTCATAGGCGGATTGTGGGGGGTGCTGGTGACCGATCTGTTCCAATTCGCGCTCAAGATGGCAATGATTATTATTCTGGCTTGGGTCGCTGTTGCAAAGATCGGCGGCATGCATGAACTTCAAGCGCATTTGCAGACAATCCAGAACAACGTGCAAGCCACTGGCACTCCAACCTCCGATCCTACGGCTTTCCTTCCAGATTTTCTCCACGGCATGACCAGCGAGGCAGTATGGACGCTGCCTTTGCTCACATTCATTGTTTTTCTGGGAATGCAGTGGTGGCTGGCATGGTATCCAGGCGCTGAGCCCGGAGGCGGCGGCTATGTTGCGCAACGGATGTTCAGTGCCAAGGACGAGAAGCATTCTCTTGGCGCAACGCTTTGGTTTAACATCGCGCACTACGCGCTTCGTCCCTGGCCCTGGATCGTGACTGCGCTGGTCGCGATCGTGGTGTATTCGCCGAACGGCGGTCTCCATCCCAGCGCGGATTTCGCGCAAAATCCGGAGCAAGGCTACGTGATGGTGCTGCGCGATTTTTTGCCGCCGGCCTTGCGAGGACTTATGGTTGCCGCT
>Ga0209056_10009013_pt1 | contig 10207 bp, 6 predicted proteins | sample GraSoiAngelo_114_FD_185876 | JGI IMG/M metagenome (GOLD analysis project Ga0209056, IMG submission 185876) | Grasslands soil microbial communities from the Angelo Coastal Reserve, California, USA - 14_0903_13_40cm (SPAdes) (version 2) | ecosystem: Environmental > Terrestrial > Soil > Grasslands ...
CTTCATGGCGGGCTCTTTCCTTTCACGGATTACCCCTTTCCCCTGCCTTATCGTCACCTTTCTCTCGAAGCTCGTGAGCCAGGCGGTCTCAAGCTTGTTGCCGGGGGCCAAGCCGATTTGAGGGTGCGCGGTGTGTGGGAAAGAGTGTATCGACTGTTGCGGCTGCATTGTCCTGCGGAGTTCCGGGATGAGTACGGCAGTGAGATGGCGCGGCTGTTCCGCGATCGCTGCCGCAAGGAAGGTTCACTGCGAGTGTTGCTTGAGGCGTTGCCTGATCTGGCGATCACGGCCTGGAGGGAACACGTGGAGACACTCTGGAGAGACATTCGTTACGGCATTCGCACTATGGGAAAGAGTCCGGCGTTCACCGCCGTCGCGGTGCTGACGTTGGCACTCGGAATAGGGGCCACCACCGCGATTTTCAGTGTGGTCCACGCGGTGCTCCTGCGTTCGCTGCCGTATCGCGACCCCGAGCGGCTTGCGAGGGTCTGGGAGACGGCGCCAAAAGGCCGCATGGGCGGAGACCGCACCACGGTCTCGCCCGTGAACTTCCTGAGCTGGAGCCGCGATGCGGACCTGTTCGAAGACATTGCGGCCTCGACGTCCGGATTGAACCGGACTCTTACTCTCACCGGAACCGGCGCACCCACCAAGCTCATGGCTGACAACGTCTCGGGCTTCTTCTTTCGCATTTTGGGCGTGCAACCCATCTTGGGACGAACGTTTCTCCGCGAAGAAGAGCAACCCGGCCACGATCGGGTTGTCCTGCTCAGCTACGATCTGTGGCAAACGCAGTTCGGGGCAGATCCTCAGGTTGTGGGCCGGTCGATCACGCTCGATAACACGAGCTACGAAGTGATCGGTGTGATGCCGCACGGGTTCCGATCGCCCGACCGCCTGAGCTCCCGGGACGGCAGTTTTCTATTGAGGCCTTTGACGTTTGATGCGGCCAGGGCGACCGATCGCGGGGAGCACTTCCTGAATGTGATTGCTCGATTAAAGCCTGGCGCCAAGCTTTCGCAAACCCAGACCAGGCTGGATGCCGCAGCGCGGCAAATTGAGCGCGAATACCCGGAAAATAAGGGTTGGGGCGTACGTTTGGTTCCTCTCCGGGACGACATCGTCTTGAACGTCCGTCAGGCGCTTCTGGTACTTTTAGGAGCCGTCGGTTGTGTACTGCTGATTGCGTGCGCCAACGTGGCGAATCTATTGCTGGCGCGAGTCACCGCACAGTCCAGAGAGATGGCCATTCGTAGTGCTCTCGGCGCCGGCCGGTTTCAGCTTGTCCGGCAAGTGCTCACACAGAGCCTGCTGCTGGCCGTATTCGGGGGCGCGCTTGGCGTGCTGGTGGCGTTTTGGGGCACTGACGTTCTCCTGAAGCTGGCGCCGAGAAACATTCCTCGCCTGGCCGAAGCCAGAATCGACTTCCCGGTGCTCGGTTTCGCCCTCTTGACCTCCGTCCTTACGGGTGTGGTTTTTGGGCTGGCTCCGGCCCTGCGTATGTCGAGACCCGACGTGAATGAGTCTCTTAAGGAAGCAAGCAGAACATCGAGCGGCGCTTCGGCGGGCAGCAGACTGCGCGGCGTACTGGTGGTTGCGGAGGTGGCTGTCGCTTTTGTCCTGGTGATCGGGGCGGGTCTGCTGATCAGGAGTTTCCGATTGATCCAATCGGTCGAACCGGGATTTCGGGCGGAGAACGTGCTGGCGATGGATATTGCTCCACCACCGTCGAAATATCGGCAGCCTTTCGAGCGTGTGGCCTTTTTCCAAGAGGTGCTCGAGCGAGTCGAGGCCGTGCCCGGAGTACGTTCTGCGGCCGTCGTGAGCGATTTCCCCCTTGGAGGCTCCGGAGGGGGCGGCTTTGTGATTGAGGGCCGCACGCCGGCGCACCCCAAAGAGTGGGATGCGGAATTTCGCTCTATCAGCCCGGACTATTTCCGAGCGATGGACATTCCGCTTCTCGAGGGTCGATGGTTTACGCGCCAGGATGCGGCAAAGGCCGCCCCGGTCGCCGTCGTCAACAAGACCATGGCACGCCGCTTCTGGCCTGGTGGGAATCCAGTTGGCAAACGAATTCGCCGGCGCGCCCCTGCCGGTCCGCCGTGGCTGACCATTGTAGGAGTCGTTGGAGACGTAAGGCATAGCGGGCTCACCCGCGAACCATACGCCGAAGTTTATGTCCCCTACCAGCAGCCGTCTTGGGGCACTTCAGAGGTTCCCTTTCCCTTCCCACGCGAGCTGGTTGTACGCACCGACTTGGACCCGGTGAGCCTGGTTCCGATCTTGCAGCGACAGGTGTGGGCCACCGATAAGGACCAGCCGGTCACCAGAGTTCGGACGCTGGAGGGGTTGGTGCGCGATTCCGTGTCGCGGGAGCGATTCAACATGTTTCTGATGGCCGTCTTCGGCGCCGTAGGCCTGGTGCTGGCATTGGTTGGGATTTACGGCGTGCTTTCCTACACGGTGACCCGGCGCATCCACGAGATTGGAATTCGTATGGCGCTCGGCGCCGAGCGCGGGCAAGTCCTGGCGATGGTAATTGCACAGGGTATGCGTCTGGCGATTCTGGGTGTTGGGATAGGCACGGTGGCCGGGCTTGCGCTGAGTCGTGTGATGTCGGCGTTGCTATTCGGGATCACCGCAACTGACCCGGCCACTTTCGTCTCGGTCTCGGCGTTGCTGTTGGCTGTGGCGCTTGCGGCCTGCTCCATTCCGGCGTGGAAAGCAACCAAGGTGGACCCAATTCTGGCGTTGCGCTGCGAGTAAGGAGGTTCAATTGGAAGTGCGAGTCAATCCGTGCTACCTCAAAATCTCTCAGAAGCTGTGAAGCCAGTTCGTGTTAGTTCGTGGAATTCGTGGCCGTTTTATCGTCCGCGAATTCCACGAGAGGCCTGAAGGGCCGACAGTGAGCAGGCCCGGCCGTGAGGCCGGGATTGGGCGTCCGCTAAGATGGAGCGCCGAAAGTGCGATACCACCGGAGTGCCGAGCCTTCGGCTCTTCCTAAACCGGACTTCAAGCGCGATTGCCGATTTTTTCGTTACTGTGATTGCGAACAGGGGTACTACGCTACCTCGGCCAAACCCCGGGGACCGCCAACAGCCGATACGAAAGCCTATGAACCAGTCGACGCACACACCGCCTGGCCAGCCGGAGCCTGGATGGAAGGTTCTCTTGAGGAGGGTCTTTCTGACATTCTTTTTCGTATTGTGGGGCTCTGGCGTCCTGCTCTTCTTTACCATGGTCAGAGCGCACAATGCCGGAGAATCCAGACCCACTGCCACGCACACCGTGCCGTTGACACAGCACGGAAATACGAAGTACATCACGCGTGCCGAGCAGCATCGGATCGGGTTGCTGCTTCGGACGCTGGTGATCGGTTTGCCTGGCGAGCTTCTGTTCGGCGTCATTCTGTATTTTGGATTCAGGGTAAATGTTTGGGGTAACAAGCGCAGGCGACCGAAAGGACAATCGCAGTGAATTTATTTCTGCGCGAGCCCTAACGTCTGGTGGCGTCGATGCGGATTTGCTTCAATCGCTCGGTCTCGCGGGCGAGCTCCGTCTTGCCGGGCGGGAACCCGTTGACGCTGAGCACGTGGGCGAGAATATCGACGTTTTTCTCCCGGCTCAGCCGTCCCGTCTTGTTCGGCGGCATGGACCGGCGGACTCTCTCGAACAAGTCGCCGGCTGTCAGTCCGTTCCAATTGGCGAGAAACCCGGGGCCGGCGAGCGGGGGCGCTTCTTCTCCGGTGCCGGTCAGCAGGGGCCCGTGGCAGGACGCGCATTCCTGGGCATACAGCTCTGCGCCGCGCCTGGCCTGCTCTTCCGTGTAGACGCCCTCCCACACCGAGCGCGCGGCTTGTTCCTCCTGTGCGCGCAGCGCGGAATGAAGCGCGCCGATCGACGCCAGGCCGATGATTGCCGCAACCGCGATTTTGATCTTCATCGTCAGCGTTGGCGGCCGTCGTTCGAAGAACGCTCTTCGGGGGCCGGCAGCTTGAACGCGAGGTACTCGCCGGAGTAGGGGCCGCCGCTGACCGCGACGACGATGTGCTGCTGGCCGTTCAACATGTACGTCATCGGCGATCCGCTCTGCGGCGCCGGCATGTAAACGGCGCCCACCTCTTTGCCGGTGGCCTTGTCGTAGGCGCGCAGCATCGCGCCCCGAGGGTGCGTGGGGGTTGTGGTGACTTGACTGTCGCCGGCGATGACCAGGGTCTTGGTGACCAGCGTGCCGATGCCATAACCGGGCTGGCCCGTTCGCGGGATTTCGAGCCCTTTGAGCGCGGGGTGATTCCGGATCACGTCCGGCGTCTCGCCGTGCGGGACCTGCCACACGATCTCGCCCCTGTCCAGGCTGATCGCCGAAATAGTTCCATAAGGCGGCTTGATCAGCGGCAGGCCCTGGACGTTCAGACCGAAGCTGCCACCGCCGCGACCGGCCTGGGGCGTGGAGGCAGGCCGTGGCGCATCGGCGCCGACGTTTTCACCCGGGCCCGTGCTGATCCGAAACGGTTGCCCTGCAGTTCCCAAAACGTACCGTATGTCGGAGATTTCCTTACTCGGCGGAGGAATGAGACCGATCGGCATGAGGCAGGAGTTGCACGCATAAACATAGACAGTGCGTGTCTCGGGATCATAGGACCCGCCAGGCCAGTTCGTCCCGCCGCTCGCTGTGGCCAGGGTGAGAGTGGCAAGCGGTCCCTCGAGCTTGCTTATGACCGGCGGTGTGTAGACGGGCCCGAGCTTGTACTTCGAGACGGCCTTCAGAGCTTCCGCCCGAAGCTCGGGCGTGAATTCGATCAGGTCGTCGACGGAGACTCCGTTGCGGCAATAGGCCGGCGGCCGGGTCGGAAACGGCTGCGTCGGCGAATACCACTCTCCCGGCACGTCGCCTTTCTCCGCCGGCCGCTCCTCGATCGGCCAGACGGGCTGGCCGGTCACCCGATCGAAGACGTAAAGGAAGCATTGCTTGCTCGGCAATGCGACCGCCTTGATCACGCGGCCGCCGACGGTGATATCGGCTAGAAGCGGCGCAGAGGAGAGGTCGTGGTCCCAAAGGGGGTGGTGCACCATCTGGTAATGCCACTTCCGCCGGCCGGTTTTCAGATCGACGCAGACCAGGCTCTCGGCAAACAGGTTGTTCCCGGGCCGGTGTCCTCCGTAGAAGTCGCTCGACGGCGTCTCCACCGGCAGGTAGACCAACCCGAGCTCTTGGTCGATGGAGATCTGGGTCCAAACGCCGGTGTTGCCGGTGTAGTCGGCCGACCCGTTCAACCATGTCTCGTAGCCGACCTCCCCCTTTATCGGGATCGTGTGGAAGATCCACAGACGCTTGCCCGTCCGGACGTCGAACCCGCGCACGTATCCCTTGTTGTTCTTGTAGCTCTTTGCCGTCATGCCTTCCCGGAACGCGGCGCCAATGATCACCACGTCGCGGGCCACGACCGGCGCCGACTGGAGCCCGATCTCCCCTGCGACCAGCTCGATGTTCTGGTCGATATCGAGCTTCAGATCCACGGCGCCGTTCTTCCCGAACGTGGCGACAGGGACGCCGGTCCTGGCATCCAGCGCGATGAGACGATAGCCCGGCGTAACATAGAGAATCCGTTCCTCCTTGCCGTCGGTCCAGTAGGCCAGCCCGCGTCCGGAAAGCTGCCGGGGGGCGGCAGCGCCGCGCTCTCCCTCATGCTCGCCATGCACCCACAGAAGCTCACCGGTGCCCGCGTCGAGCGCCACCACGGACCGCCGCGTCCCGGCGGTCGCGTACAGCACGCCGCCGACCATGAGCGGCGTTCCCTCCAACTTGTACTCCGGCCGGGTGCCCAGGTTGTCGGTCTTGAAGCGCCAGGCGATCTCGAGCTTGCTGAAATTGTCCGCGTTGATCTGGTCGAGCGGCGAGTACTTCGTGTGCGCAAGGTCCGCACCGTAGGCCGGCCATTCGCCGGTCTTCGTTCCCGGCGCGGCCTTTGTAGGCCCCGACTGGCCCGAAATCCCTGCCGCCGTTGCCATCAGCCCGGCGGCGAGCGCTGCCGACGCCGCGACGGACCGGTATGCTGTTCGCGTCATGGGTTCACCGTATTTTGCCTTGCAGTTTCCTGATCTGCCCGGAATCGTTTCTATCGCGAAGGCGGCGCAGCGGCAAGAGAATTCTCGTGCAGGGCGTGCCAGTCGGCTTGAGAGGCACCGACGAGATCACTGCGTGCCGCAGTGCCGTTCTAAGAATCGGAAGGCATCATCCGCCCAGACCGAGCTCCCGAGATAAGCGAAGCTGTGGCCTTCAGGCGCCGACTTGCCGAACGGTGGGTAGATCTTCATCTCGAACACTTTGCCGCTGTCCGCCATCGCTGCGGAAAGAGTGCGGCTTGGCGATAAGTCGTAGTCGTTTTGGGCTTGAAAGAAGAAGATCGGTACTCTCGCATTGCGGACAGCCCTCGTCATCATTCTCTGCAGTTCAGGAGCGGACGACCAGCTCTGAGCAGCGCCCGCTGCATCGAGCGCTGCGCAGTACGCGCCCTTCTCGGCGCCGAGGACGGTTTCGATCCCACCGAATGAATTGCCGGCCACGGCAACGCGATTCGCTTGAATGAAGGCTGCCTGCCGTAGCCACGCGAGCGCCGCCAACTGATCGTCGAGATGATCTGTCTCGAGGAGTCGAACCAGCGTCGATGCGCCCTCACCGAGGCCGCCGCGCGTAACGGCTGCGCGAATCTGGTCCATGATGTACGGACCCGCAGATGCGCTGAGTCCCTGTCCTCGTCGGTACGGTGCAAAGAAGACCCACCCGCGAGCGGCAAAGACAGGACCGAGGGCGTCGATGGCTGCGCTTGAGTCCATCGCGCTGCCGTGATTGTAAACGACCGCTGGGAAGGGTCCGGTTCCGCCAGGACGGTAGAGGACTCCGCGGAGTGTGAGGTTCCCGCTGAGAAAGGAAACTACCTCTGCAGCTGGCAGCAGCATGAGAAACAGCGCAAGAACCAATCGCACCATTAGGACTCTCTCCTACTGTGATGCAATGCCGATCGCCGCTCCCATTCGGATACTTCGAAGTTCGCAAGCGCCATAACGCCCCGCGTGAGTCGGCGCACGCTACTTTGCTCCGGAGCGCGGCCACGGCGTTCCCTGGTCCTGCTTCGTGACCGGCCCGAGTCCCCGGTAAACGAACTTCTGCACGCGCTTCCCTTCGTAGGTCTCGGTCGTGTAGATGTTCCCCTTCGAATCGCTGGCGATGCTGTGCACGGCGTAGAACTGGCCGGGCTGCCGCCCTCCGTCGCCGAAGCTCGTCAGGATTTCGAGCGTCTCACGCAGGATGATGTAAACCTTTTCGTTGGACCCATCGGCCAGGTAGATGTACTTCTGCTGCGGGTCTTTTGAAAACGCGATGTCCCAGACCGAGCCGTCGGCCAGCGTCGTCTTCGCAACGAACACCTCCTTCACGAAGGTGCCGTCCTTCTTGAACACCTGAAGACGGTCGTTCGGGCGGTCGCAGACGTATAACAGACCGTCCTTCGACAACTCGGCGCAGTGCACCGGGCTGCGGAACTGCCGGGCGGGCGGCGCATCGGGATTGTATCTCCCGAGATCCGTGTCGTCCGGCTTGTTGCCGTAGGCGCCCCAGTGCCGCTTGTACCGGCCGGTGTCTGCGTCGAACACGATTACGCGCTTGTTGCCGTACCCATCCGCGACATACGCCTCGTTGGTTGCAGGGTCGACGAAGATCTTGGCCGCCCCCTTGAGGTTCTCGACGTCGTTGCTCCCGCCGCTCTTTCCTTGATGGCCGATCTGCAGCAGGAATTTTCCGCCAGCCGTGAACTTCAGGATCTGGGCGTCGGTCCGGCCGTTGCCGCCGATCCACACATTGCCCTTGTAATCCGCGGTGATCCCGTGGTTCGACTGCGGCCACTCATAGCCCGGTCCCGGGCCGCCCCAATGACCGATGAGGTTGCCCTCCGCATCGAACTCGAGCACGGGCGGTGCTGGAGAGCAGCACGAAGCGGCCGGCGGGTTCGCCGACGCGCTGACTTCCTTGGGCTGGAGCGTGTCCGGCCGATGAACGATCCAGACGTGGTCCCGGGCGTCGACCGACACGCCGATGGTTGAGCCGATGACCCAATGGTTCGGCAGCGGCTTCGGCCACAGGGGATCGACCTGAAACATCGGCGCCTGGACCCCGCCCCGTCCCTGGGCGGCCACCCGGTTTTCGAGCACCGTAGCCCCGATTCGCAGGGCGGCGAGTAGCGCGAGAAACGTGGAGCCAATAAGAAGATTACGTTTCATAATCCCCCGTTCAGACCTCAGACCTCAGACCTCAGACCTCAGACTTCAGAACTCAGTTGGTCCAATTGCCGAGTGGTCTGAGGTCTGACCCCTGAGGTCTGAGGTCTGGTGCGGGCGCCAGTTTACACGATTGGCCCTCAAAATCGTTCGCGAGTTTTTCTGGCTCTTGTTCGGAGTTCAGGCTTTAGGCTGCCCGGGCGCGGTGCAGCCTGAAGGCTGAACTCCAAACCTGCTCACTTTCGCTTGTCACGCGCCGCCGTCTCCAATTACCCTAGAGCCATCAACCCGAGAGGATCTCGTGCCCACAAAGGACGGCAGACTCGTCAAGCCTCGAATCGTTGCGGCGTCCCTGGCGCTCGTTCTTGTGCTGTTCTCACGCGGGGCCGCTCATGACATCCCGAACGACGTAACGGTTCAGGCGTTCGTCAAGCCGGCCGGAAAGCGGCTGCGTCTCGTCGTCCGCGTACCGATGCGGGCCATGCGCGACGTGGACTTCCCGAAGCGTGGGCCGGACTTCCTGGATCTTGCGCGAGTCGACGCTTCGTTGCGCGACGCGGCCATACTCTGGATCTCTCAAAACGTCGAGCTGTACGAAGGCGATACCCGCATCCCGGACCCGAGGGTGATCGACGTCCGGGTTTCGCTCCAGTCCGACAGGTCCTTCGGATCGTACGAGGAGGCCCTGGCGCACGTCGCAGGCGCGCCCTTGCCGAACGAGACGGAGCTGTACTGGGACCAGGGGATGCTCGACGTGCTGTTCGAGTATCCGATTCAGTCCGATAGATCCGAGTTTTCGATCCACGCCGGGCTCGCACGGCTGGGGTTGCGAGTGGTCACCGTGCTGCGCTTCCTGCCGCCCGGCGGCACTGTGCGCGCCTTCGAGCTCACCGGCGATCCGGGGCTGGTCCGGCTCGACCCGCGGTGGCACCAGGCCGCGCTGCGGTTTGTCCGGTTGGGTTTCTTCCACATCCTGGAAGGCACGGACCACCTGCTGTTCCTGTTCTGCCTCGTGATTCCGTTCCGGCGCTTCCGCTCGCTCGTCGCGATCGTCACGTCGTTTACCGCCGCGCACTCGATCACGCTCATCGCGTCCGCCTGCAACCTCGGGCCGGACGCATTATGGTTTCCGCCGCTGATCGAAACGTTGATCGCAATTTCCATCGTCTACATGGCGCTCGAGAACATCGTCGGCAGCAACATCCAGCGCCGATGGATAATCACTTTCGCGTTCGGCCTCGTTCATGGGTTCGGCTTCTCGTTCGCCCTGAGGCAGACGTTGCAGTTCGCCGGGTCGCACCTTACGGTGTCGTTGCTCTCGTTCAACGCCGGCGTCGAGCTCGGGCAGCTCCTCGTGCTGGTCGCGCTCGTCCCGGCGCTGGAAGGCCTCTTCCGGTTCGCCGTCCCCGAACGGACCGGGACGATCATCGCCTCGGCGCTGGTGGCTCACACGGGATGGCACTGGATGATCGAGCGGGCGGACCGGTTGAGGCAGTTCCGATTCGAGTGGCCGGCGCTCGACGCGGCGTTGCTCGCGAGCGTGCTCCGCTGGCTGATGGTAATCTTGACCCTCGTGGGCCTGGTCTGGCTCGGGTTGCTCGTGTTCCGTCACTTCTTTGCGTCTTCGCGTCTTGAAAGCAGGATGCGCCGCATCCACCGATAAGACGCAAAGACGCGAAGAATCGCTAAGAAGAAAGATTTTTACTGTTCCAAATGAGGAGATCCGCTATGTCGCATGCTTGTCGAATGGCATTCACCCTCGCGGCCGCCATCGTCGCGACAGTGGCGCCGGTGGGGGAGAGGGCATACGGCCAAACCGATGTCCGGCCGACGAATTCCGCTCCCAATCCGTATCGAATCGTCGAGAACTGGGCGAAGATGCCCGACGGGAGGACTTGGGGAGCGACGAGCGCGGTAGACGTGGACCGCCGAGGCA
>Ga0209056_10009016_pt1 | contig 10206 bp, 7 predicted proteins | sample GraSoiAngelo_114_FD_185876 | JGI IMG/M metagenome (GOLD analysis project Ga0209056, IMG submission 185876) | Grasslands soil microbial communities from the Angelo Coastal Reserve, California, USA - 14_0903_13_40cm (SPAdes) (version 2) | ecosystem: Environmental > Terrestrial > Soil > Grasslands ...
TCGCGCTCTTTGCGTACTTCGCGGTTTTCAGAACCCAGGTGCAAATCCAGCGTTCGTCTATTTCGAGACGATGCCCTGGGATTCGTCCACCAGGTAATCTCTTCGGGCCTCGAGCGGGCCGAGATCTTGAAGGGCGCCCGAGGGCCAGGAGAGCCGCACCTTCTCGGCCCTGGCCTGTTTTCCGAGCCCAAATGTGACAGTGCTTTCAGATTGCGACAGATAACTCATCCCGCAGCGGGTGAAAACATCCTGGGTCTTTCCGCCTGCGGTAACCTGAATGAGAGTGCCGAAACCGTTGCGGTTCGATCGGGAACCGCGCAGCCTGATGCGCAGGTAGCTCGATTGGTTTCCCCCGTCGTTGCGGAACAGATAGGCTGGTCCGTTGTTGGTGGTCATCAGCACATCCAGGTCGCCATCCCGGTCGAAATCGCCATACGCGGCGCCGCGCGCTACGTAGGACTTTGCCAGCGCGGTCCCGGCATCCGCGGTGACTTCGCGGAACTGCTTGTTCCCCAGATTGCGGAAGAGGTGCGTAGGCTGCGCGTAAGTCACCTTGCTCTGGACTTTGTTAATGTCGTCTTCGACGTGACCGTTGGCGACGAAAATATCCGCCCACCCGTCGAGGTCGTAGTCGAAAAAAAAGCAGCCAAAAGCAAGCGTGAGCAGGCTCTTGTGCCCGATTTCCGAAACAGGACCCTCGTCGATAAAGAAGGCGTTTCCTTCATTGTGGTAGAGCGCCAGCATCTGGTTGGAGAAATTTCCGATGATCAGGCTCTGGCGTCCAGACAGGTCGTAATCCGCCGCATCGATTCCCATGGCGCCGCGCGCGACGCCTTCTTCGGAGAAAGCAACGCCGGAAGAAACCCCGGCGTCCTTGAAGGTGCCGTTTTTCATGTTCAGGAAGAGGTTGTTTGGCTGCGTGTCGTTGGCCACGATGATATCCGGCCACATATCGTTGTTGATGTCCGTGACGCAGACTCCCAGTCCCTTTTGCGATGGAAGGTACAGCCCCGCCTTCTGGGTCACATCTTCGAAGCGACTCCCCTTGATGCTGCGATAGAGCCGTCCCGAGATCCCCTTGTAGGATTCGGGTGTGCAATACGATTTGGTCTTCCCGTCCAGGGTGCAGTAGATATCCGCAGCCGGCGACCACTGCACATAGTTCGAGACGTAAAGGTCCAACCAGCCGTCACGGTCGTAGTCCAGCCAGGCAGCGCTGCCGCCGAAGTCGGCACAGCCCAATCCCACCGCTCGAGTCACGTCCTTGAAGGTTCCGTTTCCCTGGTTCTGGAAAAGATGGTCCGGCCCCAGGCACGTGATGTAGATATCGTCATCCCCGTCGTTGTCATAGTCCCCAACGGTGACCCCCATGGCGTACATCTCTACCGCAAGCCCCGCCGCCCGGGTGACGTCACTGAAGGTTCCGTCGCGGTTGTTGCGGTAAAGCGCCGGCGTCGAGGAGCGTCGCTTGGGGACCGCGAAGTCGCTGCCGTTCAGCAACAGAATGTCCTGCCAGCCGTCGCTGTCGAAATCCAGGAAAGCGCAGCCCGATCCCATAGTCTCCGGCAGGTACTTCTTGCCGATGCCTCCATTGAAGTGAACAAACTTTATCCCGGCAGCTTTGGTCACATCCGTGAAGACGACCCCGTCTGGAGCAGCGAAGTGAACATTCACCGCCCAGACGCACAGGAACCAGAGGAAAAGTATTCGCCAGCGGTATCTTGCCTTTCCGCTCACTACCGTATTCTTCCGTCAAATGACAAATGGCAAATGGCAAATGAACAATGACAAATAAAGAAAGAAGTCCGGACAACGAACTGCGATTTGTCATTTTTCATTGGTCATTTGTCATTTGTTGCGAACAGCGGCGTTAAGGAGATCCACCTGAGGCCCGGACGCGCTGTGGCGCCCCGTTTGCCGTTGAAGGAACAGGCCGGGGCCGGCTGTAGCTGCTGAGAATAGCCGGCCCGTGCTCGTGGATACGCTGCCGCTCGTTGTTGTCTTCAGGGTTCTGCCTGCGGTAGTCGCCCGTAATCGCCTGCGAGGCCTCATCGGCCTTGAACCGCTCGTAGAGCGCCTGCTCGCGCTGCGCGTCGGCGATTCGTCCAGTGCCGCGACAGGCGAGCATCAGGTTATAGTGGGCCTGCAGATCCTCGGGATCGACTTCGAGGACCCGCCGGAGCGCCGCAATCGAATCGTCATAGCGCCTCTGCAAGAGGAGGACGCGCCCGATTTCGTTGAGGACCGCCCGGTCTCGCGGGTACTGAGCTTGCGCGATTCTCAGATGTTTCAAAGCATCGTCGTACCGTCCGAAGATCTTCAAGGTCTGGCCATAAAAATAGTGCGCCTTGGCGAGCTTGGGATCGATTTTCAGCGCCTTCTCCAGGGCTTCTTGAGCCCCGGCATTATCGCCGATCTGAATCCGGCAGCGAGCCACATTAACGAATCCATCGGCATAGGCCGGATCCATCTGCGCGACCTTCTGAAACACAGCCTCGGCGCCTCTCAGATCGCCCTGCAAAAGCAGGCCGATGCCGTAGTCGTTCCAGCGTTCGCGCACCTGTTTGGCTTCGATCTGCTGGGTAGCGGGGATCGGGCTGCGCTTGCCGGCCACGCGCAATGTGACGGTATCGGAAGCCATCGCCACGGCCGGCAGGTTCGGGATTTCTTTCAGAGCGCCGCTCACCAATGAAGTATCGCCGGCAAAGATCCACCGGCTGCTGTCGTACCCTTTGCCCAATGCGAAAGGGCCTTGAGACGGGTCGCGCACCCCCGCGTAGGCCCAATGGGTATTCCACCAGCTGAACTTGCGATAGTTCAGTGTTGCAGTTAATTTGATCTGCGAGCCGGCGTTTTCCGGGACCTTGAGCCGAAAGTGGGCGGTGTCCGCCGCGCCCGGCGGTATCAAGCGAACGTACAGAACGCTTCGCGCCGCCCAGGCGTTGCGCTTGTTGATGGGGTTGCCCTTTTCGTCGAGCAGGAAAGATCGGTAAAAATGCGCTCCCTTTTCCACCGGACCCCTGCCGTTATCTTCCACCATGCCACTCCAGTAGAAGGGTATGCCTTTCTCGTCTTCCGCCTTCAATGCGAGCCAGACATCGAAGGCATCCACGGTCCCGCCGGGAAAAAAATGACCGACTCCGCGCGTGCGCACGACGACTTCCACGCGGACGCTCTCCCCGGCTCGCACGACCGCGGCGATCGGATCCAGAGGGGCCGTAAGTTGGGTCACATCGGTAAGGGCGGCTCCAACGCCCGAAGCCGCGCCCATCTCCTCCACCTCTGCAAAATGAGTCGCAGCCCGCGGTGCGGCAGGCTGGCCCGATGGAATCTCCTCCAGTCCCGAACCCTCGGCCACTCGATTGATGCCGAATATGTCGACCGTCACTTGGTTGTTCTGCAGGAACTCGATGGTTTTCTTCAGCTGGATCTCGTCCTTGTTGGCGAAGGGAAGAGCGGTGTTGGCCGCGATGAAGCGGTGATCGTGGACCCTGCCTCCGATGTTGCCGGCATCGTCGCTGTTCACGAGAGGCATGTGGCAATCGGCGCACTTCATGGCCTTGGGCGGATAGTAAAACGAGCGCGCCCCCTGTCCCGACACGCCGCTGGCCTGCCACGCGTCGTAGTCATTGAAACCTCGAAACCACCTGTAATCGTTGACCGGCTTGTCCAGGTGGACCTTGTGGCACGCAGAGCAAAACTCCGCGGTGTCCTTCCGATGGAAGTCCTTAATAAAAGTTCGGCGGTGCGGTTCCGGGTCAATCTTCACGAAAAAGTCGTGCAGCCGTTTCAGGATCGGGTTGTCACTGGTGGCGAGATCGTGGAGGGGAGGGTACCTGATCACAAAACCGCCGTTGCCCATGGAGTTCTTCACTTTTGAAATGGAATGGCAGGACGTGCACGTCAGTCCCGCCTGCGCCTCGGGGGTGTCGATCTGCTCCTTGATCGGCCGGTCAAAGCGGCCGTTGAAGAACACTGCATGATCGTGGCAGCCCGCGCACCACTTCGAAGGGCGTGTGCCGGTAACGTCCTGCATGTATTCAATCGATTTCCGATACCACTGGTTGTTGAAAGAGGAGAAGTGATGCGCCGAAGAGTGCCACTGCTTGTAAATGTCCGAGTGGCAGCCCGATTGCCCGCAGGACTCCGTTTTCATAAAGAAATTCGAGGGAATGAGACCCCTCGTGTTGGTTTCGGAGGCCGAAGGAAAGAACGCGGTGTTTTCGCCGATCCCTTCGCCTGCCATATCCAGGGGCGGTTCGAGCTGCTGCACGAAACGATTGTCCGGCTCGGGATGGCTCTTCTGCCAGGCAACCGCGGCCGCAAAAAAAAACGCGCCGCCCGCCAGAACGACGGCCAAGGGCTTCCAGTTCGCTCGATCCAGCGCCGCACTTCCAAACCAGGCCCGCCAGGCGAGAACCACGGTAAGGAGGGCGGCTGCCCCCAGCGCACCGTGCAGCAGAACCAGCAAGGCATAGGGCCGCGTTCCTCCAAAGTAGACGATCAGGCCTCCGGAAACGAGGGCCAGAAGCACACACAGCGCCGCCCCGATGGAGAACGCCAGATGGCTGTGTCGTTCACGCCACGCTGCCCACAACAGCGCCATACCGATCACGGAGCCGGCGGCCAGATGGGCGAAGACGTTGGTGACGTAGAAAAGCGTCGGTTCAGCGTACGCCCCGACGTATGCGCTGTTAAGAATGAGAAAGCAAATGCTGATAAACAGCAGTATCTTCAGCCCGGGTCTCAAAATCGCCTCTCTTTCAATAGCCTAATATTAGACCAGGCAATGGCATTGGTAAATTGGAAGCTTTGTATGATTTCGCGCCCCGGATTTCACCGCTAAGGGCCCGCCACAGAATAACATTTACACTTTGGCGCGAGCGCCGAGGGGCCGGATGCTAGGCGCCGCGACGCAGGCGATGCCGCTGTGCATCGTCGAGGAGCGCCAACAACGCAGACGGCCCCTCGCCGCCGCGCCCCTTCGGGCTGCGGCCCGCAGGCCCGCTGGCTGCGTTGCTCGCTCCTTACATACCGCAACGGGTATGCTCGTCGCTCGCGCCTTGCCAGCGGGCCTGGGGGCCAGCAGCAAAGTGCAAATGTTATTCTGGGGCGGGCCCTAAGAATGCGAAGACGCGAAGAAATCGCCAAGAACTTTTGGTTGCTGCCCGAGGGCTAAGTTTTCATGATATCACTGCATGGGCGCGCAGAACCGTTGCGTCTTCGCGTCTCTGTGGTGAAAGAGGAGTGACAATTTTCCACCGTCTCTTTTACAGGAGGGATTAGCATGAAAGGGAAGCCGGGGAGGAGGGATTTCATTATGAGGGTATCGACAGTTCCGGGTATTCTCGCCGGGTACCGGCGCGGGGTGGCTGCTCATCAACGTCAGGAAGCTTCCGCGATGATCGACGAAATTTTCGCCGCTGGAGACGCCCTGGATACGCTGCTGTATTCGCTGGCGCGATACGAAAATGTAAGCCCGTCCTTGACGTTTCGGGCCGGTTCCCGCGAAGAGGCCCGGGCATGGCAAAGAAAGCTGCGAGGCCGCGTGGTCGAATTGCTGGGCGGCTTCCCAATGGAACGGCAACCCCTTCGCGCGAAGATCCTCAGAACCGAGCAGATGGATGGCTACCGCCGGGAGCGGATCCTGTTCTGGAGCCGGCCGGGGCTGCAGGTTTTCGGTTATCTTCTCCTCCCGGCTGACTTCCGCACTCCCGGCCCGGCGATGATCTGCCTGCCCGGGCATGGGCGTGGCGTCGACGACATCGTCGGAATCGACACAGAAGGCAACCAACGCAGGCGGTACGGAGGCTACCAGAATGACTTTGCGCTTCAATGCGTCACTCAAGGCATCGCAGCCTTCGCCATCGAGCAGTTAGGCTTCGGCCATCGCCGCGACGAGGCCTCACGGAAAGGATCGGCCGAGCGCTCCTCGTGCCAGCCCGCGGCCGGGGCGGCTCTGATGCTTGGCGAGACTATGGCGGGCTGGCGGACCTGGGATGTGATCCGCGCCCTGGATTATCTTGAAACGCGACCGGAGATCGATCCCAAGCGCATCGGGTGCATGGGCATCTCCGGAGGTGGGACCGTAACTCTGTATGCTGCCGCAGTAGAACAGAGGATCAAGGTTGCGTTCCTGAGCGGCTCCTTCTGCAGTTTTAAAGCCAGTATTTACTCCTTGAGCCATTGTATCGATAACTACGTGCCCGGAATTCTGAAGGCGGCCGAGGCCTACGATATCGCCGGCCTGATTGCACCGCGCCACCTGTTCGCCGAAAACGGGACCGAAGACCCGATCTTTCCTGTGGCCGGGACTCGATTAGCCTTCGAGCGCACCAGAAAAATCTATCGAGTCTTCGGTAAGGAGGAGAATCTTGGACTCGAGACTTTCTCAGGAAAGCACGAGTTCTCGGGCAAGCAGGGCTTTGCATTTCTCAAGGCCAATCTTTAACCACAGAGGGGCAGAGGGGCAAAGCAACTACATCTGCCCACTGCCCACTGCTTTCCACGTTCTGGATCTCCGTCCTCACGACACCCGCACGAACACACACTCCCTGAACGGGTTAGCCCGGCGGACTAAGCTGACAAATACGTGGTTAAACGTCACGTTTCGATTGACAGCGATGTAGTGCAACTGTAACATAAGCCATCGTTTTGTATTCTTGAGGCCGGATCTCGATGTGGAGTGCCGCGGATGCATTAGCCGGCGGTTTTTTCATGTAGCGGGAAGCGGAGATAGACACAAAAGCGAAATTGGAAGAAGCAACAAGGAGCAGATTTTTAAATGGAAAAAGAAGTTGGGAAAGTGAAGTGGTTCAACAACGCCAAAGGTTATGGGTTTATTGAGCGAGCAGGTGGCGGTGACGTTTTCGTTCACCACACAGCCATTCAAATGAACGGTTTTCGGACTTTGACTGAGGGAGACGCGGTGTCCTTTAACGTGACCCGGGGCCCCAAGGGCTTACAGGCCGAGAACGTCACCAGAACCGAATAAGCAAGTGGACCGGGCCCCCTTTCGCGCAGAGCGGAAGGGGGCTTTTTTATTTTATGGAAACCTCCGCGCTATGTTTGGTTTCGGCCTTACCGTCCTTGCAGAGAAAGACCTGGCAAAAAATGACCAATGACAAATGACCAATGACAAATGAAAAATGACATAATGCACGCGAGGAGCGAGGAACCGGTCAACAAATCCCTCATCATTCATTTGTCATTGATCATTGGTCATTTGACATTTGTCATTGGTCAAGACAGTCTGAGCGTCCTCCGCGCCTTGCGGTGAGAAACGTTGAGGAAAATCCTTGCTACTCAGCGAACGAGATAGATAGGTTTGCAGTGCGGCCTTTAGGCTGCCCTCAGAGCTTGCCCTCTGACGAAGCTAAAGCTGAACGCCGAACCTGTCTTTGTGCATGGGCGTTCATCGGCGGTTTGATTTTCTGCAATCGGAGTCAGAGGTTTCTGCGCAGGTAATGGCACACGGCCCAACCGAGGATGATGTTGAAGGGGAATTTGCCGGAGGTGTAATGGCCGCAGCGCAGCTCCAACGTGGAATGGGGAAGATCGAGATCCCTATACTCCTGCAGCACCTCGCGGGAGAGGTCTGGCAGGAAAGAATGATCGTAGCGCGCGTGCACCAGGAGCGATTTCTTCTCCGTTTCCACTAGTCTCTTCAAATAAGCTTTTGGGCTGATCGGCATCCAAATCTCACGCAAGTCTTCCAGGGTAACGTGACCTTCGAGCCCGGCGCGCACGTGGCGCGTGGAGATCCCTGTCCATACCACGTCTGCGAAGTAAGGAGAGATGTGATTCTGCACGCTCGCGCGCAGACGGGGATCATGAACCATAGTGATCAACGCGATGCACGATCCCAGGCTCGTGCCGAGAATGCCCAACCTGCTGTACCCCTCTGATTGCAGCCAATCGAGCGCTGCCCGGCAATCCATGACCGCCTGCCGCACGGCCTGCAACGTCCGTCCGAGATTGGGCGAAAGCATGTAGTCTGCCCGAATCAACTCTTCAGGCATGCGGAGGTCGTGGTAGGGCATGCTGAGCCGCAACGTGGACAGGCCGAAAAGGCTGAGCAGCCGGGCCAGAGCGATGTGCCCCTTTCCGCCGGCGTTCCATTGCGGGAGCACCAGGACCGCCCGGCCGTCGGATTCGGCCGGGAAATAGCGCCCGTGTACGATGTTGTTTCTGGGATAGGCGGTCTGCAGCGGGCTGCTGAACGTCAGGTGCGAGCCTTCCAGCCGATAGTCCTTCACCGGCGCATAGGAGTGATAGGCATCGCTCTCACGCACTGCCCGGCGGGCATAGTCGATCAGATAGGATTTCGGATTGCGGATTTCGGATTGCGGATTGCCGTCGTTCAATCCGCAATCCGCAGTCCGGAATCCGCGATTGGAGATGCCGTTCTGCAGGAATTCGATTCCCCATTCAAAAGGCCGGACCGTCCGGTTTCTGTCTTTACGGGAAAGAGAAAGCTCCCACCTGTGAAAAACAGGGGCCAGCATCGGGTGTCCGCTCACCTCGTCGTGCTTTGCGTTTTCGCGGACACATGAAACCGGTCCGGCGAGAACGCTTCCAGCGGAAAGGATGTCCTGCCCTGAACCACCAGCTCCGCAGTCAGTTTTGCCGTGATCCCGCTGAGAAGAATTCCATTGCGATAATGACCCGTCGCGTGGATCAATCCCTGCCAGAACGGATCCGGTCCGAGAATGGGGAGGGTGTCTGGAGTTCCCGGCCGCAAGCCGGCCCAGGCGCGTGTGAAGGTCGCCGATTCGAGCTCGGGCGCGAGATTCAGAGCCGCTTGCAGCAGTCTTTCAAGCGCCCCGGCGGTATTGCGCTTGTCAAACCCCGCCCATTCCACGGTCGCCCCTACAAGAATTTCTCCGTTACTACGCGGAACAAGGTAACCATCCCTCGAGTAGATGATTCGGCTTATCAGAGGGTGCTCCGCTCTGAGGGCCAGCATTTGGCCTCGCACCGGTATGACGGGAATGCTGGTCTCTTCGGTGGGGCATATCCGTGTAGTCCAGGCCCCGGCGGCGTAAATCGTGGTCCCGGAGTAATACGCACCTACCGTGCTCGTGACCCCCAAAACTCTGCGCTGGTCCAGGATGGGGGCGCGCACCTCTTCGTGCTCCCGTATTTCCGCTCCGCGGGACCGGGCCGCGAGGGCCAGGACGCGCGTCAATTGCGCATTGTCCAGATTAGCTTCGTCCGGCAAATACAGCGCATGCCGGGTGGTTGGTTTGAGGTGGGGCTCCAGCTCCCGGATCTCCTCCGGTGAAATCCACTGGATACGGATCCCGGCTTCTTTCTGCCATTGATAGCGCCGCGCGAGCACCGAAGCCTCCTCCTCCGAACCGGGTACGCGCAGAAGGCCGCTTTGGTGCCATTCGACCCGCTGGGATGTGCGTTCCTCTAATTCTTCCAGGTACCGTGGGAAAAGAGCGCGGCCCTTCAGGCAGAGGCGGAGAAACTCGTCATCCTGATCGGCTTCCGCATTGGGCGCGAGCATCCCTGCCGCCGCCGAAGAAGATTCCTGCCCGATGGTTCCTCTCTCAAGGAGGACCACTTTGACGCCCGCCTTCTGAAGCTCGTAAGCGACAGCGCAGCCGATCACCCCTCCGCCCACAACTACGGCGTCGAATCTTTTGCTCATGCTGTGAATTTTAGCATTGCGATACATTGCGATTGCAGATTTGAGACAGGATTAACAGGATGAAGAGGACGGGACAATAAGATTTGACGGGATGAGGGAAGACAAGCTAACACCGGAATCCCTATCCAGCCCATGACTGTTGATTTTACACGCAGATGATGCCCAGAGAAGGGAAACTGTCTATCTACCGTTCAGATTTCTCTTTCGCCGTTTCGCTCCGGATCCCCTGGCTCCTGAATCCTATTGGCTCTCTCGCAACTGGCAGCTCAGGCGCGTAGTCCAGAACCGCCGTCGAAAAATAATCCCATTTGAGCAACATCAAGATGCTTGACTGGCCCACCTGTACGCGCTTCTTGGATGCATGATGGATCCAAGCACCCAGTTCATCAACACATTCAACCAGGGCTGAAATCGTGGGTTTTTCGAACAGTCCCTTCAGCGCAGCTTTACCTTCTCGAGACAGTCGAAATCTGACCACCCTACCTTCCAGAATCATTGCAAACTTCCGAGCAGATCTTTTCGATCGAGCGACTCCAAGATCAGTG
>Ga0209056_10009017_pt1 | contig 10206 bp, 10 predicted proteins | sample GraSoiAngelo_114_FD_185876 | JGI IMG/M metagenome (GOLD analysis project Ga0209056, IMG submission 185876) | Grasslands soil microbial communities from the Angelo Coastal Reserve, California, USA - 14_0903_13_40cm (SPAdes) (version 2) | ecosystem: Environmental > Terrestrial > Soil > Grasslands...
CCGGAATTCTGAGCATCGTTTCGACCGCAGCCGTCGCCTGCATCGGGGACTCAGCACAGAGAGGGGCCAATAGCGACATGCCAAACAGAAAAGTTAGGCAAGTTCGCATGTTGGGATTTTAAAATGGTCCGGCATGCATTTCTTACAAATGAGTTCGACGCTGCGACGTCGATTTTGCCACGTCTACTTGTGCGTCAGTTTCAGGATGCGTCCTTCAGCTGGATCGATTACATATGCCGTTTCGCCTTTGCCGGCGACAACACCGCGCGCGCCTTTGGCAGTCGGAACAGTCGCTTTCAGATGAAATTTTCCGTAATCGTCCACTTTAGCGGCCGTGAGTGCAGCAGCTTGAGAAGCCGCCGCGTAAAGGACTTTTCGGTCCGGCGAATAATCGATGTTGTCCAGACCCGGACCGGTTGTGATGGAATCGAGCACTTTTCCGCCATGACCAGCATCGATGCTCACAACGTGATCCCCGCACGCGACGAAAAGAAATCGTCGCGCGCTGTCTAAAGCTAAGCCCTGTAAATCGCTGCTACCGGGATTCCATTCGGCGACGATTTTGTGCGACCGTACGTCGATCGCCACGGTTTTCCCAGGCTCCTCAATGTTCGTGTAGAAAAGCCCGCGGTCGTCATCGACGGCGTAGCCTTCTGCCAAATCGTCGAGCGGAATTTTTGATTTCCATTTGAGTCGCTGCGGATCGGAAGCATCGAACACTTGAAGAGACTTTGCCGCAGCTGGGTCGGCGCCCAGCGTGGGGCGCGTTGTTATCCAGACCTCGTGCGTAGCCGCGACGTAAAGCACTCCGTCCGGTGTCACGTCGCGATCCGGCGAAGCCGGCACACATTCGCCGCGCGTAAACGTCTTCGCATCAATGACGCAAAGCGTGGCATTCCCGCGGTTACCGATATAAACCACACCATTCCCAATGCTGGCTGCGGTCGGCCCAACGGTAATCTTTTTTCCGCGCCGCTCGATTTCACCGGTCGGAAAACCGGTGATCTGTGACACCGCATCGGTTTTCTCGTCAATGACGTCCACGCTGCCAGTATTGCTAGCCGGGACCCACAATTTCCCAGTTGCGCGATCGTGAGCGAAATAGTCCAGCGCTACCGCTCCGGTCGCACCCGGTAAGTTGATTCGCTTTAGCTCGTAATCGGAGGCAGGTGTCGGCGACTGCGTGAACGCCCGACCAACAAGGAAGACTGCAACCATTGCGACGTACACAGCGCCGCGTGTTAACAGCCTAAGCCCATTTGCGTTGTTACCTGTCTTTGGTTTCATCGTGCGATTTATGTGTGAGTTTCAAAATGCGCCCTTCAGCGGGATCGATCAGATATGCCGTTTCGACTTTGCCGACAACAACACCGCGCGCTCCTTTAACCGTGGGAACTAACGCCTTGAGATGAAATTTTCCGTCGTCACCCACTTCGACGATACTTAGTGTCGCAGTAACAGAAGCAGCGGCGTAGAGAAGTTTTTGGTCACTCGAAAAATCGATGTTGTCCAAACCAGGACCGGTTACGATCGAGTCGATCACTCTTCCGCCATGGCCAACGTCGAGACTTACAACATGATCGCCGCAGGCGACGAATAGAAACCCTCGGGTGCTATCTAACGCTAATCCCTGCAAATCATCGTGGACCTTCCATTCGGCAACAACTTTGTGGGATCGCACGTCGATCGCCACCGTCTTTCCCGCCTCTTCAATGTTCGTGTAAAACAACCCGCGCTGATTGTCGACAGCGTAGCCTTCAGCCGATCCATCCAATGGGATTTTCAATTTCAACTTAAGATGGCGCGGCTCCGAAACATCAAAGACCTGGATAGCTTTATCGGCGGAAGGAACTCCTATAGGTGGTGCGCCGGTTGTGATCCATAACTCTTTTGTCGCCGCAACATAAACAACGGCGTCCGGCGCTGCCCCGGGACCCGCCGATGCCGGAGCGACCTGCAGGCATTCTCCACGTTTGAGGCTCTGAGCGTCGATGACGCACAAGCTCGAATCGCCGCGATTTCCGATATATACGACGCCATCCCCGACGCTGACCGCTGTTGGCCCTAATGGAACTTTTCGCCCGCGCAGCTCGACCTCACCCGTCTTAAATCCAGACACCTGTGAGACAGCGTCGGAATTCTCGTCGATTACATCTACGTTGCCCGTGTTGCTGGCCGGCACCCACAATTTCCCAGTCGAGTGATCGTAGGCAAAATAGTCGAGTGCAACAACGCCGCTTGCACCGGGCAAGGCGATTGGGGTGACTTCATAATCTGAGGTGATCTTGTGCCCTTCCAATCGCGTAGTGCTCAAAGAAATCAGGAGCGAACCCACCGCACTGAGCTTTACCAGCTTTACATTCCATGAGGAATCGCCTCGACCTTTCGAGCTGGATGAATCACTCGATCGCATAGCAGCGAATCTCGGCTTGTTGTGATCCACGATGTGGAACGGCTACGAACAAGGTGTCCCGTTCCGGAACAAGAAGTCCGGTGCGAGCGCCGTCCGCTGTGTCAACTTTAGTTGAGGGTTTATAGTTGTTTGGATCAGTCTGCTCGACGATGTCGATCTTTCCCGCGCCGCAAATTGCGTAGATGCGATGGCGCTTACTGTCGTAGAAGACGTCGTCGGGATCGCCGGAGATATCGATCTTTGCAACAACGTCACCCGATTCCGTATTAAGTACGATAAGCTTCGATGGAAGACGGCATCCGACGAATAATCGATGATTCGCTTCATCAAGTGCCATCGGAAAATTTGCGAAGGCCAGGTCTGTTTTCCACGTCGCAACGACTTCGCTCTTATCGCGATCTATTACTCCGACGTGGCGGGAATTGGGAACGTTTACGAAAATTCGTTTGCCGTTCTTTTCCAACTCGAAAGCTTCGGGATGAGCCGACAATTTGATTGAGCCAACCTGCTTGCCCTCGGGCGCACTAACAACACCGATTCCACCGCCACCAAATCCGACGTAAATCTGCTTAGTGGCACTGTCGTAACGGACATTGTCCGCATCGTCTTTGAAGTCCAATGCTCCAACTGCCTCGAAAGATTTTCCATTGTAAATCCTGCAAATACCGCCTTTGTCATTTGCGACGAAGATCCGGTTTAATTCAGGAATGTAGGCGATCCCCTGCGGTGCACCGAGACCGGTAATCGAGTGGATTCGCTCGCCCTTGCGCAGATCGAGAACTTCAACCGTGTTATTGCCGAGTGCGCAAACAAACAATCTGTCGCTGGCGGCATCGAGAGCCAAATGGTCTATGCGACCTTCAACTCCAGGCAGTGGGATCGTTTGCTTGAGCTTAAAGGTTTTCTGCTCGGCGTGGGCGGCAATAATGCTACCGCAAGCGGTGACGAGAACAGCGCTGCGCATGAAAAATGAGTTCATTTGCTCGCGTAACTAAAATCGTCGAACGCCGTGACGCTGTCTGCCTTGGTCCAAACACCGACTTTGCCAGGGTTCTTAAACGTGTCGTCGTCCCACTCGATCGCTTTCTTTCCATCAAATGTGACTGTGAAATGATTGCCATTGAAATCGACATGCAACGTATGCCACTGGCCGGATGCGACCTTCATGTTCGTTCGCTTCTTCTCAGTCCGCTTGCCTTTGACAGTGTGATAAATCGTAACGTTGCTTTCGAGAGCGTTCGCGCGCGCAATGTAGTAATTGTTCGCGTCCTGCAGGCGCCAGATAACGCCGCCCGCTTGGTCTTCCTTGCCTGCAATCGGTTTGAATTTCACGTCGACAAAGCCGTCTTTGATGCTCGTGCCGTTCTTGAAACAAACTGGGAAAGTCGCTTGCCCCGATTGCTTCAACACGTTCGGTTTGCTTGGAGCGGAATTGTCTTTGTCAACCGTCCATTTCGCCGTGCCGCTGCCGGTTTGCGTCGCCGTCCAGCCTGGCGGCGGCACCCCTGCTTTCATGTCGTCAAAGTTTACTGTCTCGGCATCGGCCAGAGCTGTTGCCATGGTCGTCACAATCATGGTGAAGAGCGATGCCTTCATAGTCTCCTATCTGATCTGAGAATTACGGCAACGGCGAACTCACCTTGAGCAGCCCACCGACAAGAAGTCCGCCTTTGACGGCATTCGCCAAGTCTTTTGCTCGCCCGCGTCCCCAGTAATGGAAAAACATGATGCGCGGTTCTTCATGCGTCATGTGTTGATGGATGGCAACGATATTGATCTTGTCCTTGCGTAAAGACTTCAGAACGGGTTGCAGCTCATCTTCGGTAACCGCGAAGTCTCCATCGACAACGGCGTTGTCATCGCTGCCTGCGAACGCCGCCCATGTGTTCACGCCCATTGCATTGTCGATCTTGACGCCATGCATCGTCGCCGGCCGACCGATCGAAAATTTCACCATGCCGTTGTTCTCTTCGCCCTTCATCGCGAAAATCCGGTTCAGCGGCTCGGAAGAAATCGAGTTTTTGTCGGGCAACGCGTTTGCGCCGAATGACTCCTTCGGCTGCGGACTGGCCGCGCGAACTTCCTTGATCTTATCGTAAACTTTTCGGACCGCGCCGGCCAGTTGATCGACGCCGCCTTCGCCTTCGATGTGCATGAAATAAACTTTCGGCCGATCGAAGAAGAAATGGTTATGAAGCGCGGTCACGCTGAGGCCGTTGTCCAGTGCGGCTGACATCGCGGCATTCACTTCGTCCTCGAATAGAACGGTGTCGCCCATCACCATCGCTTCAGTGTGCGCGCCTTTTGTGAAGGCTGCCCAAGTACCGAGTCCCATGAAGGGCGGCATGGTCCATCCATCAACAGCCACCTTCACGTCATTCCGTGGGAAGGTGACTTTATAGACGCCTTCTTTCTCATTCATTTTTCCCTTGAGCCCGGTTAACTCATCGATGCGCGCCGTATTGAGGTCGGCTGCCGCAGCCGCGTAAACGAAGGCGATCAAGGCCAACGCTGTAGCAAAAATTTGTTTCATGATCGTGGTGCGAGGGAGCGTATCGCTGCCGGTGAGACCAGCAGCGATCGCCATCTCTCGCTTCGTATTACTCTCCCTTCTCGCCTTGCTCCTTCTCCTTACTCTCTTCGTACTGCTTCAGGAATTTGCCATTGGCATCAACTTCGATGCTCCATTCCTTGCCCTTTTTGTTTACGACGGCTTCGTAAACAGTTTTGCCCTCTTCCGTCTTCTTTTCGATTTTCTCGATCTCGTTGGTGCCAGCTTTATCTTTGATTGTCGTCTGCACCGCCGCGGGCAGATCGGACATCTTGACCGTCTGCTCGTTTTCCTCCTCGGCGGAAAGTGGCGTCCAAGCGCCTAGCGTCAGGACCGTGGCGATCGCTACGACTGGAACGATGTATTTCATACGTGTTCTACTTTCTTAGGATTGTGAGGCGTGTGAGCGCCTCGGGTTTCTGTCTTTCGCGCGAAGACCCGCAGTCACTCGAATGCGGATTCGGCAGCGAAATTTTAAAAAATTGCGCGGTCATATGGTCATTGCTTGCCTGCGAAAACGAAGTCATCGAAAAGAGTGACGCTGTCTGCTTTCGTCCAAACGCCGACGCCATCGGCGTCGCTAAAAGTCCCGTCCTCGACTTCGAACAGCTTTTCGCCGTTGAAGTACACGGTGAAGAGTTTGCCGGAGAATTCGACGCGCAGCGTGCTCCATTTACCGCTCGGCACCTTCGCGTCAACGCCGTAGCCGAACATTCGGCCTTTCACGGGGAGGGATGAGCGTTTGCCCTCCACAGTCTTGTAAAGCACCACGTTGCCTTCGAGTGCGTTCGCGCGGACGATGTAATAATTGTTCGCGTCTTTTACCCGCCAGATGATCCCTCCAGCCTGATCTTCGTGGCCGCTAACCGGCTTGATCTTTACCTCAACAAAGCCATCCTTGATCGCGGCATCCATTTTTGCGGCCCACGCGAACGTCGCTTCGCCGGACTGGCGCAACACGTTTGGTTTGCTTGGCGCGGACTGCTCCGAAATTACTTCCCACTTCGCGCGACCCTGCCCGGTAATGCCGTTCTGCCAGCCCTGCGGCAGTTGCGTAGATCGATCGAACGTCTCACGGCTCTCGGCGGCAAGAACATAATTCGATGTCGCTAGCGCGAGGCAGAGCAAACGAATCAAATTCACATTGCCAATAGACAAGTGATTCCGCCGCGGCGGCACTTAAGAAATCCTGAAGTTTTCTTCAGATTGTCGCGTCAGGCATTCGTCGCCCAGGAGGGAAGTTCGATCCGAAAGACGCTGCCACGATCCGAGTTGCTCTCGACAACGATTTGCCCGCCGTTCCGTTCGACGGCTCGTTTCGCGATGGCAAGACCAAGACCAACACCGCCTCGCGAGCGCGATCGCGCTTTATCGACACGGAAAAATCGCTCGAAAATTTTCTGGTGATATTCTGGGGCGATGCCGGGGCCACTATCCTTGACCGAGACGTCGATCTTACCCGCACGACGCGCCGCGATGAGTGAGATCTGCGAGCCGGAAGGGCTGTGCCGAATCGCGTTGTGCACGAGATTCACTAAAGCCAGACGCAATAGTGTCCGATCCGCCTGTACCGCAATAAAATCACTCGTTACTGTCAGCGTTTGCCTTTTTTCGCTGGCGAGCACTTGGAATTGATCGCGGATCTCATCAAGCAACGCGGCAACGTCTACTTCCTCGCGCGCAGCGTCCGCGTTCGTGGCATCCATACGAGCGAGCGTCAGCAATGCGTCAACAAGGTCCGTTAGGCGCTCCCCTTCCTCGAGCATGCTGCCAATGGTTTCGCGCAGCGTCGCGGGATCGTCGCCGTCGCGCAGTGCCACTTCACCGACGGCGCGCAGCGCGGTGAGCGGAGAACGCAATTCGTGCGACGCATCCGCTGTAAAGCGCTGCAATTCAGCGAATGAGGCTTCCAGTCGCGCAAGCGTTTCGTTAAACACAGTTGCGAGACGGCCGAGTTCGTCGCTCGGATTGGGATTCGGTAATCGTTTCGAGAGGGATTCCGATGTGATCCGACGCGCCTGTCGCGCCATCGCATCGAGCGGTCTCAGCGAACGCGTCGCAACCAGATATCCGCCAATCGCGGCAAGCGCAACCGCTAATGGAAAACCGAGCACAGACACCTCGACGATTTCGCGCAACGTGCGGCGCATTTCCGTTTGATCGCGAAAGACCCGAATGATCACACTTCGTCCTTGCACTCGCCCGGGCCGCTCCATCACGCGCACGAAGAGCGCAGGCTCAAGCTCAATGGTTGCGAACTTCAACGTTGAGGTTTGCGGCGCGGGCGGTGCCTCTTTGATGTTTGCTTCGAGAATGGGCCAATGGCGCAGAAGCAACTCTCGGTTATCCGACCAGACCTCGAACCAAGCTGAGATGCGGGCGAATCCTTCATCGCCGTGAGACCCGCGCACGTTCCACCTCACCGTCCCTTCCTGATCGAGACTGAGTTGCGCCTCAATCAAATCAAAATCGATCCGCAGCTGCCGATCAATCTCAGCGCCCAACCGGTGCTCGATCACTTCATAAACGAACCACCCGAACGCAATCAGGACCAAGGCGGTCGCTGCTGCATACCACAAGGCCAGACGAAAGCGAACGGAGCGCCGTTGCCACCAAGCGTTCACGCGCCACCCTCCGCCCGCAAAACGAACCCGACACCGCGCACGGTCTGAATCAGCTTCACCGACTCGCCATCGTCCAACTTGCGGCGCAAATGCGCGAGGTGCACATCGATCACATTGTCGAGCGGCGTAGCGCGGTTCGGCTCGCGCCACACTTCACGTGCGATCATCTGCCGCGTCACCGTCTGATCATAGTGCTTTGCAAGAAATCCAAGCAGATCAAGCTCGCGCGGCGTCAGAGCGATCTCCCTCGCACCGCGAACGACCCGACGCGTTTGCATGTCGAGCGTGAGATCACCGATCTGCTGTCGCAGCGGGTTTCCCGAATCCACCCGCCGCATCAGAGCTCGAACGCGCGCGAGCAGTTCCGCAAACGCAAAAGGTTTTACCAAGTAATCGTCTGCTCCGGCGTTCAATCCGAGCACGCGATCCTCAACCGCGTCGCGAGCAGTGAGTAAGAGAACCGGCGTTTTCGAACCGCCTGCACGAAGCGTCCTCAGCACCTCAATCCCATCGCGGCCCGGCAACATCCAATCGAGTATCGCAACGTCGAAGCTTTCGCGGCTAAGCAAAAAAAAACCTTCTTCGCCGGTCTTCGCCGTCACCGGCTCAAAGCCCTCACCCCGCAATCCGCTCGCGAGTGCGCGGACAGTCTTGGGATCATCTTCGATCAATAATACCTTCACTCATTCACGGTAAGACTTACCGCCTCATCGCGCCAAGGATGAGATTCTGAAGAAAACTTCAGGAGCGCGCGAGTCACTGTATTCGTTACGTCGGCTCAGCACGATCGTCCGATATAGGAAAAGGACGTTCCGGAACGTGGCCGGTTTCCAGCGGCGAGCCCGAATTAGGGCTGACGAATGTAATCACAAATACTGTTTGCAATATGTGTTTCATTGAGGAGCGTGAAACGAAATGAAGGCGACTGCGTGGCTCCTGCTTCTTTTTAGTCTGCCGACAAATCGCAACACCGAGCGCGTAGCCGTATGGCGACGTCTGAAAAAGATGGGCGCAGTGCAGATCAAGACTTCTACGTATCTCCTCCCCGATGAGTCTGCGCAATACGAGCAGTTTCAATGGCTGGCACAGCAGATCCGCGATTACGGAGGCGATTCGACACTCGTTCGAGCGCAGGAAATCGAAGGCCTGACCAAAGAGAAGGTGATCGCGATGTTTAATGATGCTCGTGCCAAAGATTATGCTGAGCTGCGAAAATCTCTTCAGGGTTTCATCGGGCGGCGCAAGAAAATAGATGCGGAAATTGCAGGTGCAGAGCTGGAACGTCTTACGCGACAATTCCGTGAAATTCGCGAAGTGGATTTTTTCGACAGCGCACGTGGACACGACGTAGCCATGCTGCTACGTCGCGCCGAAGGCCGCAGTACCGCGCGGCAACTCGCAGTGCTCGATGCGAAGCAATATCAAAACAAAACATGGCTGACACGGCCACGTCCCGAGATCGACCGAGTTGGATCCGCATGGCTGATCTCGAAGTTTATTGATCGAAAGCCGAAGTTCGTATTCGCCCCAAGTGCAAACGCTGTGCCCGGCGCCATCCCGTTTGACATGCTTGATGCTGAGTTCTCGCATCATGGGAACTGCTGTACTTTCGAAACGTTAATCAGACGTTTTGCGATTGCTGATAAAGTCGTGGCGAAGATTGGGGAGATGATCCACGACGCCGATCTCGACGACGCGCGGTTCCAGCGAATCGAAGCCGTAGGAATTGATCGGGTGCTGAAAGGTTGGGCGAAGGATGGATTGCCCGACGAAGAAATCTTGCGGCGGGGCTTCGAATGCTTCGACGCGCTCTACGCTTTTTTACAACGCCGATGAATCGTGAATCGAAAATAGTAGCGGCAGGTCAGCAGAACGAGTCCAACGCAGACCATCAAATGCCGTCGTGGCGTGAGGTGTTTCTGTATTTTTTATTCCTCGGGTTCGTTAACATCGGCGGGCCGGTCGCGCAGATCACGATGATGTTCAATCACATGGTGGAAAAGCGTCAGTGGTTATCCAAAGACCGCTTCGTCAAGATCATGGCTTTCTGCCATATGCTCCCTGGGCCGGAGGCACTTCAGTTAGCGATCTACGTCGGCTATCTGAAGAGGAAAGTTTGGGGCGGCATTCTTGCAGGTCTCACTTTTATTCTGCCCGGCGCGGCGGTGATGATCATTTTGAGCTGGCTTTATGTGAAATATGGTCAGCTCCCGCAAGTCACGAACGCGTTGTATGTGCTTAAGCCCGCGGTCCTGGGCATCATCGCTGCCGGGATCATCAAACTCGGGGGCGCCGCGATTCGAAATTTTTTCCTGGCACTCCTGTTCATCGGCGCTTTCGTGGGAATGCGTTTTGCCGGAATCAACTTTTTGCTGATTCTCCTCATAGCGGGCTTGCTGAATCTCATTGTCGATCAAGGATCGCCGCTGCTCAAAAAAGCTACGCTTACAATGCCGGCAATGATCGGCGGGATTGGTGTCCTGCTTCCCCTTAGCGATTCGCGATTATTTCAAATTGCGTGGCTGTTTCTCAAAACAGGTCTGCTGAGTTTTGGAGGCGCCTATGCGTCGCTGGTTTTTGTGCAGCGTGGCGCAGTTGCACAATATCATTTGCTTTCA
>Ga0209056_10009018_pt1 | contig 10206 bp, 9 predicted proteins | sample GraSoiAngelo_114_FD_185876 | JGI IMG/M metagenome (GOLD analysis project Ga0209056, IMG submission 185876) | Grasslands soil microbial communities from the Angelo Coastal Reserve, California, USA - 14_0903_13_40cm (SPAdes) (version 2) | ecosystem: Environmental > Terrestrial > Soil > Grasslands ...
AAGAAAGATCATTAGGGCACCACGATCACATAACCGTACATGCCTTGAAGGAAATGGCCCCGGACAGCACAGATCACCAGATAGACACCCACCCTTGGAAAACTAACTGCCTCAATCCGGTCTGGAGGTGCAGCGGGAATAATGGCGGGGGGGTCATTCGGCCCGAAGAAGCTCGCTGGAACAGCAGTGGGACTCAGGCCCCTGTATATCCGGCCATTAGGGTCGTCGATTAGATTGTTAAGCGGTGCTGCAAGCAGCAAATCCGGATTGATATTTTGGGGTTGAATCCCATCATCGTAAACGACAATCTGGTGATTCCCCTGAATGATAAAGTTCACCATTCCACCCACCCGTATTGTGATCTGGTTGGGGATCATTGCATGGCCGTTACGGTTTCCCGGAGCGGCCACATGCATCCTGTCTACGGTTGAATCAGCCGGAAAAAACCCGAAACTGACGGTTGCCTCCGAGAATGTGGCAACCATTCGGGTCAGAGTTTGCGGTCTTGCACTAACAGCGACAGGTCCCGGCTGATGTGTTCCAACCATATCGTGATGGCCATGTCCTTGTGTCTCGCCGGGCACAGACCTTTGCTCCGCTCGCGCTTCCGTTTTTGTTGCTGCACCCAAAGCCGCAGAAACACCACTGGCGGCAGCAACCTTGAGCAGATTTCTTCGTGTAGTTTTCTCCATGTTTTTCCCCCCTTAGAGTTTGAAGATATTACACGCGGATTGAGATCTCGGGTGTAAATTTTTGTCTTTTTTGTTGCTGAAGTGAGTGAAAAGCGGCGAAGTCAGACACTTGCGAGTGTTTTGCGCTTGCAGCAGTCCGATTCAGACGGAATCCGCCTGCGTCGAATAAAGCTCTGTAGTCCGCATCGGTTCGCTCGCGGCCGCCCGTCATCACAAGCATGTTCAGATCCATGAATTTATGAAAGAACGGCTCGTGGGCAGCAGGTATCACCGCCTCGATGACGCACAGCCTACCGCCCGGTGGAGCGCGGCGCCCATCCAAATGGCGGTATCTTGATCTTCATTGTTCCTCTGCGTGCGCGAGAAGTCTACTCCACATCGATGACCGCGCGCATCCAGGGGTGAATGCAACACATGAAACTGTGCGGACCGGGAGACAGTCCCGTGACCGCCACCGTTTGGCCCTGCGCCACCACCGCCAAGTTGGCCGGGTTCGCTGAACACTCTGGGGCTCGAGTGACGTCGGCGCCATTCAAGACCACAATTGATCCTCCGCCGTAGTTCACCACCTCTGTAAATGTGTGTTCCTCGCCGCCGCTGTTGGTCACACGGAGGGTATGTCCGACTCGGATGTCGAGAGACGAGGGTTCGAATCTCCAGGCCGGGTGTCCGACGAAGACTTTGCTGTTGTCGATAAGCGGAGAGAACAGCACAGCAAGAAACTCCGCAAATGTAGTGTCGCCTCGGCCCACACACACATTAGGGCCCAAAACAGCGTTAAACGTGATGGGATCACAATTATCCGCCAGCGCGACCCTGGGGTCGTGACTCTTAACCTGAGCTTGCGCTATAGTCGTCCCGATGGCCCATACACCAGCCAATGCAGCCAGCCCATAGGCCAGCATTCGTAGTTTCCGCATTTTCTTCTCCTCCTTAGGTCCAAAAAATTCAAAGTCAACTCGGTACAGTCTAAACTCCACGGCTTTTTGAACTCAAGGGCATGAGATCATTGCTTATGGATCTGCCGATCATTTGCACGCTGAGCGAGGCCGAACTGAAAGAACGTCGTCACGAGATCCTGGACCGCGTCAAGGCTGCAATCGTTAAGACAACTGAACTTCAAAACGGATACGCGTATGATTTCCCAGCCGACGCCGAAATGCTAATGATCCTTGCTCGTCTCATTGCACTCGAGCACGAGTGCTGCCGGTTTCTTACCTTTCGGATTTCATTGGAAGCAGGAAAAGAGGCAGTGACGCTGGAAATCACCAGTTCGCCAGACGCGAAGCCGGTCATCGCAAATTTCTTCGGTGCCGGCTTTTGACGATGATTTTTTAAAAGTTCCACTGAAGCCCGCCGTTGATGACACGTCCTTCAAGCGGTATATCTGGGCGTCAGGGGCACCTCTCGCCGAACTGCTCCGCGAGGGTCAAGCTTAGTGAATGAAAGTTTGCGTTACCGTGAGAGTGAAATCGCCACCACGAAAACGGGCAAGCAGTTCCGAGCCGGCCGTATTTGTCGGTTCGGGGAGTTGAAATCTCCATTGTTCCTGCGGTTCCACTCGTGACTTCGCGCAGCATCAGATCATGGCGGATTCTCGAGGCGAATAATGTCCCATTCAGTTCGATATGGGGAGTGCTCCAGCCGAGATCCGCAGAAGCGCTCGAGGCGCGTTCGGCTACAAGATTCCGCAGAGGCAGGAGGCGTGTTAAGCCTGACGCTTCCGTTTCCTCCGTGAACGGTGTGGGTGCAAAAACTCCTGTGCCGGCAGAGATCCGAGCGGTGACTTTATGCTGATGGTCGGTACCACCGATGGACGCCTCTCCGAACCATGTTCCATGGCGATCATGTTCGATGACATTCGCGAATTGATGACGATGCTGCTGGGTCATCGCTGACGCCCGGACAGAGACGAGCCGCTTCCCGAAGAGAAAACGACCAACCAATCCACTATCAAATCGATGGGTATCTAATTTCTCGTGATATGGCCGGCCATCCGGAGTGACCGCAGTTCCGATCGTGCCGCCCTCGCGGTCCTCCGTCATCGCACCGATCGAAACGAACCACGATCGACCTTTTCCGTTATCCCAAAGCAACCGGGGTCGCAATGTTCCCCGGCGGTAGCCCGGCAAATCAGCCCAGCCATCGCCATTCACGTCATTTGCACTTTGACAATCCGCTCCACCAAGCAGCGTATAACCGAATCCACTTTTGAGGGGCTCCGCCTGCCAGAACATGGTGTCCGTTCCGCCACGAGACGTGCGATTTACCAACAGTTCTCGCTCTTCTTGCCGGGGACGGCGCGAAATGAGGTTGATCACACCGCCGAGTGCTGACGAGCCATAAAGGGCCGATGCCACACCTTTGATCACCTCCACTTGTCCAAGATCCAACGGTGGAATTTGAAGCAGACCAATCGAACCCGACTGCCCGCCAAAGAGGGGAAGGCCGTCGGCGAGTAGTTGCGTATAGCGCCCGCGAAGCCCTTGAACTCGAACGTTGGCGGCTCCGAGCGAAGGTGATGTCACTTGCACCCGAAGTCCGCTTGTCTCGTTGAGCATCATGGCGATATCGCCGGGAGTCATTAACGTCTTTTCCTCGACTTCCTCATGATCGAGAGCTTCAACGCGCAATGGCTCATCTTCCATACGCTTCCCCGTTCGTGTCGTCGTGACCGTGATCTCTTGTGCGAGGACGGATTCGGATTCGAGCTCAACTCTGATGCGGGTTGTTGTTCCGGCCGCAACGGTCGCAAGAACAGCCTTCGATACAAATCCGAATCGCTGAAGACGCACTTCGACAGGCCCGGCGGGGAGCTCGAGCGATGCTTCACCCCTGTTGTTCGTAACGGTTTGGATGCCCACAGCCTGTATCTCAACCTGCTCGGCAGGACTCGAGCCACTCCGAACCTCCACAATCAAAGTTCCCACAGCCTGCTGAGCGCGACCTAGAGGAGCGCTGAGGATGAGTGCCAGAATCATTGCGGACATTGAGCAGTTCGTTTATGCTAACGGTCCATACGGATGCAACGCATAATTCAAAACCCGATCGTTCTCCTCGTATTGGCGGTTGTTCTTCTGGCCCCGCTTTTCGAACTGTTCGATCGGAGTGATGACATGGAGCAGGGGAGCGATTTCGTCCTGGCGCTGCTGTGTGTTTTTATGGCGACCGGTCTCTTCTTGCTTTGCAGAAATGTAATCTCGTTGCTGTTTCGGTTGTTTCGTATCGCCATTATTTCCACGACTTCTCTGCTGCACTGGGCCAATCGATCAACTGAACCAACGCCGTCTCCGCCTGCATCCTTGCTGTTGCTCGGCACCCTGCGTATTTAGCATCCTGTCCGCTTCGTTTGCGCGTTCTGCGTGAGTGTTTGTCTGTTTTCTCGCAATGAATAGGTCAGGGCATGTTCAGATATAACTTTCAAATCTTCATCATTATTACTTTCGTTTCCAGCTGCGTTCGGTACGTTCCACGTCCGATTGATCCGCCTATTTTGGAGCAGTCTTATCGGGCACGCACCTTAACCGATCCAGATGTGCAAGAGTTCTTCAAAGCAAATTCCACCGTCCGATCGCAGGCATGGCCGCCACAGACGATGGATCTGGATGCGCTCACACTCCTGGCGCTTTACTTCAGTCCCGATCTGGACGAAGCACGATCGCGCCTTGCCTCTGCGGAGGCGGCCCTCACCACGGCCCGCGTCCGGCGGAATCCGAGTGTTGCCGGCGGAGGAGGGTATACAGACGCCGAAGCGTCGCCGTACGCCTTTCAACTGAATCCCGAAATTCCATTCGAGACCGCCGGCAGAAGGCAATATCGCACTCAGCGCGCGCAACAACTTGCCGAAGCGGAGCGATTTTCCTTGGCAGAGTCCGCGTGGCGCATCCGCTCCAGACTTCGCACCGCATTCGCCGATCATGTGATATCCACTCGCGAACTCGAACAGCGCAGGGCCGAAGCCCAAATCCGGCAGGAAATCGTAGCAATTTACGAACGCCGGCTCGAAGTCGGAGAAATCTCCACTCCTTTCGTAACAGCCGCAAGGACGGACTTCTCCCGCGTTCAGCTCGAAATCGAACAGCTTCAGGGCAAAATTGCCGAAACCCGGGCGGCCATTGCCGGGATCGTAGGATTGCAGGCGGCGGCACTGAACAATGTAGAGTTCGTTCTGGCTGATGTCGAACACGCGCCTGCCGAGGAAGCGCTAAACATTCAATCTGTCCAAAAGACCGGGCTCACAAACCGTCTGGACATCCAGCGCTTACTCTCGGAATACGCCGCGGCCGACACCGATTTGCGACTGCAGGTCGCGCGGCAACGCCCCGATATCGCGCTCGCCCCCGGATATTCCTTTGGCGAAGGTTCTATCAACACCTACCTCCTTGGTCCAAGCCTGATTCTTCCCTTATTCGACCGGAACCGAGGCCCGATCGCAGAAGCGAATGCCCGGCGGGAAGCGGCCGGCGCGAGGTTCTTGGGCGCACAGGCCGCGGCGATCACCGAAATTGAAACAGGGCTGGCTGATTATCGATCATCTCTTAGAGAACTGAACCAGGCCCAAGCGACGATCGAACTTGTCCGGCAGAGGCAGCAGACAACCGAGCGCCAACTCAATGCCGGCGAAGCGGACAGATTGGCTGTGCTTAGCGTGCGGCTGGAAGCTGCAGCCGCCGATCGTGACCGGCTCAGTGCGTTACGCCGCACGCGCGCGGCACTGGGGACGCTCGAAGACGCCGTGCAGCATCCGCTTCCTCCCGACACAAGAATGCCGCAAGTGCCGGCAACAAATCCTCGCCAGAAGAAAGAAGGTCCGTCACGATGAGACGAACAGTGAAATGGATTGCCGGCATTGTTATCGCTGCAGCCATCATTGTCGGGCTGAGCTTTGTATTTATCGAAGGCCGCGACGAAATTGCGCGGGAGCGCGAGCGGGAGGCGCCGATCAAGATTGCTCCACGGATTTCGCGCACGTCCGAAGGCGACATTGTGGTGACGATCGATCGTGAAACGCAGCAAAGGATGGGACTCGAGACGACTGAAGTCGCTGCCGAAATCGTCCATCCTGAAGTTGCGGCCTATGGACGAGTGCAGGAAGACCCCGATTCCTCTTTCGTCGTGCGTGCTCCCGTTTCGGGTGTTCTTCGCGCGGCCGGGCGCAACTGGCCAACCATTGGAGAGTCCGTCGCCGACGGGCTTTCGATCGGGACAATAGAGCCTCGGCTTGCCCCGATCGAGCGCGTCGATCTGACCACTCGATTGTCGGATGCCCGCGCCGACGTCGAAGCCGCTGAAGCCAGAGTAAACACGGCCCGCGCCGCATTCGAGCGCGCCCGGATTCTGAACGCCGACAATAAGAATATTTCCGATCGGGCGCTACAAGAGGCGGAGTCCATACTGAAGACCGAGGAAGCAAAACTCTCCGCGGCTCGCCGAAACGTTACGGAGCTTGAAGCCGCAAGCGGGCGGCAGGCGGCGGGCACGACTCCGATACCTTTAGTCGTGGCGCGCGGAGGCGAAGTTGTAGAGGTTCTCGCGAGGCCAAACGAAGCCATCGAGAGCGGCCAGGCGATCCTTCGCGTGACGCGTTTCGAGAGACTGCTCGCCCGTGTCGATGTACCCGCCGGTGAGCTCGTGGACCGAAGTCTGACGATGGCTCGTATTGTGGCCCTCGGACAAGAAGATCATCCATTCACAGCTCAGCGCATCAGTGTTGCGCCAACAGTGGATCCAGCCACACCCGGCGAGGGGTTCCTATTCCGCATTTCCGGCGCTCCGCGCCCGTTGCGCCCTGGAGCGCCCGTATTGGCGTATCTGCGAGCACCTGGCGCGTCCGGAGAAGCGGTGATTGTTCCGTATTCCTCCATTGTGCGGTTTAACGGCAAGACGTGGGTGTTCCGTCAACTGGCAGATGACAAATTCAGCCGGCGCGAAGTTCCCGTCGATCGTACCAGCGAAAAGGGAGTCTTGACGCGGGAGAGTCTGAAACCCGGTGAACGCATCGTCACAAAAGGAGCACAGTTGCTGCTTTCGGAAGAGCAGAAATCCGAAATTCAGGTCGGCGAAGAGGCTGAGAACAAATAATGCTGAAATGGCTGGTTGACTTCTCACTTCGGTTTCGGGAAGTCGTCATCACTCTTGGGCTCGTTGTGCTCGGCTACGGGGTTTACATCGCATCGCGATCGCAGCTCGATGTCTTCCCGGAATTCGCTCCGCCTCAGGTCGTGATTCAAACCGAGGCCGCCGGGTTATCTCCGGAACAGGTGGAACAATTGGTGACCCGGCCGATTGAGACCGTGGTGAACGGCGTTGCGCATCTGGAATCGATCCGCTCGCAGTCGATCCAAGGACTTTCGATCATCACCGCCGTCTTTGCGGAAGGCACGGACGTATTTCAAGCCCGCCAGATGGTCAGCGAGCGGCTCGTGGAAGTCGCTTCGCGCATTCCGCAGCGTGCCGGGCCGCCAACGATGGCACCGCTCACGTCGGCGACGAGCGATGTGCTTCAAGTCGGTCTCACATCCGAGAAGCGTTCTCTGATGGAAATCCGGACTTTTGCAGATTGGACGCTTCGCCCGCGTTTGCTCGCCGTACCGGGTGTCGCCAAGATCGTCGTCTTCGGTGGAGAGGTTCGCCAGCTTCAGATCCAGGTCCGCCCGGACCGGCTGCTGCAGTTTGGAATATCCATTGATGACGTGCTCGACTCCGCCCGAAGAGCGACAGGTGTTCGAGGCGCCGGCTTTGTGGATACGCCGAATCAGCGCGTCGTCTTTCGGACCGAAGGCCAGCAGCTTTCGCCGCAACACCTCGGCGATGTTGTGCTGCGCCACAAAGATGGACGCAGCGTGCGTTTCAAAGATGTTGCGACCATTGCGGAGCGTCCTGAACCGATGATTGGAGCCGCCGCAATCCAGGGGACTCCCGGCGCGGTCCTCGTCGTTTCGAGCCAATACGGCGCGAATACGCTTGAAGTGACACGAGCAGTCGAAGCTGCACTGGAAGAGATGGAGCCTGCCGCGCGGTCCCTTGAAATCACGATTCACCCAAAACTTTTCCGGCCGGCCAACTTTGTCGAAACCGCCATCGGCAATATCCGATCTTCCCTATTGATTGGCGCCGTTCTGGTCACGATTGTTCTCTTCTTCTTCCTCGCGGACGTAAGGACTGCATTGATTTCGATGATGGCAATTCCGTTGTCCCTGTTGGGCGCGATCATTGTCCTGAACCGTTTCGGAGTCAGCCTCAATACCCTGACCCTCGGTGGACTGGCAATCGCCATCGGCGAAGTCGTGGATGACGCGATTATCGACGTGGAAAACATTCTGCGCCGGCTTCGGGACAATCACCTGCGTCCAGATCCCCGGCCGGTATTCCAGGTCGTTTTCGACGCCTCATTAGAGGTACGCAGCGCCGTGGTGTACGCCACATTCGTTGTCGCTCTGGTTTTCCTTCCGGTGATCACGATGTCCGGAATCCAGGGCCGCTTGTTTGCTCCGCTGGGGATTGCCTACATCCTGGCGATCCTCGCATCGTTGCTCGTAGCCTTGACGATCACGCCTGCACTGTGTCTGGTACTCTTACCGAAACGCGCTCGGGTGGATCACACGCCTTCGTATGTTGCGCGCTTCAAACGCAGATACCGGCAGGCTCTTGAACGCATATCCAAACACCCAAGAGCTGTCCTCACAACGGTCGCAGCGCTGTGTTTGATCGCGCTGGCGATGCTCCCGTTCTTTGGAGGGGCGTTCCTGCCGGAATTACGCGAAGGACACTTCATCGTTCACATGTCGGCAGTGCCGGGCACGTCGTTAGAACAATCGCTGGCCGTTGGACGAGAGGTTACGAAGGAGCTTGATAAAAATCCCCATATCCGATCGATCGCCCAACGCGCCGGACGCGCCGAGCAAGCGGATGACACATGGGGAACACACTACAGCGAAATCAACGTGGACCTCGTTCCGCTCAGCGGTGAAGAAGCGGAATCCGTTCAATCCGAAATTCGCGCTGCCCTCGTGAAGTTTCCCGGAGTCTATTTCGCCATCAAGCCATTCCTCACCGAACGCATCGAGGAAATCCTCACGGGTATCCGGGGGCAAGTGGCTATCAAGATATTCGGCGAGGATCTGGATCAGATTGATCGCGCCGCTCAAGACGTGGCTCGCGTCGTGTCGTCGGTTCCTGGTGCGGTGGATGTACAAGTGGAATCGCAGCCGGGATTGCCCGAAATGGTTGTGCAGCTCCGGCCCGAACGTCTGCTTCAGTTTGGATTTCAGCCCGTATCCGTGATGGACGCCGTCCAGACCGCGTACCAGGGAACCAATGTGGCGCAAACATTCGAAGGCAACCGGGTATTCGATGTGACCGTCATACTCGATGACACCGCCAGACGAAACCCGGAGGCTGCCGGCGGTCTCATGCTTCAAAACTTGGAGGGAACGCGAATACCTTTGCGGCAAGTGGCCGAGATTTATCCGACAACCGGCCGCTACGTCATCCTTCACGAAGCCACCCGCCGGCGGCAATCCGTTTCGGCCAACGTCACCGGCCGCGATGTAAGTTCATTCGTTGCGGAGGCCAAACAACGGATTGCCAAAGATGTTCGGTTTCCCGCCGGCGTCTACCCGGTCTTTACAGGGACTGCGGAAGCACAAGCCCAATCCCAACAGGAAATATTGGTCTCCTCCATCATTGCCGGAGTCGCCATACTCCTCTTGCTCGCGATGGCGTTTCACAACGTACGTAATCTGATGCTTGTTCTTGCAAACCTGCCCTTTGCTTTGGCGGGCGGCGTTCTGGCTATTTTCTTTAGCGGCGGATGGCTCACCTTGGGTTCGCTGGTTGGACTTGTGACGCTGTTCGGCATCAGCACACGCAATTCGATCATGATGATTTCGCACTTCGAACACTTGGTTACCGCGGAAGGCGAATCCTGGGGGCTTGAAACGGCACTGCGAGGAGCTGCCGAACGGCTGCTGCCGGTTCTGATGACCGCGCTGGTTGCTGCACTGGGATTGCTGCCCATTGCGATCGGCAGCGGCGATCCTGGCCGCGAGATTGAAGGTCCGATGGCCATCGTGATTCTTGCGGGCCTCGTTACTTCCACTGCCCTTAATCTGTTGGTTCTGCCGACACTCGCGTTGCGCTATGGACGATTTCAGAAGTCTTAGAGTCACCGGGTTCTCAAAGAGCTTCGGACGATTCCCCTCCTCGCAGAGGAGGGGAATGTTGGCGAGCTTAGGAGGAACTGACTTCAATAGCTCCGGTCATTCTCCGAACGTGAAAATAAGACCGGCCGTCGCTTCAGGCCACGTCAGAGCGTTGTGAGGGAAGTTCGGGAAAGTGCGGCCCCGGACGTCCACACGCACACCCATGGGCCCCCACAGGTGTGAGGTTTGATTCCAGCACCATAGTTGACGCTGAAAAATGCACTGTTGTCGGCCACGACGACTTTGCGTCCCGTATCGAGAACGGGCGTTCCCGTTGCACTCATTGTGTAGACCTGGCCATCGATCAGCGC
>Ga0209056_10009021_pt1 | contig 10204 bp, 10 predicted proteins | sample GraSoiAngelo_114_FD_185876 | JGI IMG/M metagenome (GOLD analysis project Ga0209056, IMG submission 185876) | Grasslands soil microbial communities from the Angelo Coastal Reserve, California, USA - 14_0903_13_40cm (SPAdes) (version 2) | ecosystem: Environmental > Terrestrial > Soil > Grasslands...
TCTTGGCCTCGGATGAATTTGGCGTTGCACGGGCACTGAGGTCAGCAGAAACACATAACCGAAATGGACAAGCGCTGGCAGGGTTCTGCGAGGAGATTTACGAAATGATCATTGCGGCCAACCGGTACCGACTATCGTCCGGCCGGCAATCTCGAAACCTTCCTTCAAGATGGGAAAGCGGGAGTTGATGATGAAGCGACGAACAATGAAACAACGTTGGCAAGACGAGTGGACGACGCGCCGCTGCCCGGATTGTTTGCTCCCAGACCAGGGGCCACCCCAGGACCTGTACCAAAAGGCGGTCCCTATCTGGCACGGCACCTCCATCGAGGAATTAGAGGATGACGATGAGATCGATGGGATCGGCTATGCGAAAGCCTTCGCTCGCGGAATCGAGGCAGGTCTTATCATCGCTAACCTGCGGCCAGAATGGGCCCGCGCGTACTATCTGAACCTGCGGAGCTACTACCTAACGACCCACGCCCCCGAGGATCTCGAGGACTGGGAGGACCACGCCAGGGAGCTCTGCGATGCCATTCCGATGATTATCGCATCGGGTTGAGCGCAGTTGCACAGGTGCCCCGAACTATGCCACAAGAAGTTGACAAGTTAATAACGAAAGGGTACGTATCGCAGAATGCTGCGGGGCGTGCCCTTAATTTTTTGCCCGAGGAAGCACATGTTAAGACAAAAACGCAAGGCGAGCGGATTCGACCAGAACCACCCGTTCTGGCCAGAGGCCCTGGGCTTGTGGCGGCAAGGCTACTCCAACACTCAGGTCGCTGCACAGGCCCAGGCCCAAGGCTATGACCTCAACGAAGACCAGGTGCGGTATGCAAGGAACCGCTACTGGACTGCCGACGAGCTCCCAGCTCGCGGAGCCAAGTGGCTACGAGAGGCGGTGCGGCAGGCTTCCGAGGTGTACCCCAGTGCCTTGGAGCAGCAACAGGCTCTTTTCTCCGAGAACTATGAGGTGTTCATCGCTTTGAAGCAGCGGCTGCTTAGCTATCTCAATGGGGCTGCGCCAGCGGACGAGTTGGGGCTGGCTCAGATGAAGGTGCTCCTCGAGAGCTACGCGCGCCAAAGCAGGCTTCTGAACGAAACGAATGACACCATAACGGTTCTACGGGCGAAGCTGGGGCGACTGATGCCCGAGGCCGAGCCCCTCGTATCAGAGGACATCGTTCCAGCTAGTGTTGCCGAGGCTGAATAATGGCAAGGTTAGTTACTCTCGCACGCTCTGGAATCTTCAAGGAGACTCCTCTCGCTCCGTCGAGCTCGGCGACGCCACAGGGGGCGCAGGAGCGGCTCACCTCCGAGGAGCTGGCCGTCATCATGAGGGCGCAGGACGACTTCGTTTACTTCCTAAATGCGGTGTTCCCCTTGAGCTTCGATGGGCAGAAGTTCTTGTGTTCGGATGGGAGCTATAGCGACTTCGCACTGGGGAGCTTCCATATCGAGGTGGCCCGGCTCATCCAAAGCGAGCTGGCGAGCGGCGGCAAGAGCCGCTTTGCCTTCATGGCCCCACGGCTGCATTTGAAGTCCACCATCCTCAACTACGCCTTCACGTTCTGGCAGCTGTTCAGGGGGTACAGGACGGGACAGCGAGACTGGCGCAGCGCCGAGGACATCGATGGGCTGGTGGTGAGCTACAAGGACGACTTGGCTACCGAGCACATTCGCAATCTGAAGCGGTTGATTGAGGCTAACCCGCTGACGCGCCTCTGGACGGACAGGAAGCCCCAGGCAGAGGCGATTATCTCCTACGACGTGAAGTTCGGCCAGGGTCATCGCTGGCTCGGCGAAGTCCGCGGTGCCGGCATCCTCGCCGCGGTACGCGGCAAGCACCCCAAGTTCGTGGTGGTAGATGACCCACTCAGCGACTTCGCGAACCCAGCCGAGGCGGCCGAGCTTGAACGCATCAACCGCGTGTTCTTCCAGGTCGTGCTTTCGCTGCCCCGACGGGGCGACCCCATCATCGTCATCGGCACGCCGCAGGCCGAAGACGACCTGCTACACAGGCTCGCCGAGAACGACTCGTTTCTCTGGCGAAGGCTGCCCGCCATCTCGGACGAGGCGACCCAGACAGTGCTCTGGCCCGAGGTCTTCTCCTATGAGGTGCTGGTGCAGAAGCGCAGGGAAATCGGCGAGAAGGCCTTCCTGGTCGAGTACATGCTCGTGCCGCTGCGCAGCCTGGATGGCTTCTTCAGCCGCGAAGAAATAGAAGCTTGCGTCGACCCCCAACTAAAGCGATGGTCTCCAGACGAGCCGTTCCCCCACCACGAAGTTGAAGGGGTCTATGCAGGCATCGATATCGGCAGGGAAGTGCACCCCACCCACATCTCGGTCCTCGCCAGATTCGAGGGGTACCTGATTCAGGTATACGAGGCGTTTCTCGACCATGTCGACTGGAACACGCAGGTCAGGCTCATCAACCAGCTGGTGGAGCATTTTGACATACGGCGGGCCTACTACGACGCGACCCAGGGCCAACTGGAAGACCGCGGGCTGAGCAAAGTCGTCCACGGCGTTAAGTTCACTAAGCAAAAGAACGTGGCGCTCGCCCAGGGCCTGGAACGGTACGTGCGTGGCAACCCTGACCTGGATGAGCCACGACTGATACTTCTGGGGCCTTCAACGTCCAGGCAGGTCAACTCCATCGTGCGCGTAAACCGAAAGCTAAAAGCGACGACCAGTCGCGCGGGCGACCATGGTGACGCGTTCTGGTCGAATGCCATGGCTGTCGAAGCTGCCGAGGACGGGCCCAGCATGATGTTGGTGACCGACATGGGAGCGCTCTTTCACGCACAGAACCAGCTTCGCTGGGGACGGAACCCGCTCGGCGGCCCTCCCTGGCTGCCGAAGAGTCCACTTTGAAAGCGATGACCATCAAGCCCGCGCGATCGTAGAAAGGAAATACACCGATGCCATACCCAACACCATATCCAAGAGGGACGTGGCGACCTAACGTTCCTCACGAGTTCTACGCCATGCACCGTGACGAGATAGTGCAGAAGCTACTCGACTTCGGCTATTCACAAGGGGCGGCCGAGAGTGAGGCGGATGCCTTCGTGGCGTATAGGGACGGGCTCACTAGTCCGCAGCAGAAAGGAGCGTGGAATGATTCGGTTTCCGAAAAGGAACCGTCGAACCGATTCGCCGACGCGCTAGCGCGAGCTCTCGGTAGAAAAAGAGGGAGAGGAGCCGACGGGGGCGACACGGACGCGCCCAGCGCACCTACGCAGAAGGACAAGAAGGTGACCGATTCCACCACAGACAAAGGAATATTGGACCGAATTGGAGACAGGCTCGAGCGAGCTTTCGGCCGACGAGAGGGAAGTGACGCCGATGAGCACCATTGACTGATATCCCATTAAGGCCGAGTCCTGCCCATTCGGAAAAGTCGGGGGATGCGGTGGTGCTGCCGCTCAAGAACCTAATTCCCGTCACTTCGCCGCACCGATCGGCGGCTACCTGTCAGCGGTTGTGGAGGACTTCAGGCGACGTGGGCGGTGACGGGGACGCCACGGTACTGCGACACGAGGTCGTGATAGACGTCTTCGACGCGGGCCGCGACCTCGGACCAGCGGAAGCGCTCCGCGGCTGCACGGGCCTCACGGCCGAGGCTGCGTCGAAGCGACTCGTTATTCATCAGCAATTCGAGCCTCTCGGCGAAAGGCTCTGGGCACAGCCAGGGGACAAGATAACCTGTCTGCCCGTCCTGCACGGTCTCCTTAAGGCCACCGACGCGCGAGGCTACGACCGGCACGCCACAGGCCATCGCCTCCACCGCGACGAGCCCGAAGCTCTCGTAATACGAGGGTACGACGCAGACATCTGCCGCGTTGTAGTAGAGCGGTAGGTCGGAGTGCGGGACGGCGTCGAGGAACGTTACCTTATCAGCGATGCTCAATTCGGTTGCGAGCGCGGAAAGCTCGCCCTTGCGCCCAAGGTCCTTGCCGTCGCCGCCGATGACAAGCACGCGAAACTCGCCGTCCAGGTGCGAGACGGCTCGCAGGAGAACATCGATCCCCTTCAGAGGCTCGATCCGGCCTACGAAGAGGACAACACGCTCTTTGATGGGCATGCCGAGATGCCGCCGCACGCGCGCGCGGCCGAGCGGCCTGAACCGTTCGATGTCAACGCCACAAGGCACTACACTGACGCGCTGGGCGGGCACGCCGTAGAAGCTCAGAAGCATCTCTTTCTCGCCCTGGCTCGCGCAAATAACGCGATCAACGTCGCGAGCGATGAGGCGCTCTCCGTCTATGCGGTACTCGGGCTCGCGCTCGTCGAGGTGATGGCGGTTCTTCACCTCACCCAGCGTATGGAACATGATTACATGCGGCACCCTCCACGCAGTCTTCAGCGCCTGGCCCACCCAGCCAGAGAGCCAGTAGTGGCTGTGGACGAGGTCGTACGACCGGCCTTCACCTCTCTGGAAAGCCAGAACTCCGTCCCTGAACACAGGGAGGAAGCGGCGGAGGGAATCTTTGGCTGCGCCGAGCGGGCCTGCCTTAATCTGAATCACGCGGGTGCGCTCGTCGATGACTGTGATCTCCGGCGTGCCCGGGTCGGTGCGCCGGGTGAAAATATCCATCGTATGGGCGCGGCGGCCCATCTCGTGGCTAAGCTGGCTAATGTAGACGTTCATGCCGCCGCTGTCACGGGTGCCGGGGCGGGAGAGGGGCGAAGTGTGGACGGAGACAACCGCTATGTTGCACATGCGTCAGACAATGATAATACGATAGTCAAGGAGGTGCCGATCATTCCCACGCGCGGCGAGTTGCGCCTTCCTCTCGAAAAGAAGGCGGGAACGCCCCATAGCGTCCACTCGAGGCTGCTCCACCCGCTTAGGGGCAGGCGCCCAATACTCCGCCCGCGGCACTCACAGCTCATTTCCCCTGCACCAGTGACATGAACTCGGCCCGGGTGACGCCACGACGCCGAAATCCGCCGCGGATGGCTGAAGTGATCATTACGGTGCCGGGTTTCTGGGCGCCCCGCATCGTCAAGCAGAGGTGCTCAGCCTCGATCACCACCGCGACGCCGTCCGGGGAAAGTCCCTCCATCAGCGTGTCTGCGATTTGGCTGGTCAATCGCTCCTGCATCTGGGGGCGGCGAGCGAGGATATCGACAGCACGGGCGATCTTGCTGACGCCGACGATACGCCCTTCGGGCACGTAACCGACGTGGGCCTGGCCGTGGAAGGGCAGGAAGTGATGCTCGCAAAGGCTGTAGAAAGGGATGTTCTTGAGGACAACCATCTCTTTGTGGGATTCCTCAAACCCGGTTGCGAGAACCGTAAGGGGGTCCTCGAACAGCCCCGAGAACAGCTCGGCGTACATCTCGGCGATGCGCTCAGGCGTGCGCAACAGACCTTCACGGCCCGGATCTTCTCCGATAGCGTCGATGATCTCGCGCGCGGCGGCGACGATACGCTCATGGTCGATCCGCAATTCGGCGGACAGATTTCCGGCAGTTGGGGCACTCATATCGAATGTGAGGCGATGCGAGACCTTATTCTAGCAGTACCACGGCGCTACCTCGCCAGCCCCATCGCCTCTTCGATGGCCTCGATGCGCGGCTCTACTTCTTGCATTTCGCTCTCGATGCCGAGGGCTGTTTCGGGGTCCTTGAGGCCGTGACCGGTGATGACGCAGACGACGCTGGAATCGGCGAAGAGGCGACCGCCGGTAGCCCCTGCGGAATGACGAGCGTATTTGAGGAGGCCGGCGACGCAGGCGGCTGAGGCGGGCTCGCAGAAGATGCCTTCCTCCTGCGCAAGAAGGCGGTAGGCTTCGAGGATCTCATAATCGCTCACGGCGTTGATCTCGCCGCCGGATTCATCGCGGGCGGCTTCGGCGAGGAGCCAGCTGGCGGGATTGCCGATGCGAATGGCGGAGGCGACGCTCTGCGGGTTCTCGACCGGCTTACCCGTAACGATGGGCGCTGCGCCTTCGGCCTGCCAGCCCATCATGCGCGGCTTCTTGGTCGCGAGCTCGGCCCGATAGTACTCGACAAAACCGCGCCAGTAAGCGCTGATGTTCCCAGCGTTGCCAACCGGGATGAAGAGAAGATCGGGCGCGTCGCCGATGGCATCAACGATCTCGAAGGCGGCGGTCTTCTGGCCTTCGAGTCGGTGCGGGTTCACGGAGTTGACGAGGGCGACCGGATGTTGCTCACTGATGCGGCGCGCGAGGCGGAGGGAGTCATCGAAGTTCCCCCGCACGTCGAGAATGCGCGCGCCGTGGGCCACGGCCTGAGCGAGCTTTCCTTGCGCGATGTTGCCGTGTGGGACGAGGACATAGGCATCGAGCCCGCAGCGGGCGGCGTAGGCCGCAGCGGAGGCGCTGGTGTTGCCGGTGGAGGCGCAGAGGACAGCTTTGGCATCGGACTCCAGCGCCTTGGCGACGGCGACGACCATGCCGCGGTCTTTGAAGGAGCCCGTGGGGTTGCACATCTCCAGCTTGAAGTAGAGCTCGCGGCAGCCCACGCGCCCCTCAATTCGCCGCGAGCGGACAAGCGGCGTATCGCCCTCGCCGAGGGAAATGAGTGGAGTCTCGAGGCCAATCGGCAGGCGATCGCCATAGCGGCGGAGGACGCCAGAATGGCTCGGCGTTTCAGTCTCCGCCCTGTAGCTCATCCTGGCCGAGTTCTTTGATTTCCTGCGCGAGCGCCTCGTGCTGGCGCCGACGCTGACGCAGCTGCACCTGGGACGCGCGCTTGAGCTGCGCCCTGGTGAAGTCCGAAAGCTCGCTAAGCTGACTGGTCAGTCCGACAAGCTCAGCCCCGTGTGCTTGAGTGCGCTGGTCCAGCCGAGCGACGCTCTGAAGGAATTCGTTGAGCCTCTCGGTGACGTCACCGCTCAGCCTCTCGATGAGTAGCAGGCGTTGAGCCAGCTGCTCTCGTTCGAATGTCGCACGTTGGAGCAGCTCACGTGTCTCCTCCGGAAAGGCGGCAATGCTCTCGAGCTTATCGACGCGCTCACTAAGCCTGCGGGTGTGTTCTTGGATAAGCCGCAGTCGTTCGACCTGAGCGTCGTCGTCCTTCGCTGTCTTCGCCAGCTCGGAGGTTAGGCGACCAACATCTTGGTCAATGCGAAGCGCGGCCTCGTGCGCCCGGGTCGTGCGTATAGATAGGTCCTCGATCTGGCGTTCGAGCGCCTCATCGGCGAGATGGCCGCCCGCGACGCCTTCCTCCATGCGACGCGATGCCTCCTCCATCGACTGCACCCTGTTCTCGAGGTGCTCAATGCTCTTCGTTACCCCCCCGACCTGCTTAGTTACCTCGCTGAGGTCCTGACGGTCGCGCCCGGTCTCCGTTTGTCGCTGGCGAAAAATTTCTTCGGTGCGGTTGGCGAGCGCTGAGTGGCGGTCCTGCGTCTTGCCCATCTGGCTATAAAGCTGCCGAACATCCTCTCGCAGTGCAGCGAGGGCGGCGGAAGCGGAACCGGAGACGGAGAAGGCTTCAGCGACCCGTCGCACATCCGCCTCTAGCGACCAGACCTGCTTGAGCGCCTGGTCGAGCTCACCTTCGACCTTGTGCAGACGAGCCTTGGTTTCTCGAAGTTCGTTCTCGAGCCATTCGACGGGGCTTTCCGGTTCCTGGTCGCGCGCTTTCACGGCCACGTCAGTCTTCCACCCGCAAGAAGTTCCCGACCTGACGGACGACATCGAGGCTCTCAACTTGCTGGATGCTGGCCTGGACCGAGGCCTCCCTCGCGGCGTGAGTCATGATCACGATTTCGGCGGTCTGTGCTTCTTCATCCGTTTCCTTTTGGATGACAGAGGCGATGCTTACGCCGTTATCGCCGAAGGCCTTGCCAATGCCGGCGAGAACACCAGGACGATCGGCAACTTCGACTCGTATGTAATAGCGGCTAACGAGTTCGGACATCGGCTTGACCGGCATGAGTGAAGTATAACGCCAGGGAGAAGGCCGGCCGCCCCGAGCAATCGAGCCGGCGGCATCGAGCACGTCCCCGAGTATGGCGGACGAGGTAGAAAGGGCACCGGCGCCGGCGCCCTGGAAGAGGACGCGACCGGCCAAATCGCCCTCCACCTGGACCGCATTCAAGACTCCGTCGACCTTGGCGAGCAGCTCGCCGTCAGGTACAAGCGCAGGATTGACCCTCGCCTCGATGGCGTTCCCGACCCGGCGGCCAATGGCCAGCAGCTTTATGGCGTAGCCCAACTCCGCAGCGTAGCGGAAGTCGCGTGGGGTGAGCCGGGTGATGCCCTCTCGATAGACCTCGTCCGGGTGCAGATCGGTGTGAAAGGCGAGACTGGCAAGGATCGCCAGCTTGTAAGCAGCGTCATGGCCCTCGATGTCATTGGCGGGCTGGGGCTCCGCGTACCCCAACTGTTGCGCCTCCCGTAACGCGGAAGCAAAATCTACTCCGCCGCTCATTACCGTCAGGATGTAGTTGGTCGTGCCATTAATGATCGCGCGGAGACTGCCGATCTCGTTCGCGGATAAATCTCGTCTTAGGGGAGAAATGATGGGAATCCCGCCGCCTACACTTGCTTCATAGAAGATTTCGCCGCCGCTTTCGCTTGCTAAAGAAAGCAAGCGAGCGCCGTGCTTCGCCATAACTTCCTTGTTGGCAGTGACGACCCGCCGCCCGGAAGCCAGGCTCTTCTCAATGTACTCGGTGGCGGGATGTTCACCGCCAAGTACCTCGACAACGATGTCGCAGTCAGTAGCAAGCGCTTCCTCGGGATCATCTGTGAGGAGGCCCTCGAGGAGGGTCAGCTGACGGGGGCGGTGTACATCGCGGACGAGAACCCGCCGGAGAGCCAGACGGATGCCGGTGCGTTCAGCGAGGCTGCGGGCCTTTTCCGTCAGGGCGCGGGCAACGCCGGCACCCACGACGCCTAGCCCAAGAAGAACGATGCCTACTTCGGGCCGGTCGCCCATCGTTCAGGTAGCTTGCCGGACTCGGCTGACAGCGTATTCGATCTTCTTCGCATCCGTATCGCCTCCGGAGGGACTCATGTGGTCGACTATTTTGACGGTTGCCTTCTTGCTATTGAGCCATTTCTGGTAGCCCTGCGAGGAGATGTTGGACTTCTGGGCATCTTCGACGGGCCGATCCGCCTGTTTCTCAAGCACCTGGTAGACGTAGAAGTTGCTCTGGCTGACAAAGGTAGTTAGCTGGCCGGGCTGGAGAGCGAACAAGGCGTTCTCGAGGTCCCGATCGAGCGAGCCACGGGGCGCCCAGCCGGCGTCACCGCCGTTGTCTTTTGCGCCCGGGGCGGTTGATTTCTCAGCGGCTAACTGCGCGAAGTCAGCGCCGCCTTCGATCTGCGTCTTAAGGGCGTCGGCGGTGGCTTTGTCGGCGACGGCGATCTGGCGGTAATGGATGGACTCCGCGACTGCCGGCACCTCCGCTGTGAACTGGTCCTGGAGCTTCTTCTTGAGGGCGGCTGCTTTTGCCATGTCGCGGTACTGGCTCTCGGAGATGCCTGTACGTTGCAGCTCATCCTGGAAACGTGTGTCGAAGTCGGGGGCATCAGGCTTAATGCTAAGGAGAGTCCCGAGCTGCGTCTTGACCTCGTCGTCCGTGGCAGTCTGCCCTTTCTCCCCGGCAAAACGAAGGACAATCGCTTCTTCGATGAGCTCATCAGAAACGGCGCCCAGTGCCAGCTGCGGGTTTTGCCCGATCTGGCTGGATGCGCCGCCAATCTGCTGGATGAACTTGCGCAGACGCTCCGTGTAGTAGCTGACCGTGTACTTGGTTTCGTCGACCTGAACGGCTGTCGAGCCGGGGCGATTGTGGTCTTCGAGCCATTTCTTGCCGACGCCAAAACCGACGATCGTGAGAGCCGCGATCACAAGAGCAATGACGCCAGCGGTGGCATAAAACTGCGGGCTACGGCTGAGCAGCTGGCCACCGATGGCACCGCGTTCCCGTTCCCAGGCGGGAGTCGGGACGCGAGACCGGCGACGCCGTTTAGGCATGGAGGTCAGTTGCTCCTGGGATCGTGCTGGCAAACATCTGCTTCGAGAATTCGAACGGGAGGCTAGCGGTGGCCCACGCCTGCGCCGCGGAGGTGCTCGGCGGTGTAGGGAAGGAGGGCGAGGTGGCGCGCTCGCTTAATCGCGTTCGAGAGCGCGCGCTGGTGTTTGGCGCAGGCGCTGGTCTTACGCCGGGTTTCGATGCGGCCTCGGTCGGAGATAAAGCGGCGCAGAAAGCCGA
>Ga0209056_10009023_pt1 | contig 10202 bp, 10 predicted proteins | sample GraSoiAngelo_114_FD_185876 | JGI IMG/M metagenome (GOLD analysis project Ga0209056, IMG submission 185876) | Grasslands soil microbial communities from the Angelo Coastal Reserve, California, USA - 14_0903_13_40cm (SPAdes) (version 2) | ecosystem: Environmental > Terrestrial > Soil > Grasslands...
GGAGGCTTGGCGGCCGGCCAGCCCACCGCCTTCTCCTTCTCCGGCGCAGGATGCGGCAGGACGCGCAGCTCCGGTTTGCGTGTGCGCGCCTGCTCGAGTGACAGGCGAAGGAGCTCCGAGCCCTCCTCCTGGGCGAAAAAAGCGCCTGAGATGCGCGCCTGGTCATGAGAGCGGCGGATGCAGTTCGCGCAGTCCGGCTCCGACTCCACCGCCAGGAACGAACCTTCGTCGAGGGTCTGGCCGCAGAGCGTGGTCACCGGTCCCCCGCGCGGGACTTTGGGGGTTAGATGGATCCGACCGCCGGTCTTCCGGCGGACGGACTCGAGGCGGACCTTGTGCACCCCTAAATGATGGGTGTGTTGGTTGCCTAGCGGCTCTTATTCGCCTGCGCGTTGCTGATGCGGGCGGCGGGCGACTTGCTCATGCCCTTCTTCTTGAGGGCTTCGTATGTCTTCGGCTTCTTGATCGCGGGGCCGTGCTTCTTGCCTGGCAATCTGCTCACCTCCCGGCGGTTTATGGGCAAAACACCCACCCGAAAAACGCGCAACACGTGGTAATAACCTGTCGTGAAAGGGACTTCAAAGGCTTTTCAAGCGCTGTGGAGATGGCGGGTACAGCCCTCTCTGTGGGCGCTTATCTAGCAGTCCATGAGCCTCCTGATCATGCCCGCGCGAACAGGCCTTCGCCGCCAGGCGCTGCCGCTGGCCGAGGAGCTCTACTTCGACCCCCGCGCCGTCCGCCGCGCGGTCGCCGCGTTCGAGCGGGAGGCGAGCCGCGTCCACCCGGCCGGGCTCTCCATCCGAAGCGATCTGCCCGGGCTCAAGCGCGCCGACGCTCGCCGCGCGCTCTCGGGGCTGCCGTCGCCGGGCGACTACCAGGTCTTGGTCAAGCCCCTGCGCTACCGAAGGCGGCCTCACCTCTCCGGGCTGTGCGAGTTCGACGTGGGCCGGATCATCATCCGCGTTCCGGATCCGTTCCGGCCGTTTGACGAGCTCGTCTACATCAGGGCCAGGCGCAAGCCAGGGGCGGGCATGCGGTTTGCCTGGATCTCAGAGAAGGTCAGGTTTCGGACCCGTCGGGATGTGCTGCGGTTCGTGTACCTCCACGAATGGCTGCACTGGTACCTGCGGGAGATGCGGGGCAAACGCTCGGGCGCCGAGACCGCGTGCGACAGGTTTGCCCTCCGCAACTTCCGCCGCCGCGTGGTCACGGTGGAAGATGCGCTGGAGGCGATTCGCGGCCTTCGCATGCTGCCGCTTTCAGAGGCCTTCCGGCTGGCGGCCTAGCTCTGGGCCGCGGCCCACTCCCTGGAGCTCGGCAGCGGCGTCAAGCTTGCCTCGACCTGTGGGCGGAGGTACTCGAACGCGGGCGGCAGCGACAGACGCTCGCCCAGGTGCTCCTTCGCCTCGTCGGTGGCGAACCCAGGTCCAATCGTCGCGATCTCGAACAGAACCCCGCTCGGCTCCCGGAAGTAGATGGAGCGGAAATAGAAGCGGTCGATCACCGGTGTTGGATCGCCACCTGCCTCGACCACGCGGTTGCGCCAGCCGGCGTGGTCCTCCGTGGTCGACGACCACGCGACATGGTGCACGGTCCCGGAACCTCCAAGGCCCCTGAGCTCGGGAGCGTCGTCGTAGACGTAAAACGATCCGCGTGAATCGCCGCGAGATTCGTACATGCGGCCATCGACGGATGGAAATCCGATCCCCTCGTTCAGGAATGCCTGACTTGCTTCGGGTCTGCGCGCAAATGCGCGCACGCCGGCGAAGCCCTGCAGCGCGAACTGCCCTGAAATCTCGGGATGCCGTGCGACCAGCGGCGTGTCGGAGGTCGGGGCGGCGATCAGCTCGAAGCCGAGACCTTCGGGATCGTCAAATCGAAGCCGGGCTTCCTCGCGAACCGATTCGATGCCCGCGGCCGCAAGTCGCCTCGCCCAGAAGTCGAGCGCCTGGTCAGAGCCGACGCGAAATCCGATCCGGTGGATCATCCCGGCCCCCGCGCGTCCGCGCACCAGACCTGGATACTCGAAGAAGGTGAGATCCGCGCCTGGGCTGCCGTTCTCGTCGGCATAGAAGAGGTGGTAGACGGACGGGTTGTCCTGGTTGACCGTCTTCTTCACCAGGCGCATGCCCATCAGGCCGGTGTAGAAGCGGAGGTTCTGGGCTGCGTCGGCCGTGATCGCGCTGATGTGGTGGATTCCGTTCAGGGCTTTCATCTCTCCCCACTTCCTACCCACGGTTTCAGATGTTTTGTTCCGTAATCATTGACTCGACCCCGCCCGGCTCTCGATACTCGGGCGATGGCCGTCCGGCGGGCCGACCTGGCTGGCTATGGGCTGCGGCTGGCGGTGGTCGCTGCAGCGTATTTCTTCACAGCCCAGCTGGGCCTTCAGCTGGCCGTCGTCCACCGGCAGGTCACGCCCGTCTGGCCGCCGACCGGCATCGCTCTCGTCGCGATCCTGGTGCTGGGCGTGCGGATATGGCCCGCCATCGCGCTGGCCGCGCTCGCGGTCAACATCCCGCTGGGTCCGAATCCGGTCGGAGCCGGGGTCATCGCCGCGGGGAACACGCTAGCTCCGCTGACCGCCGCCTATCTCATGAAGCAGGCGGGCTTCCGTTTGGAGCTCGACCGTCTTGGGGACGCCGCGGCCATCATCCTGCTCGGCGCGCTCGCGGGCATGGCCGTCAGCGCCACGGTCGGCAGTCTGGTGCTGCTGGCCTCGGGGTCCGTGCCGCAAACGAACTTTGCCCAGACGTGGGCGGTCTGGTGGACGGGCGACGCGATGGGCGTGCTGCTGGTGGCCCCTTTCCTGCTCAGCTTTCGCCCGAAGGCCGGGCAGCCGGAGCTGACCTGGCGGGAGCGGTTGGAGCTGGGAGCGCTGCTCGCCACGGTCGCCGTCGCGACGTTTCTTGTGTTCCAGAACCGTCTGCGGTTGGAGTACCTGGTCTTTCCTGTGATCATGGTCGCCGCCCTCCGCTTTCGCCTCCGCGGCGCTGCGCCGGCCGCGCTCATCGCGTCAGGCGTGGCCGTCTGGGCCGCGGTCAGCAACGCGGGCCCCTTCGCCGACGAGACGCTGCTGCAAAAGATGGTGACGCTGCAGGTGTTCAACATCTTCGTCGCCCTGGCGTCGCTCGTCCTCGCCTCTTACGTCGAAACTCGCGAGCGAGAGGAGCGCGCATCGCGCCTGTATCTCTCCGAGCGACTTTCGAATGAGGCCAAGAGTGAGTTCCTGCGGGTCGCGTCTCACGAGCTGCGCGGTCCGCTCAGCGTGCTCGCGGGCTATCTCAGCCTGCTTTCGAGCGGCGATCTCGGCGCCGCGCCGCGGAGATGGCGCGGACCGTTGGAGATTCTCTCCGCCAAGACGGCGGAGCTCAACGGCATCATGGACGAGCTGCTCGAGGTATCCCGGCTGGACGGTGATGTCATGGCGCGCTCGCGCACCCTCGTGGACCTCCGCGAGGTAGTCGAGTCGGCGGTCGAGCGCGCCCAGCCGCGCGCTGCGCTTGCCGGCGCAGCGATCTCGGTCGAAAGGGCTGAGGGCATGATCACGGTCGCCGCCGATGCCGAGCAGATCGGGCATGTCATCGACAACCTGATCAACAACGCGCTGGCTTATACACACGCACCGGCGCGCGTGGTGATCAAGGAGGCGCTCGAAGGCGATCGGGCGGTCGTGCGGATCTCGGACAACGGCGTCGGCATCCCAGAAGAGTCGCGCGGGTCGCTTTTTGAACCGTTTCACCGTCTTCGGCAGCCTGGGGTCGAGGGCGTGGCGGGCACCGGGCTGGGCCTGTATATCAGCCGCGAGCTCGCCGCCTCGCATGGCGGCGCGGTGTCACTCGAGCGGAGCGCACCGGGAGCGGGTTCCACGTTTGCCCTTTCGCTCCCTCTCGCCGTCCCCGGCTCCACCAAGGCGCTCGTAACAGAAACGCGACTTCGCGCGTAGAACCGTCAGGTTGTGCGGTTCGGGACCACCTACTTTGTGACCGCATATGGGACGACGCCGGATGGCGGCCGCGGGTACGTGTTCCGCTCCAGCGATGGCGGTGCGACGTGGGGTTACCCAGCCGGCATTCCCGACGCGGCGGTGTCGGTTGCGTTCGTGACGGCATCGAGGTTGCTGCAGGTGATCGTGCCCGGTCAGTCTCTCGAGACCACCGGCGCCGGCAAGACCTGGCATCTCGACGCGCCGGATTACTCGCAGGCGGCGCCTATCACACCCGAAGTCGTATTCGGCGATGCCTCGATCGGCTACGCGACGGTGCGCGGCTCGATCCAGCGCACCGAGGACGGTGGCGCGCGCTGGATCATGATCCATACCCCGGGGGTGAGCCAGCCCGGATAATCGGGTCGTGCCGGTCCGGGTGGTGGGGTTCGACGGCGACGACACGCTCTGGCACAGCGAGACTCGATTTCACGTCACCCAGGGCGAATTTCGCGATCTTCTCAGCCGTCACGTGACAGGCGTGGACGTCGACGCGCGGCTCGCCGAGATGGAGATGAAGAACCTCAGCATCTACGGCTACGGCGTGAAGTCGTTCACGCTATCGATGCTGGAGACGGCGATCGAGCTGACCGAGGCACGCCTCCCGGCCACCGATCTCGACGTCATCCTTGGCTGGGGCAAGCGCATGCTGATGGAGCCGACCGAGCTTCTCGATGGCGTCGAAGAGGCCCTGCAAGGATTGGACGGCCGGTATGACATGCTCCTCATCACCAAGGGCGACCTCTTCGACCAGGAGAGCAAACTGGCTCGCTCGGGACTCGGAGATCTCTTCCTGGGCGTCGAGATCCTCAGCGAGAAGAATGCCGAGACCTATGGCGCCGTGTTTCGACGGCGCGGGATCGACCCCACGGACTTCGTGATGGTGGGCAACTCGCTGCGCTCCGACGTGGTGCCCGTGGTCGCGCTGGGTGGGCGGGCGGTGCACATCCCCTACGAGGTGACGTGGCAGCACGAGCAGGTTCCCGAGGAGTCGCTTCCCAAATCAGGCTGGTGGCGGCTGCCGGCGATTCGCGAGCTGGGCGGTTTGCTCGAGTCACTTGACGGCCCGGGGCGGGTCTTGGGCGTGACTTGACTTGTGCGTCCCCCGCGTCGATAGTTTCCAACCGGAGTAGCGAATCGGCCATCCCAATATGGCCGCACTCGCCGCCGGCGCACTCTCGCCCCGAACGCCAGTTGGGAAGAGGGCGGCAAGTGATGGAGGGCGTGGACGCGCATGGCCTCCTACATCCAGAAGGGGGAACCATATGGTTCGAGTTAGGGGTCTAACGGGTGTGATGACCGCGGCTGTCCTGGTCGCGGCCGCAGTTCTGGTGGCCGGCTGCGGAGGGACCACGCCGACAAGCAGCAGCAGCTGCAGCAAGACCTGGAAGGTCGGCCTGGTGACGGACGTAGGCAAGCTGTCAGACAAGTCCTTCAACTTCGACAGCTATAAGGGCGTGCAGGACGCCCAGGCCGACTCGTCGCTGTGCGTGCAAGGCAAGGCGATCGAGTCGAGCACGGAGGACGACTACCCGAAGAACATCGGGCAGTTCGTCGACCAGAAGTACGACATGATCGTGACCGTCGGCTTCAAGCTCGGAGACGCGACGATCAAGGCCGCCAAGGCCAACCCGAGCATCAAGTTCGTCATGGTCGACTTCGGCGACTTCACCGACAACCCGGTGCCCTCCAACCTGGTAGGGCTGCTCTTCAAGGAAGACCAGCCGGGATTTCTCGCCGGCGCGCTCGCGGGGCTGATGACGAAGACCAATGTCATCGGCGCGGTCGCTGGATTGAAGACCGTGCCGCCGGTGGTCCACTACGTGCAGGGCTACGCGAACGGCGCCAAGTACGTGAACCCCGCCGTCAAAGTCCTCACGATCTACCAGCCGGAAAGCGGGGCCAAAGACTTCAACGACCCTGACTGGGGCAAGCAGCAAGCGACCACGTTCTTCGGACAGAACGCAGACATCATCTTCGGCGTCGGCGGAAACACCGGCAACGGCGGCCTCCTGGCGGCGAAGGAAAAAGGGAAGCTGTGCATCGGCGTCGACGTCGACCAGTACGTGTCCTACCCCGACGTGGACAGCTGCCTGATCACGAGTGCCGAGAAACACCTGGACAAGGCCGTCAAGACTGCTATTACCTCGATGGTCCAGGGCAGCTTCAAGAGCGGCATTCTCAACTTCGACATGTCAAACGATGGCGTCGGCCTGGCGCCGTTCCACGACTTTGACTCCAAGATCTCATCGGACGTCAAGGCCAAGGTTGCTGACGTGCAGGCCAAGCTGAAGGCGGGCACGATCACAACAGGGGTTAGTTCGTAAACACAGAACGGCAAGCCCTACGGCTCCGGGGGATCGTCAAGACCTTCGGAGAGTTGAGGGCGAATGACGGCGTGGACCTGGACGTCAGCTGGCGCCAGGTCCACGCGCTGCTGGGCGAAAACGGCGCCGGCAAATCCACCCTGATGAACATCGTGTACGGCCTTTTGCGACCGGATTCCGGCGAGATCCTCTTCGACGGCAAGCCCGTCGACCTGCATAGTCCGCTCGATGCCATTCGCCTTGGCATCGGGATGGTCCACCAGCACTTCATGCTGATCCCGCCTCTTACCGTGGCCGAGAACATCGTCCTCGGCCACGAGGTCGCCAATCGTGGCGTGATGGACCTCACAGAGTCAAGCCATAAGGTCGAGCAGCTCTCAGAGCGGTTCGGGCTTCAGGTCGACCCTCGAGAGCGCATCGCCGAGCTTTCCGTCGGCCTTCAGCAGCGGGTGGAGATCCTCAAGGCGCTTTATCGAGGAGCGCGCCTGCTGATCCTGGACGAACCCACCGCGGTGCTCACTCCCCAGGAGATCGAAGGCCTGTTCACGATCGTTCGCGCTCTTGTCGCCGAAGGCAAAGCGGTCATCTTCATCACCCACAAGCTCGCCGAGGTTTCAGAGGTCGCGGACGTGATCACGGTCATGCGGCGCGGCCGAGTGGTTGGTACCACGACTCCAAAGGAGTCGAAGTCCGCGGATCTGGCGCGGATGATGGTCGGAAGGACCGTCCTGCTTCGCGTCGAGAAGTCCCCGGCGAAGCCCGGCGCCCAGGTGCTTAAGGTCGACAATCTCGTCGTTCTCGACGACCGGCGACATGTCGCGGTCGACAACCTGAGCCTCGACGTCCGGGTGGGCGAGATCTTTGGCGTCGCCGGTGTCGAAGGCAACGGACAGAACGAGCTGATCGATGCCTTGATGGGACTCCGTTCCATCCGCGCCGGCAAGGTCCAGGTCGACGGCCGGGAGATCAGCAATCTCTCGACCCACGCCAGGCTGAAGGGCGGCCTCGGCTTGATCCCTCCCGACCGGCACCGCATGGGCGTGGTGCTCGAATTGTCCGTCGCCGACAACCTGGTGCTCGATGACTTCGATCACCCCCCGTTCGCGCGATGGCTGGTCCGGCAGTTCAACGCCATCCGGGACTACGCGGTGAAGCTGATCAAGACTTTCGACATCCGGCTCCAGAGCCCGGACCAGCCCGTTGGTTCGTTGTCGGGCGGCAACCAACAAAAGCTCGTCGTCGCGCGCCAGCTCGGCACCCTGCCCAAGCTTCTGATCGCGGGACAGCCCACGCGCGGCGTGGACGTCGGCTCGATCGAGTTCATTCACCGCCAGATCGTCAGCGAGAGGGATCGCGGGCTCGCGGTGCTGCTCGTGTCCTCTGAGTTGGACGAGGTGCTCTCCCTGTCGGACCGCATCGGAGTGCTGTATCGGGGTCGCATCGTCGCGGTGCTCGACGCTGAGGGGGCGGATCGCGACCGAATCGGGCTTTTGATGGCCGGCGCAAGCTGATGGCCGGCTGGCGCCGCTGGCTGCTCTCGGCGGTTCTGGTGCCTCTGGTTTCGGTGATCTGCGGCTTCGCCGTCGGCGCCATCGCGATCGTCGCCGCGGGCGCGGACCCGTTGATGGCCTACTCGGCCCTGTTCGCTGGAGCGTTCACCAACCACAACGCGCTGGCCGAAACACTCGTCAGCACGACGCCATACGTTCTGCTCGGACTTGCTGTCGCGATCGGTTTTCGGGCCGGGCTTTTCAACATCGGGGCGGAGGGACAGTTCTACATCGGCTCGCTGAGCGGCGTGTTCGTCGCCTACAGCATCCGCGGGCTGCCGGGAATCGTCGAGGTGCCGCTGGCGATGATCGCCGGGATGCTAGGCGGCGCGCTCTGGGCGTCCATCGCCGGCGCGCTCAAAGCCCGGTTCGGGGCGCACGAGGTGATCACGACCATCATGCTGAACTACGTCTCCTTCCTGGTCGCCAGCTACCTGGTCGATACGCCGGGTCTGATGCTGGCGCGGAACGTTTCCACGCCGCGGACGCCTGACATCGACGCCGGCGCCGTGCTGCCCAATCTCATCCCGGGCAGTCGCCTCCACCTCGGATTTGTGCTGGCGCTCCTCGCGGTCCCGATCGTCTGGTTCTTGATCGAGCGGACGACGATCGGATTTCGGCTGCGAGCGGTCGGCTTCAATCAGAACGCCGCTCGAGCGGCGGGAATGTCGGTCGGTCGCACGATCGTGCTGACCATGGCGCTTTCGGGGGCGCTCGCAGGCGCCGCCGGGATCGTGCAGATTCTCGGGGTCAACTTCCACATGACCGACACGGTCGCCGCCGGCTATGGATTCGACGCCATCGCCGTGGCTCTTCTGGCGCGCAGCAACCCCTGGGGCGTGCTTCCCGCCGCGCTGCTTTTCGGGGCCCTCCACAACGGGGCGAGCTTCATGCAGCTGGAGACTCAGGTCTCCGCAGATCTCATCTCCATCGTCCAGGCTTCGGTGATCATCTTCGTGGCCGCGCCGGCCATCGTCGGATGGCTCTTCCGGCTGCGCAGGGCGCCGACCGAGACCGTGGCCATCACCCAGCGAGAGGTCGACGCGCCGACGACTTGAGCGAATTCCTGCAGCAGCTGGACCCGGTGAGCCTTCTCAGCATCACGCTGATCACGGCCACGCCGCTCACCCTCGCCGCACTCGGCGGGATGATGTGCGAACGATCGGGCGTGGTGAACATCGCTCTCGAAGGGATCATGCTCACCGGCGCGTTCATCGGATACGCGGTCGCTTTCTTCACCCACAACCTGTGGATTGGCGTGGCGGCGGCCGTGCTTTCCGGAATGATCATCGCGTCGCTGCACGCCGTGCTTTCGATCTCGCTCCTGGTCGACCAGATCGTGAGCGGGATGGTCATCAACATCATGGCCGTGGGAATCACCGGCGTTTTTTACCGCACGTATCTCGAGTCGGCCACGTCCGCAGGTCCTGGCACCCTTCCCCACTGGAACGTGCCCGTCCTGTCTTCCATACCGGTGATCGGGCCGATCTTCTTCGAAAACCAGTTCGTGACCTACGCGATGCTCGTTTTGATCCTGGTTGTTCACTTCGTCCTGTTCAGGACGGTATGGGGCCTGCGCACCCGGGCTTGCGGCGAGCATCCGCGCGCCGCTGAAACGGCTGGAATCAACGTGCACTTCGTGCGCTACGTCAACGTGATCACGAGCGGTGCGTTGGCCGGCCTGGGCGGCGCTTACTTCAGCCTTCAGCAGATCGGCAACTTCTTGCCGAACATGACCGGCGGACGTGGCTACATCGCCCTCGCGGCGATGATCTTTGGCAAGTGGACCCCGGTCGGAGCCTTCGGCGCATCCCTGCTCTTCTCAGGCTCGGACCAGATCGGGAGCCGCATGCAGAGCGTTTTCCACGTCCAGATCCCGCTGCAGTTCCTCGGCATGCTCCCGTACCTGCTGACGATCGTGGTGCTGGCGGGCGCCATGGGCCGCGCCATCGCACCCGCGGCGGTCGGCAGGCCTTACAAGAAGGAGTGAAGACTCCGCTCGAAGTCATCGGCCGCAAGCGCGACGGACACGAGCACACGCCCGAAGAGATCCAGTTTCTGCTCGCCGGTTATCTGCGCGGCGAGATCCCCGAGTACCAGATGGCGGCATGGCTGATGGCCGTCTGCATCCGCGGCATGACCGCAGCGGAGACCCTCGCGCTGACCGACGCGATGGTGGCCAGCGGCGAGGTCCTGGACCTCAGCGCGATCGACGGCGTCAAGGTCGACAAGCACTCCACCGGTGGGGTGGGCGACAAGGTGACGCTGGTGGCCGGACCGTTGGCCGCGGCTTGCGGTGTGAAGGTGCCGAAGCTGAGCGGGCGTGCCCTCGCGCATACG
>Ga0209056_10009024_pt1 | contig 10200 bp, 12 predicted proteins | sample GraSoiAngelo_114_FD_185876 | JGI IMG/M metagenome (GOLD analysis project Ga0209056, IMG submission 185876) | Grasslands soil microbial communities from the Angelo Coastal Reserve, California, USA - 14_0903_13_40cm (SPAdes) (version 2) | ecosystem: Environmental > Terrestrial > Soil > Grasslands...
TTTCCCCCACAGTGAGAGTTCGATGATTCCCGCTAGTCACTCGTAAGCGCTTGAAAGGTTTGGTGAGCGCGGTAGGAATCGAACCTACAACCTACTGATTAAGAGTACTTGTGGAACAGAGAATCAATGGTTTAGCTGGATTTGTCGAAGGTTGGATTTCCCTGCATTTTCGCGGTGTCTCGCTGCTCTGCCTAATTGAGAACCAAGAGGCAGCAAATGGCCACTGGGCACAATTTTGGGCACAGGAGCTTCCATTGCGGGACTTTCGGAGACCTTAGCATTTCTTAACATCCCTTATGGAACTCGTTTCTACGAGATCCTGTTGGAATTCGGCTTTGAGTGAGGTCAGCCACCATTGAGGATCGCCATCCGGCCAGACCAGAGACCTTCGTGGGTGGACAGTCACGCGGTCCCAGTCGGAGGTGGACCAACCCGCCAACGGCAGTTCCTAGGACTCACCATTGAGCCGCGTTTTCTCTTCGGGACTCAATGCCCAACTTTTGCACACGTCCAGCAGGCGTTCGAGTTCGGCACGCCGATCCTTATCAGAAATGCCCGCTTCGCCTTCGCGTCTCGGCTTCGGCTTGCGAGGACTAGTAATCGCCACATAATCCTCTAGTCGTCCCACCTTCTCATCCACCTCCTGCTTTGAAACTGCGACGCCTTCCACGAACCTAACGTGATCCCGGCTTGCCTGATCATACAGATACTGAAAATCTAGCACCCACTCATTATGTTTCGCTTCAGGCGGCTTTTCAGGATCAGGTCGAAAGAACTCCGGCCTGACCGCGTGATCAGTATGGAGATGTCCCGCGTATCGCGTCCAATCGTATCCGGCCAAGTCCGCTTTCGGGTTGAGCAGTGGACACGCGATCTCAGGGACGAAAGGGCGGCCTTCATCGAGCGACTTGAGCCACGTAGCCTGATCATATTTTGTCTTTGCGGCCCTAGCGATCGTTCCCATAGCGGTTTCAAGCAGCCAGGTTTTTTGATCTGGCTTGCCTTCATACCATTCTCGATTATCCTCAAAGGCAAAAACCATCGTCTGCTCGTCGTAGTGGGGCCATGCTCCATTCATGACACCAAGGCTGCGCTTGAATATGCGACGCTGCTCAAGGTCGCCATCGACGAACTGTCCGCGACTTGCGGATTGTAATGCGCGTCTATTTCGAAAAACCACGCACAACCGTTGGGTGGAAAGGTCTGATTAACGACCCTCATTTAGATCAATCGTTCAAAATCAATGACGGCCTACGGTTGGCCCGTCGTCTTCTTCTTGACCTTGCCGAAATGGGAGTACCTGCGGGGACCGAATTTCTCGACATGATTATCCCCCAATACCTGGCGAGCCTAGTGAGTTGGGGTGCCATAGGAGCTCGCACTACCGAGAGCCAAGTCCATCGTGAGTTGGTCTCGGGGCTTTCATGCCCGGTGGGATTCAAGAACGGAACTTCGGGTGATGTGCAGATTGCGATCGAGGCAGTTCGCTCCGCAGTTCATCCGCATACTTTCTTAGGCCACACCAAGCACGGACAATCAGCCATTTTTGTCACCTTGGGCAATCCGGACTGTCACGTGGTCCTGCGCGGTGGACGAACGACAACCAACTACGACAATGCTTCTGTTACACATGCAAGCGCGCTCTTGGAGGCGAACCGGAAAAAGTGGATTGACTGGGTATTTGGACTCGGAAATTTCGTACACTCGGTTGGTCGTCAATGGGGGGTACGTCAGTGCTCGCATGATCGACTGCCCCCAACCTTCATCTTGCCCTAGTCGGGTGTCTCTCCCAGGTCCTTATAATCGAGGATACGCCAACGTCCTCCGTCCTTTTTGAGGTGATATACACCAAACCTTAACCGCACGCCAACATGAGCGGCTGTGTCAGTAAGATCCACCACTCTCGCAGTAATAAAGAGATCTCCGGCACTCGTGCGATCCAACTTGCTGAAGTCAATCTCGATTCCGCCTCTCTTCAGGCAAGCAGGACGCGAAAGCACCTTGAGGCCGTGGTTTCGGAGGTAATTCAGAAGTTCTGTAGGTGGCGCATCATACGGTCGGGCGGCAACGCAGAAAGTTGGGCTTTTATTCTTAAAAGCAGTTATTTGAGAACGGACCACTGCGGAGGCAGCTCCATATTCTGCCATAGTCATCAATCCTGGTGAATCGTGCGAAAAAGCATTCACAAACATTGTCGCAGCCATTAAAGAAAGCACTACCATATTTTCCATCAAAAGCGCTCCGGGGTATTTTTCGGCAACGCCTGCCGTCTTTTTAGAGTATCACTTGCACCCGCCAGCGGCACCACAATAATGACTCTTCTGATCATTTACGAACTTCTTTCTCGCATCGATGGAATCGCCCGCACGACTCGGTGCATGGGAGAGGCAATCAACTTCCTTGCTGTATCCAGAACATTCAATTGCGTTTTTGTCTGGACCATTGACGTTCACAATCTGGCCATCGTTTGCGGGATCCGCACAGTTCGTCAGTGGCGTGAATTTTCCGCTATTGAAGTCGTTGATATGTTGTCGCTCATGTTCGCGCGCGCAATCACCAACCCAGTCGTTGCCAGCCATGCTTGCATTTGGCCCCTCACAGAAAGAAAACTTTCCTTTTTTACAGCATATCTTGTATATCGCGTTATCAGGTTTTTTCGTTCCGTTTAAGCCCGACGGGTCTACGAAGTTGACGGGGCTGCTGAAGGCGTAGGCATAGACGTTCATGTCAGCTTTGAAACCTATGGGATCCTCACTCAGAAATCGCCCCATCGAGGGTTCGTAGTATCTGGCTCGATAGTAATAGAGACCAGTATTGTCCATTTCTCGTCCCGTAAATCCTACAGTGTTGGAGGTTGGAAGCCCCGTGCTAGTGGTCGCACCAAATGGATCGTAAGTGTATTGAGTCTGGATGTTGCCGTTTATATCAGCCAACCCTAGCGTACTACCGAGGGCATCCGCCAAATAGAAGATGTCCCCTTGCGCATCACTACGAACAAAGTACTCGTCAACTCCGCCCGTCAGAAAATTTGCACTAACCGTTCCGCCAGTGATTTCCTGAACTGGGTTGATGAAGCTGTACACAACGTTCGTGGTCACGCCATTGACAGCTTTGGCGGCCCTTCTTCCGAGAGCATCGTATGAAAACGCTGCTGTGGTGCCAGAATCCACGGCAACCAAATGATTACGAGCATCCCAAGAATACGTATGAAAGCCATCTGACAGGATGTTTCCATTTGCATCAGACAATATGGCTTGTCCATCCCAGGACGTTAAGGAGTTTCCTTCATCATATGTAGCCGAGGACACGGATCGAGGAAAATTTGTACGCGCCATGCTGCCTGCGACACCCGTCCTCTGACCAACAGTATCGTATGTATACTGGAGGTCGCCAAGTGGCTGCCCGTCTTGTGTATACACAATACCAGTCAACTCTCCTGCGCGGTTGTAAGAGTAGGTAGTCACAATTCCGTTCGGAAGCGTGAGTGTCGATCGTCGACCGTCTCCGTCGTAAGTAACAGTCATAGTCTTTGAGGCTTGTGACATTGACGTGAGCCGACTGGCGTTATCATAACTGTATGTAATCGGGGGTTGACCCAACACCTGCATACTGATACGTCGACCGGACACATCATAGGCGTACGAGATGCTCGCTGTGCTGGTGCTTTCTCCAGTGATTCGATCAAAAGCATCGTACGTCCTATCTGTCCCCGCGAGTCCGCGCTGTGCTGGAGAACCGTTGGAGGATCGCCGGAGAGCCAGGCGAGGGTTGGCTATGGCCTGCTGAGACGAAAGACGGGCACATCAATCACGATAGCTTGAAGCTCCAACACAAGAAAGCATTGAAGCTGGCGAAGGTTCGCCCGTTCGATGTGTACTCAATCCGGCACACGTTCCTCACCCGCCTTGGAGAGAGCGGATGTGATGTCTGGACCCTTGCGCGAATTGCAGGACATTCTAATATCAGTATCTCCCAACGTTACGTCCACCCCTCAGAAGATTCGGTTCTAAATGCCCTTTCGCGGCTGACTGGGCACAATTCTAGGCACAGTGCCGAAAATACGATCCCGGTTGAGGGTCGGGAATTGCGTCTAACTGATACCACCTCTACGGGTTAAATGGTGAGCGCGGTAGGAATCGAACCTACAACCTACTGATTAAGAGTCAGCTTGGGTTTAGGGCCGTGCTCGATGCAAGCACCACAATCGGCGGACTTTAATTCATTTCACGTGCGCACGGGGGTTTCCGCTGAGATGTTGATTTTGTTGGGCCTGTTGAACGAGATTTAGGGTCGTTGGTCAAAATTTAGTCAAAGTACCTTTCTTCCATTGTCGCGAGCCAAGTTGCTATCGAATGCTTTCAAGACTCACGAATATTGGCCTGTTCTCTTCTTTCATCCTGATGTGCCGTTCTTTCCGATACACATCAATTGCTTTGTGACATAACGTTGTGCGTAGCCAGGCGCGGTAGTCTCCACCCCTTCCGGTGCTTTTCGCCTTTTCATATCGCATCGCGACTTCCTGGATTATGTCGTCGCTCCAATCTTGTGGCAACACACGGATCGTTCTCATTAGCTCCCTTGCGAGCTTGTAGTGTTCGTCCGTCCATTCCTGCTTTGCCCACCAGTCCTGAGAGTCTGATAGCATGGATCCGAACTCCTCCTTGTGCAAGGCCGTGCGCGGCAGCCTGTGTGTTTGTTTCTTTTCTCTGGGCGTGACCACTTTCGTATGTTGGAAGCTTGCGCTCGGGCTGAATAGAGGCCGCAGTAGGATCAAGCAAGGACTGAATTGGGACCGGCGTGAAGCGTTTTGTGCTTCATCGGTTGTTCATTTCGAAATAGTTCTATACTTCTGGATAGCGAGGCAACCCGCATGCGAGATGGGGAACGCAAGCGCAGGGTGGGACAGGCGCTTCAGGAGCTCAGAGAGAAGGTAGGCCTCTCCCAAAAGGATGTCATCAGTGCTCTTGGCAGAGATCCAAGCGACACGCGTTTGTTGCGACGATACGAGAAAGGCGTAAGACTGCCGCCCCGGGAAATCCTGATACCGATTCTTGCGATCTGCAAGGGGAAACATCTGGAAGCGATAAATCAATTCCTGGATGAGATTGCCGGCTACGCTCCCATAGAAACCGAAGAGGAGATGCGACAATATCAACTTGGGCCTATGCCAATAGCTGAACCACAAAAGACGCGTTGGGGACCAGCCGATGGGAAACCAGCGGGCATCTCGATCATCGACAGTCCCGAGGAACTCTTTGTTGGTTGGGAAAAACTTGAACCTGAGATTAATGGAAAGTTGCTCTGCCAACTAGGGCGCCACATACCAGTCGGATGCAAGCTTAGAGTGGATGAGTTTCACGGAAGAAAGTGTTGGCTAGTCCGTATAGTCAGCCCGGAACTCAAGAATGTTGGTTATGTCTGGTTCGGACCGGATCCTGAGAAAAACTGGGCATTCGACGGGCTCGTACGGGTTGGTGATGCACCGAATGATTACGAAGCGGAGGTTTGGCAAGTCTTCCAGCGATACTCGGATGGCTCATATCGGCGAATCGAGGCGAAGCTGCCGAAATCTAAGACGGCGTGAAACCTCACGGCACCGTGCACTAGAAGTCGATAGTATATTCATATTCCCATATTCCAGAGCTGAGGGGATTTAGTTTCCGCCGAAGGATGACATTTCCGATAGAATGCGCCGGTTGGCGCGATGGCACTTGATTCTTTTTTAGGGTACATACCCCGCAGCTCTGCTGCGGTATCAAACAGTTTAGCTGTCGATACCTCGCAGCTCTGCTGCGATAAGGTTCATTCAGGTCGGGGATAACGGCCAACTCGGAGGCAATCCACTTTAGCCGCCCTAGTACGAGACGTGGTCCCCCCTTTTCAGATCGCTTGAGAGATTTCTCTTCTACGCTGTCACGCTCGCTAGTTCATCCCAGAACTTTCGTCCTTCAAATCGGACGGGGCACACCTTTGTTCCAGTCGTGTTCGATCCTTGCCACGGTTCTGCAAACGTCTTCCAGCATTCTTGAAATCATGAATGCCTTTGATCCAGCATGCTGTACAGATGCACCCAGATGCCAGCAAGCGTTACCATCTGTGACGATGAACCTGTCATGGTAGTCGGTCGTGAAGCGCACTTCTATGTCGTATCCGTGCTGCTTGGCAAATTTCTTAGCCTCGACCAGGAAGTCGCCTTTTGCTCTCATCGCAAGAATTCTTAGTTTCACACCATGGGCTACATTGCGCAGCAAGCTCCAAAGTAGGTCGCCCGCATAAGGATCAATAATCATGAGATCTTGTCTTGCAGACTTGACAATGTTTCTGATCTGCACGTATGCGTCATGATCGGATCGCGATGGGAAAAACATTTGCATCTGCCCGCGTCCGCAAGTGCTGTATTTCTCAATGAACATTGTTGCGTAGTAGAGGTTCGCAGTGGCCTCTAGCGTGAGCGGGTTCTTTACGAGCATTTCTCGCAATTCAGTGCTGCTTGAGGCGCGCAAATGTCTATGCTCTACTTCGATCTTTCCTCCCAGGGCCCTCTGCTTTTCCAGGGCATTCATACGCCTTGCCACTAAATCGTCTTCGTTAAGGGTTGTCACGCCAGCAAAAAAGATCTGTGGCTTGCCACCCCTTAGAAATTCACGACACAAGACGAGGGGAACCATAATTTGCAGATCATCACTCGCTATTCCAACTTCTTCCTCCAGTTCGCGTCGCATATCACTTTCGAAAATCTCCTCGAACGTGTTTCCATTGGACCACTCCACGGCCCCAGAAGCAGTGCAGTGGTATCCGCCTTCGAATACCGCCAACTTTCGCTGCTTTCGAAACTGTGCCCGGACTCTTTCTGGGAGGTATGGTACATAGCTTCCAGAATGATGCCTATAGAACAGAATCACTGAGACGCCGATCGTGTTTGCCAACGCTTTTTCGGTCAACGGCGGTAGTTTGTTCCCATGGCGTGTTGCGAGAAATGTACGAAACGTAGCTGTTCCCCAGTCTTTCAAGGCGTGTGTACCTGACCAGTCCATCACCAAGTTGGATTGAACTTGGTCGGAGTACCTGGCCTTTTGCAGGCCAAGAATCGTGCGCCCTGCGCTCTTGCTTAGTGACTGCAGCCTTACGACAGCAGAATCGCAGCTAACTTTTCCTTGCGCCTGAAAACGGGAATATGCTTGTGCCTGAAATAATTTGAGTGCGCTCGGCTGACTACTCAATTGAAACTGTCGCATTTTGTGAATAGAAATCGCATTGCTCTCCGGTACAGAATCGATCCACGAAACCTCTTCGCGGTAAGGAATGAGACCAGCAATCGGCCTCTCTCCGGCATAGCATCGACACAAGAATCCAGGATCGTAGACTAAGTACCTGGTCGAAAAGAATTGTTTAAGTTTGCTTGTATACGCCGGCGATCGTAGAAGTCCCAATATGAGATCGGCCCAGGCTTTAGCCATCGCGTGCCTCCGTAGTCGAGCCTCGTTTCGCGGGAACTCTGTTTCACATCTCGCCTGCAAATCGCTCGTCACGCCGCGCATCCGATTGTTCTTCTGACGAACACGGTTGTCAAGCGATTCGGAACACGTCAGTCAGACCAGCGAAATGCCAACCGTACCGATCGGAAACAAGTTACTGAGCGTTCCATTGACGATTCCCGCCATATTGGTACAGTGGGCTTACCAGATCGTCTGTTTTTTATTAACTAAGCATCACTTCATGTCAATTGACAAGCGTAGGCCTATCGAGGAGGAAATGGGCATAAATCAAATCCAAGATCCTGAAATTGCTCGGCAGGGAGCTGAGGCGGAAAAGTACTTGAAGGACGTGGCGCGTGAAGCACATGTTACGGAAGAGGAGAAGGATATTCTCGACATGATCGCTGAGCGAAAAGGGAAAGAAGCAATGGAACAGAACTGAGAACTGAATGTTGGGATGATAGTTAAGATGGTGTCTCCGCGTCCTTTTGCCGTTTCGCGGGCCGCTGCGCCATGTCCTTTTGGTAGGTCGTGCGTGTTCGGAAATCGTAAAACCGCGCATTATAGCAAAACGCCATGATCCACGGACATGTGGGCCACCCTGAGCCACCTTGCAGGCTGTGAGAAGCTGGATCAGGTGCATGGCTCCCTTAAAATGTAGAATGACTCGGCCTGTCGCTCCTTTGCTCACACATCGGGTTTTGGGGATCGTGTCATTTCCAAGAGAAGATCGGCCGTCCGAGTGAGCGAGCGAGGAAAGGGCTAGACTGAACGAGGGGCTTGCTTTTGCACAATATCTTACACCTCAATTCTCTTTACGACTTTGTCCGCGATTATCGCAAGACCGGAGACGACGGCCTGCGCTTGAAAGGTTCGGCGTATGGAAAAGAGTACAGCCGCCGATGCAAGGCAATTGCGGGAAATGTTGATGAGGTCGCCGGTTTTTACGTCTGGGGTCGTTACGATCGCAAGCGCTATTGGCGCAGTATTTATTTGGGCAAGGCCGGGTACAAAGAAGATAAGAAGAACCTGCGCAAGCGGATCTTGGAGGAGCTAAAAGACGAACGCGCGTTCGTTTGGCGTTATATTTACGACGAGACCGAAGTGTTGGCAATCTGCGACCGAATTCACGATGGCAGATACACCTGGAAGCGACCGCTGTTGAAGGGAGGGACGACTGAAATCATCTGGGTTCCGGCGCCCAAACTCTCCGATTCCGAGATCCTGATGGTCGAGGCGGACTTGATTGAAGCGCTGAACCCCAGTGCCAACCTGAGCCGCCCGACTCCTGTAAGGCTCGTCCAGAGCCATGCGACGACGGTTTTTTCGCAGCTTCGAGAGATCATTCACAAAAACCGCCCTGCCAAGGCATCAGAGTTACATCGTTCCGTCGATGCAAGGTTCCCGCTAACATAAGATCGGCGACTGTTATGATCCCTGGATAGACTAAAATGCAAAGTTCCACTGATCGGTATGACGCTATATCAAGGACCTGCTAGGGCGGTTACTGCGATTTCACAAAATATCAGACCAAACACCATGATTCAGTGAATCTCCTTCGGGCTACAGTTCATTCAAAGAAGGCCATAAAGAAAAAAGAGACCGCGTCAGTTGCGGTCTCCTGTTGCAAAATCGCGATTGGGCTACGATCCGGTCGTCTTGGCAGGCTGAAGAAGCTTGCGTTTCTTCAGGAATGCGATGATCGGCTTTCCGCAGCGTCCGCAAAATGAGTAGTTGGGCCAGCCAAGTCCAGCAACCACTTCGTTGTTCCCTTTTTTGATCTCCCTTTTGCAGATGTCGCATTTATGGACGAGCATAGGCGAAAGAAAATTATGCTGGTGCAGTCTCGAGCTTTGCGATGCGGGCCTCGTGCTTCTGCAGTTGGTCTTCGTGCCGGCGGAGCTGCTCCGCGCCGACGGTGTTCTCTTGTTGGAGCGCCTCGACTCCTTTCAGGATGCCGTCTAGCTTAGTAATGACAGGATCGAATTTCTCATCCAGCTGGTTCTCCATGGTCTCGCCAACGGCTTCCAGAATGACGTTTGCCTGCTCGGAGAGGAGTTTATCCAGCTTCTCGTCAAGCCTTTCTTCGAACTTGCGGAATTCGGCCTTTAAGTCGGCTTTAGTGACAGGAGCGTTTAGTTTGTCTTGGTCATTTTCCATACACCGTGGTTTACACCTTAAGTGTATGTACATGCCAGAAACTGTCAACGCATGTAAAGGAGAGTTGGGGATGAGTCCATCAAGAGAGCCATGACTTCCGCGCCCAGGCTGTTAAAGGAACGATGAGTTTGGTCGCCACATTGAGTAGCCCGGACGATCCGAAGTGGCACTTCGATCCCTTATGCGCGTCGTCGCCAGTACCAGGCAGGGAAATCGCTTACAGCTACCACTTGCCGTTGGGCCACATTACAGGTTCGTGCTGAGGTCGTAAAAAGTGACCATAAAGCGAAAGAACATTCCGGCGGTCCGCCCAAAAGACATCGCTTCTTCCATGCGGGAGGGGCGGTGATGAGTCCGCAACGTTGACCTCCACCGCCTGCCTTTCCGCTCACTGGATGGTGACGCAGCCGCTCAACAGATTGCCGCTGGCGGTATAGCCATCGCTGAGGTTGATGCTGAACGCGTCGGGTGTCACCAGTATGCTGTCCGCGGCCACCAGAGTGAACGCGACGGGAAGCCGTTATCGGCGCCCAATCCCAAGATGGTGACGGTACCGGTCACGCCA
>Ga0209056_10009025_pt1 | contig 10199 bp, 4 predicted proteins | sample GraSoiAngelo_114_FD_185876 | JGI IMG/M metagenome (GOLD analysis project Ga0209056, IMG submission 185876) | Grasslands soil microbial communities from the Angelo Coastal Reserve, California, USA - 14_0903_13_40cm (SPAdes) (version 2) | ecosystem: Environmental > Terrestrial > Soil > Grasslands ...
GCATAAGAGAGTCGAGGAGCAGCAGGCGAGCATCAGCCAACTAAAAGGCGAAATGCAGACCATGGTTGCGCAGCTGAAAGAGCAGGCCGCGCAAATCCAAAAAGTGAGCGCGCAAATTCAAGTGAACAAACCCGCGCCGCAAGTAGTCGTCAATAAACCGTAAAGTTGCTAAGTAAGATGGCCTTGTGTGTCTAACACCGAGGCTGGTGACTGGAAAGGCGTTCGCCGTTCGCGGCGAACGCCTTTTACTTTCTCCTGTTCCTCTTGAAACAAAAAAGTCGAGAAGCAGCAGGCGAGCATTTCCGAATTGAAGTCAACGGTTGCGCAGCAACAAAAAGGGATAGATGTCTTGACAACTCAACTCAAAGAGGAGGCGGCGCAAATCCAAAAAATGAGCGCCCAGCTTCAGGCCTCCAAACCCGCGCCGAAAGTAGTCGTCAACAAACCGTAAGCCTCAAACTTAAATCGGCGTTGAGCGTTTGGCACTGGGCTAATTGAAAGGCGTTCGTCCTCGTGGCGAACGCATTCATCATTTGAACTTCTCAATGGCATGGGCTTTGTGAGGAATGAATCACCCAGTATATTTATCCTGTTGATTTGCATCTCATGAGTCGGCAGAAAAAGACTTTGGGGTTCCACACAATCGAGTCTGGCCGTACTCGCACTCATAATCGCCGAGTGGTCACCGGTATCGTTTTAGTTTTCCTTGCAATAATTGTCTGGATCGCTTTTGGCAAGGCGCTCAGGCATGACTTTTTGGGTTACGACGATCAGCGTTACGTCATCCAAAATGCCTGGGTCACAAATGGCCTTACGCCAGGCGGGATCAAATGGGCGTTCACCCATGTGCATGCCAGCAACTGGCATCCACTCACTACGATTTCGCACATGTTGGATTGTCAGCTTTACGGCTTGCAACCGTGGGGCCACCATCTAACTAACATCTTACTGCAAGCCGCAGCGGCTATCCTTTTGTTTTTTGCTCTCCGGAAGCTTACGGGTGATCTTTGGCCCAGCTTGTTGGTGGCGACAGTCTTTGCTGTTCATCCGCTGCGCGTGGAGTCGGTGGCCTGGGTATCGGAGCGAAAAGATGTGCTCAGCGGCGTGTTTTTCATGTTGACCCTTTGGGCTTATGCGCGCTATGCGCGCGGCAATGCGCGTCCATTCTGGTATGTAACCGTCATAGCTCTTTTCGCCTTTGACCTGATGTGCAAGCCGACGGTGGTGACACTGCCATTTGTCCTGTTGCTACTGGATTACTGGCCACTGGGCAGAATTCAGCCGTCTTTATCCTGGGGTGGGGGGATGACGAGGAATAAATGGACCTGGCTGGTCGCCGAAAAGCTTCCCCTGTTTGTGCTCTCAGCTGCCTCCTGTGTAGCTACGCTTCTAGCGCAGAAGCAAGCCCTGGATGCAAGCCTTAAGCCATCTCTCATGGAGCGCGTTGGCAACGCTCTAATCTCTTACGTCACTTACATCGGTCAGATGATTTGGCCAGCGCACCTGGCGGTTTTGTATCCGTACCCGGAAGGTACTTTGAAAGTTGGGCAGGCAATCCTTGCGTTGCTGCTCCTGCTAAGCATTTCCGCGGCTGTTTTCCTGTGGCGTAGGAAATTTCCGTTCCTGCTGACAGGATGGTTTTGGTATTTGGGGATGCTGATCCCGATGATTGGCATTGTCCAGGTAGGATCGCAGGTGCAAGCCGATCGTTACACTTACTTGCCGCAAATTGGTTTGTATATTTTGTGCGCTTGGGGCGCGATGGAGTTGTTCCACCAATGGCGTCGCAGCCGCGTAATCTTGGCCGCCGTGGCCGTGCCTATGATAACAGCACTAATCATACGCAGCTATTTTCAAACTTCCTACTGGTGGGACAGTGAAACGCTGTGGAGACATGCCACTGCTGTTACCTCAAACAATTACATTGCTGCTAACAACCTGGCCGAAGTCCTGTTCCAATCAGGACGATTTGAGGAAGCGATCGCTGAATGCCGAGAGGCTCTGAAAATCAAACCGGATTTAGCAGCAGCACACAACAATCTCGGTGCTGCGCTGATACGAAGCAGACAAGAAGGCAGCACCGCCCTTCCGCAGAATTCCATCGACGAAGCCATTGGGCATTATCGAGCCGCCTTACAAATCAAGCCTGACTTCACGCAGGCCCGGAGCAATCTCGGAAATGCTCTTTTGCAAAAGGGGGAGGCAGACGAGGCGATCGCGCAGTTTCAAAAGGCTCTGGAGGTCGACCCTCAATATGCCGAAGCAGAGTTCTCCCTTGGAAAGGCTTTTTGGCAAAAGCGAGAAGTAAATGATGCGATCGCGCACTACCAAAAAGCTGTGGAGATCAGGCCGGACTATGCAGAGGCTCGATATAGCCTGGGCAACGCCTTTGTCTTCGAGGTCAAATATAGTGAGGCGATAGCGAACTACGAGGGCGCGGTGCGCATACGTCCCGATTACTTCGAAGCTCATTATAATCTGGGCTGCGTTTTGGCCACCGTTGGAAATACCACCGACGCCCTCAAGGAGCTTAACGAAGCGATCCAAGTCAACGGAGAGTCGCCGAACGCCCATTGCACTCTGGGCTCTTTGCTGGCACGCATGGGTCAACGAGAGGAAGCTGTAGCGCATCTTACAGAAGCGTTACGGCTCAAGCCGGATTACGAAGATGCGAAGCAGCAACTGCGCGAACTCGGTGTGCGGGTACCAGAATAGTCGGTAGCCCTGAACCGAAGATCAGAACTTCTGGACACAATGATCTCGTTTCAAGCCGTTAAGTTTCACTTGACCAACCTTAGCATTCCATTTTCTTGGCCTCGAAGTAGCGAGATCCCTGATATGAAAAAAACATTGCTTCTTTCGACGGTCGTCTCTTTCGCGATGATTTGCTCCTGCCAAAAAAACGATTCAGGCGCCGAGGCATTGATTCAAAGAGAGAAGGCAGTGGATGCAAGGGAGAAGGAAATAGCCGAAAGGGAAAAAGCCCTGGCGGACAGCCACGTCATTCAGTCGCAGCGTCAAGCGCCCGACGCGGCGCAGGCCGAAGCTGAACGACAGAAAAGAATACAACAGCTCGCTCCCGAGCTCAAGGCCCTCATTCCCGATCGCTCACAGGTAGAAGCTGCACGAGCGCAAAAAGAGACGGAAAAACAGCAGCAATCCGCCCAGAGACAGTCTGAGATTCAACAATCGCAGAGAATGCAGAACGCAAGGCAGCGTAAACTAGATGCGATGCAGAAGTGGCAGACTTCCGGTGCTGCACTGTCTCCCGGAGCGCAGAGTAGTTCCCCCACTGCATCTCCTGCAATAGAGACTCAATCGGAGACTGAATCGCCGACGCCGTAATTTCACCGGCTGCCTGCTGCCACGTCGTTCACACGCGGATTGAAGTGGATAGCGGCCTGCGAATCATATCCGATGACCACTCGTGAGCGCGTCGCCCAGCTTTTGAAAGCGTGGCCGAAAATCTATCCAACCGCGCATTGCGAGCTGGATTTTCATAACCCGCTACAGCTCCTCGTAGCTACAATTCTCTCGGCGCAATCGACGGACAAGCGCGTCAACATCGTCACGCCTGCTCTGTTTCGGAAATATCGGACGGCGAAAGATTATGCGGGCGCTCCGTTGCCCGAATTGGAAAACGCGATCAAATCCACAGGATTCTATCGCAACAAAGCGAAAAGCATTCGCGGAGCTATGCGCGAAATCGTGGAGAAACACGGCGGCAAAGTGCCGGACACAATGGAGGAGTTGTGCGCGTTGCCCGGCGTTGGCCGCAAAACCGCGAACGTCGTTCTGGGTAACGCCTTTCACAAAAACGAAGGGATCGTCGTGGACACACACGTGATCCGGCTTTCGCAGCGGCTTGGCCTGACGAAACAGAAAGATCCAGTGAAGATCGAGCACGATTTAATGAAGCTCATTCCGCGCGAGTATTGGACAGATTGGAGTCACTGGCTCATCTGGCACGGTCGCCGTCGTTGCTACGCGCGCAAGCCGGAGTGCAGCCGGTGCGAAGTTTTCAAGCTCTGTCCCAGCGGAAAAGTTTTCTTGCGCACCGGTCAGGCGCAAAAACCGCAGGAAAAGGCGGCTTCCTAGCCGTCGTACCTGCCCACGCGGCGTGCGGAGGACTGCCCGCCCTACCGATTAGCGTCTTAGGTCGTAGGTAGGGCGCGTCACTCCGTGCGCGCCGCGCGGAGAGTGGTACGTTGCGAAAATTGCTTGAAGCGCGCGATGACGGCCGCCAGGATCGCGCAATCAAATTGAGAGCGTTGGTACTCGCTATAGTTGGTCTGTTGAGCCTTCTCGCTGGGATGCAGGCAGAAGCGCCGGAGCTTCAGCAATTGCGGATTCAGCTGAAAACAGCTCAGGACGCGGACGACAAGCCTGCAATCATAGAATTGAGCCAGCGCATTGTCGCAATCTCCTCCAACGATTCCAACACGTGGGAGATGCTCGCACAAACACAACTCGACAACGAGGATCTCGATGGCTTGGAGCGAACGCTCGATGCGTGGCAAAAATCATTTCGACGACCACCCGCAGCGATCGATGATTTCCGCGCCAGCCTCTGTTTCGAGCGTAAGGATTATCAGTGTGCGGAGCAGCACTGGCTTGCCTTCATCGCGACGAAACCGTCCGCGGCGGATGTCGCCACCGATTATGACAACCTTGCGGAGTTATGCGCGGCTCAGGCGCGCTGGGCAGACCACGCCGCATACCGGACGAAAGCAATAGCGGCGCAGGACACGGCCGCGCGGCGTGTGTCGCGCGCATGCGCATTCCTGCGCCTGCACAAATGGGATGCGGCTTACGCCGACATGGCGAAGGCGAACAAAATGGATGCGACCGATCCGCAAGTGAAGGAGTGGCTTCCGCAATTCGAGCGATTGCAACCATTCCTGCCGCGCATCAAGCAGCTCGACACGCAGATCGCCAAATCGCCGAATGATGTGGGATTCTTACTCGATCGAGCGCGCGTTTTCACCTTGGCCGGTCGTCCGCTGCTGGCGCTCGATGACGCTGAGCGCGCATTCAAACTTGAGCCCGCATCGATGCGCGCGCGCATTCAAACGGGCGAAGCGCTCCTAGAGGTGGATCGCGCGGATGACGCCGCAAAATTGGACATCAGTGGAGATCTGATCCGTGGCAAGGACAGGCCTGTTACCGACAATGTGTTGCGCGAACTCGGTGCGCTGGACTCCGGTCTCCGGCAAAATCCTAAGGACATCGACGCGCTTGTCGCACGCGCAAAAATTTTAGGCCAGCTGCGTCAATTCATGCTCTCCCTGGCTGAGGCGAATGCCGCGCTGTCGATCGATGGTAAATCGGCAGCTGCGCATTTCGAGGCCGCACGCGACCTGGATGCATTAGACCGCGAAAAAGAAGCGCTATTGCACGCGCGCATCGCGACCAAGTTGGATCCGAACGATTCGACCAAATGGTTCTTCCGCGGAGTGCTCGAACGACAGCGCGCAGATTTCACGGAAGCCATCGCGTCGCAAACGCGCTCCATTGAGATTAACGAGTCACGCGTCGCGCTAAGCGAACGCGAGCAGTGCGAGCGCCGCGTCGGAAAAACAACCGAAGCCGATACCGATCTTCGCCGGATTCAGGAACTCGCGCCGGAAAGGTGATGAAATGAATCGGCGAATCGGCGAAACGGGGAGGCGGCGACACGCGTTGAAAGCGGCGTCAAGCCGCCGCGCTCCAAAGCGCGCTGCGCGCGCGAAAGAATATCGCCTATTCGCCGATTCCCCATTTCGCCGTTTCCTTCCGTTTCTCGTTTGCCTCCTCGCGCTTAGCTTGGCTGCCGCGAGCTTTGCGCAGGACGAAGAACAGGAAGACGAAAAGTCGAATGCAAAACCTGATGCTGGCGGCATTGTCATCGAGCCCTCGAGCGGAAAAATTGCCGAGGGCGACACGATCACGATCACATTTCCGGTATCGATGGTTGCGCCTGAGCTCATCGATGTCGGTGACCAACGGTCCCCATTCGTCAGCGAACCAAAGCTCGACGGCACGTTTTTGTGGAAAAGCCAGACCGAAGGTGTTTTCACGGTCAGCGGTCTCGTAGCCGGCGCGCGACATCGACTTACGCTGGCTCCAGGCCTAAAGAACGCGGCTGGCAAACCCTTCGTGGTAAAAGATTGGAGCGCCGAATTTAGAACGCCGAAGTTCGCGATCAGTTCAGATTTCGGCGAACGCAAACAATTGCCGGCGCGTCCGCAAATCTATCTCGATTCGACCTACGCGGTTCGCCTCGATGAAGCCGCCCAACACATCTATTTTCAGGATCGGGACTCGCGCCAACGTTTTCCTGTCGAAGTCATTCAAACCGCTGAAAACAAAACTTCGGATTCGCTCGAAGCGACCGGTTTTCGCGTCACGCCTCGTGAACCACTACCAGTTGGACGCACATTCGACCTCATCGTGAACGGGTTACTCGACGCGAAAAGCCGCCGCCCGCTTCCGTACTTGCAAGTAATGCCGGTCGGCAAAACCGAACCTCTCAACGTGCAATGGCTTGGCGCGTTCAATCACGCGCTCGAGGAGCCGGCGATTCGGATCAAGTTCAACGACTACATCGATCCGGTGGACGTGACGCCAGAACGAATCCGCGTCGAGCCTGCGGTGGAGAAAATGAAACTCCTTGCGAGTAGCGACGAGATTGAAATCACCGGCGATTTTGATCTTAAGCAGCATTACAAGGTCACGATTTCGCCGGAATTAAAAGGCGACCGCGGCTATGGACTTCCTGCCGAGTCGCGTTGGGGCGCGACGTTTCGCCCGAAAGAAGCGTGCCTGATCTTTCCAGCCACGCAGGTGTTTGCACGCGCGCGCCAGGAATTCCGCTTTGCATTTTTTCAAGTCAACACGCCGCAGGTCACATGGAAACTCGCGCGCATACCGGCGGAAAAGCTCTCGGCAGTTACCGCGCGTGTAAAAGAATTTGAAAAGGACAGTACCGATCCTGTCACCGGTAAGGTGGTAATCGACCCGCGCACAGGCTTCACGAAACAGTTCCAGACTGAACTGCTCGTTGATGCGTTCCAGTTACCGGTCTCGGCCAGTGGTAGTTTCGATAGTACGAGCGGCGATACCGAAACGCGACGGGACGTCCGTTGCGCTCCGTCAAGTAACGAAACGTTTGCCGGCGCGTATCTTTTCGAGGCGAGCGCAACTTTGCCTGACGGCCGGATCGTCGGAAATCGCTCCATAATCTGCGTTAACGATTATCTACTGACGCAGAAACGAACGCCCACGACTGCGATCATGCGTCTGGCGAAAATGTCCGACGCGAGCTCGGTAGCGGGAGTGACGATCCGTGCAGTGACCGAGGAAAACGTCGAGCTGGCTCGCGCAGTTACTGACAACAACGGCATCGCAGAATTTCCGAAAGACACAGTTTTCCCGAAAACACCTAACGCGAAGAGCACGCACCTGTTCATCGCGGATACTGCGACAGGTCCTGCGCTGCAATTTGCCGAAGCCACAGCGTACTCGTCTGGCAGTGATTACTCCCCGCCGCCAAAGAGCTCGCATGCCGAAATCGTCACAGACCGCAATCTCTATCGTCCCGGACAGACGGTGAAAATGAAGGGACTCGCGCGCGACGTTTCGGTCTTCAGCGGCCTGATGATTCCCTTTGGAGCCGACGTGCGCTGGAGCGTAACCGAAGGCGACGGCAGCCGCGTCGTCGGCGAAGGAAACACGACGCTTTCGGCGTACGGCGGCTGGGAAGCGGAATGGAAAGTTCCGGACAAAGCAAAGCTCGGGAGTTACGAGATTCGTTGCCGCGTTGCCGGGCGCGATTACGACGGCGTAACGCTCATCAGCGTTCAGGAGTATCGCGTTCCGCTGTTTTCAGTGATGGTCGAAGCAACGACGCCAGAGGTCGGCACAACAGCGCATGCCCGGATTTCCTCCGCATATTTTCATGGCGCACCGAACGTAGCGGCGCGTGTGCACTGGAAAGCGACTTGGACGACAAACGCGGAGTTCGGCAGCGAGGTCGAAGGCGGCTATCGCAAACGTTTCAACTCTTACGCCGAGGTCGGCCCGCGATTGGACGTTGACAGTGAGGACATCAAAACAATCGAGGGAGATACGCAACTGGATGCGCATGGATTCGCGACGCTCGTGTGCGAATCGCCGTTCAAAGATAATTCTGCCGTCGGTCGCATCAATGTGATCTGGCGTGCAGACGTAACTTCAATCGACGGCCAAACACTCAGCGGCGGCGACACAGCCACACTTTTCCCGACAGAAACGCGTCTCGGCGTTCGCGCCGAAGAGCAGCTCACCGAGCCCGCGGGCGTGAAGGTGGAGATCGATGCGCTCGATGCCCAGGATCACAAGGTGGAGGGCGTTGCCGTTCGCGCCGATCTTTTTCACGTCACCACAAAAACCGTCAAGGAACAGATCGCGCCGTTTGTTTATCGCTATCGCAACACCGACCAGTTTGCGAAAATCGCCTCGCAAGAATCGAAAACACCCGCTGAACTTGTTTTTCCGACAAGCGAGACCGGCCGTTACGTCGCTGCCGTCAACGCAATAAAAGTCAAAGCGCCCGTCGTGAGCGATGAAACTACCGTGACCGGCGAAAAACCCGCCGAGCTGCCGGTGGTCAATGAGACGACATTTAAGATCGAGCGGCGGGCCGAGCCGTTTTTGCCGGGGCAGAAAGCGGCACTCACGATACAAGCGCCGTTTGGAGGCGTTGCGTGGGTGTCGGTGGAGACAGATGAAGTGCTCGACACGTTACTGGTTCCGGCAAAAGGCAACGCGGGCCGGATCGAATTGCCGATCAAAGGGAATTACGCGCCCAACGCGACAGTCTCAATTTATCTCGTTAAACCTGGCGGCGAAAATGAGCTGCCTATTGAACGGTTCGCTTACACCGACATCGAGGTGGCCCGGCCGGACCGCGAATTAAAAATCGAGCCGCGTCTCGCCAGCGCGACCGCGAAACCGGGTGAGGTGGTACGCGGTGAAGTCCTCGTGACTTCGGAGGACAAACCGGTTACCGATGCCGATCTGCTCGTGTTCGCAGTGGACGACGCCGTTCTGAAGCTGGGCGATTGGAAGCTGCCGAAGATCGGCGAAAGATTTTATCCGAGAAATCCGTTTTCCATACGCACTTACCAGGCGCTCCACGGTTACATCGACAATCTCGCCAAACTCAGTTTGACCCAGAAAGGATTCACCATCGGCGGGGGTGGGGAAGAGGAAGCGACCCAAAACACCAAGAATGTGCGCAAGGAATTTCGCACGCTCGCGTTTTGGCAGGGAAATCTGAAAACCGGCGCCGACGGTAAGGTGACCTTTGAGTTCATCGCACCCGACAATCTAACCACGTACCGCATCGCGGCAGTCGGCCAGACGAAAGCGAATCAATTCGGCGTCGACTCCACGCAGACGGTGAAAATATCGAAGCCGCTCCTGATCGATCTGGCCTTGCCGCGTTTTCTCCGTGACGGCGATGAAGTCGAATTGCGCGCGGTGGTCCGGCAGAACTTTGCCGACACCGACGGTGTGACGACGCGCTGTGTCACGGACGCCAATATCAAGTTACTTGGTGGAGATGTGACAAGCCAGTCTGCGCAGCGCGATGCGCCGACGGTATTTCGTTTCAAGGCAAAAGTCAGCGATCCCGAATTGACGGCGACAAAGGTCCGCTTTGAAGCCGTCTCGAATTCAAATAAGCAGATGTCGGACGCAGTGGAGATCTCGATTCCAGTGCAAGCGCCAACGATTATACGAAAGGAAAGCGTGGCCGGCTTGTTCAGCGGTCCGCAGTTCGATGCTCACCGCGCGATGCCCCAAGCATGGACGCGTGGCCGTGGGCAATTCACCACAACGATTTCAACGTCGCCGTGGCTGCCACAGATCTCGGGGCTTCCGGTAATCCTGGAGTACCCGCACGGCTGCTTTGAACAAATTTCGACGAAACTTCTCGGCTACAGTTTGCTCGCAAACCTGCTGGCTTATCTGCCAGATTTTCAGCAACGCGATGCCGAATATCGCGCCACGCTTGAGCGCGGGATGAAGCAGTATGCCGACTCGCTGCTGGAGGACGGCATGCTTCCCTATTGGCCAAGCGGTACTATAGGCAACGGCTTTGTCACCTGCCAGGCGCTTTGGTCCGTCAACGAATGGGTCGATGCGGGTTTTGAGCCGCCCTCCGATTTGCAAGA
>Ga0209056_10009026_pt1 | contig 10199 bp, 6 predicted proteins | sample GraSoiAngelo_114_FD_185876 | JGI IMG/M metagenome (GOLD analysis project Ga0209056, IMG submission 185876) | Grasslands soil microbial communities from the Angelo Coastal Reserve, California, USA - 14_0903_13_40cm (SPAdes) (version 2) | ecosystem: Environmental > Terrestrial > Soil > Grasslands ...
AATGTTTTGACCATGCGAACATCCCTGCCGAAAGCGAGGTACGGCACGAATGCGCAACGGGCTTCCTTTTATCAACGAAGTTTGCAGCAGATAGAAGCTATTCCTGGTGTGGATTCCGCCGGAGTCATATCGCAGCTTCCCCTCGCACGTTCCGGTGAGTCCTATGGCAGCTTTCATATCCAGGGGTTCAGCCTAGGCAAGGAAGAGCTTCCTCCGCATGGCGCCTATCGAATCGCAAGCCCTGATTATTTCCGGGCGCTTGGAATTCCGCTTATACGGGGACGCTTCTTTACGGAGCAGGACACGGCCACTTCAAATCCGGTAGCTATCATCGACGATGAGATCGCACGGCGGTATTGGCCGAATGGTGATCCGATCGGCAAGCATCTCGCATTCTATGCGGAACGTGACGGGAAGGAGCCGTTTTGGCGCGAAATCGTAGGGGTCGTCGGACATGTACAGCACTTGGGACTCGATGTCGAATCCAAGATGCAATACTACATGCCAAGCCTTCAGTACGAACCGTCCGGTCAACAGAACATGTTCTTCGTCGTACGTAGCATTTACGGTCCGCAGAGCCTTATTCCGGCAATTCGGAATGTTGTCCGGCAACTCGATCAGGATGTGCCCATCTATAGAACCAAAACCATGGACGAAGTGGTTTCGGACTCGCTGGCCGAGCGCCGTTTCTCCATGATCTTGCTTACCATTTTCGCGGCTGTCGCGTTGATTCTGACCTTCGTTGGAATCTACGGCCTTATTGCCTACTCCGTTTGTCAACGTCGACACGAGATCGGGATTCGGATTGCCATTGGCGCCTCACAAAGCGCGGTTTTGAGATTGCTCGTCGGACGAGCGCTCAAGTTAAGCGCAATTGGCATCAGCATTGGAGCGGGCCTTTCTCTCGCCCTGACACGAGTAATGACGGGCCTGCTATACGACGTGAGCGTGACGGATCCGCTGACATTTGCAGGAGTAGGAGTTTTACTGGCCGGGGTCGCCATACTGGCGGCGTACCTGCCGGCTCGCACGGCGTGCCGTATCGATCCGATGGTCGCTCTGCGTTATGACTGAAAGGGACTGAGAATGCGTTTCTACAAGCCTCGTTTGACGCTTCCGCTCCGCCTTCGGTCGCTCTTTCGTCGCCCGGTTGTCGAGCAGGAACTTGACGACGAAATGCGATATCACCTCGAGCGGCAAGCTGAGGAAAACATCGCTCAAGGTATGAAGCCGGAGGAGGCCCGTTACGCTGCGCTTCGCTCGTTTGGTGGGAGGGATCAACAGAAGGAACAATGCCGCGATGTGCGGCGCCTGAACTTCATCGATGATCTCTTCCGGGACCTGCGCTGCGCGATACGAAACTTGCGCCGGAGTCCGGGCTTTGCCCTGATGGCGGTCCTGATCATGGCTCTCGGCATCGGAGCCAACACGGCTGTGTTCAGTGTGGTGAGTGCGGTGCTTCTGAAACCGTTGCCCTATCCGGACCCGGACCGGATTGTGACGCTCTCCAACGCTTCAACGACGGGCGAAGCGCGCAGTGCCTTTTCACAGATGGTCTCGATCCCTAACTTCCAGGACTGGCATGACCAGAGTTCCTCCTTTGAGGCGATGGCCTATTACTCCGCGCATGAAATGGCTGTCATGCCGGGTTCCACCGCTGAATATGCCTTGGCAACATTGGTGAGTCCCGAGTTCTTTCGCGTTTTTGCGGTCAATCCAATACGCGGACGGATGTTTACTCCGGCGGAATTTGCGCGGGGGGGCGGAGTGCCATTGTTGATCAGCCATGCCTACTGGATGACTCATTTCGGCGGCGATCCTCATGTATTGGGACGGACAGTCCGCATCTCCAACAGACCAACGTCGATTGTGGGCGTTATGCCTGAGTCGTTCCGTTTTCCTTACGGAACGGATCTCTGGCTCCCAAGCCGTCCGATTCCATCCGAAACTGAGGCTCGGTTCTCCAGAAACTATCTCGCTATCGGCAAGCTCAAACCTGGTATTGCGCTCGAAGCTGCGCAAAGCGAGATGACGGTCATCGCCCACCGTCTCGAACAGCAGTATCCGGACAGCAACAAAGGCTGGAGCGTCGCTGTAACACGAATGCATGATGATATGGTTGGCGACGTTCGCCTGACGCTCTATTTGCTGTTGGGGGGTGTCGGTGTCGTCCTCCTGATCGCGTGTGCAAACACAGCGACACTGCTCCTGGGTAAAGCAACGGCCCGCAGCCGAGAGGTTGCCGTTCGCCTTGCCATGGGAGCCAGCCGCCGGCGCATCGTGAGGCAGTTGATCACAGAGAGTCTTCTCTTGGCATGCCTTGCGGGCATCTCCGGACTTCTCCTCGCATACCTGGGAGCGAAAACGCTCGTAGCGCTTGCTCCGGCCAATGTGCCGCGCCTTGCCGAAACCGCCATCGATTCCCGCGTACTTGTCTTCACTCTGGGGGTTTCGATGGCTACCAGTTTTCTGTTCGGCCTTGTTCCGGCTTTCTATGCCTCAAAGGTGGCGTTGAACGACGCACTCAAGCAAGGTGGGAGCCGATCGGTGATCGGCGGAAGCCTGGTCCGCATGCGCGGAGTGCTTGTGGTGGCTGAGATTGCGTTGTCCGTGGTTCTTCTCTCCGCAGCCGGTCTGCTGATCAAGAGCTTCGCGGCCTTGCAGAATGTAACTTTGGGCTTTCGGCCTGAAAACGTGCTTGTGATGAAAGCGACGGTGCCTCGGCTCAACACACCAGATGAAAAGCGGCGAGCCGATGAATTTTTCAAAGATGTGCTACCTCAGATCGCGAGTCTGCCTGGCGTGGTCGCAGCGGGTGCAGCTATGGCGCCGCCGGGGCATGTCTTCGAGCCCGGCGGGCAAGAGTCTGGTGGTGTTTATTTCATTGATCACATGCCAGAGAAGCCGGATTTTAGTGCGCCCGAAGCGGTGTCGGCCGCGAATAATGTTGTGGCTCCAGGGACGTTTGCGGCGCTCGGAATTCCCGTTAAGAAGGGCCGTGACTTCAACGATGGCGATAGGTTCGATAGACCCGCTGTCGCCGTGATCAACGAGGCCCTAGCTCAAAGGTCGTTTTCCAGCGAAAACCCGATCGGCAGAACGATTTTCTGTATTTTCGATTCTTTGCAGAGCATGACGATTGTTGGCGTTATCGGCAACGTACGGCAGTATGGCCCCGCCGTTGAGCCCAAACCCGAGTGCTACATGCCGTATCAGCAACACCAATATAACGGAACGACCCTGAGCGTGGTCGCTCGAACCGCCGGCGATCCGACGGCGCTTGCAGAAACCGTGCGGCGGTTGGCACGTGAGAGATCGCCCGATGTTCCGGTGAAATTCACCACGATGGAGGCGCGGCTTTCCGAAAATGTGGCTGCCCCGCGATTCCGCACGCTGTTATTCGGTATTTTCGCGGCGTTGGCACTGTGCCTCGCAATGGCTGGGGTGTATGGCGTTATGACATACGCCGTTAACCAGCGGTCGAATGAGATTGGCTTAAGGATTGCTTTGGGTGCCAGTACAAGTTCCGTGCTGCGGCTAATCTTCGGGCAGGGGCTGGCCCTTGCGGGCCTCGGTCTGGCTCTGGGTCTGGCGGCCTCAGTGGCCGGCACAAAATTAGTCACGGCGATGCTGTTCCGTGTGCAGCCGAACGATGGCCAGGTGTATGTTGCCGTCTCCGTTCTGCTGATCATCATGACGTTCGTCGCCGGCTACATTCCGGCCAGACGCGCATGTAGTGTCGATCCCGTGATTGCCCTTCGTCAGGACTAAGTCTGAAACTTATGGATGTCGCACGACCAGCGTCGGTGATTCGTAACAGAAAAATCAAGCGACTGATTTATTCACTTGTCCTTCTGGTGGCCGTGTCCGCCGGCACGTTCGGCCTGTCACGGATGAAGGCGGCGGCACCAAGCGTTGATCGCGCGACGGTATGGATCGACACCGTCAAGCGAGGTGAGATGCTGCGTGAAGTGCGAGGTTTGGGCACTCTTGTGCCGGAGAATGTTCGCTGGATTCCAGCGACGACCGATGGAATTATCGAAGAAATCAGGGCGCAAGCCGGTGATACGGCGATGGCAGATACTGTCATCCTTGTCCTCAGCAATCCCGATGTCCTGCAGCGAGCAACCGACAGCGAACTTCAGTTAAAAGGCGCGGAGGCCGACCTGGCGAATCTTCGGGCAACGCTGCATAACCAGATTTTGAATCAGCAATCGCAGCAAGCCAGCGTCGAATCTCAATACAACCAGGCTCAGCTTGATCTCGACACCAATCGACAACTAGCCGAGAAGGGACTCATCGCCGGGGTCCTGCTAAAAAAATCCGAGTTGCTGGCACAGGAACTCGGAGTAAGAAACGAGATGGAGAAGAAGAAAATCGACGCCAATACGGAGTCCGCGGAGGCACAACTCTCGGCCCAGCAGGCGCGTGTCGACCAATTCCGCGCCGTTTACCTACTGCGGCGCAAACAGGTTGAAGAGTTGAAAGTTCGCGCGGGTGCCGCCGGCATCGTGCAGCAAGTTCCCGTCGAAGTGGGACAGCGTGTCACTCCCGGAACCATCCTGGCCAAAGTCGCTGAACCGGGACGCTTGAAAGCCGAGCTGCAAATTCCGGAGACGCAGGCAAAGGATGTCACGATTGGCCAGGTCGCATCGATCGATACCCGGAACGGGATCATTCCAGGCCAGGTCAGCCGGATTGATCCGGCCGCCCTCAACGGCGCCGTGAAAGTCGATGTTCATCTCAACGGCGAATACCCCAAAGGCGCCCGGCCTGATCTAAGCGTCGATGGAACCATTCAACTCGAGCGCTTGATCAATGTGCTGTATATCGGCCGTCCCGCATACGGCCAAAGCGACAGCGTGGTCGGCATGTTCAAGGTGATGCCGAATGGAGAGGCCGTCCGCATTCAAGTCAAGTTGGGGCGCAGTTCGGTCAATACCATTGAAATTTTAGATGGCTTGCATGAAGGCGAACAAGCCGTTCTTTCTGATATGTCGGCGTGGGATGCCTACGATCGCGTGAAGCTGAATTGACGAGGTTGCCTATGAATGATGCAGTCATTGATATGCAAGGACTCACGAAAGTCTTTTTGACCGATGAGGTCGAAACGCATGCTCTCGAAGGAATCGATCTCCAAATCCAGCGCGGCGAGTTCGTTTCGATCTCCGGACCGTCGGGGTGCGGTAAGTCCACCCTATTGTCGATCGTCGGATTGCTCGATAGTCCGACGGCAGGTTCATATGAATTGAACGGCAAACCGGTGCAGGATCTTTCCATGAGCGAACGGGCCCGGGTGCGTAATCGAGAAATCGGGTTTATTTTCCAGGCGTTCAATCTGATCGGCGATCTTACTGTTTATGAAAATGTAGAACTTCCTTTGACCTATCGCGGCATGCTCTCTTCGGAACGGAAGAAACGAGTGATCGAATCGCTCGAAAAGGTCGGGATGGCGCATCGAATGAAACATTACCCGTCTCAACTTTCCGGCGGTCAGCAACAGCGCGTTGCGGTTGCGCGAGCACTCGGAGGTCGGCCTTCCATCCTCCTGGCGGACGAACCAACAGGAAATCTGGATTCAGCTAACGGCGAGGCGGTGATGGATCTGCTGCGGGAACTGCATCGCGAAGGCGCAACGATCTGCATGGTCACCCATGATCCGCGATATTCCCGGCATGCCGATCGCACCGTTCACCTCTTTGATGGAAAACTGATAGGCGAGGAGTGCGCGCCCCACGCTTCCCAGTTAACACAGTGATCGAGCTCCGAAACGTCGAAAAATTCTATGAGACGCGAGCGGGCCAAACATTCGTTCTGCGCCGGATAAGCCTATATATAAAGGAAGGCGACTTCCTGACCATTATGGGACCTTCAGGTGCGGGCAAATCCACGCTCTTGGCCATCCTCGGAATGCTTGATAGCAATTGGACCGGCGAGTATTACTTTCTTGGCGAAGCGGTACACCAGTTGAAACCCAGAGACCGTGTGGAACTGAATAAGCGATACATCGGTTTCGTCTTTCAGCAATATCACCTGCTCGATGACCTAACCGTGTATGAGAACCTGGATATTCCGCTCTCGTACCGAAATATTAAAAGAAGTGAACGCCAGGCTATCGTCGCCGATACCCTTGATCGATTCCAGATCGTCGCTAAAAAAGACCTCTACCCGAATCAACTTTCCGGTGGCCAGCAGCAATTGGTCGGCGTCGCTCGCGCCATCATCGCCAAGCCCAAGCTGATCCTGGCAGATGAACCTACAGGCAATCTCCACTCTAGCCAGGGCAAAGAAATCATGGAGCTGTTCAAAACACTCAATGCCCAGGGAACAACCATCGTCCAGGTTACGCACTCCGAACTGAACGCTACTTACGGCAACAAAGTGATCCGTCTCTTCGACGGCTGGCTCAACGATTCCGCCGTTTCAGCATAGCTGTTCCGTTTCGGTCAATTGATTGTGGTGTTGTTGAACCTTCTACTGCAGATCGAGCAAAGATCGACAGCATGGCGCGAAACGCGCCCACGAAAAAGAGGATTACAGGAGGCGCCACCCCTAGTAATGAGAAAAAGTCGACGCTTGTTGGAATTGCCTGCACTTCCCGGGCTTGTCCATAATCGCCCAGAATCGCCTTTCCGCTATTAAGGGCCCATGTTGCAGCAGCTAATTGATCAAAGCTGCAGAGAACTTTCAACCACGACATGGTCAGCACGACCGTAACGTCTTAGCCGGATCGAGGCGAGAGGCGCGGTGCGCAGGAATGTAGCAGACGAGCGCAGCCACAACCGCCAGTATCAAGCACGAGACGGAATTCACACCGAGGTCGATCGGTTGGATCCCATAGACGAGAGTCTTCATGTAGCGTGCGAGGGCCAAGCTGCCAACGAACCCAACAAAGATGCCGGCGATCGCCAGGCGCATACCTTGTGAGAGGATCATGTTGCGAACCTGCTTAGGCATCGCTCCAAGCGCAAGACGAATACCGATCTCATACGTTTTCTGTTGGACGGAAAAGACGATTAGCCCATAGATACCGAGCGCCGCCAAAAACACAGAAATTGCCGCAAACAAGGTGAGCAGGACCGTGCTGAAATCCGTGCGAAGGGTAGAGTGGCGGACGACCTCATCCATTGATCGAATGTTTGCGACTGGTAAGCCTCCGCTTGCGTCTCTTAGCGCCCGTTGAATCGCACCACTGAACGCATAAGGATCGGAGGCGGTTCGAACGGTCCATGTCAAAGGCTGCAGCCCGACACTCAGGCGGGTCATACCACTTGCAACCTGCGCCTGCGGAATGTAGATCATCGGCTGAGGCTCCTTATCCATTCCGAGGTCTCTAACATCTTGAACGATTCCAACGATTTCGCGGGGGCGGGTGGCGAAGTTCGGGTCGGATGACCTATCAACCGTAATTCGTTGTCCGACAGGATCTGCATCCGCCCAAAATTTCTGTGCCGTCGCTTCACTTATCACGCATACCGCGGGGCTTTTTGCCGTATCGCGGTCGATAAAGAAGCGGCCGCGCGTTAGCGGAATCCTGAATACGGCAAGGTAATTCGGTGAGACCGGACGCATCAAGGCCGCACCGTGGGAAAAGTTATTGCCGAGCGGCCTTCCGTCGATGATGAAACTGGAACTGAAGGAAAAATCGACGGGCAGCATCCAACTGGTGGCGGCATCTATGACTCCGGGAATTAATTTGAGACGATTTACTCCGTCATAGGCTAATCGGGCCACACTGTCGGTGTCTTTAAAGCGAGTTCCTTCTAATGACATCTGGAGAGTTAATATCCGATGTGGGTCGATACCAGGATTGATGTGACGGAGAATTGCGAACGTCCGGATCATCAGGCCCGCACCGATGACCAACATGACCGCCATTGCTGTCTGAGCGACAATTAGAAGCGACTTCGTCTTCGTCGCCTCTCGGCCAATGCCCGTTCGCGTGCCACCCTCATGTGTGGTTTGCGCCAGATTCATCCGAGAGATTGCCATCGCTGGAAGAGCGCTGAATAGGAGCGTGGTCCCGACGCAGAGCGCAGTCGAGAAGCTGAGCACATGCCAGTCCAATGGGATATGCGGACTGAAACTCGATACATCGATGCTGTCAGCGCCGTAGCCGCTGGCTCCAGGGAGTACCTCCGGATTTAGAGCGAGGAGGGCCCGCAAGGCAATCTGCCCGATCGCTAGGCCTAGAATTCCGCCAGCTAGTGATAGCACCGAACTTTCCGTGAGAAGCTGCGCCACAATGCGTCCCCTGCTGGCTCCCATTGCCGCCCGGATCGCAATTTCGCGTTGCCGTGCGGAAGCGCGGGCCAACAAAAGATTCGCGACGTTCGAGCAACTAATGAGGAGTACGAATGTGACGGTGGCGAAGAGAACCCATAGAACTGTCCGGATATCCGCGACAGTGGTTTCCCGAAGGGGCTTTGCTTCGAATCCACTCTTTGGATCGAAGGATAGAAATTTTCGACGGAACTCATCCGCAACTAACTTCAGCCGGGCATTCGCTTCATCAATCGTGATGCCGTCCCTCAAGCGTGCAGCAGTTCGAAGGTAGTGGGCCTGATTCGTTGTATCCGGGTCGGCCTGCAGCGGAAACCATATTTCCGCCGCAGGGTTTGGCTGGAAATCGGCGCCTACGATGCCTACCACCAACCAGCTTTCGTTACCCAACAGAATTGATCTACCGACAAGTGTCGGGTCAGAGGCAAACCGCCGAACCCATAATCCATGGCTGAGGATGACAACGCGACCGCCGTTCGGCCTGTACTCATCAAAGCTGAAGGTGCGCCCAGCCTCGATTGGCGCACCGAACAGCCGGAAGTACGAGCCCGAAACGTGAATTGCCTTCACCTGTTCCGGTTCGCCCGCGCCGGTGATGTTGACTCCTGGTCCGCTGAAGTCGTACGCCGCCAGGTCCTGGAATATATTTGTCTGCTGCGAGAGAAGAGTGATCTCGGGAATTGAAAGCGTCAATGAGCTACTGCTGCTCGGCGTGTTCACGTTCAGCCAGATTTGAACAATCCGGTCCGCCTCTGGATACGGCAACGGCTCCAAAAGCGTCGCATTGATGAGAGAGAAGATCGCAGTGTTCAGACCAATGCCGATCGCAAGGATGAGCACAATCGCAGCAGTAGACCCCGGGGATTTACCGAACGTCCGGAATGCGTACACCACATCCTGGCGCATTCTGTCCAGCCACCGCTGCCCCCACATGTCCCGCGTGGTGTCCTTGATCAAAGCGATGTTTCCAAAATCGCGATGTGCATGCAGGCGCGCATGCTCAGGCGATTCTCCGCGCTCGATCCGTTGTTGCGTCTCCCTCAGAAGATGCAAATTGATCTCTTCTTCTAGATCGTGCTCGAGCTGCTTTCGGCGAAAAAGAGTTTTCCACCACATTTGAGCGTCCGATCAGGCGGGCTTCATAGCCTTAGTGATCGCCTTTACGAGCAGCTTCCAATGAGCCTGTTCATTTGAAAGCTGCTTCTTACCTGCAGCTGTCAGGCGGTAGTACTTCGCGCGCTGGTTGTTCTCCGATGTTTTCCACTCAGACTTGATCCAGCGCTGTAACTCGAGCCGATGAAGGGCTGGATATAAAGAGCCCGTCTCGACGTGCAGCAGTTCACCGGAGTTCGCACGAATCGCTTGCCCTATACCATGCCCGTGATGAGGCCCCCACTGCAACGTTTGCAGAATGAGCATGTCGAGCGTTCCCTGCAGAAGCTCGATTCTGTTTTTATACCGGCCGGTGATTCCCATGGATGTAGACAATCTACTACCACAGACGGGCTCGAAGTATCAACTCTTCTCTCGTGCCGAAATATTAAAAGAAGTGAAAGCCAGGCTATCGTCGCCGATACCCTTGATCGATTCCAGATCGTCGCCCGGGCGGACTTGTGGATGGCGAATTCCCAATTAAGCCGAAATCGGGCGTTGTCGCTCCCTTGCTACGATGCGGCATGCGCGATCTCGCGATTCTCTTGATTCCTCTCATTGCAACTGTTTTCGGTCTGGCTCCATGGCGAATTACTGAATTCCGTTCCAATTCCACGGCATTTACGGTTTTGTAGGATGCCGCATGCGTGACATCGTCATCCTTTTTCCTTCATTTGATGGTCACTTGGATGCAACTCGCAAGGCCGGGCGGTATCCGTTGCAACATTAGATGCTCGAGAATGGTAGCGATGTAGACACGCATT
>Ga0209056_10009027_pt1 | contig 10199 bp, 8 predicted proteins | sample GraSoiAngelo_114_FD_185876 | JGI IMG/M metagenome (GOLD analysis project Ga0209056, IMG submission 185876) | Grasslands soil microbial communities from the Angelo Coastal Reserve, California, USA - 14_0903_13_40cm (SPAdes) (version 2) | ecosystem: Environmental > Terrestrial > Soil > Grasslands ...
CCGTGCAGCATTCACGTCCCTATCAATAACAAGGCTGCACGTGGAGCATCGTAGCGTTCTGCTCTCCTTGGAGAACACCATTTGGTCTCCGCATGCCGAGCACTTGCTACTTGTTCCCTTCGGGTTCACATGAACTACTGGCAGTCCATTCCAGGAGGTTTTGTAGGATAATTGTTTGTCTAGCTCATGATAGCTCCAAGAGTTCAATTGGGCACGGTGGTATCTGGTTTGGCCGTTGCCCTTCCGGTAGAGGCGCCGTATCCCTGTAATCCTTTCCACAACGATGCTGAAACGGTTTTTGGTAGCGTGGTTGACAAGCTTTCTTGAGACGTTGTGAAGAAGCCAGTTAGTCCTGTTCCTTTGTATCCTACCATACTTGGAAGCTATCCTCTGCCTGATCCTATCGTCGGAACGCTTGAATCGGGCTATTGTTTGTCTCGAGGCTAATTTCGTCTTGGTTATCCTGGACAGATCGTGGATGATAATGTTGCCAACCGAGTCAGCGGCTGTAACATTGTTGAGGTTTCGATCAATCCCCATCATTCCCTGGCACTCTACAGCCTTCGTCTTTTTCGAGTAGGAGATGCCCATGGTGTACGCTGTGAGTGTGATAGAGCGGAGTTTGAGGCCAGGTTCTGAGAGAACCCTCAGAGTGTGGTCGTTCAAGGGGATTGACAAGCCTCCGGTCAAAGCCAATTCCCTGTTCCGTATCTTGAGTCCATAGCACATATTCAGTCCAGGTCGTCGACAGTAGGGGATTCTAACGCTGTGTTTCTTGGAGAGGCTCCTGTAATTCTTCAGAATACCCGTTGCCCTGGAAATAGCGCAGAGACGATAGCGGGACGGTATATTGAAGATCTTCAACTGATGATAGCTGGCTAGGCTGAGAGACTTCAGGGATGTTCTTCTTGTTTCCAGTCCGATGGCTATCGCCAGGTTAACCATCTGACGAAACATGTCCATAAGGTGGAGAAGCCTAGGCTCTGGTTGAAAATGTTGAACAACCGTCTTTACTGTTTCCACAATTCGTAATGCTTACCATTACATTTGGGTGGGACTGGTCTGAGAAAGTGAGGACTCTCCAGCAACCGAAGAGTTGACAGAACAGGTTACAACACCCTTAATGTGAGTTCTTGTTGGTTGTGCTGTTGCGTTGAGGATTATTGGGGGTTGAGGGAGAGGAGGCCCAACCCAGGAAGAGCAATAGTAGGAGGTACATAGAAAATTTGTTGGGTTGGCCTAGCGAGGAGTCTACAGGCGTCGGGGTCTACGAGACCGCTCTCCTCACCTCTCTGCTCGAGTACTCCATCGTGCTCTTCTTCGGTACGTGGCTGATCGTGGAGTACTTCTATAATGTCTACGAGCAGCAGTACTTCGGCTCGTTCAATCCAGTCTTCCTGGTCGGTGTTCTAATGGCGGCGTCGGCTTACGGCTTCATGAGACTGGTCTCCACCGTTAAGACCGGTTTGAGGTCAACGAGGGTGAAGAAGAAGGTCGAGGATGATTATTGATGAGGAAACTAGGCATAACCACGATTGCATCGTTTGCGGTGAACGTGATCTTAAGCCTCTGGCTCGTGAACCAGTACTTCTATGATGTGTACTTCCACTCTTACGTTGATGCTACTCTCGGACCGGTCTATCCGTTCATAGTTCTTACAGCAGGGCTCGGGGGTGGTTCTAGCCTCGGATACCTTCTCTTGAAGAGGAGACGTGGAGGAGATGAGACTGGAAGGCTAGAGAAGGCGAAACTGTTCAAGTCGAGTGGGCCGATGCAGACGCCTGGAAGCCTCGCGTCTCAAGGCAAGATCATGCCGACTGGACCTCCTCCAGGTCAGGTTTCCCGGCATACGGCTTATGCGGTTCCGCCGTTGCCAAAGAGCGCACCGTCGGCCGGGAGTGGGTCGCGGGGCGCTGTTCCGTCCTCGATGGGCGCATCCTCCAAGACGGTTGCTCCCTCGACTTCTATGTCTCAGAGTCTCGACCGGATTACTCAGCCTTCGACTTCAATATTGAACTCGACGCTGAGGGACCAGTACAGGCCTGAGCAACCAGTTAGGCCTCTGCCTTCTGTTCCTCCGCCGTCAGCACCTGCTCGTGGGGATGGTGCTTCGATTAACAGGATTCCCACGGAGCCATCTCGGATGAGTTTTCCATCCCAGTGGAAGCCTGAACAAGATAAACCTGGCGAGCGGCGGCCGGATATGGGAACGGTTTTTCCTAGGCCGAGCCCTGTTGACCAGAAACCCGGGCCTGAATCGCCAGGCTTCGGCGGTCCTGTTGGTCAGGTTCCGAAGCCTCCGCAGGCATCTCAGACTCCATTTCCAGTCTCGAAATGGGTTCCTCCCGATCAGCGAGGAGGCCAGTGGACAGATCCTGTTCCGAAGCCGGGGCTTGCTGCGCCCCAGAAGTGGGCTCCTCCGCCGGGTCAGGGTGTCGGGCCTCGACCTCTTCCTCAAGGAGGCCCGCCTCGGCCCGGTTCTGTTCCCGCTCCCGGACCTGGGGGACAGCGTCCACCGTTTCCGCCTGGGCAGGGTCCTCGTCCGCTCGGCTATCCTCCGGGTCGACCGGGACAGCCTGGTCCAGTTGGGGTTGCTCCGCCTTTCCGATCGGATCAGCCTCGTCCCGCGGTTCCGCCCCTTCAGCCGAGACCGGCTCAGTCTCTTGGTGGGCCTGTGCCTCAGCCTTGGAGTCCGCCCAAGCCGGTTGAGAAGGGAGATCTTGGAGGGGTATCGCAGGACAAGGATGTCTTCGGATCTCCGCCTCGCCCTCCTCAAACAAGAGCTCCGGAGGAACCACGGCAGACAGAAACCAAAGCTGGTGATCAGGGTTCTCCTGGTGGAGAGATGGATTGGGATACTGCGCTGGATACGATACTGAAGACGTTGAAGAAGGATCGGGGAGTTGGAGAGAGGACTTAGAGACCTTGCGGGGTATCAGGGGGTTACAGCAAGGATTAGGCTGTTCGATTACACGGGTAACTCGGTCGTCTCGGGCGTGGGATGTGTCTAGTTGAGAAGATTACTCATCAAGCTCGTTGCGATCGAGACAATGCTCGTCGGCTGGCTCTCGTACTGGATTTTCCTCGTTTACGCTAACAACCCATCTGTGAGCGCGGGGCTCGGGGAACAACTGACAAGGTTTCCACAGCTTGCTTTTACCACCGTCGATATTGCAGTTCTCGTGATCTTTGCTGCGTTTGCGATCACCTTGGCTTTCAAGTTTCACCGTGGGCTTCGACCGGGTATCCGGTTGGAGAGAGCGCTGCAGATGCTGGAGAACCTTATGAAACGCAACCTGGTGCTTGAGGCACAGGTCGCGGAGCTAAGAGTGGAAAAGATCCCTTCAATCAGAACACCGTCTACATCGAGCGTCTCTGTTCCAGGTCTTCCATCGCCGAGCTTCTCAGCCGCGATGGCTTCACCGCCCGTGGAGCCGAATCCTGGGTCATGGGAGAAAGCGTTCAGGACACCGCTAGAGGCAGGTCCGCCGGCGCCGAAGATCCGGGGGAGGAATATCTCTGAAGCGCCCTTCCAGAGCCAAACAGGCATTCCGCCGCCGCGAATAGAAACGAAGCCTCCGATGTCTGCCTCACCTAGTCCGCCTCTGGTCATCTCCGAAAGGTCACCTGTGTCAAGCCCGGATGCCGATAACAAGCTCTCGGAGAAGCCAATGGTTGTCTCTTCTTCTGGCTGGGAGGATAGTCCAAAGTACGTTGGAGAGTCCACCGGTGTTCTGACTCCCACTGGTTCGAAGAAGACGGCTCGCATTGTTCCTGATCAAGGCTTCAAGCAGCCCTACATTCCAGTTCCTGTTCCGAAGATGCCTCCTCCAAGCGTTATTGTTGGCCCGATGATCCAGAAGCCTGCTTCGCTGGGTCGGGAGGCTCCTCGTCCTATTATTCGTCCGACTTTTCCATTCAAATCATCGGTCAAGGAAGTGCCTTCCGGTGTTTCGGAGCTGAAGCAGGCGAGTGCGCCGATTATCATCGACAAGCCCGAGGCTCCGGCTGTGGACCTGAAATCCTCTGAGACCGCCACGCCGCTCGTCTCACCGATCGAAGAGACGAAAGAGAAACCAGGTGACAAGCCGGCTGAGGGCTACAAGAAAAAATCGCCCCGCGATGAAGACTAGCCAAAACTCTATCACTTTTCTGCGCAGAAACACGACTCTTACTTTCGCACGGGTCCGAGGGACTCCGCTCATGCGACGCAAGGTCCGGTCGCTAAGACCCCCCTATTTTCCAAAAACCATTTCCTGTCTGGCAGTGATAATGGGTAGGACATGCGATTCAGGGCGCAATCCAGGCTTTGATGGCAGGGGAAAAAGACGGGAAATCCACAGCGACTCCGAACGATTCACGGGGCGAGATAGGGGCGTGGTTCCAGATCAGGGATCAGGGCTGAAAATGGGCTATTCCTTCTCAGATCCTCATCTCAGCATGTAATCGATTTTCCCGCAAAAACCCAGCCTGTGATCGTAAGAACCCTCCTCTCCCGACGAATTACCAAACTTAATCTCAGCATGAAACAAACGAAGTTCGCGGAACGACAGGATAGAATAGCCCTATGACTACAGCGGGATTGCAACAACCAACAGGCAACCGGCGAATAGCCGTACTACCGCTAGCCAACTTGAGTTCGGATGCAAAGGATGAGATCTTCTCTGACGGAATGACAGAGGAGCTAATCTCCGCACCATCGAAGATCGCCGGTCTGAGAGTGATAGCCCGGACCTCGGTAATGAGGTACAAAGACTCCAAGAAACCGCTTGGCGAGATCAGCAAAGAACTCAACGTCTCAGCAATACTAGAAGGCAGCATACAAAAAGCAGGAAACAAGATCAGAATCACAATCCAACTAGCAGACCCGGAAACGGAAGAACAAATGTGGTCTGAAAAATACGATAGAGATCTAGAAGATATTTTCGCGGTCCAAAGCGAAATCGCTCAGAAGGTAGCAGGCGAGCTAGAGGTCCACATCAAGAAAAGCGAAAGAGTCAGTCTCATCAAGAAGGCAACGGAAAGCAAAGAAGCGTACACCCTCTACCTCGAAGGCCGCTACTTCCTAAACAACAGGACAGAAGAAAGCCTGAAGAAAGCAATTGAGCGGTTCGACAAAGCGCTAGAGAAAGATCCTCAATATGCGCTAGCTTACACTGGAGTAGCCGATTCGTACGCCGTTCTCGCACTGCTTGAGTTTTTTGCCACCTAAAGAGGCGTTTCCCAAAGCCAGAACTGCTGCTGAGAAGGCAGTTGAAATCGACAACGGGCTCGCCGAAGCACACACATCACTTGGACTCGTAAGGTTCCAGTATGACTGGGACTGGGAAGGTGCCGAGAGAGAATTCAAACGGGCAATAGGGCTCAACCCCAGCTACGCGCCTGCCCACCAATTCTACGGGGATTTTCTCAAATCCCAAGGACGATTCGACGAAGCGCTAACAGAAATGAGTTACGCCGGCGCTCTAGATCCTCTATCGCTCTCGATAAACACGGGCGTTGGACACGTACTCTACCTCAGCCGACAATACGACCAGGCGATTGAGCAATACCGAAACACGATCAAACTTGACCCCACCTTCATCCAAGCACGCCTGTGGTTCGGAAGACCGTACCTCCAAAAGAAAATGTACAAGGAAGCAATAGCAGAACTAGATCAAGCCGTGGCCTTGTCGGGGGGAAGCACTATATCGCTCGCTATGCTCGGCCACGCCAACGGGACAGCTGGGAACAAGGACGAGGCGAAGAAAACTCTTGAAAAGCTCATGGAGCCTTTCAAGAGCGATCAAGCTGGCTCGCTTGGGCCAAAGTTGAACCAAGATTCGACACTCTACGTACAGACCCTCGGTTCACTTCGCTGCTCGTGAGAATGAGACTAATTCAGAAGAAAGAAACCGCATTGGGGATTCGAGGATGGATCAAAGGACCAAACAAATAGCGAATCCGTCGTTCTCATGGAACGAGGAACTCCTTCATCGGCGTTGCTGTCATATCATCTGATGTAATCGCAGGGAGGTGGATTAGTGGAAATATTCGCGAATGTTTAGATACGTTGCTGGACTCTATTGTTGCGTCTCTGAATGCCCGAACTCGATGATGTAGACGCTAGGATACTCGGAATCCTCGTTGAGGATGGGCGTCGGTCCTTTCGTGAAGTTGCACGTCGCGCAGGAATAACGACCCCAACAGGGCAAACCAGAATCAAGCGTATGATGGATGAGGGTCTTATCCTGGGGGTATCCCCTATTTTCAACCCTTCGAAGTTTCAGCTTGGCTTGGTCTTCCAGTTGTACTTGAGGGTTAACCCAGCCGAGATTGAGAAAATTGCGCGGACGCTCGAAAGGCGTTCAGAGGTCCGCGGAATATATCTCACAACAGGAGAGAACAATCTCACCATCCGCGCGCCGTCGACAGTCTAGAAGAGCTACAGCAGTTCACCGAGACCCTCGACCGGGAGTTTGGGGTTAAGCAGAACTCAAGCCAAATGGTCGTCAGGAATTTTCAAAGATGATCAAGCAGTTATCGTCAGACCGGGTATGGGGGTCCATCTCAAATGCGAAACTTGCAACGGACCAATTCCAACAAAACCCTTCATCCTAAAAGTCGCGGGACACGAGAGATTCTTCTGCTGCCCGATGTGCCTCGAAAAGTTTCGAGAGAAGTATGAGCCCAAACTGAAGGAACTCGAACTTACTGTCGAGGCCGCAGACCGCATCTAGCCCTTACTGCTGTCCAGCATCTAGGTGGAGCACTGATTGTTCTTGCAGTGGTACTACTCGCTTCGCGAAATGTAGGGGAGATCTCCAATCGCGAGTCCAACCCTAGGGCGAACTGGAGCAACGCAGCAGCCTTGTTGGGGCCTCAGGGACAGTGATTGGACCAAGAGATTTAGCGAAGCGAGAAGTTCCCAGATCTAGAACTCTTAGCAGGATTCGTTTGGATAATGGCATCCGAAGGACAAGCCAGATTCGCAGCGGGAAAAATCCCACCCGAAATACTGATGCGCACAGTTTACACGAATTTGGGAAGGAGAGACAAGAGAGTTCTTGTCGGCCCGGGAATCGGTCGCGATTCGGCGGCGGTCAAGCAAAACGGCACAGTTCTAGTTTTCACCGCGGACCCGATTACTGGGACCACGAGCCAGATTGGACAACACTCCGTGGAAATTAACGCAAACGACATAGCAACGGCCGGGGCTCGACCAAAATGGTACCTATGCACCATTCTGCTTCCAATAGGGACTAGAGAAAATTCGCTGAAAGAGATCGCTAGAGAGATTCACGACACGTCAAAGAGGCTTGGTATCACAGTGGTGGGAGGACACACGGAAGCAACCCCGGGGCTAGACCGGCCGATAATTTCAGGCTTCATGGTTGGAGAGACACGGGGCAGAGTCCTGAGCGCGGAAAATGGGAGACCAGGAGATAGGATTCTTCTAACCAAGACGGCCGGGCTAGAGGGAACCGCGATTCTCGCCCGAGATCAAGCAACAATCCTGAAGAAGAAGGGTGTCCCCGAAGGACTGCTGAAACTAGCTAGAAGCTACCAGCAACAGATCAGCGTTGTCGAAGAAGCACTTCTCGCCGCCAAGCTAAGAGGCGTACATGCCTTGCATGATCCTACCGAAGGAGGGGTCTTGAACGGTTTGTGGGAGATGGCCGAAGCCTCAGATCTTGGCATAGAGGTTTGGGCGGAGAAGATTCCGGTAGCTCCAGCAACACAAGTCATTTGTCTGACGCTGCGGTTGGACCCGCTGAAGCTGATGAGCTCTGGGACACTCCTTGTAGCAGTCGAACGGTCCAAACGCTGGAGTGTCCAGAAGGCTCTGATGAAGAGTCCTCGTAAAATGACGGAGGTTGGGAAGCTGACCGCCCGTAGCAAAGGCAGAGTTATAGTAAGAAGGGGGAAGAGAGAAGCTCTGAAACCCGTCTCCCAAGATGAGTTGTACAAGCTAGCCTGAGCGAGTGGAACTCGCATTGAATGGCTCCTGAAGAATGAAAATCAGGAGCATCATTGCAATTGCGAACCCGCCCATGAAGAACCAGCCCGCCGAAAAGCTGTTGTACATACTGGCGAAAAAGGTGAAGCCTATCGGAACAAAGAAGCTTCCCAGAATCTGCACGGAATTGATAATGCTGATTCCAAGAGGCGCATACTCGTGTCCCACCTCAGGATACTGAGAGGCACTAGCATACATCGTTGAAAAGACCATCGCGTCGAGAAAGCCGACCGCAGGAATCACAAACCATAGTCCGTTTGCTGGCGAGGCTCCGAACAGGGCAATTCCTATCGAGGCAAGAAGGCCTGGAACGAGGATGAAGATTTTTCGTTGCTTAAACCGGTCTGACAGATAGCCGCCAACCGGACCCCCGAATATGCTCGCGAACATGATTAGAGACGCAAGCAATCCAGCGATCTCAGCTGGAAAAGACAGTGTCTTGTTGAGGTATCCTTCGAGGAACTGGGATGAGGTGAAAATCCCGCCCCAGAGTCCAAGAACGCCAAACGCAATAATCCAAATATTACGGCTCCGGAAAGCTCTCCGCATCGACCTACGCTCCTTTCTCTCGGTGTTGTCGCGCGGGATCACGATTTGGCCGATGAGGACCGAAATTAAGCCGAGCACTCCGCCGATTATCAGCCCTACGTGCCAGTTGAGAGCGTAGATAACGATCACCCAGACGAACAGACCTAAACCACCTCCAATGTTGAAACAGCTGTTGTAAAGGCCGAGCACCAGACCCTCTTCCTCGGTTTTGAAGAGGGGTGTTAGAATGCCGATAGCAGGTGCAAAAAAGAGTGCGGCTCCGACCCCCAGTAGGAATCGGAATACGATCAAGACGGGAAAGTTGGGTGATAACCCCTCTCCTATTCCTGAAAGTGAGAGAAGAAGCATTCCGAGCTGGGAGGTGTTCTTTGGACCCCAGCGAGCAGAAGCGATCCCGGCGGGGATCTGGAATATTCCAGCGCCCGCTAGGAACGAAGCTGTTAGAATGCCGAGCGATGGAAGGTCGACACCAAATTCCACTCCGATCAGGAAGAGCGCTGGGGATATGTTGAACCAGTTGATGGTGTAAATGACTCTAGACGTCAGAACTGAGGAGAGGACGAGCCATCTTTTCTCCAAGTTGATCAGTGGTCCGTTTCGAAAGCTCCATCTCTGGGTTATTTGAGGGTCAGCATTTGGTTAGGGAGGCGGATGGGTCCTCTCTCATTCTCGCCCGGTGCTTAGCGCCGGGTCTCAAGATCCACTTCATCTAGTCCCAAGGGACATGTCCGTTGGGCCAGAGCAGTCATCGGACCCGAAACAGTTCAGGGAGACGCGAACGAATAAAGCCTTACCATCCCACAGTCGACAAGTGTCCCTTAAGTGTTGACCGGAATCAAAGTTACTCCTCTTGCCTTCGAGAGCTTGGGAGTCCGATCAATGTGCACTCTAATTGAGACCAAGGACGTCACGGTCTTGCTGGACGCTGGTATCGCGCTAGGGCCTAGATTTCGGTTGATGCCACATCCAAGAGAGTTCCGCGCACGGGACGAGGGCAGGACGAGAATCGAGGAAGCTGCCGCCCGCGCTAAGGTTGTCACCATCTCACACTATCATCATGATCATCAGACTCCTAATTTCGTGGATCACGTTTGGCTGGGCAGTAGCCAAGAATCCTTCGAGCGAATCTACAAGGGAAAAATCGTACTTGCAAAAGATAGTCGTCGAAAGATCAATACGGCGCAGAGGAGACGCGGTTGGATGTTTCGTCAAGCTGCGGAAAAGCTGACGGAAAGATTCGAGACGGCAGACGAAAAGAGCTTCTCATTCGGAAGAACGAAGCTTAGGTTTCCCGCCCCAGTCCCTCACGGGGAGGGTGAATCCGAGCTCGGGTGGGTCCTACCTTGTATCATTGAGAAGGCGAAAGAGAAAGTGTTCTTCGCCCCTGATGTTCAAGGCCCCGTTGTGGATGAAACGGTTAATCTGATCTTGAGAGAGAAACCTCACTTGCTTGTAATGGGAGGCCCACCGACATATCTGCAAGGATATCGGATTGGTGACGAGTTCTTTCGCACGGCCATTCGGAACATGGAGAAGATTCTTGGCACTATTCCAATGGTGGTAATAGATCATCATGTACTACGGGATGAAGGATGGTACAAGTTTCTCGAACCGGTCAGAAAATCAGCTGAGAAGGCCAATCACAAACTCT
>Ga0209056_10009030_pt1 | contig 10197 bp, 10 predicted proteins | sample GraSoiAngelo_114_FD_185876 | JGI IMG/M metagenome (GOLD analysis project Ga0209056, IMG submission 185876) | Grasslands soil microbial communities from the Angelo Coastal Reserve, California, USA - 14_0903_13_40cm (SPAdes) (version 2) | ecosystem: Environmental > Terrestrial > Soil > Grasslands...
CTCGACCAGGTCGAGGACGCGGTCGCGGGTCTCTTCCTGCTTACTCATTGGAAGTGGTATAGCCCTCTGTCGAGCACGACGCCGGCAAGTAAAGCACAGATCGGGCAAGTGGTCAATACCACTTTTCAGATCAGCTCCGAATGTGCGGCCTTTTAGGTATCACCGCTCGGCGATACCATTGCCCCTACGCGATCGACGAGTGCTCCTGGGTGACGCCCAGACTTCGCCTCCTCCCGGCCCGCCCGGAGGCGGCATGCCACGTCGCCTCCTCCGACCTGGACGACTCGCGAGAGGTCGCCCGGCCGGCGCACATCTAGAGCGGACGGGGCGCTCAGGTAGTCCCGCCGACCGCCGGGTTTAACTGGTAAGGCCGCGATGCGGCCATACCTAGCTGGAGGTTCGGAAATGCATCTGATCGGGTTTCTCATCATGGGGGCCATCGTCGGTTGGCTCGCCGGGAAGATCATGAGCGGCCATGGCTACGGGATCATCTGGGACATCGTCCTGGGCATCGTCGGGTCGTTCCTCGGAGGATTCATCTTCTCGCTGATCTTTGGCACGGCGCCGACCGGTCTTGTGATCTCGTTCATCGTTGCGCTGATCGGCGCGATCGTGCTCGTCGCGATCGTGCACATGATCAGGCGGGAGCCGATGCGAGCGGCTTGACCGGGATCGTCAGCAAGGTTCAGACGAGCGCCGCCGCGGCGCTCGTTTTATTTTGGTCGTCGATGGACCGGCGGCGGCTCGGCTCTTCCGACCTGGAAGTCTCTCGGCTCTCGCTCGGCTCCTGGCGAACCTACGAGCGCATTCCCAAGGACGCCGGCGTGGCCGTGATGCGCAAGGCACGCGAGGAGGGCATCAACTTTCTCGACGACGCCCGCTACAACGACGAGACCGGCGAGGCACCTCTCAAAACCGGCTACTCGGAGGTGGTGTTCGGCGAGCTGTTTCGCGCCGCGGGCTGGAAACGCGATCAGGTGATCCTAGCCAACAAGCTGTGGTGGGAGTTCTGGCCCGAGCAAAGCGCGGCCCAGGAGCTGGATGCATCCCTGCAGCGGATGCGCATCGACCACATCGACCTCGCCTACGCCGCCGAGCCTCCGGAAGGTTTTGCTCTGGAGCAGCTCGTCGAGGACGTCACGGCGCTGATCACCGCGGGCAAGCTGCGCGCCTGGGGCGTGCTGAACTGGCGGCCCTCGTTGATCGCCGACGCGGCGCGAATCGCGTCCCGCGCCGGTGTAGCCGGGCCTTGCGCCGCCCAGCTGCCTTACAGCCTCGTCCTGCGGTCGCCTGTCGAGGATGCAGAAATGGTGCAGGCGCTGGAAGAGGCGAAGGTGAGCGTCGTCGCCTCCTACACCCTGTACGGCGGCGCGCTCACCGGCAAGTACTCGCAGCCCGGAGCCGAGGGACGCGTCACCGCGCGTATCGACGAGCGCGATTACTCCCGCGCCCGGAGCGTGGGGGAAGAGCTGAGCAGCTTCGCGCGCAAACACCAGGCGAGGCCGGCGGCGATGGCCGTCGCCTTTGCCCTCCTCAACTCGCATGTCGCGAGCGTCTTGTTCGGCGCCACCCGGCCGGAGCAGGTCGAAGAGAACATCGGCGCGATCGGGATCCTGGCCGCGCTCGATCAGGCGACCATCGAGGGGCTGAAGCTAATCGGAGCGCGGTAGCAGCGCCGATAATGTGCACCCCGTGCCTTCGCTGACGACGTTCCTGCTCTTCGCGTTCGCGACGTTCCTACTGACGGCCTCGCCAGGACCGGGTGTGCTCTACGTCATGGCTCGCAGCGTCGCCCAGGGCCGTGCCGCCGGGTTCGCTTCCGTGTTCGGGATCGAGGCCGGTGAGGTCGTGTGGATCGCCGCCGCAGCGACCGGCGTGGCCGCGCTGCTGTCGGCCTCGACAGCCGCGCTGGTGTTCTTGCGCTGGGGCGGCGCCGCCTACCTCGTCTTTCTGGGCGTCCAGCGCTGGCGGCACGCCGAGGCGCCGGCCGCACCCGCCCGCGCAGCGCTAGGTCGCATCTTCGGGCAGGGCTTCATCACACAGCTGCTCAACCCCAAGGTCGCGGTCTTCTTTGTCGCGTTTCTTCCCCAGTTCCTCAACCCGCATGATTCCATCGCGCCCCAGGTAGCCGCGCTTGGCGCCGTCTACATCGTCATTGCAGTCGCAGTCGACGCCTCGTACGTCATCGCCGCGACTGCAATCTCTCGCCGCTTCCCGCGGAGTCGGGTGGCGCAAAAACGAACTGGCCGAGCCGCAGCGGCGACGTACGTCGCGCTTGGCGCCGCTGCGGCCGCGACCGGACTCGAAACGCCATGAGGACGCTGCTGACAATCACGGGCAAGACCGCCTCGGCACACGTCAAGGACATCACGAAGTGCTTCAGCGAGGCCAAGCAGGCGGGTTTCTGGCTCGACATCGAGGCGCCGGACGATGATGACTATCGCCTGCTGGAGGACACCTTCAAGTTCCACGCCCTGACCATCGAGGACATCCGGCACCAGAATCAGCGACCAAAGGTCGACGAGTACACCGACTACAACTTCACGGTCATCTTCGTGGCGGTCTGGGAAAACGATGACATCGCACTGCGGGAGCAGCACCTTTTCGTCGGTGCCAACTACCTGATCACGGTCCACCAGGAGCCGTCGCCCCAGCTGGCCGAGCTTCAGGATCGGATCCACAAGAGCCCGGAGCTGACGCACGGAAAGCCTGCCTTTCTCACCTACCTCGCGATTGACACCCTGGTCGACGCGTCGTTTCCCGTGCTTGACAAGCTGGACGACGAGGTCGACGCGCTGGAAGACGAGATCACCGAGAAGGCAACCCAGGAGCAGCTCACCCGGATCTATCACCTGAAGCACACCGTCACAGAATTGCGGAGATTCCTGGGCGCCCAGCGCGACGTCTTCCAGGCCCTGATCACGCACGGCATCCACCTGCAGCAGCAGGACATGACCCTCTACTACCGAGACGTCTACGACCACATCGTCCGGCAGTACGAGACAGTCGACTCGCTGCGCGACCTGCTCACCGGGGCGATGGACGTCTACCTGTCGACGGTTTCGAACCGTCTCAACCAGACCACCAAAGCACTTACCGTGATCGCGAGCCTTTTCCTTCCCTTGAGCTTCCTCACTGGGTTCTTCGGCATGAACTTCTCCTATCTGGTCAACATCCTCGAAAGCCCCTACAGCGCGTTCGCGCTCGGGCTCGGGACGATGGTCATAGCCACCCTCATCCAGCTCTGGCTGTTCAGGCGCCGCGGCTGGCTCTGAGCAATGAGAGATTGCTGCTCGCCCAAAGGCTACCGATGGGTCTTCAGCGAGCGCAGCGCTCGCGCCGAGGCGCGGCGCTACCGGCGTAAGGGCCTTGATCCGACGTCGCGGCGGATCGTCGATTACCTGAAGACACAGGGAGTCGAGGGGCGCACCGTGCTCGAGGTCGGCGGGGGGATCGGCGCGATCCAGATCGAGCTGCTGAAGGCCGGCGCAGCGCGAGCGGTCAGCGTCGAGCTCACGCCGACCTATGAGGACGTGGCGAAGGGGCTGCTGGAAGAGGAAGGAATGTCAGATCGCGTCGACCGCAAGGTGATGGACTTCGCGCAGACGCCTGGCGCGGTCGAAGGCGCCGACATCGTGATCCTGAACCGCGTCATCTGCTGCTACCCCGACATGCCGCGCCTGGCGGGCGCGGCCGCCGACCACGCGCGGCGGCTGCTGCTGTTGAGCTACCCGCGGCGCACCTGGTGGCTCGCCGTCGGCCTCACCTTCGCCAACTGGCTGCTGCGGCTGACGCGCCGCGAGTTCCACATCTTTCTTCATCCGCCACAGAGGATCATCGCGACCTCCGAACGCCGAGGGCTGCAAACGGTTCTCAGCCAGCGAGGCATCGTCTGGACGGTCGCCGCCTTGCGCCGAACGGCCTAGCGAAGACCGGGGATCACCCTCTCCTTCCAGAATTCGACATCGTTGGGGATCGGCCGCGGCACGGCGATGACCGGTGGTTCCGACTTGAACCCCGCGCCCGTGTCGAACAGCACAACCCTCCCCTCTGGTTCGATGACCCGTGACTCCATGAGCATCTTCAAGCCGGCCGCGGCGGCTGCGGTTTCCAGGCTGGCGTAACCCAGGCCGAGACGTCCGAGTCTCCCCTGCGTCTCGACGATGTCGCGCTCAGGCACGGCCACCGCCCCGCCGCCGGATTTGCGCAGGCAGTCGAGGATCAAGAAATCGCCGACCGCCGACGGCACGCGCAGACCGGCCGCGGCCGTGGCGGCTCTATCCCATGGTTTCGCGAAGCGATCGCCGGCGTTGTAGGCCAGCACGATGGGGGCACAGCCCTCCGCCTGGACCGAGAACATGCGCGGACGGCGGGTGCCGATCATGTCCAACGCCTCCAGCTCCTCGAACGCCTTCCACATCCCGACGATGCCGGTGCCTCCGCCGGTGGGATACACGATCGCATCGGGCAGTTGCCAGCCGAGCTGCTCGGCAAGCTCGAAGCCCATGGTCTTCTTGCCTTCGACGCGGTACGGCTCCTTCAGCGTGCTGAGGTCGATGGCGCCGAGCTCGTCGCGAATCACGCCGGCCAGGCGTCCGCAGTCTGAGATCAACCCCTCCAGAAGCAGGAGGCCGGCGCCTGTGGCCAGGACCTCGACCTGGTTTTGCGCCGGCGCGTCGGCGGGCATGATCACCGTCGCTCGCACGCCGGCGGCCGCAGAGTACGCGGCCAGCGCGCCGCCGGCGTTGCCGGCGGACGCCGCCACCAGGTGCTTGGCGCCCAGCTCGACCGCGCGGCCGACCGCCACCGCCATCCCGCGCGCCTTGAAGGATCCGGTGGGGTTGAGGCTTTCGCGCTTCACGCTCATGTTGGTCAGGCCGAGCCACGACCCCAGGTGACGAGCGGGCTGCAGCGGAGTTTCGCCCTCGCCCAGATAGATGATGAAAGCCTGGCTGCGCACCGGCAGGAGCTCAGCCCAACGCCACAGCCTTCCAGATCGGCGAGTGGCCATCTGCTCGCAGCCAATCGTCTGCCGCGCGCGGGCAAGGTCATACCGCGCGAGCAGCGGGCGCTGATCGATGGGGTCGAGCCCCATCAGCGCGTCGGCTTCATACCTCCGCCCGGACAGGCCACCTTCGAGGTGGCTCAGCGTGGAGCCGGTTTCTGCTCGCTTCAGGCGAAGCGTTGAACGAATGCGAGCGCTGTGTCCGCGACCTCCTTCCATCCGCTGTCGATCGTCAGCGCATGGCCGCGTCCCGCGATCTTTTTGATTTCGGTCACGCCCGGATTGCGCTTCTGGCGCTTGAAGGACGCGTTGGCGATCGCCCACGGGACGGTGTTGTCCTTCTCGCCATCGATGATCAGCAGCGGCCCGCGGTCCGGGTTGGTGGTGTCGACCTTGGCCTCGGTCCACGGGTTCAGGTTCGCCGCCGCGGCCTGGAAGATCGGAGCGCCGGAGGCGGGGACGGCAAAGGTTTCGTAGAGCTGCCTGGCCTCCTCCTGGCTGACCGCGTTCGCGAAAGCGAAGCGAAACTGCTCATACGTCAGCGGGATGGCCTTGCTGCGATTGGCGGGGTTGCTGAGCACCGGCGACGCTGACTTGAGCGCCGAGATGGGAAGCGGCAGCACCCCGCGAAACGGTGCCGGGTCGATCGCCACGGTGACCGCCGCGAGGCCTCGGCCGGCGATGATCTGGGCAAGCAGTCCGCCAAACGAATGGCCGATCACCGCCGGCTTCTTCTGCAGCCGGGTGACGATCGAGGCGACATGGTCGGCCACCTGGCCAACGGTCTTGCCGGCAAACACCTCCGGATGCGCCTTTGCCTCAGCGACACTTTGCGGGTCGTCTGGCCAGCCGGGCTCGACGGCCGAATACCCGGATTTCTCGAAGAGAGCCGCCCAGCGGTCCCAGCTGCTCGGCAGAAGCCAAAGTCCGTGGATGAAGACGACCGGCGTGCGGCCAGTGGTGTTGGCGCGCTCGATCTGCTCGGCCTCGTGCTCGGTGATTCCGCTTTCGGCGGCGATGGTGTTCATGGCGGGCTCCTTCGCGTCGTCTTCCACCCCAATCCGCGGAACCCGCACCCATCGTAGTCGCTCCACGCAGCCTGGCCAGGGAGCGCTCACCGGGCGCTGCCGGTCCTGCCTGCTGTAGCCTCAGGCGAAGTGGTCGACCCCGAAGCCGTCTATCGCCAGACCACACCGCGATCTCGCGCCCTCCATGAGCGCGCGGCCATGGTGATGCCGGGCGGGACCACTCGCACGACGACGTACTTCCACCCGTACCCGCTGTACATCGAGCGCGGCGAGGGGTGCCGTGTCTGGGACGTCGACGGCACCGAGCGGATCGACATGCTCGGCAACTACACGGCCTTGATCCTCGGCCACTCACATCCCAAGATCGTCGAGGCGATCCGACGGCAGGCGGCACGCGGGACGGGCTTCGCCGCCGCGAACCCGATCGAGGTCGAGCTTGCAACCCTCTTGTGCGAGCGCGTGCCCAGCCTGGAGGCGGTCCGGTTCTGCAACTCCGGAACCGAGGCGACGATGTTTGCGATGCGCCTGGCTCGGGCCTTTACCGGACGGCCCAAGATCGCGCGCATCGAGGGCGGATACCACGGCACTCACGACTATGCCGAGGTCAGCACTCACCCCGTGGTGTCTGAGGCCGGGCCGCCCGAGGCGCCGCAAGCGATGGCGGACTCGATGGGCACCCCCGACTGGGCGCTCGATCAGGTGATCGTTCTTCCATTCAACAATCCCGACGCGGCCGAGCGGATCATCCGGCGCGAAAAGTCCCAGCTTGCCGCCGTGATCCTGGAACCGATCATCGGGGCCGGCGGGGTGATCCCCGCGACCATCGAATTCTTGCAGCGACTCCGAGATGTGACGCGCGAGCTCGGCATCCTGTTGATCTTCGACGAGGTAATCTCGCTGCGCGTCGCGCCCGGCGGCGCTCAGCAGCTGTACGACGTCACGCCCGACCTGACCACGCTGGGCAAGATCATCGGCGGGGGACTTCCGGTGGCCGCGTTCGGCGGGCGGGCGGACGTGATGGAGATGCTCGACCCTCGGCGCGAGCCGAACATCGCCCAGGGCGGGACGTACAACGGCAACCCTCTCGGCATGGCCGCCGGCCTCGCAGCGATGACAGAGCTCACGCCCGACGTCTACGACGACTTGAACAGGAAGGGCGCTCGCGTCTGCGAGCAGCTTACGGAGGTGTTTGCCTCGCACCACGTGCCGGTTCAGGTCAACAGCGCAGGCTCGCTTCTCGCGCTGCATTTCACCGACAAGCCGGTGGTGGACTACCGGACGATGGCCGCGGCCGACAAGAAGCAGGCGCGCGACCTGTTTCTCGGTCTCGTCAATCACGGTGTGCTGATGGCGCCGCGAGCCATGGGAGCGCTGTCCACGCCGATGGGCGAGGACGACATCCAGCAGTTCGTCGACGCGGTCGAAGCGGTTGTGGCCGAGCAGCGCCGGCGATGGGAATCCAGGGAACCGAACGCGCGCGCCTCGCGTTAGTACTTTCCCTAGATGACCACACGGATCGCCGCCTTCTTTCTGCTCGCTGTGATGGTGGCGTGCGGTGGACAGCCGACCGCAAGGAGCTCTCCGCCACACACCCCGGTTGCGACCGCTTCGGCAGGGCTCTCCCTCGACGAGGAGGTCGGGGCGGTGATGATGGTCGGATTCGAGGGACCGCTGACCGACGCGGTGCTCGCGGACTGGAGCCGGCACCAGTTCGGCGGCCTGTTGATCGTGAACCGCAACGGCAACGCGAGATCGGATTCCGGCCTCAGCACGCTGGTTCGCGACCTGCGCGCCGTGTCGCGCCATCGCCTCATCGCGGCGACCGACCAGGAGGGAGGTGGTGTCTGCCTCGCCGCTGCGTCGGTTCCGTGCGCTCCGATGCCGGTCGGCGAGTCCGCGACCACCGGGATGGCGACCGCTCTGCGCACGCTCGGGTTCGACCTCGACCTCGGACCCGTCTCCGATGTCTGCTCGAGCTCCTCCTCGGTGATGTGGGGACGCTGCTACGGGACCACGCCTGGGTCGGTCGCGCCTGCGGTGGGCTCGGTGGTGGACGGCATCCACGCGGCCCACATGCTCTCCGCGGCCAAGCATTTCCCCGGGCATGGCGACACCACCGTCAGCTCGGAGACGCAGCTGCCGCGAATCGATGAGTCCCTGGCCACGATCCGCGCGCGCGACCTCCCGTCGTTTGCGGCAGCGATCGCGCACGGCACGGATTTCGTCCTCCTCGGCCACCTCTTCTTTCCGGCGCTCGACCCGCACAGGTCAGCGGACCTCTCGCCCGCGACGGTGAAGGTGCTTCGGACTGAGCTCGGCTTCAAGGGCGCCATCCTTTCCGACGACATGGAGATGGGCGCGATCACCGCGAGCACGCCCACCCCTGACGCCGCGGTCCAGTTTCTGATCGCCGGCGGAGACATGGTGATGGTCGCCCACGACCTCGCGGTCGCAGACGCGACCTACGACGCGATCAAGAATGCGGTCGAGTCGGGCCGCCTGCCTCGCGCGAGACTCGACGAGGCGGTGGCGGCCCTGACCATGCTGTCCGGCTAGCGGCTCGAGGCCGCGGCCACACCAACCTCGTCGAGCTTGCCGGTGCGGACGTCGTAGACGAAACCGCGCACGCTGGACTTGTTCGGGATGAACGGGCTTGCCTTGATGCGCGCGATCGACTGCTTGACGTCGCCTTCGAGGTCCGAGAAGGCCTCCAGAGCAAACGCAGGCCGGATCCCGACCTCAGATTCGATCTGCTTCTTCAAGTCGTCGTCCTTGAACGTCAGCATCCCGCAGTCGGTGTGGTGGATGAGGATGATCTCCTTGGTCCCGAGCAGGCGCTGGGAGATGGCGAGCGAGCGGATCGCGTCGTCGGTCGCCACGCCTCCGGCGTTGCGGATGACGTGCGCGTCGCCTTCCTGCAGGCCGAGGATCTTGTGCACGTCGAGGCGCGCGTCCATGCACGCGAGCACCGCCACGTGCTTGGCCGGCGGGAGAGGAAGGTCACCGTTCTTGAACGAGCTTGCGTACGACTGGTTGTTGCGGACGAATTCGTCGGTAACGCTCATTGCACATGCCTCCTGTGAAATCAGTCAGTCGGAAATTTCGAGAGTGAGTTCCGGCTAACTACAGAGGCAGGTGCTGCAGCCCGCGTGATCGATCGCGCGTCGCCACGTGAGGATGCGAACGGCCATCGATGCGCCCACAGCCGCTCCAAGGTAGCAGTTGGACGGTGGTTAATGCTTCTTCTTCCGGCGGCCGCCACCGCTCGGTGAAGGGGAGGTCTGTGTCACGGGCGGGCTCGTCGGCGCGGTCCCTGGAAGGTAGTAGTTGTCGTAGGCGTAGACGATGCCCTGCGGTGGGCTGTACCACTGCTCCGCGCCCAGCACCGGCAGCGCGTGAGTGAGGAAAGTGTGCCAGGCGGGGACGGCAACGAGGTAGCTGTCCGAGCCTTCGATCATCTTGACCCGCCAGTCGGGGTTCCCCATCCACACCGCGACCGCGATCTTCGGCGTAAAGCCGACGGTCCACGCGTCGGCGAAGCTGTCTGAGGTTCCCGTCTTGACGGCCACCTGCCATCCAGGGATGACGAGCTGGGAGTTGCGCCCGAAGATCATGGAGCGGTTTTCGTCCTTGGACAGCATCGTCGCCATGATGAAGGCGACCTTCGGATCGACGGCTTGCTGCGCCTTGTCGGCGTGCTGGTAGATCGTCGCGCCACCCCTCTGGACTCTGACGATCGCAAACGGTTGGTGGAGCGTGCCCTGGGCGGCGAGAACGGATGCGCCGGTTGCCATCTGCAGCGGTGTCTCGCCATAACCGCCCAGCGTCAGCGACGGGCCGAAGCTGTTGAGGTCGTCGCTGTTCGTGAAGCTGCCGTCCGGGTGCTGCTGCCACGGCGGCGCGCCCATCGACCGCGCCATCTGCACCACATTCGGAACTCCGACGCCAAGCTCCACCTTGACCGCCGGGATGTTCAGCGAGTTGCCGATGCAGACCTGCACCTGGCAGGTGCCGTGATACGTCTGGTCGTAGTTCTGCGGTTTGTAGATCGTCTGAGATCCGGGGTCGCGGTACTGAAACGGCCCATCCTGGATCGGCGTCGTCATCGTGAAGTGGCCGCTAGTGATCGCCGCGGTGTAGGTGAAGATCTTCATCGACGACCCC
>Ga0209056_10009031_pt1 | contig 10196 bp, 7 predicted proteins | sample GraSoiAngelo_114_FD_185876 | JGI IMG/M metagenome (GOLD analysis project Ga0209056, IMG submission 185876) | Grasslands soil microbial communities from the Angelo Coastal Reserve, California, USA - 14_0903_13_40cm (SPAdes) (version 2) | ecosystem: Environmental > Terrestrial > Soil > Grasslands ...
CAAGGGCGACGCGATCAATGGGCGCGCAGCGCTCGCACGAGCCGACATCTCCCCGGGGGTGATGAAGCCGTACGTGGTGCTGATCGAGCACGGTGGGCCGGGCGCAACGCGCGAGGTCGTCAGCGCCCTCAGGCGCACTCCGGGAATCGCGGCAGCCGTCGCGCCTCCGCAATGGCGCCGCGACGGCGACGCTCTTGTCGAGGCTTTCCCGACCACAGACTCGGCCTCGAGCTCGTCCTCGACGACGATCTCCAGGCTGCAGCACGACGTTCTGCCGTCCCTCACGGCGACGGCCACGCTCGGCGGCATCTCCCCGGAGGACCGCGACTTCGTCCACGCCGTCTACGGCAAGTTCCCGTACGTTCTTGCGTTCGTGATCCTGCTCACCTTCGTGCTACTGATGCGCGCCTTCCGCTCGATCCTGCTGCCGCTGAAGGCAGTCGTGCTCAACCTCGTCTCGCTGGGCGCGGCCTACGGGATCATCGTCTTCATCTTCCAGTGGGGCCACGGCTCGGACGCGATCTGGGGCGTGCCGGCGACCGGCGCGATCATCTCCTGGATACCGTTGATGATCTTCGCCTTCCTCTACGGGCTCTCGATGGACTACGAGGTCTTCATGCTCACGCGGATGCGCGAGGAGTACGACGAGGCGGGGGATACCGCGACGGCGGTCGAGCTCGGCCTTGCACGCACGGGCAAGCTCGTGACCAGCGCGGCGCTGGTGTTGATGTTCGCGTTCTTCGTGCTCTCGAGCAGCCCGGGCGTCGACATCAAGCAGTTCGGGATCGGGCTCGCCGCCGGGGTCATCTTCGACGCGACGGTGATCAGGACGCTGCTCGTGCCCTCGCTCGTCCGTCTGTTCGGGCGTTGGAACTGGTGGCTGCCGCACCCCGTCGCGCGGGTGCTGCGCGTCCCGGCTGCGCCGCTCCGCCCAGCGGGGGCGGCGGCCGGCGGCCGCTAGCCGCAACCGGCTGTAGGGACAGGCACCGATAGGTGCCTGTCCGTGAAACGCGCAATCGCAGAATCGCGCCATGGTTCTCTCCGACCGGACGATCGCTCGGCTGGTACCTCTCCCAAAAACCAGGTGTCCGACACCTGGTTTTGTCAAGGGCAAAACGTCACGAAAGGGTGTCGAAAGCGCGCCCAAAGCATCGCGCTGCGGCCACCCACGAGAGTCTGTCCCTGAAAGAATCGGGTCGTGGTTCTCTCCGACCGGACGATCGCTCGGCTGCTCGAGGAAGAGCGCATCGTCATCGAGCCATACGACGAATCGCTGCTGCAGCCCTCGAGCGTCGACGTTCGGGTCGACCGCTTCTTCCGCGTCTTCCACAACGCGCGCTATCCCTACATCGACGTGAAGGAGCCGCAGGAGGATCTGACCGAACTCGTCGAGATCGACGACGAGCGCCCGTTCATCCTCCACCCCGGCGAGTTCGTGCTCGGCTCGACCCTCGAGCGGATCGTGCTACCCGATGACTTGGTCGCGAGATTGGAAGGTAAAAGTTCATTGGGCCGCCTCGGCCTGTTGATCCACTCGACGGCCGGTTTCATCGACCCCGGCTGGGACGGACACGTCACGCTGGAGCTCTCAAACGTCGCCAACCTTCCGATCACGATCTACCACGGGATGAAGATCGGCCAGATTTCCTTCGTGCAGCTGACCGAGCCGGCCGACAAGCCCTACGGCAGCGGCGACCTCGGTTCGAAGTACCAGGGTCAGATGGGCCCGACGCCGAGCCGCTACTGGCAGAATTTCGACGTCACTCGGACGGAGTCACGGTGAAAGTCCTCGTCACCGGCGGAACCGGCTTCGTCGGGCCGCATGTCGTGCGGGCCCTAGCGGACGCCGGCCACGACCTGAAGCTGCTCGTCCGCGACTCCACCCGGTCGCGCGAGCTACCGGGCGAACCTGTGGTCGGAGAGATGACGAATACCGTCAGCCTCCAGCACGCGGTCGAGGGCGTGGGCACGGTCGTGCACCTGGTCGCGATCCGCCAGGGCCCTGAGGAGGAATTCAAGCGCGTGATGGAGCAAGGCACCCGCGACCTCGTGTCGGCCGCGAAGGACGCGGGCGTCAAGCGCTTCGTCCTGATGAGCGCCCTCGGAACAAGCAAGGAGACGAAGGACCTCGTCCCCTACTACCACGCCAAGTGGGAGATGGAGCAGGCGGTCGAGGGCTCAGGGCTCGAGCACGTGATCTTCCGACCGAGCTTCGTCTTCGGGCGAGACGGGGGCATCCTGCCGACCTTCCGCAAGCTCGCGAAGCTGACCCCGGTTACCCCGATCATCGGCTCGGGCGAACAGAAGATTCAGCCCATCTGGGTCGACGACGTGGCCGCGTACTTCGCCGCGGCCGACCCGGTGGTGAACCGGACCTTTGAGCTCGGCGGCCCCGACATCGTCAGCTGGAACGGGTTCTGGCAGCGCCTCAAGGCGGCGCTCGGCATGCGGCGCCGTCCGAGCGTCCACGTCCCGGTCGGCCTGATGAGGGTCAACGCGCTCGTGACCGAGCGGCTGCCGGGAAACATCCCGCTCACGCGCGACCTCCTGACCATGCTCGAGCATGGCGACAACGTCGTTTCCAACGACGACGCCGTCCAGACGTTCCAGCTCCCTCTGGTGTCACTGGACGAGCAGTTGCGCCGCTCGGCCTGACGCGAAAAACTCGTAGATGTGACCGAGCGTCTGGCGAGGGCGTGCAGCCGCCATCCCTGGCGCACGATCGGCGCCTGGATCGCGGCGCTCGTGCTCGCCCTTGCGGCAATCGGGCTGCTCCTGCCCGGCAACCTGACCTCGAACGGCGGCGCTGCGGGCAACCCCGAGTTCCGGCAGGCCGAACGGATCGAGTTCAGCGCCTTCCCTTATAACCCGCGCCTGAACTTCAGCGACATCGTGCTCGTGCGCTCCAGCCGCTACAACGTCGACGAGCCGGCTTTTCGCAACTTCGTGAGCCAACTCGTGCGGAAGGGGCAGGCGACCGGGAACGTCCACGACGCGCAGCTCTACTACCAGACCCACGATCCGTCGCTCGTCTCACGAGACAAGCACGCCCTGATCATCCCGATCAACGTCTTCGACACGAGCGACATCAAGCCGGTAAATCAGCTGGTGGAGCGGGAAAACGGCAGCTCGGGCTTCGAGGTGGCAATCACCGGCAACAACGTTCGCGACAACGACTTCGACGAGCTCTCCCAGCACGACCTCAAGAGCGGTGAGCTCGAGTTCGGACTCCCCGCAGCGCTGATCATCCTCGTGCTCGTGTTCGGCTCGGTCGTCGCAGGCCTGGTGCCGTTGCTACTCGCGATCCTGGCGATCGTCGGTGGCCTCGGGCTCATCGCGGTCGTCTCTCAGATCTGGGAGCTGTCGATCTTCGTCGTGAACATGCTCACCGGCATGGGCCTCGCGCTCGGGATCGACTACTCGCTGTTTGTCATCTCGCGCTATCGCGAGGAGCGCACCGGCGGCCGGAAGCCGCCAGACGCGATCGAGGCGGCCGGCGCAACGGCCAGCCGCGCGGTCCTCTTCAGCGGCACCGCATTTGTGATCGCAATGCTCGGCATGCTGATCGTGCCGAACACGATCATGCGCAGCCTTGCCGCGGGAGCGATCCTGGTCGGCGTCACCTCCCTCGCCGCAGCCCTGACACTGCTGCCCGCGCTGCTCGGCCTCCTCGGTGACCGCGTCAACTCGCTGCGGATTCCGCTCTTCGGCGGCTCGGCCGAGGGGCGTTTCTGGAACGCAGTCGTCGGGCACGTGTTGAGCCGCCCCACGCTGAGTCTCGTACTCGCCTGCGGCCTCCTGATCGCGGCGGCAATTCCCATCTCCTCGCTCAAGATCGGCACGAACGGCGTCAGCACGCTGCCGGACCGTTTCATCTCCAAGCAGGGATATCTCGCGCTGCAGAAGAACTTCCCCGACGCGACCGCAGACCCCGTGCGCATCGTCGTCGCCGACCACGCGTCCGATCCGCAAGTCCGCTCGGCACTGAACCGGCTGCGAGACCGCCTGGCCGGAGACCCGGAGTTCGGTGACGGCAAAGCTCGTTTTGCGCCCGGCGGACAGGTCGCGGCGCTCGACGTCCCGATTCGAGGCGACGACGCAGGCGATCAGGCTCTGACCGCTGTCCGCAACCTTCGCTCAACCGTGATCCCGGATCTCTTCGGGAGCACCGGCGCGCGCGTGCTCGTCGGCGGCAGGACTGCCGAGAACGTCGACTATGCCGACTCCGTCACAAAGCCGACGCCCTACGTCTTCATCTTCGTGCTGGGCTTCACACTGGTGCTCCTGACCGTGGCTTTTCGCTCCATCGTCGTGGCAGCGACGTCGATCGTCCTCAACCTGCTCTCGGTCGGGGCAGCCTACGGGCTGATCGTGCTCGTCTTCGAAAAGGGCGTCGGGAACGGCATCTTCGGCTTCCAGCAGGTGGACGCGATCGAAGCCTGGGTGCCGCTGTTCCTGTTCTCCGTCCTCTTCGGCCTCTCGATGGACTACCAGGTCTTTCTGCTCAGCCGGATCAAGGAGCGCTACGACGAGACGGGCGATACGACGGCCTCCGTCAGATGGGGCGTGGGCTCGACCGCCAGGATCATCACGGGTGCGGCGCTGATCATCGTCGCGGTCTTCGCGGGCTTCGCGAAGGGCGATCTCGTCCAGTTCCAGCAGATGGGCTTCGGTGTCGCAATCGCGCTCCTGCTCGACGCAACGGTTATCCGCTCGGTGATCCTCCCTGCGGCCATGAGCCTGCTCGGCCGCTGGAACTGGTACCTGCCGAGCTGGCTTGGCTGGCTGCCGCGAATCCAGATCGAGCGTGCGCCGGCCTGAAAAGGCACGGGCCGCCGCGGCATCGCTTGCGATGCCGCTTAAGAGGCCGCGCGGCTTTGCCGGGCGGCCGCTAATCCCGAGCGTCCGGTCGACCGCGTAATGAAAAAAGACAAGGGGCCGCTACAAGCGGCCCCTTGATCCGGTTACCAGCGTTGAAGTAGTAGAGGCGCTTCCTGCCGTTATTGCAACGGCGGCGCGAAGCGCGAGTCCCCTACGCTGGCTAGGCGATTCCCCGTAGGTCCGGGGGACACGCCTCTACCCGCTGGTACCTCCACTGCCCGTACTTGAAGATTTCACTACCGGACCACCTCCTTTCCGCGGTAGGCGAAAAGTAGCAGGTGCGTGGGCCGCCACCCTGTCCTGATCAACGACCGGGGTGAGCGGCCGCCCGGCAAAGCCGCGCGGCCTCTTAGCAGCATCGCAAGCGACGCCGCAGGTAGCCGGGTGCGTGGTCGCCACCCGCCGCAGGTAGCAAGCTCAGCGGAGCACGACGGACAGCTCGAGGCCACGGTCCAGCGGAACGGTCGTGCTGAGCAGCGTCGCATCGGCCTGCCGCGCCTCCGCATAGGCCCGCAACGTGTCCGCGTGCAACGTGACGTCGTCTGCGATCACGATTGCGCCCGGCTCGAGCTTCCCGCGGGCCAGACGGAAGAGCTCCTCGTAATGATTGTTCGCTGCGTCGAGGAAGACCACGTCGAAGACGTCGTCGATCATCGGCAGGGTCTCGCGCGCGTCGCCTTCCACGAGCTCGGCTGTCTCCTCGAGCCCGGCGTCGGCGATGTTGCGCCGCCAGTCGCCAATGCATTCGTGATCGCGCTCCAGCGACAACACCCGCCCACCGAGATGGCGAACCGCCGCCCCGAGCCAAATCGTCGAGTAGCCGTGGCCGCCCCCGATCTCGAGTACCTCGCAGTCCGCCTGCGGCGCACAGACTGAGAACAAAAAGCGGCCGGTTGTCGGCTCGACCGCGACTCCGGGCGGGCGCTGCTCCTCTGACTCGAGCCGCTCGAGCACAGCGCGCACGCGGTCGTCGAGCACTAGTGCCCCTTCCAGTAATGCCGCCGAGTTTCTGGGTCGCGAGCACCAAGCCAGAGGCCGCACTCACTCGCGGCCAAGGCTGGCAGCCTTGGCAAGAGCGAGGGTGGACTCTGGCGCCGCGTGATCGCGGGCCAGAAGCCGGCATGTATTGCTGGATGGGGCACTAGCTCACTTGGACCTTGACGATCCCGTCCTCGACGTGGACCGGAAAGGTCTCGACCGGGAAGACGGCCGGCAGCGTCAGCGGCCTGCCGCTGCGGATGTCGATGTGGGCGCCGTGCCTCGGGCAGATCGCGTAGCCCTCCTCGGGGTCAAAATCCCCTTCGCAGAGCGGGCCGTCATCGTGCGAGCAGCGATCCTCGATCGCGTAGAACTCTCCGTCCAGGTTGTAGACGCCGATCGCGATCGAGCCGGCGACGACGATCTTGACCGATCCCGGCGGCAGCTCCTCGACCGGGCCGACATCCAGCTTCGCCATACGCTACGCGTCCTAGTTAGACGACCTGGACCGGCCACCGATCCGGGTCGCCGACGGTCCGCCGTCCACGTCTACTTAAATTCCAGCTCGTCCAGGCCCGCCCACTCCTGCGGGAGCGGCGTGCCCTTCGCGCGATGCAATGCGATCTTCAGGACGCCCAGCCCGAGCAACGCGCACTTGAGCCGGATCGGCGACAGCGGGATACCGATCTCCTCGAGCAGCTCGTCCTTCGGCATCTCCGCGAGCTCCGTCGCTTTGCGCCCCTTCGCCATGTCGACGAGCATCGACGTCGCCGCCTGGCTGATCGCGCAGCCGCGGCCCGAGAACTTCACGTCCTCAATCGTCTCGTCGTCGTCGGCGAACGAGACGTAAATCGAGACCTCGTCGCCGCAGAGCGGGTTGAATCCCTCGGCCTCCGCGTCCGCGTCCTCGATCACTCCGTGCCCTCGCGGGTTTTTGTAATGGTCGAGAATGACTTCGCGATAGAGCTGATCGCTCATTGCTGTTGACCTTACCTATCCCGAGCGAAGCGACAGGAGAAACCAGCCCCGCGCGAGGCATCGCTTGCGATGCCGTTCAAAGAGGGCGTGCGATTCACTCGCGCGCCCGTTAACGAAGCGCAGAACTTTTCGCGGTTAAGAAAGGATCTTACGGACCTTGTGCAGCCCGTCGACGAGCCGGTCGATCTCGTCGGTGACCGTGTAGAGGTAGAAGCTGGCCCGGTTCGTGGCGGCCACGCCCAGCTTGGCCATCAGCGGCTGGCAGCAGTGGTGGCCGGCGCGAATCGCCACTCCTTCGCCGTCCAGGATCTGCGCCACGTCGTGCGGGTGGATGCCGTCGACGTTGAAAGAGATGATTCCGGCCCGGCGGTCGGCCGGGGGTCCGTACGTCTTGACCCACGGTAGCTCGGCAAGGCGCTCGAGCCCGTACGCGGCCAGCTCGTGTTCGTGCTGCTCGATCGCGTCGAGCCCGATCTCGGTGATGTAGTCGACCGCCGCGCCGAAGCCGACGGCCTCGGCGATCGCCTGCGTCCCGGCCTCGAACTTCGCGGGCACCTCGCCCCAGCTCGTGTCCTCGAACGTGACTCGGCTGATCATGTGGCCGCCGAGATTGAAGGGTTCCATCTCCTGCAGCAGCTCCATCCGGCCCCAGAGCGCCCCGATTCCGCTCGGCCCACAGAGCTTGTGGGCCGTGACGGCGACAAAGTCGGCACCGAGCGCCTGGACGTCCACGACCCGGTGCGGAGCGCCCTGCGCCGCGTCACAGACCATGATCGCGCCGCGATCGTGCGCCCAGGCGGCTAGCTTCTCGACTGGGTTCACGCTGCCGAGCGAGTTCGAGACCATGCCAGCGGCGACGACCTTCACCCGGCCCGTACCCGCGAGCTCGTCGAGCGCGTCGAGCCGCAGCCTACCCTCGTCGTCGAGCGGGAGCATCCGGAAGTCGGCGCCGGCCCTGTGCGCGACGTACTGCCACGGCACGAAGTTCGAGTGGTGCTCGAGCTCGGTCACGAGCACGACATCGCCCGGGCCGAGGTTGTTCATCCCCCAGGCGTACGCGACGATGTTGATCGCCTCGGTTGCGTTCCTGGTGAAGACGATCTCGCGTGCCGAAGGCGCGTTGAGAAAGCGGCCGACGGTCTCGCGCGCACCTTCGTAGCCGGCCGTCGCGCGCTCGGCCAATTCGTAGACCCCTCGGTGGACGTTCGCGTACGAGGTCTCGTAGAAGCGCTGCATCGCGTCGAGCACCTGCCGGGGCTTCTGCGAGCTCGCCGCCGAGTCGAGAAACGACAACGGCTTTCCGTGGATCAGCTCGTTGAAGATCGGGAAGTCGGCGCGCAGCTTCTGCGCATCGAGCTTTGGACGAGCCGTCACAGCCACGGGGCCATCCTAGCCCCGGCGGGCCGGCCCACGGTTACGTGACGCGGAAGGACGTTCCGAAGTAACCCGCCTTCGTCACCTTGACGAGGGCATGACGCTTGAAGCCCTTGAGCGAAGCGAGCCCCTTCGCATTCGTGTGGGCGATCTTGCCGCCGCCGCGGAGCGTCGCTCCCTTGACCGGCGCGACGTCATCTCGAATCTTGACGACCGGCTTCGGCTTGCGCGACGTGTTGGCGGCGAGACCGGGAATCAGTTGCGTCCGCCACAGCGTGTTCCCGGGAGTGCCGCTGACGTTCACGACAGCCTGGACCTGACCGGCCAAGCCGACCGCCTCGAGCGTGTACGGCGTCCGCCCGGCCGGCAGCGGTGTCCGTACGACGATCGGCGTGGCCGCGTGAGCGGCATCGCGGAGCCGGGTCGCCCAGAGGTATTTCCCCTGCGTCCAGACGACCCAGAGCTTTGTGCCGTCGGGCTCGACGGCGAGTGCGACTTGTCTCGGTGCGCCGGCCGTACCGGTCGCGAACTTGCGCCGCAACTTCCCGGCGCCTAGCGCGGCGATCGTCACGTGCCTCGCTCCGGGCCAAGCCATGAAGGTGTTGCCTGCACCGGCCGCGACAAGAGGCAGACGATTGATCGACGGGGACGCCTGCGCATCTGTGCCTGCGGCAAGATTCACCGGCGCCGCGGTCGCGCCACCTGCCTCATCGAGCTTCTCATACATGTAACCCGACTTGCCGGTCGCGTTCGACCAGAACGCAAGCTGAGCAAGGCCCGTGGTATCGACCGCCAGCGACTCGTTGTAGCCGCAACAGAGGTTGAAGTCGTTGCGCAGCGTGCCGCCGTTGTCGCCCTGGTAGACATTGACGAAGCCGGTGCCGTCCTGGGAGAACAACGGCGCTCCGTCGCGGCGAAGGGCCGAGGCCTGAACGTCGCCAATCGTCGACGCCGGGTTCGTCTTGACAGGGCCGCTCCAAGAGGCGCCGCCGTCGATCGACGCGAAGCGAAGCGCGCCCTGCGTCTTCAGGTCGGGCGTCGACCCCCCGAAGTAGAGAAAGATCGTCCCATCCGGCTTGCGCACGAGCTGGGGGTCCGAGACCGCCGGCCAGCCACTCACGACGGTGTGTGTCGTTCCGCCGGCGTCGAGCACGTCGACCGACCCGGTGGACTCGATGTCGTAGGCGACGAGGGCACCGCCGCTCACTCGTAGGAGCGACGGGTCAGCATGGTTCGAAAGCTGCTTCAAGGTCAGAAAACCACCGCCCTCGGCACCCGCCGCGGGAACAAAAGCGATTCCGGCCAGGAACAGTGTGAGCAGTCGCGTCGCCCGGAACCTAACGGCCCGATCGGCCGTCGATGCCCCTACCCTGTGAGAGATGCGCAAGACGGCATTCGCGCTGCTAGCAGCGGCCGTGCTCATGGCAGGATGCGGCAGCGGGAAGAGCGCGCGGACCGCGGCAGGCGCGAAGGTTTTCGCGTCAGCAGACTGCGGCGGGTGCCACGCATTGTCGGCCGCGAAGTCGAGCGGCCAGACCGGCCCGAACCTCGACCAGCTGAAGCCGAGCTACGACTCCGTCGTCCGCCAAGTCTCGAACGGAGGCGGCGGCATGCCCTCCTTCGCGGGCAAGCTCAGCACCGGCCAGATCCGCGACGTCGCGAGCTTTGTGGCCGCGTCGACCAAGAACAACTCGGCAGCGCTGACAGCCTTCAAACCGAATCACGTCAAGCTTTCCGACTGTCACAGCGACTACGCCTGCTACAAGCAGGCGTTCGGGAACATCGCCTACTACGAGAACCCCGAGGCAGCCCTGGCGAAGCTCTCGAGCTACATGAAGACCAATCCGATGGTCAACAGCGGCTGCCACCAGATCGCGCACGAGATCGGCCACGCCGGCTACGTCCGCTACCACGACAACGCCGCCCAGGCGCTCGCGAACGGCTCGATGACGTGCTGGTCGGGCTACTACCACGGCGTCATCGAG
>Ga0209056_10009035_pt1 | contig 10194 bp, 7 predicted proteins | sample GraSoiAngelo_114_FD_185876 | JGI IMG/M metagenome (GOLD analysis project Ga0209056, IMG submission 185876) | Grasslands soil microbial communities from the Angelo Coastal Reserve, California, USA - 14_0903_13_40cm (SPAdes) (version 2) | ecosystem: Environmental > Terrestrial > Soil > Grasslands ...
TGGAGAGCATGAAAAATTCTAACGCGCCGTTTTGGTCGGTGGATATGAAAATGCGCCCGCCTTCTCACGGCTGGGCGCTACCAGCTTGCGCTTCCGGGAAACCCGCTACAGTTGGGAAAACCTCTGTTGGGAAAACCTCTGTCGGTAGCAAATAGAAATGTCCGGTTTTTGTAGCAAGTGAAATGTCCGGTTTTGTTGTTTGTGGATTGACGGCGGTGAAGCCTGTGGGAACGGTGCAAAACGCCCCCAAGCGTTTTGCAAGGACGTGTGGAAAAACTGTACTTTGTTTTTCCACATGTCCGTCCGTTTCCATCAGGCTGCCCGCTTCTTTCTTTTTTGGTTCTTTTTTCTTTCTTCACTCTGCCGATCCCTGATGGCGTCGGCCTTCATGATCCGGCGGCGATCGGCGCTGGGGGGTCTGGGTTTGTGTTCATGAACGAGCTGCAGAATCTGGCCTTCGGCGTCATAGCGACCCAGCAGATGGGGTCCATAATGAACGCTCATCGTCTGGTCCAAGTGCTGACAAAGCAACACCCGGCATCGCGCCATACTGAAGCGGAATGTTTGTTGCGGAATCTGCAGACAGCGCCCTTCCCATCGCACCGTGTTGTCGTTGTCAATGGTCCGTTCATGATGCTGGGAGAAGATCTTGTCCAGATCGTTGCCGGGATAGGGCAGAAAGGCCGTTCCCGTTTGTTCGGCTTTGACGCTGAAGCTCGCATCGTGCATAGCGATCCAGTCCTGCCGGAGAAACTCATTGGCCGCTTCCACCGTCGTGATGTGGCGCAGACGCAACTCCTGAGGCAGGCGTCCTTGCCAGGTGCCGAATAGACGTTCGCAGCGTCCTCGTGCCTGGGGCGAGTAGGCCAGAATCAGTTCAATACCCAGTTGATCCAACGCTCGCGCGATCTGCGTTGGTTTTTGACGATCCACTGGCCCTCCAGCCTTCGGTGTCCAGGCCATGTGACTGCCACGATCCGAATATAGCGAACAGAACAGACCCCGTCGTTCGACGACCCGCTTCAGCGCCGCCATCACCGTCACGGTCGATTCTTCATCCACCAACTGGACGTCATACACTTCGCTGGTCGCATCATCGAAAATCACGATCAAGTCTTGGTATTGATCCAATCCGGGAATCCATCGATGCCGGCTGCCATCCACGTGCAGCATCATCCCGGTCAGCGGCCGGCGTGGACGCCTCTTGCGGTGCGGTCCCCGCTTCCGGTATCGCTGGACCAGTCCGGCATTCTGCAGTGCCGTCTTGACCCAGGTGTAGCTCAGCGAGATCTGTTCCTCGCTGTGGAGCTTCTCCACGAAGTGCTTTACATTCAGATCGAAATATTTCTCCCGATAGAGCCTCAAGACTTTCTCCACGACTGCCATGTCGATCCGTTTCGCACTTGGCCGACGTGTCCGCCGATCCAGCAGGTCCGCGTAGCCTCCCGTGCTCAATCGCTTTCGCCACCGCCGCATGCTCCGATCCGTGATGCCGATGATCTCGGCCGCTTGGCTCCATGTGAACTGTCCACTCATCGCTCGTGTGATGACTTCCTTGATCTTCATTGCCCGTTCCAAAGCTCGGACCGGATATAACGGCATCCGCCTTTAACCTCCTATGCGGATGCGACCTTACTCCGACCCTGCCCTTCAGACCGGACATTTCATTTGCTACGAGCACCGGACAGATCATGTGCTACCGACAGTTCACCCGCGACAACTTGACAGAACTACGAGCGTGATGTAGAAAAAATTGAAAGCATTTTGCGACTTTGTTGTCGGTGGTGTCGATCGTGGTGATTCCATCCAGTTCGTCTTCCGGCCCTGCAGCCGTGTGGTCGAGCAGGTTCTGCTTGCCGCATTTTGTTTCCGCAGACAACTTGTCGTTTGAGCTGCTAGAAAGGCTCTCAATTTCAATTCCATGTCAGGGAGGACCATGATGGAAACCTTTCGTCCGGCCGTTTCAGCTCACTTGACTGTTCCGGAGGCGGTGATCGCGCAAGGGATAGAGACACCGGATGCGCCCGCCGTGTGCGCGCACTCGGGAGTTTTGACTTACAGGGACATGGACCAGCAGGCAAACCGCCTGGCGCGCTACCTGCGCGTGCTGGGCGTGGGCAAGGATATTCCAGTAGGGCTGTGTGTGCAGCGATCGCCAGAGATGGTGATCGGCGCGCTGGCGATTTGGAAGGCAGGCGGTGCCTATGTGCCGTTGGACCCAACCAACCCGCCCGACCGGCTCGTCTCCATCCTGGAGGATGCGCAGGCACAAGCGGTTCTGAGCACTCCAAGTCTCGATAAGAGGCTCGAGAAAGCCCGATGCCCGGTCGTGCATGTGGAAACACCCCACGTCGCCGGCCAGTCTGCGGCGCCGCTATCGCTCGAAGTCGCGCCGGCCGACCTTGCTTACGTGATCTACACATCGGGATCGACAGGCTCGCCGAAAGGGGTGGAGATTACACACGGTAGCCTTGCGAATCTGGTGTCCTGGCACCAGCAGGTCTTCTCGGTGACGCCTGCTGACCGGGCCAGTCACCTGGCAGGACTGGGATTCGATGCGGCAGTGTGGGAGTTGTGGCCGTATCTGGCGTCTGGAGCGAGTGTTCATCTAGTGGATGACACCACCCGAAACTCGCCTGAACTTCTGCAGGCCTGGCTCCTGGACCAACGAATTACGATCAGTTTCGTGCCGACCCCCTTGGCCGAGCGCATGCTTTTTCTATCCTGGCCCCGCGAAGCCGCGCTCCGCACCCTGCTGACCGGCGGGGACACGCTACACCACTACCCGCCATCAGGTTTACCGTTCGTTTTCGTGAACAATTACGGGCCGACCGAGTGTACGGTGGTTGCGACATCGGGTCCGGTCTATCCCGTGGAGCACAAGGGCTCCCTCCCGGCGATCGGCTCCGCCATCACCAATACCGAGATCCACCTCCTCGATGAAGAGTTGCAACCGGTACCCGCAGGCACTCCCGGTGAGATCTGTATTGCGGGCGCCAGCCTGGCCAGGGGGTACCGCAATCTTCCAAACCTGACGGCGGAGAAATTTGTCACCAACGCGTCCATAACCGCCAACCGGTTGTATCGAACGGGCGACCTCGGCCGACTTTTGCCCGATGGAAACATCGCCTTTCTGGGGCGCCTTGACGATCAGATCAAGATCCGGGGGTACCGCATCGAACCCAATGAGATTATCAGCCGGCTCAACGAGCATCCGGATGTCCAGCAGAGCCTGGTATTGGCCCGCGAGTTCGCTCCGGGTGACAAACGTCTGATCGGTTATTTCGTTCCCGCGCCGGGTTCAAGCCCGATGTTAGGCGAATTGCGGGATTTCCTCAGCGCCCAACTCCCGGATTTCATGGTGCCGGCAACATTCGTCAGACTTGATGCATTGCCCCTAACTCCGAATGGCAAAGTGGACCGAGGAGCCCTTCCCGCGCCAGATGATACAAACACACTGCGAGACAATGCGTTCACTCTCCCCAGGACGGACATTGAGAAAACCGTAGGCACCATCCTGGTCCGCCTTTTGGGATTGGAGCAGGTCGATGTGGAAGAAAACTTCTTTGCGCTGGGAGGCCACTCTCTTTTAGGAGCGCAACTCGTGGCCCGCGTGCGCGAGACATTCGGGATTGAAATGCCGTTGCGGGTTTTGTTTGAAGCACCAACGGTGGTCGGCCTGTCCGCTGAGATCGAACAACTGCTGTTGGCCAAGCTCGAAGCGATGAGCGAGGACGAAGTGCAGCAGATCTTGAACTCGGCGAAACTGGCATGAGAGCAAAAACGATTCAGGGCAAAGTTACAACCAGTCCATCTGCTCCGGGTAAGACGGAGAAAGCGGCATCGGACCTCAGCTTGTTCCGACTCCTTGATCCTGACGTGCTGGCCGATCCCTATCCACTCTATAAGCGACTTCGCACTGAAGACCCAGTGCATTGGGACCCGTACCTGCACAGTTGGGTCGTGACCCGTTACCAGGATGTGGTCCGCGTCTTGCGCGATTTTTCTGCGGACCGCACACCCACTCCCGATCAGCTCACGGCGATGGATCTTTCAGCATTGAATCCGATCGCTAAGATCATGGTCCAGCAGATGCTGTTTCTGGATCCTCCGTCGCATACACGCATCCGCACTCTGGCGGCTGCGGCTTTTACGCCGCGGCGGGTGGAGGTGCTCCGGTCGCACATCCGCGATGTCGTGAGAGACCTTCTGAAGGATGTACAAGTGAAAGGCCGCCTGGAGATGTTGGCTGATCTGGCCGAGCCGCTGCCCTGCATCGTGACGGCCGAGATGCTCGGCGTTCCGGTCAAAGATCATCGGCAACTGAAATTGTGGTCACAGGATTTTGCGGAAATGTTAGGGAACTTTCAACATAATCCCGACCGTATACCAAAAATCGCAAAAAGCGCGCAGGATATGGCCGCCTATTTCAGGTCAGCCATGCGCAAAGAAGATTTACGCCCCGAAGGACTCGTTGCTTCACTAATGAACGCGGAGGTTGATGGCGACCGGTTAACGGAAGAAGAGGTGATCGCCAATGCCATTGTCACCATGATCGGTGGGCAGGAGACCACGACGAATCTTATTGCAAGCGGCACCCTCACGCTGTTGCGCAATCCTGATCAGCTGGAAAAGTTGCGGAACGATCCGTCCTGGGTACCCTCAGCCGTGGAAGAGTTACTTCGGTACGAAAGTCCAAGTCAACATACCGCCCGGTTGGCTCCTGAAGACACGGAGATCGGCGGAAAGAAAATCCGTAAAAGACAAGCGGTCATGGCAGTGATGGCCGCGGCCAACCGCGACCCCGAACGTTTTCCTGACCCGGATCGGCTGGACATCGCACGGCAGGATAATCGCCACGTCGCGTTCGGATATGGGGCGCATTACTGCTTTGGTGCGCCGCTGGCGCGAATTGAGGGCCAAGTCGTTTTTGAAGAAATGCTGCGCATGTTTCCACTCTGGTCACTGGAACCCGGACCGCTTACGTGGCGGACAAACCTCGGCCTGCGCGGCCTGACTTCATTGCATATTAGTCTCACGAGCGCCGGCAGTTCCGAAAAATCATGCCAGGAAAGTTCTAACTGAACATGAGTGAGGCAGGATCTGTTCCGGCGGACAAGTCCACTCTTTCGGAAGCCAGGCTTCGGCTATTAAACAAATACCGCCGCGGGGAATTTTCGAAAACTGTCGGGCAAACACTTCAAATAACACGACGCCCTGCGGACAAGCCCGCCCCGTTGTCACCGGCACAAGAACAAGTGTGGCGGCGCGCTCAAGTGACGGGCGATAGACCGCCCTTTTACAACGAGTCTATCGCGATTCTTCGGCAGGGCCAGCTCGACGCCGCAATCCTTGAACGAAGCCTGACTGAAATCGTTCGCCGTCATGAAGTGTGGCGGACGACCTACGATGTGGTGGAGGGGCAGCCCGTACAGATCATCCATCCTGCTCCGGACACTTTCCCGGTCTCTGTCGTCAATTTGCAAAGTTTGCCGATGAATGAGCGCGCAGCGGCAGCCTTGCAACTGGCTACGGCGGAAGCCCGGCAACCGTTTGATTTGAGCGCGGGGCCATTGATAAGAGCCACGCTTGCGACTTTAGCGGAGGATGAGCACCGGCTATTCCTTACCATGCACCAAAGCGTCACCGATGGCATCTCCGTCAATATCCTGATCCCTTCGGAACTCACGGCGTTGTACGAGGCATTCGTCAACGGCAGGTCCTCACCTTTACCCGAATTGCCTATACAATACGCGGACTACGCACATTGGCAGCATCAATGGATGAAGGGCGAAGGGCTGGCGGCACAGTTGGCCTACTGGCGGGAAAGATTGGCAGACCTACCCCCGGTACCTGACTGGCCCGGAGACCATGCGAGACCAGCTGCATTAACCTATCGTGGAGCCATCGAGCCGTTCACCATTCCGCGCCATGTCGCCCAAGGGCTGAAGGAATTAAGCCGGCAAGAGGGCGTAACGCTGTTCATGACCCTCCTGGTTGGTTTTTCGGCCCTCCTTTGGTCTGACGTGGGTCAAGAACACCTGATCGTTGGCACGCTGTCACCGGTAGGACGTAAACGCTCCGAGGTGCAGAGCTTGATCGGATATTTTCTCAATCCGGTTGCGCTACGCATGAATCTCGCCGGCAATCCATCGGTTCGTGAATTGTTGCATCGATCCCAGGAAGTCGTTTCAGGAGCGATGGCCAACGATGATGTACCCCTGGAATATGTTGTGAAGGAGCTTGGTATAGAGTCCGACGCGGAACGCCTTCCATTGTTTCCATGGATAATCTCGCTCGCTCCAAGGATCGCGGACCTTGCGCCCGGATGGAATCAAAGTTTCATGGATGCCGAGAGCGGGGGATCACGATGGGAATTGTACCTGGAGCTGAGAGAAGGACAGGATAGCCTGCTCGGTCGCGCTCAGTACAATCCGGATGTGTTCGAACTCGCCACGATCACACGAATCTTGCGCGATTGGGATCGCTTGTTGGAAGCCATGGTTGTTAATCCCGACCTGCGGCTGTCCCAACTCCCCAGCGCCATCAGTGCAGGCAACAGCGCCAATTTGCAACGAACGGTTGCGGCTAACTAGCCCGAAGTTCCACGTCGGACTAGCCCTGGGCTAGCCCGGGCCGGATCCGGCCGTGCGGTAGGACCAGGTCTGTCTGGAATCCGATTCGCAAACGGCAAGCTGTGGTTGGCCGTGCTGAGCGTTGCCAACCATGATCCGGCGCGCTTCCCCGAACCGAACCGGCTGGATGTGGGCCGTCAGGACAACCGGCACTGATTAACAAGAAGATGGAAGATTGTTAATTCGCAGGATTGTTCACCCCGTAAATATTTGATCAACGCACTGTTCGTACGAGCCTTTTTTGTTCGCCATTATGATCGTTCTCCGTGCCCACGGTTAAAAGCGCGGGCTGGCAAACACAGCGCCATCCCTGCAAAAAGCATTTTCAATAACTTGTACGCCTCATTGGCGCAAGCCGAAAACAAACAGACAAGTTCCTGCGTTCACTGCCACATATTGCTTGCCATTCACCGAATATGTCATCGGACCAGACTGGACCGCCGCACCAACGGCTGCCTTCCAAAGCAGCTCGCCGCTCCGGGCGTCAAGGGCAAAGAAATATCCCTCGCGTCCTCCGCTGAACAGCAAATCCGAAGCAGTCGTCAGGATGCCGCCCTCCGTTACATCAGCCATCTTGAACTCCCACCTCATTTCACCGGTGTGCGGATCGACTGCTCGAACAGCGCCGTAGCCCTCTTCTTCCTTCCGAAAATTCGGAGCAGGAGACCAATCAAAGGCTACAGTCGACCGGTTCGTTCCCCCCGCATACTCCCGGCCTTCCCTGTACTTCACGGGAGCCTTGACAAACAGCGAGGAGGAGTTGACCCAAGCGGGGATGTAGAACAGACCGGTGCGTGGGTTGTAAGAGGGGGAATACCAACTGGTTCCGCCTGGGTTACCAGGATAGATGAGGGTTCCTTCCGCGCTGGGAATCTTGCCAGGAACAAGCACGGGTCTGCCCTTTTCATCAAAGCCACTGGCCCAGGTCACCTCGACGAAGGGTTTTCCCAGCAGAAACTGGCCCGTCGCGCGATCAAGCACATAGAAGAAGCCGTTGCGGTTGGCCCACAGTATGACCTTGCGTGGCTTGCCCTGCCATTCCATGTCGGCCAAAACCGGAACTTGCACGGCATCATAGTCGAACTCGTCGTGAGGCGAGAATTGGTAGTACCATTTCAGCATGCCCGTATCCGCGTCTAGGGCGATCACCGAGTCGCTGTAGAGATTGTCTCCAGGTCGATCATCGCCGTTCCAATCAGGACTCGGGTTACCTACACCCCAATAAGTAAGGTTGAGAACTGGGTCATAGGAGCCGGTCATCCATAGAGGGCCGCCCCCGGTCTTCCAGGAGTCGCCTCCCCAGGTTTCGTGGCCAGGTTCACCCGGTCCCGGGATTGTATTGAAGCGCCAGACTTCCTTCCCAGTGTGGGCATCATAGGCAGCGAGGAAACCCCGGATGCCGTACTCGCCACCAGCGGTGCCAACGATCACCTTATCCTTGATGACCAGGGGAGCGTGCGTAATGGTATAAGCAGACCTTGCGCTGGCTACCGTGGTGTCCCACAGGGGACGGCCGTTTTTGGCATCGATTGCGATCAAATGTGCGTCGATAGTCCCCATGAAGAGAATGTCATCGAGTATGGCGAGTCCGCGGTTCACACGCCCGCAGCAGGGGCGCCCACGCACCGGATGATGCGAGTAAGTCCAGAAGACTCGTCCCGTGGCTGCATCAAGAGCAATCACGTGATTCGGAGCCTGCACCGTGTACATGATCCCGTCCACCACCAAAGGCGTGGCCTCAAACTTCTCCAGCGACCTGGCCTGATAGATCCACTGCAATTCCAAATTCTTCACATTTGCCGGAGTGATCTGGTTTAGCAGACTATGACGCTGGCTGAGAGTAGTTCCAGAGTAGGTTAGCCAGTTCTGAGGTTCCTTGTCAGCGCCAAGGATGCGCTCGAATGAGACCTGGCCCGATGAAATTGAAGCTGAAAGAAGACTCGACAGGACTACCGAAACTAGTAATGCTGCTCTTGCATTCATTGGCCGCCTATTCCTTTCAGAGAAACCAGGTAGCTGACAAGATCCGCGAGTTCCCCAGGGTTCAGCTTGTCCCGGTAGGTGGGCATTGGAGATTTGTCGACGAAGGCGTACTCTTTGAGGCTCGACTTCTGGAAAGAAAGCAGGCGTTCCTTCGAATCGATAAGCTGCACGCTGAAAGTGTCCTGGTTCAGAAGTCTCCCGGTGATCGTGATGCCATCCCGCGTTACCAGGCGGACCATACGATTCTGGAGGAGGATTTCGGCGTTCGGTTCGAGAAGCGACCGTTCCAGCTCAATCATGCGCCGAACCGCCCCAATCTCAGCGAGGTCTGGCCCTAGCCGAGAGCCTTTGTTCTTGACGCTGTGGCAATTGAGGCACTCACCCTTGCCTTCGAAAATAGCCTTGCCCCGGACAGGATCGCCTGGGGCTGAGGTGCTGTAGGCGTTGGCTGCCATAAAACGGAAATAAGCAACGATGGTGCGCATCTCGATGTCCGAAAGCTCTTTCGAAAACGCGGGCATTGCAGTTCCTGGAACGCCAGCCGAGACGATCTCGACGAGGTTATCATACGATGATGCTCTCTTGAATTTGCCATGCCCAAGATCCACGCCGGGGACGGAATCACCATCCGGACCGTGACAACCTGCGCAGTTGGCTATGAAAAGCTGCCGGCCCTCGTCCACTTCGCTCGGTGGAGCGGTTTGCTGCTGGGCTGACAGTGTGTTGATAGCCAGGAAGCCCGCCAATACTGAAGTGCAGAGTTTAACGGCCCGCATCGTAGCCTCTCCCTTCCCTTGCTTAACGTTTCAAATAATTAAAATTTCATTTAATTCGGCCATCTGGCCAATCACTATCGCCTCGCTCTATAACCGCTAGAGGGACGCCTCACCGTCAAATAAGGAGGGAGTCCAAACTTGTCTGCTGTTCAGGATCTCTCTCAATTCGGGATTATTTGCGTGGTAGAAGTATGACCACGTAGACAGCTTGAGCCGGTAAGGCGCGGCGGTCTCGATGAACTGCCCTTTCTCCATCCAGCGACCAGTGTGTTCCAACATGTGGACATCTTCGGATCGACACCTTCTCAAAGCCCAGGAAAGGAGGGGTCCAAGCATAGACGTGCCATCCTCCAGGGATTGATAGTCGGCAAGCTTTACCTTTTTAAAGCCGGACCTTGGATCGACTGATTTGTGGAAAATGGCATAAGCCACCAATCTGGGGCCATCAACAGCCGTGACGATCCAGAGCCGGTTGCACAACAATGCATGTTTAAAGTGCCATTCCAGGACTTCACGCGTACGTACGGCCAACAGTAAGTGCCGAGTGTTTCTCTTCGCGTCTTCCCAGAAGCTATCGAAACGATCGTCGAAACCTGTGCAAGGCTTCACTTCGACGTCGCTCTCCCTCAATGACGTTTTTGTCAGATGGTCTTTCAGAAATGCCGCGGCCGAAAGTGGATAGCTCAGGGGTTTGGAAAGCCGGGCCCGCAGAGCCTTCGGGCGGGTCCAAGATCCCTCCCATGACGGAAAGGCAAACGGCCTCGTCAGACGGTAGTTCTTCATCGCTGCAATGCTCTCGA
>Ga0209056_10009037_pt1 | contig 10193 bp, 13 predicted proteins | sample GraSoiAngelo_114_FD_185876 | JGI IMG/M metagenome (GOLD analysis project Ga0209056, IMG submission 185876) | Grasslands soil microbial communities from the Angelo Coastal Reserve, California, USA - 14_0903_13_40cm (SPAdes) (version 2) | ecosystem: Environmental > Terrestrial > Soil > Grasslands...
AACGCGTCGTGAGGACGGCGGCGAAGGGGGGGCACCTTGTAGAGGCGGCGCGCCAGTTGGGTGCGAGACCAATCGGAAGCACATCAGTTAAAGGAGGGCCGGATGGCGAGCCGCGGCGGGATGAATCCTGACTTCATGAAGCAGCTGCAGCAGATGCAGGGGCGGATCGCGGAAGTACAACAGAAGCTGGACGAGACGATAATCGAGGCGTCGTCAGGCGGCGGCGCAGTTACCGTGAAGATGAACGCGCACCCCTCACTGCAGGAGATTACGATCAAGCCCGAGGTGATCGATCCGGACGACGCCGAGATGCTGCAGGACTTGATCCAGGCAGCGATGAACGACGCGCTCGAGAAGATCCGGACGAGCCAGATGCAGCAGCTGGCGGGACTGGCGGGTGGCAACCTTCCCGGACTGACGTCGTAAGCCGCGAGGTGACTCGTACGTGAACGAATCGACGCCGGCGACGGCGGCGCCGCTGGCGCGCCTGATCGACGAGCTGTACAAGCTGCCAGGCATCGGCCCGAAGAGCGCCCAGCGCCTCGCCTACTATCTTCTGCGGATGCCGGTGGCGGAGGCGCGAGCGTTGGCATCCGCCATCGTCGAAATGAAGGAACGCGTCACTTTCTGCTCGATCTGTCAAAACGTGACGGAAGTGGACCCGTGCCGGATCTGCGTGGACGGCGACCGAGACCGCACGATCATCTGCGTAGTTGAGGAGCCGCTGGACATTCTGGCGATCGAGCGGACGCAGAGCTATCGCGGGATGCACCATGTTCTGCACGGGGCAATATCGCCGATCGATGGTATAGGGCCGGAGGACCTGAAGGTCTCGGAGCTGCTTCAGCGGCTGCGATCGGGCGAGGTCCAAGAGATCATCCTGGCGACGAACCCGAACCTGGAGGGCGAGGCGACGGCGATGTACCTGACGCGCCTCCTGCGGCCGCTGGGGGTGCGCATTACGCGCCTCGCGAGAGGACTGCCGGTGGGCGGAGACCTGGAGTACGCGGATGACGTGACGCTCGCGCGGGCGCTAGAGGGGCGGCAGGAGATCGAGAGCTAGTATGCCCGCGCCGCGGATGTACAAGACAGAGGCGATCGTCCTCCGCCAGCGGCGGCTGGGAGAGGCGGACCGCATCCTCTGTGTGTACACGCCAACATTCGGGAAGATGGACGTAAAGGCGCGTGGTGTGCGAAAGACGACCAGCCGGATGTCCGGTCACCTTCAGCCACTGACGCGCTGCATGCTTCAGCTGGCGCAGGGGCATGTGAGTGACGTCGTGGCGGGATGCGAGACACTCGAGAGCTTTCAACCGCTTCGAGACGACCTCGACCGCCTGAGTCGGGCGCTATACGCCGCTGAACTTATCGACCGGTTTGTGCCTGAGCGGACGCACAGCTTCCCGACCTACCGGCTGCTCGTGGAGACACTGCGCCGGCTCGCGGAAGCGGAGGAGCTCGACCAAACGCTCCGATTCTTCGAGATGAGGCTACTGGACCAGTGCGGCTTCCGGCCGGAACTGGAGGTGTGCGCCGGATGCGGGATGCGTCTGGAGGCGGTGGACAATTTCTTTGCGCCGATAAGCGGCGGCGCGGTGTGCCGCGCGTGCGGAGGGGGCGGTATGGGTGCGCGAACGCTTTCCCTGAATGCGCTGAAGGTCTTGCGACTCTTACAGCACGGGTCGTATAACGATGCCATGCGGGTGCGGACGGAAGGGACTCTGGGACGAGAGGTGGAGAATCATCTACGGAGTTTCATCGTCTGTGTGCTCGAGCGCGACGTGAACGCGGCGGCGTTCATCGAGCGGCTAAGGCGAGAAGGCGCGCAGCACGCGGTGGAGGCCTGAGCGATGCCTCTGTACGAGTACTACTGCGAGGCGTGCGACAAGATATTCGAGGCTTTGCGCTCGGTGAGTTATTCGGAAGAGCCGGCACCGTGTTCGAAATGCGGAGCCGATGCCGACCGAATAATGCCGACCACGTTCGCCTCGATGTCGCGGATGGAAGGCTGGCGGCAGCGGGTACCCTTCCACCACAAGCCTGTGAGGGCCGGGACGCCCGCGAAGACGATCGCCCGCGTGAAACCGAAGGAAATCGGCAAGCGTAAGGGGAAGGCGGAGGGAGCGAAAGGCTAAAGATGCCGCTTTACGAGTATTACTGCGAGGGCTGCAACGGCATTTTTGAGGCGATCCGCGAGATGCGGGAGGCTTCGCTGGCCGTGCCGTGTCCGGAATGCAATCGGGACGGTGAACGCATCATGTCGAGCTTCAACGCCTTCACGTTTCGGGACGGCTACCCGCGGCGCATTCCAGATAAGGGAACTTACTGGCACATGGGCCAGGAGGTCAAGAAGCGGGCGACGCGCATGAAGGGGTGGGAGCACCCGGAGCTGGCCAAGCCGAAGCCGAAGCCGCGGCCGACGAAGGGAGAGTCGCGAGCGCAGCGGGATAAACGGCTCGCGGCGCTGCGAGACGCGCGTTACCGCGACCGCTGGGGCATTGATAAGGACGGCTTCCCGACGGTAAAGACGAAGGCGCCGGAGAAGGAAAAGAAGGTCCTGCCCTCAGGTTAGCCACTCCTACGGCGGATCAGCTTCGCCGGCCAAGGATATATTCGGTCAGATCGCGCAAGGTCTGGCGGTCTTCGAGGTCTGGCAGGAGGTCTAGCGCTTCATTTGCGCGCTGCGAGAAGTCGCGGGCCATCTCGTACGATTCTTGGATAACACCGAACTCGAGGACGGCCTGAATAGCCTCCGCCAACCGCTCCCGCGAGGGGCGGGTGAAGTACTTCTGGATGGGATTCGATTTCGGCGAGCGATCCATTAGGAGCAATGAAGGAAGGGTAAGAGTCCCCTGCTCTAGATCGCTGCCGACAGGCTTTCCCATTGCGTCAGGGTCTCCCGTGAAATCAAGGATGTCGTCCACGACCTGGAACGCCATTCCAAAGTTGTAGCCGTAGTCGCGGAAGGCCTGAGTCCACTCGTCCGGTTGACCGCTGACTATCGCGCCGCCTTCGCAAGCCGTGGCGAAAAGCGAGGCAGTCTTGCCGCCGATGCGCTGGAGATAGTCGCGGATGGTCTGGCGGCTGTCGTAGGCGGTGAGGTCCTGGCGGATCTCACCTTTGGCCATGATCATGAGCGTGTCGGAGAAGAGGCGGACGACGCGGAGGTTGTCAGTCTTGACGACCTGGTCCGCTGCGTGGGCGAAGAGGTAGTCGCCGAGCATGACTGTGGTTGAGTTGTGGAAGGAGCTGTTGACGGTGGGCCGGCCGCGACGCGTGGATGCCTGATCGATGACGTCATCGTGGACCAGAGTGGCGGTATGCAACAGCTCGACTGACGCTGCCAAGGGGACGAGGAGATCGAGGTCGTAATGGCCGAAGCGGCCGCTGAGAAGAGCAAGTGCCGGACGCAGCAGTTTGCCGCCTCCGGAGAGGACGATGTCAAGCATGTCACCCAGCGGGCCGTAGTCGCCGTGCTTGAGCGACTCGAATACATCTTCGACGAGCGAGAGGTCCTCCTGGACGGCGCCGTAAAGAGCCTGCGTCCTCATGGGCGCTCTCCGGCCGGTTGGGGAACAAGATCGAGCGCGAAGAGGCGCGCCGCATTAACCGAGGTCATTTGAGCGATTACCCCGAACGGCTCGCTCCGCAGCTCGGCAATGAAGCGCACAGTCTCGACGATGTAGGCGGGTTCGTTACGCTGCCCGCGGCGCGATTGTGGGGTCAGATACGGTGCGTCCGTCTCGACCACTATCGACTCGAGAGGAATGTCCCGAGCGACCGCACGCATCTTTGCGGCGTTATGATAAGTTATGGTGCCGGCGATAGAGATGAGGAAGCCAAGCTCGACGTAGCGAAGGGCGAGGGGCAGATCGCCGGCGAAACAGTGCATTACCCCGAGCGGCCGGTTCGTCACCCATTCGGGCTTTACGCTCGCTGGGTACAACGAAAGGATGTCGAACGCCTCATTGTCCGCGTCTCTGGCGTGGATTACGACCGGGAGGTGACGGGAGCGCGCAAGGCTTAGCTGCTCGCGAAACGCCTGTCGCTGGCGGTCGGGCGACGAGAGGTTTCGGTAGAAGTCCAGCCCGATCTCGCCGATGGCGACGACGCTTGGATCCTCCGCCAATCGTGCCAGGGCATCGACACCGGAAGGCGTAAGTGTCTTGGCGTCGTGAGGGTGGATGCCAACGGTCGCGTAGACGCTCGCGAAAGAACGTGTTAGCTCTACGGCGCGACGGCTGCTTTCGAGGTCGTAACCCACGACCACCAGATCGGAGACGCCAGCTTCTCGAGCGCGGCGAACAACTGCTTCGTGTTGGCCGTCGAACTTGGGGTCCTGCAGATGGCAGTGCGAATCTATGACGCCTTGAACCGGGCTCATCAGGGGCCGAGCCTTGCTTCTTCCTCTTCGACGATCGCGGGGTCGAGCTTCTTGAACAGCGGCTGAGGCTCCGAGAGGGGCCGGCCGGCGGGCGGCGCCTGAAGCTCCCAGCCGGCGTCCCGGAGCGGCGTCTCGTTGCCGAGATAGCCGTGGAGGGTCTCGCAGGTGAACGGCAGATAGGGTGACAGCGCCACGTTTAGTCCGCTGATCGCGGCGATGGCGGTGTGAAGAACGGTTGCGCAGCGAGCGCGATCTTCGCCGATTAGCTTCCAGGGTGCGTTCTCTTCGATGTAGCGGTTGGCTTCGCGTGCCACAGACATCGCGGACTCGAGACCGCCTCGGAAATGGCAGAGAGAGAGGTTCTGGCCGGCCTCGGCGATGGCTTGTTCGGACCGAGAGACTAGGGCGCGATCATCGTCGGTCAGTTCTCCGGGCTTGGGAACGGCCGCATCGAAATTTCGGTACGTGAAGCTCAGAACGCGGTTCACAAGATTGCCCCAGGTAGCGACTAGCTCGTCGTTATTACGGCGCACGAAGTCGGCCCATGTGAAGTCGGAGTCCGACGTCTCGGGCATGGTCGCTGCCAGGTAGTAACGGAGCGGATCGGGATCGTATCTCGAGAGGAAGTCGGGGACCCACACGGCCATTCGGCGGCTGGTCGACGCTTTGCTTCCGCGAATGGTGAGGTACTGGTTCGCGGGGACATCGTAGGGAAGGTTATAGTGCTCTCCCTTTGCCTCGCTGTAGCCCATGAGCTGAGCGGGCCAGCTGAGTGTGTGAAACCAGATGTTGTCCTTGCCAATGAAGTAGTAACTCTTCGTCTGTGAGTCCTGCCAGAAGTCTCTCCAGCGCTCGTGCTGCCCGTTCTGCTGGGCCCATTCGATAGCGGCCGAAAGGTAGCCGATAACGTTCTCGAACCAGACATAGATGCGCTTTTGAGAGTAGCCCTCGACGGGAATGGGGATACCCCACTCGAGGTCTCGCGTAATCGCACGGTCGTGAAGGCCCTGTTCGATAACTCCAAGTGAAAAGTTGACGACGTTCTTACGCCAGTGTGGCTTGTCTGACGAGAGCCATTCTCGCAGGCGGTCATTGTAGGCGCTGAGTCGAAGGAAAAAGTGTTCCGAGTCGCGGAGTTCGGGCTCGGAGCCGTCGAACTTGCAGCGGCGGTCGGTGAGGTCGATCGGGTCGAGGACGTTGCCGCAGTTATCGCACTGGTCGCCACGAGCATTCGCGTCGCCGCAGATCGGGCAGGTGCCTTCGACGTAACGGTCGAGGAGGAAGCGTTTTTCCACGGTGCAATACGGAAGCTTCATGCTCCCCTGGTAGATATCGCCCTTTTCTAGCAGACGAAGGAACATGTCGTGGACGGCCCGCGCGTGGTTCTCAGTGCCGGTGGTGGTGTAGAGGTCCCAGCTGATCCCGAGCCGCTTCCACGAGGCGAGAAACTCGTTGTGGAACTGGGAGGCTACCTCGGTGGGGGTGCGACCCTCTTGTTCAGCGCGGACGGTGATCGGCGTGCCGTGAAGATCGCTACCCGAGACCATCAGCACGTCGTTGCCTGCGGCGCGGTGGTAGCGGGCGAAGATGTCCGCGGGGAGATAGGCTCCGACGATCTGGCCGATATGTAGTGATCCGTTGCTGTAGGGCCATGCGACGCCTATAAAGATTGTTTCGGGCATATATGTTCCAGTGGGATTTTAGCATGGGGGTGTGGGAATGCCCGGGTGCCGCGGCTGGGCGGTGGTCACGCCTCCTTACTGAGTTCGAGCCACAGAGCGTAGACCTCCCGGTGAGGGCGGGCGGTCGCGGCGGTGACAGCCTTGACGGCGTCTCTGGCAGACATGCCATCGTCTCTCGCTTCCTTGATCCTGCGGCGCACATCTTCGTCTGCGATGGGCTGTTTTTCGCTGGCACCCTTGATGACGATCGTGAACTCGCCCCGTGGCTCCTGGAAGTACGCAAGCGCTTCTGCAGCGGTGCCTCGGAAGACCTCCTCGAACGCCTTGGTGAGCTCGCGACACAGCGCGATGCGCCGCTCGGCAAATACATCGCGGATGTCTTCGAGGGTTCCTCTAAGTCGATGAGGCGCCTCGAACGAGACTACGGTCCGCGGCTCCTTCGCTGCCGCGGCGAGCACTCGACGGCGCTCTGCAGTTCTCCTCGGAAGGAAGCCCAAGAACGTGAATTGTCGCATGTCCACGCCCGAAGCCGTGAGTGCGGCGATGACGGCCGACGGCCCCGGGATAGGGACGACCGCGAAGCCCGCTTCGATCGCGGCGGTGATCAATTCATGCCCGGGGTCGCTGACGCCTGGAGTGCCGGCCTCGGAGACTAGAGCGACATCACCGGATTCGAGCGCGGCGAGCAGCTGGGGGGTGCGCGTGCGCATGTTGTGCTCGTTGTAGCTGACAACTCGGGCGCTGATGCCGTACCTGCGGAGCAGGATGCGGGTCGTCCGGGTGTCTTCCGCAGCGATGAGCTGGGCCTCGCGAAGCATACGGAGAGCGCGGAAGGTGACGTCCTCAAGATTGCCGATAGGCGTGGAGACGACGAGCAGGCTGCCCAAAGGATATAACGCCTTACTACTTCGTCAGTGGAAAGTGTTTACACTTTTACTCAAAATACCCTCTCCAAGCGTTGACCCGCTGAACGGCGGATTGATATATTGTTTGAAATCCCTCGGGCTTCCACGAGAGAGGAACGCTTACGAAATGAGTTTGGCGACGTACAGGGAGCTCCGCCCCGCTTACGGGTTCGACGAGGTTGCCATCGTGCCCGGAAGCATCACCGTTAACCCAGAGTTGACGGATATCCAATTTAGCATAGGCGAGCATGCCTTCAACTTTCCGATCCTCGCGGCGGCCCTCGACGCCGTAGTCGACCCTCGCTTCGCGATCGAGCTGGGCCGGCGCGGGGGATTGGCGGTGATGAACCTTGAGGGGCTCCAGTGCCGCTACGAGGACCCGGCGGAGGCGATCGCGGAAATCGTTGCGGCCTCCCAGGAGGGATCGGCGGCGGCGATCCAACGACTCACCGAGATGCCGATGCGCGAGGAGCTGATCGGCCGGCGGGTGCGGGAGATCAAGGAAGGCGGCGCTGCGTGCGCCGTCTCTTGCACTCCGGCGAACACGAAGAAGCTGGCGCCAATAGCCGTGGACGCGGGGGCGGACATTTTCGTCGTGCAGTCGACGGTCACGACCGCGCGCCACGTATCGACTTCACCTCGCGGGCTGATCCTGGAGGAACTGATCGAGAACATTCGGGTTCCGGTGGTTGTCGGGAACACAGTAGGATTCAACGCGGCACGCGAGTTAATGGAAACGGGCATCGCCGGGATGATGGTTGGAGTGGGGCCGGGAGCGATCTGCACTTCCAGAGAGGTGCTTGGCATCGGCGTACCACAGGTAACGGCCACGATCGACTGCGCAGCCGCTCGAGACGAGCACTACCGGGACACCGGGCGGTACGTCCCGATCATCACCGACGGCGGGATGCGCAACGGCGGCGATGTCTGTAAAGCGCTCGCAGCCGGAGCCGATGCGGTCATGCTCGGGACCGCGTTCGCACGAACGGAGGAAGCCCCGGCGAAGGGCTACGCCTGGGGCATGTCGACGGGGCACCGGGAACTGCCGCGCGGTGTACGCATTCGGCCGGGTGTGGACACGACCCTCGACCGCCTGCTGTTCGGACCGACATCGCGTACAGACGGGACAGAAAACCTTGTCGGCGCGATCCGGACCTGCATGGGCGTCTGCGGGGCGCGCACGGTCGCGGAGTTCCACGAGGCTGAGATGATCGTGGCTCCGTCGATTAAGACCGAGGGCAAGGTCTACCAGCTTAGCCGGTAGGCTTCACTGGCGATACGATCGCAAATTTCAGCCTAGCGAGGCAGAGCGCCCGACGGTTAGGAACCTATCGCCGGTTTCGGATCCCACTACTGCGTTCGTGAGGCATGCTTTGAGCGACTCAGGTGGCCTTCCAGCGAATATCATTCTCGTCCGGGGATTGCCTGCAAGCGGAAAGAGTACCTTGGCGCGAGCGGTGGCCGCCGCAAACCATCTGCCGATTTTGGACAGAGACGTCCTCAAAGCGCCGGCGGCGCAGGGCTATCTTGACGACGTAGAGGCTGGCGAGCTGTCGTATGTCCAACTATTGCTACTCGCGGAACAGCAGCTTGCGCTAAGGCTTGGTGTAGTCGTTGATGGTCCCTTCACGAAAGACGATCTCCTGACACCTTTTATCACCCTGGGCCGTGCTCTCAATGTGCCCGTGCGACTAATTCAATGTGTCGTTGCCCTGGATGTCTTGCAAGAAAGAATTCGAGGACGTGAGGGACAGGTTACTTTGGTGCAATGGTCTGGTGATTCGGGTATTGCCAAACTGACGAAAAGGTTAGAGGAGGATGCGGCAGCACGATCACTCCTATCTCCACGACCTGTAGCAGGAGCGGAACTGCTCGCTGTCGATACGGATCAACCGCTAGAACGATGTCTAGAAATAGTCCAGCAGTGGCTCGTGAAAGCTCAAGATAAGGGAATGCTAGGTTCGAGATGGTCGTGACCTACAACATGACCATCCAAGCTGTGTTCTTCGACTTAGGCGGCGTTATCCTGATGGAAGCCGCTCGCGACTTCGGGATCGATGCCCGCTTCAGCCTGATGCCCGGCACTGTCACTAGGTGTTTAGACGTCAACAGTCGGTGGAAAGAGGCACGAGTGGGGCTTTGCTCGTATGAAGAATGGGTCGATTCTGTGCGGGAAGCGCTCGTTGAGGAAGCCGGAGGCCAGGCGGATGAGGTGCTCCAGGAGGCACTTAAGGCGGAAGCACCAGTCAATGAGGCTGTCATGCGTTTGGTATCTGCGCTGTCGGTGCGGTACCGGATCGGGGCCACATCGAATACGAAAACCCGCGACCTAGAGCGCTTCATCAAGCGTCGATTCGGGCCACTGTTCGAGGTTGTCGTGGGCTCGGCGGACTTGGGCGTCGCCAAGCCAGACCCCGACATCTACTTACACGCCGCACGGCGGCTGTCGCTCCGTCCGAAGGCGTGTGTGTTCATCGACGATGTTGAGGCGAACGCAAATGGTGCGACCGCCGTTGAATGAATGGCATACTCTTCGAGTCGACTCAACAACTGGTCCGCGATCTAGACGCACTGCGGGTGCAGGTTTAGTCCGCGTCACCTTCTTCGACGTTTGATCGCCTAGCGCCCCTTATACAAGCGCTTGGCCCCAATCCTTGAAGTCTTCCGCGGGGTGACCCATGAGGTAGCGGATGGTCACAATCTCTCCTACATGCACGAAGTGATGCGCCGCAACCCGCATGAGGGCGTAGCGTAGTGACAGGCCAATCGGGTGTAGATAGTCAATGGCACCGTCATAGGGGATCGTTCGGTCGAGGTCTGGCTCCGGCTTGGAGTCAAGGAACCGCTTCGATGCCTCGCGGACTTCACTCATTCCGGCAAGTATAGCGGGCCAGTTGTGTGCATCTCCACCGCCGCCAGTGCGAATCATCGGATCGCTTATGACTGGATGAGATGGCAGCCCCTGCAATCTGGCGTTGATCCATGAGTCCACCAGGTTCGTAACGTGGCCGACCGTCCAAGCGATGCTGCTGCCACCGTCGTGGCGGCGCGTCGCTTCCTTCGGAGCCAGCCCGCTTATGGCCCGGTCGAGATCATTCCAGGATTCGTGCATCAATAGAATGAGCTTGTCCGGCATGCAGCCCCTTTGATGTCCACCTGACCTGGTAAGTTACTTCTCTAGCTTGTCGAGGCGCCTCCAGACGTCGTAGTCGATTTGCCTGT
>Ga0209056_10009040_pt1 | contig 10191 bp, 4 predicted proteins | sample GraSoiAngelo_114_FD_185876 | JGI IMG/M metagenome (GOLD analysis project Ga0209056, IMG submission 185876) | Grasslands soil microbial communities from the Angelo Coastal Reserve, California, USA - 14_0903_13_40cm (SPAdes) (version 2) | ecosystem: Environmental > Terrestrial > Soil > Grasslands ...
CCTCGGAGGGAACTCGGTTGGAATTCCGCACGGAAGCTTTCAACCTCACTAACACACCCTCCTTTAACGCGCCGGGATCCTTGGATTTCACTAACCCGAACAACTTCGCCGTAATCACCTCAACCCGGAACTTCGCACGGCAGATCCAGTTCGCCCTTAAGTTTTACTGGTGAGACCAGGACTGGCTATTGGTGTATCCCGAGGGCGGTCTGCAGGAGCCGCCCTCTGTAGTTTCCACATTTCTTGTGTCGCTGCAGCAAAGCAGGTCGCATGCGCTCCGGAGCGGGACGAATCAGTACTGATTTCCTGAATACGCCAGTCCTCAAACCTTAGATGTCTCTTCCGCGAAGCCAAGATACAGGGACTCGCGCACCCCGGCTTGCAGGCTCAATGTCACTCTCGCCAAGCGTTAACCGTATTGAAACGCACTCAGCCAATTGTTGGTTCGCCGCGGCGATCAGTCGTGCAAGCGAGGCTTTCAACTTCGGATTCAATTCCAAGCCGCGGCTGTCTTGGCAAGGAAAGTCGGAACGCTGGCGCGTGTGGACGCTGGCGGTAGCGGGCGCAACGCTGGCGCTCGGCGTGTTCATGGCTGATGCGTTGCGCGTCGCGGGCGACGGAGCATAGGCCGTGCGTGATGCGCTGCCGACAGGATTTGCTTGGCCGGCGTTCGGTGTGGTGTGGCTGGCAATGGCTGCGCCGGTGGCGGGAGCAGCGCGGCAATTGTGGGGACGAGCACGGCCATGAGCACAACTTCACACACTTCAGCGTCGCGGCGTTATCGCGTCGAATTGATTACGGCGGAATCCGAGGCGTCGCGCTTTGTCCGCCACCGGCGTTTGATTCGCTTTCCTCAACTCACAATGCCGCTCCTCGCGGCCTATACACCGGACCATTGGGAGGTCAGCCACACGGATGAGATCGTTCAAGAGGTTGATTTCAACAAGAAGCTGGACGTGGTCGGGATCACAGCCAACACACCAGCCGCGCCGCACGCTTACGCACTGGCGCGCGAATTTCGCCGCCGTCGTGTCGCCGTGGTGATCGGCGGGCCCCACGCGACGCTTCTGCCGGACGAAGTGATGCAGCACGCCGACGCGGTCGTTGTGGGCGAAGGCGAACTTGTGTGGCCACAGCTTTTGGGTGACTTCGAGCGGGGCGAGTTGAAGCATATCTACCGATCGTGCGCGCTCCCAGACCTCAAGACAATGCCCGCGCCCCGGTGGGACCTGATCAAAGGCAGAACTTATGGAAAGGGAGTGACCATTGCGACGCGCGGGTGCCCGTTCGCCTGCGACTATTGCACCATCCCGCAGATGTATCGGCGCCGGATGCGCTATCGGCCGGTCGAGGAAGTTGCGGAAGAACTCAAGCGCATGCCGGGGCGGGCATTGATTCTTTGGGACGACAACATCGGCGCCGACCGCTCCTATGCGAAAGAGTTGTTTGCAGCAATCGCGCCCTACAAACGCTGGTGGACAAGCCAGTGCACCGCTGACGTCGCCTTCGACGACGAATTCATGACACTGGCGGCCAAGAGCGGCTGCAAGGCGCTCTTCCTCGGCCTCGAGACCATCTCGCAGGCCAGCCTCAACGTCGCGAACAAACGCCACAATCGGTCCGCCGAATACAGCGAAGTCATCCGACGATTTCACTCGCATGGCATCGCGGTGCAGGCCGGCGTCGTGTTTGGATTCGACCACGACGACCGCTCCATTTTCAGAACGACGGTCGAGTTCTATCGCTCCGTTGGCCTCGACTCCGCGACGATCAGCGTGCTCATTCCCTTTCCCAGCACGCCGCTATTCAAGCGACTCGATGCGGAGGGCCGGATCCTCACGCGTGATTGGTCAAAGTATAACGGCAAGAAGGACGTCGTCTTCCAACCCGCGCTGATGGCCCCGCGCGAACTGCTGATGGGTATGGAATGGGCGGCCCGGCAGTTCTACTCGATCCCTTCCATCATCGAGCGCCTGTGGCGATCGCGGACCGGGCTGTGGTGGAACGTCGTACGAAACGCCGGCTACCATTTGGCGCTCCGAAATTTTGGCGTTGTGGGATTCAACCCGGAACACGTCGAACAGCATGCGGAATTTCAGAAGACTCTCGACCATCGCGGCTGAGCGCCGCCCACCTCGTAGTCCACCGGACGGCGGAGGCGAAGCGATCTTGACACGAGCCGCAGAGACACCTCGGGTCGCGTGCCGGCAGTGTGTCCCTTGTTCCCCGCGCCTCCCGGTAGTAAAATCGCATTCTCATGCGCAATTGGCGAAGCTTAGCAAAACTTTTTTATGTTGCCTTATTGTTGCCTCTATCTCCGGCATCAGTGGGGCGTGCACAGGAAGATGCCGGCAGGATTGAGGGAAGTATTCGCGACCAGGCAGGTAGTGCGCTTCCCGGCGTCAAAGTGACACTTCGAGGTGAAGGAAGTTCTGTCCTGGATTCCACCTTGACTTCTCCGCAGGGCCGCTACCTTTTTGCTTCTCTAAAGAGAGGTGTCTATGGCATCGAAGCTGAGGCTGAAGGATACCAGAGGGCTTTCCAGGATCAAATCGCGTTGAATCCTCCGCAAAAAGTATCTGTCGACCTCTCTCTGGCCAAAACTAATACCCGCGTTAAGCAGACCCCACCTTCAGGGGAGGGCGCTGATATACTCTCCCAAGAAGCGGCTTTTTCTGATGCGCCTAAATTCAAACAAAGTGCGATTGAGAGTTCGGTCGATCCGGGTGGATATTCCACGCCGGGCCGGACGGAGACTACGAACCGCTTGCTGCAAGCCGCTGCCCAGCTCAAAGCCGAATCAGCCAGATCAGGAACTGATGCTGCTGACAAATCTAAGACAGCTCAGAAAAAGAATCTGGCCGCACTTGAGTTAAATTTAAGGCAGGTGTTACGCCGTAATCCCAACACTTTCGAGGCCAATCACAGTCTCGGTGAGTTTTATATTCAACAAGGGAAACTGGCGCTGGCGATTCCTTATATGGAGAGGGCACAGCAGATTCAACCTTCCCATTACGTGAATAGTTTTGACCTGGCACTGGCTTACATAGGAATTCAGGACTTATCCAAAGCCCGCAATCAAATTCAGCAGATGCTGCAGAGAAAGGAGACTGCCGAATTACATAACCTGCTGGCCGAAGTGGAGGAAACCGCCGGAAACTATTTAGTGGCCGCTCAAGAGTACCAACGCGCTGCCCATCTGGATCCCAGCGAAAAAAACCTGTTCGATTGGGGGAACCAGCTACTCTTACATCAGGCTTATGAATCCGCCGCCCAGGTTCTCAGTCGAGCCTTGGAACTGTATCCTCGTTCGGCCAAGCTTCTGATCGGGCTGGGAATTAGTCACTATTCGCGCGGCTATTACGACGACGCAGTCAAGGTCTTGTGTCGCGCAGTAGATCTGCAGCCCAACGATCCGCGTCCCTATTATTTTGTGGGAAAGATGTTCAACGTGTCCGAGACCCTCTCCGAAGACGTAACTCGCCGCCTCGCTCATTTCGTTCGACTCTATCCGCAAAATGCTCTTGCCAACTATTACTATGCCCTCAGTTTATGGAAAGGGAAGCGCGGAGAGGACTCACAAGGGGATCTCAACCAGATCGAGTCGCTGTTGAAAAAGGCGATCCTGCTGGATCCCGGAATGGCAGAGGGGCACTTCCAGCTTGGGGTTTTCTATTCCAATCAGCAAAAGATCGCGGAAGCCATTCAGCAATACGAGATGGCCATCAAGCTCCAACCCGATTTTGCCAACGCGCATTATCGCCTTGGACAGGCTTATCAGCGCACAGGGCGGAAAGCTCAGGCGCAGAAACATCTCGAGACCTACCAGCGATTACATTCTGCCGGCCGCCCCGAAGACAAGCAGGTCATCTTCACAGTGAATGAGATTCCCCGTTGATTTGATTCTTCGCGTCTGCGTGTCTTCGTGGTAAGGCCCGCGCCCAAGCCGCCACGAAGACACGAAGACGCGAACAACCAGGTTTCTTTTTGCGGCTTTTCTTTGGAGTGCGCAAGCTTGCTTGCGCTTTAAGGACGATGGAACATTTCCACACGCACGAAAGCGGCAGCAAGCTGCCGCACTCCAAATAGCGCAGTGGGAGTCTGGTCTTAGTTTGGTTGCGGCTCGGTATGGGAATTCAATCATTCTTGGTTCTAAGACTATCCCGGCGCCGTGTTCGCGGGCGACTTTCCGCAATAATTCTTTCATGCCTCTTGCTTCAGATCTTTCCAACAGGCGTTCTGACTGATGAGACTGCGACCGATCTGCCCTCCGAATACCGCTTGAGTCCTCATTACCGCACAAAATCTCCGCTCGATGAACTCTTACGCAGGGTTCAACCGCAACTCGATGCCTTCCCCACCGAAGCGCTCGCGGACGAGGTTGAGAAACTCCTCGAGAAATGGCAGAAGGCCCTGCAAAAATCACCGCCCGAATTGGAACCGATTGCCCAAGCGCTTTCGCCAGGTTTTCAGGGCTACGGCCTTCTCCCCTCCGAGGAGAAGAGCTTACGCTCCGGCTCAGGCCTGGAGATCCTTCAAGGGCGTTTTGCAAATCAGCAGTTGATGGAAAGGGAAGCCTTCATTCAAGGGCTCCGTGCTTTCTTTGAGTTTACGATGCTCCAGTGCGCTGAATTCAAGTTGACTGGCATTCAAGTTCGCACGATGCCGCCTCTGGTCTTTCAAACTCGGATGCGTTATGACGTAGCGGGGAGGAAGGCTGGCGCCTCTTTCGAAGAGCGTGTCGGCGCCTGGAACTTTGAGTGGGAGCGCGACTCCAGTGGCAAACTATGGATTCGGAAGTGGCAGGGAATCTCGCAGACTCGAAGCCGGGCCGAGCGGCCCATTTTCAGGGATGTAACGGCCGCATCTCTGGGGAAGAATCGCTCTTACCAGGAGCAGTTGCTACGCGGAGCGGACCATTGGAGAACTGTTCTAGACGGCGCCAGTGGGATTGATGTCTACGGCAACAATGGCATTGCCGTAGGTGACTTTGACAATGATGGCTTTGACGACCTTTATGTCTGCCAGCCGGCGGGCCTCCCGAACCGGCTTTACCGCAATCGAGGGGATGGAACATTTGAAGATGTCACCGAAGTGGCCGGGGTTGCGGTCCTCGATCCTACTGCCTGCGCGCTCTTCGCCGACCTGGACAATGATGGTGACCAGGATCTGTTGGTCGTCAGTTCCAAAGGACCTCTGCTCTTCCTCAATCAGAAGAATGGAACCTTTCGTCTGAAGCCCGATGCGTTTTCGTTTGCACAGCCTCCCCAAGGAACATTTACTGCCGTTGCCGCTGCCGATTATGATCGCGACGGCAGGCTCGATCTTTACTTCTGTCTCTACAGCTACTATCAGGGCCTGGACCAGTATCGGTTTCCCTCGCCCTATCACGATGCCCAGAACGGTCCGCCCAATTTCCTCCTCCGCAATATCGGAGACGGCACTTTCCGCGATGTGACCTCTTCGGCAGGCCTGGGCCAGAACAACAACCGGTACAGTTTTGCCTGTGGCTGGGGCGACTTCAATAATGACGGCTGGCCCGATCTTTATGTGGCCAATGATTTTGGTCGCAAGAACCTATACCGCAACAACAGTGACGGAACGTTTACCGACGTAGCGGGCGCAGCGGGTGTCGAGGATGTGGGAGCCGGCATGAGCGTTTGCTGGTTCGATTACGACAATGATGGCCGGGAGGATCTCTATGTCGCCAACATGTGGACGGCTGAAGGGAAGCGTGTTTCCGGTCAAGAAGTCTTTATGAGTCAGGCGCCGGAAACAGTCCGCGCGGCCTACCGAAAACATGCCAATGGCAATTCGCTCTTCCGCAATATGGGTAATGGGAGGTTTCGCGACAGCACCGCTGAGGCCAACGTTGAAATGGGCCGTTGGGCCTGGTCGGCCGACGCCTGGGATTTCGACCACGACGGATATTCCGACCTTTATGTTGTTGACGGAATGATCTCTGGTTCTGCCCCTCGAGAGTTAAACAGTTTCTTCTGGAGACAAGTCGTACCCCACTCGCCGGTGGAAGGCCGTCCGGAACGCAGCTACGAGCAAGGCTGGAACGCCATCAACGAACTGATCCGCGCCGATGGCACCTGGAGCGGTTATGAACGGAACGTCTTTTATCTGAGTAACGGTGATGGGACTTTTTCAGACATCTCTGCAACGTCGGGACTGGACTTCCCCGAGGACGGCCGAGCCTTTGCGCTCTCCGACATTGACCAGGATGGCCGCCTGGAGCTCATCCTCAAGAACCGGGATGCGCCGCAGATTCGAGTTCTGCGGAATGAGCTTGCTCACGTAGGGCATTCCATCGCCTTCCGCTTGCGCGGGACGAAAAGCAACCGCGATGCGATTGGGGCGCGCATCACTGTAGAGGCGGAGGGAAGAGCGCAGTCCAAGTCCCTCCAAGCCGGCTCGGGTTTCCTATCGCAGCATACGAAGGAGGTCTTTTTTGGTTTGGGAATGAGCTCGGGGCTCGTTAGGGCGACCGTGCGCTGGCCCAGTGGGCTTGTTGAAAAATTCGAGAAGGTTCCCGACAATTGCCGCATCCAGATTGAAGAAGGATCCGCTCAATTTCGGGCGACCCCTTTTGCCGCTGCGAGTTCCCTTTCAGATCTTTCCGTTCCGCCCCAGGAAAAACCCCCGCTGCCTTCCCGCTTCTCAACTTGGTTGCTGGTTCCGCTGCCCGCCCCTGAGTTTTCACTCTCGGACCTCGAGGGACGCACTCACACCCTGCAGAGCTTTCGCGGCCGTAAAGTCCTGCTGAATTTCTGGATGGCCGGGTGTCGCGCCTGCCAGAAAGATTTGGAAATTCTCCAGCAGCAGCACGCCACTTGGGCATCACATGGTCTTCAAAGTGCGGCTATCAACTTGGATGATGCCGACAAGCGGACAGAGGTCCAGACCTGGTTGCAATCCCATAGGATTGCGTTCCCTTCACTCTTCGGAAACCAGGAAGTGGCGGCCATTTACAATATCCTCTATCGTTATCTTTATGACCGCCGCAGAAATCTCCCCGTTCCCATTTCCTTCCTGCTCGATGAGCAAGGAATGATTGTCAAGCTTTACCAGGGCGGCCTGGACGCTGATGATGTACTCAAGAGTGTGACGTCTCTCCCAAAAAGTCCCGAAGAGCGGATCCGGAGAGGTTTGCCTTTCCCAGGGCAGTTTTATCTCACGGGCGCCTACCGCAATATGTTCACCTACGGTGTCGCTTATTACGAGAGGGGATATTTTGACCAGGCAGCAGCCTCGTTCCAAGCGGCTCTGCGCGACAACCCGGATTATCCTGAAGCTCACTACAACTTGGGTACTCTCTATCTCAAGAGCGAGAATATGGCCGAGGCCAGAGAGCACTTCCAGAGAGCCCTCCAACTTCGCCCGGAATATCCGGATGCCCTCAATAATCTTGGCCTCATCGCGGCAGAACAGGGGCGGTGGGAGGAAGCGCTGCATTATTTCCGGGAATCCATTCGGCAGAAGCCGAACAACGGAACGGCCTTTTTGAATTTGGGCAATGTCTTCCGCGAGCAGGGTCGTCGGGAAGAGGCCATGGAGGCACTCCAGCAGGCCCTTCATCTGGAACCGCAAGATCCCGAAATCCATTACAGTCTGGGGATGCTTTATGCTCAGCGGGAGGACAACCGGCGTGCGCGAGACTTTCTCGAAAAGGCCGTGAAGCTGCAACCCGACTATCCGGAAGCTCTGAATAACCTCGGTGTCCTCTATCTTCGCATCCGAGAGCCCCTGCAGGCCGTAGACGCATTTCAAAAGTGCATTCGCGTGGCCGCTGGTTTCGACCAGCCCTATTTAAATCTCGCCAAGGCCCACGTAGCCAATGGCGACCGGAGGAAGGCGGAGGAAGTGCTTCGACGGCTTCTCGAAATTCAGCCCCATCATCCCATGGCCCAGAAAATGCTTGAGCAGTTTACCCGCCAACACTGACGGCGGGCTCATCATGGGATCATTGCGAAAGCAGGACTTTGTGATTCTTCACAGTTAGATTTTCAGCCACAGAGCCACGGAGACACAGAGACTTCTCCCTGTCTCTGTGGCTCTGTGGCCAAATCGAGGTCTCGTCGGCTCAGGCGCCCAGGCCGGCACTGTTGGCGGCGCAGACACGGCGCGAATCCTGGCTGGTTGATGATCGATGAGGGACACGAGGGCATGTCGATGCGAAGCATGCAGTTCAGAGATCGCCTCCGGTGGTATTCTGGCCCCATGTCACCCATACGCCTCATAGTCATCCTTCTTTTCGCACGGGTCTCCCTCCTCGCGCAGTCGCTGCCGGGCACACAGCCGCTGACCCTCGACGGCGACCTCGCGGCGCGGATGCTGGAGGGGATGGACCGTTTCCTCTCGCGAGAGCTCACTGCGTCTGCCTCGCGCCGCGATTCGCGTTGGACCCGCGAGTTCTCCTCCGCTGAAGCCTACGAAAAGTCCGTCGCCCCAAACCGCGAAAGGTTCCGCCGCATCATCGGCTTGGTCGATCGCCGCGTCGAATTTGAGACGCCGGGGCTCGAGGCCGATGTGTCGCATCCCGACGGACTGGTAGCGACCGGCGCGGGGTACCGCGTGTTCGCCATCCGCTGGCCGGTCCTCGAGGGGATCGAGGCTGAGGGGCTGTTGCTCGAGCCCTCCGAGCCGCCCGTCGCGCGAATAGTCGCCCTCCCCGACGCGGATTGGCCGCCGGAAGCGCTGGCCGGGCTCGCTCCGGGAGTGCCGGCTGCGGCTCAGTTTGCGCGGCGCCTAGCCGAGAGCGGCTGCCAGGTGCTGGTTCCGGTGCTGCTGAGCCGCAGGCCGACGGGCATCATCAACCCGGCGATCCCGCACCCGACCAACCAGACTCATCGCGAATTCGTCTACCGCATGGCATTTGAAGCGGGCCGGCACGTAATTGGCTACGAAGTGCAGAAGGTGCTGGCAGCAGTGGATTGGCTCTCGCGGCTTCAGCCCGCGCGGCCCGTCGGCACGATGGGCTACGGCGAAGGAGGGCTGCTCGCCTTCTACAGCGCCGCGGTTGCCCCGCAGATCGCGGCCGCCGTCGTCAGCGGCTACTTCCGCTCTCGCGAAGGCCTCTGGCGCGAGCCGGTCTACCGCAACGTTTGGGGGCTTCTGACCGAATTCGGAGACGCAGAACTGGCCGGCCTTGTGGCGCCGCGCGCGCTGATAATTGAGGCATCGCGCGGGCCCGAGAGTCTCGGTCCGCCGCCCGCCAACAGGGAAAATGGCGCCGGCGCCGCCCCAGGCGTCCTGCTCACGCCACTTCTCTCCGAAGTGCGAACCGAGATCGAGCGGGCCAGACCCGTATTCGAAAAACTGGGAGCGAACCTCAGCCTCGTTGCCGGCTCTGAAGGGCGTGACGATCCCGGGTCCGAAGAGACTCTCAATGTGTTTCTACGCGCTCTCGGCAGTCCAAGCGGGGTGAAGCCCCTCGGTGACGCGCCTCGAGACCGCCGCGAGGGCTTCGATGCGGCCCGGCAGGAGCGCCGGCAATTCGAGCAGTTGGTGGAGTTCACCCAGGCGCTCGTGCGGCGCTCCGAAATCGCGCGCAAGGAATTCTGGTCAAAGGCCGATGCTTCCTCCGTCGAGCGCTGGCAACAAACGACTGGGGTGTACCGGCAATACCTGTGGGAAGAGGTCCTGGGCAAGCTGCCGCTTCCGTCCGAACCGCTCGCGGCAAAAACGCGGCGCGTCTATGACCGCCCGCGCTGGACCGGCTACGAAGTGGTGCTGCCCCTCTGGCCGGACGTGTTCGCCACCGGGATCCTGCTCGTGCCCAGGGACCTCAAACCTGGCGAGCGCCGCCCGGTTGTTGTCACGCAGCACGGCCGCGCCGGCCGCCCGCAGGACCTCATCGAGCCCTCGACACCGCGTCTGGAAAACGTCTACAAGAGGTTCGCCGCACAACTGGCCGACCGTGGGTTCATCGTCTATGCGCCCCAGAATCCGTATATCTTCGAGGAGCAGTACCGGTTTATACAGCGGAAGGCCAACCCGCAGAAGTGGTCGCTGTTTTCTTTTATCCTCAGCCAGCACCAGCGGGCGCTGGAGTGGCTGGCGCAGTTGCCCTTCGTGGATCCCGCGCGAATCGGCTTCTACGGCCTCTCCTACGGCGGGAAAACCGCGGTTCGCGTTCCACCGCTGCTCGAGCGATACCGGTTGTCGATCTGTTCCGGCGATTTC
>Ga0209056_10009044_pt1 | contig 10189 bp, 8 predicted proteins | sample GraSoiAngelo_114_FD_185876 | JGI IMG/M metagenome (GOLD analysis project Ga0209056, IMG submission 185876) | Grasslands soil microbial communities from the Angelo Coastal Reserve, California, USA - 14_0903_13_40cm (SPAdes) (version 2) | ecosystem: Environmental > Terrestrial > Soil > Grasslands ...
CACCGACCCGAGCGATCCGTCGCTGTCGAAGACGCGGGGGATCATGCGGGCGATGTTCGTCGAGTACGGCCGCGCGATCCGCGCCGACGCGCACCACAAGAACCCGGGCAAGTACATCTACCGCGCGTATGGCCTCGCGAACTTCGCGCACGACGTGCTCCTCGAAGCCGAGCCCGCACTTGCCAGGCGCGGCTGCGACATCTCGCCTCTGCTCTAGCGATGACGTAATTGGCCGGGGAACCCCATTGTTCCACGGAGACCCCTTCACTGATCCGCTTCGCGAACAAGCGCTTCGTGCTGCAACAATTTCGCGATGGATACGGGCGACCTGCGTTCGCGCGTGCAAGATCACATCCGTCGGCTCGACCTGATCCCGGCCGGCGGAGAGGTGACTGTTCTCGTCTCCGGCGGCGCCGACTCGACCTGCGCCTGGCACGTCCTCCGTGAGCTGGGCTACCTGGTCTCCGCGCTCCACGTCAACCACGGGCTGCGCGGAGACGAGGCCGATCAGGACGCCCGCTTCTGTAGCGAGCTGATGCAGGCCGAGATCGTCGACGGCCGTGGGGGTACGACCGAGGAGAAGCTGCGCGAGATTCGGTACGGCTTCGCGACGGACCGTCTCCGTGCCACCGCCCACACCGCCTCGGATCAAGTGGAGACGATCCTCTACCGCCTGGTGACGAGCGGCCGTCCGACGGGGATCAAGCCCAGGCGCGAGGACGGCGTCGTCCGCCCGCTACTGCCTGTCTGGCGCGACGAGACAGAAACTTACTGCAGGGTTCATGGCCTGGAGTACCGCACCGACAGCACGAACCGTGACACGACGCGCGGCCTGATCCGCGAGCGCATCCTGCCCCTCTTGCGCGAGATTCACCCGGCCGCCGACGACAACCTTTTACGCGCGCTGGAGCTGCGCCCGACCTTGCAGCCTGGCCTTGCCGAGCTGATTTCGTCGCCGGTGGGCTCGAAGCGGGTCGATCTCGGAGGCGGCATCCAGGTCGTTCGCGAGTACGACCGCGCCTGGCTCGAACGGGGCCCCGTCGCCCTCGAGGGGCCGGTGCGCTGGGGCCAGTGGACGATCGAGTCAAAGCTCGCAGGGCTTAAGGTACGGGGCTGGAGGCCGGGCGACAGGCTTGCCGGTCGCCGGAAGAAGATCCAAGACGTGTTCGTCGACGCCAAGATCCCCCGCTCAGAGCGCGAGGCGTGGCCACTTGTGGTGCGCGGTCGGGAAGTAATCGCAGTGCCCGGAATCATCGAGGCCGATGGCGTGCACGCCGTTCGCATCGCCGACGACTCGACGGGAGGCGGCGATTATCCCAACGCAATCGTCGGGCGTGCCGACATGCGCGGCGCGCCCGACGCGATCCCTGAAGAAGAGGGCAGACGGCGGACACACGGTTTCCCGGGTGAAAGCGAGCCGAAGGCTAAGCGGAATGCAGACTGAGCTCGAGTCGGCGGTTGGCGAGATCCTGATCGACAAAGAGGCGCTGAGCGCCCGGATCGCCGAGCTCGGCGCCGAGATCTCTGTCGACTATGCGGGCCGCGACCTGTTGCTGATCGGCGTCCTCAAGGGGGCCGTCTTCTTCATGGCCGATCTGATGCGCAAGCTGACCATTCCGTGCGAGGTCGACTTCATGGCGATCTCCAGCTATGGGGCGTCGACCGACTCCTCCGGCGTCGTTCGGATCCTGAAGGACCTCGACATCAACATCGAGGGGCGCCACGTCCTCGTGGTCGAAGACATCATCGACTCCGGCCTGACGCTCTCGTACCTGATGCGCAATCTCGAGTCCCGGGAGCCCGCGACCCTGGAGGTCTGCGCGCTGTTGACAAAGCCCGATCGCCGGGAGATCGACGTGCCCGTCCGCTACGTCGGTTTCGAGATTCCGAACCGCTTCGTGATCGGATACGGGCTGGATTTCGGCGAGCGGTACCGAAACCTCCCCTACGTCGCAGTTCTCAGCGACGACGCTCTGCCCGAAGGTATCTAGCTAGGTATCTAGCTCCGAACCAGCCCGGAACGGGCGATTGGTGAGGCTCATGCACCCTGGTACCCTGCCGATAGAGGTTTCGTGAACCGGTTCTTCCGTAGCGCACTCTTTCCCCTGTTCGTAATCGTGCTGCTCGTCTACCTGGCGAGCCAGACGCTGATTCCCCACGGGAAGAACACCCAGAAGGTCACCTACTCGGAGTTCCGCCAGGACATCAACGCCGGCCAGGTCGGCAGCGCGGAGTTCAACCCCAGCAAGCGGCAGATCAGCGGCAAGCTGAGGGACGGCAAGAAGTACTCCGTCCACTACCCGGCCGACCAGTCCGTGCCCGGCATCGAGACGGCGCTCGACAAGGGCACTGGCAACTGGTCCTGGATCGGCTTCTTCACCTCGCTGCTGCCGTTCGTGCTCCTGTTCGCCTTCTGGATCTTCCTGATGAACCAGGTTCAGGGCGGCGGCTCGAAGGTAATGAGCTTCGGCAGAGCCGCGCCAAGCGGATGGCGCCGGACTCGCCGAAGATCGGCTTCAAGGACGTCGCGGGAGTGGACGAGGCCGTCGAGGAGCTGCACGAGATCAAAGAGTTCCTCGAGAACCCGAAGAAGTTCCAGGCGCTCGGCGCGCGGATTCCCAAAGGCGTGCTCCTCTACGGACCGCCCGGCACCGGCAAGACGCTGCTTGCGCGCGCCGTTGCCGGCGAGGCCGGCGTGCCGTTCTTCTCGATTTCCGGCTCCGACTTCGTCGAGATGTTCGTCGGCGTCGGCGCCTCGCGCGTCCGCGACCTCTTCGAGCAGGCGAAGCAGGCCGCTCCGTGCATCGTCTTCATGGACGAGATCGACGCGGTCGGCCGCCACCGCGGCGCCGGCCTCGGAGGCGGTCACGACGAGCGCGAGCAGACCTTGAACCAGCTCCTCGTCGAGATGGACGGGTTTGAGCTGAAGGACAACATCATCTTGATCGCGGCCACGAACCGGCCCGACATTCTCGATCCCGCGCTCCTGCGCCCCGGCCGTTTCGATCGTCAGATCGTCGTCGACCGGCCCGACCGCATCGGCCGCCGCAAGATCCTCGAGGTGCATGCGAAGGGCAAGCCGATCGCGCCCGAGATCGACCTCGACACGCTCGCCGCCGGCACGCCCGGCTTCACCGGCGCGGATCTCGCGAACCTCGTCAATGAGGCCGCCCTGCTCGCCGCTCGGCGCGGCAAGAAGGTGATCCAGCAGGAGGAGCTCGAGGAAGGGATCATGCGCGTGATCGCCGGCCCCGAGAAGAAGACGCGCCTGCTCTCCGAGGAGGAGCGCAAGATTACCGCCTACCACGAGCTCGGCCACGCGCTCGTCGGGCACTACCTCGAGCACACGGACGAGGTACACAAGATCTCGGTCATCAGCCGCGGCCAGGCGCTCGGGTACACGATCTCGCTGCCCCGCGAGGATCGTTACCTGACGACGAAGACCGCGCTGATGGAACAGCTCGCGATGACGCTTGGCGGCCGCGCCGCGGAGGAGCTCGTCTTCCACGAGGTGACGACCGGCGCCGCGAACGACCTGGAGAAGGTCACGTCGATCTCGAAGCAAATGATCATGCGCTACGGCATGAGCGACAAGCTGGGCCCGCGTGTGCTCGGCCGCAACCACGACATGCCGTTCCTCGGCCGCGAGATGGGTGCCGAGCCGGACTACTCCGAGGAGATCGCCCGCGAGATAGATGACGAGATCAAGCGTGTTATCGAGGAGGCGCACGACCTTGCCGTCACCGTGCTCAAGGAGCACATGACCGAGCTGCACAAGATCTCGGCGATCCTGATCGAGCGCGAGACGATCGACAAGGACCAATTCGAGCGCCTGCTCGCCGGCGCGCCGCAGGAGGAGATCTTCGCCGACGAAGACGAGCAGCCGGAGGCGGAGACGCCAAGCGAGGAGCCGAAGCGACTTCCGAAGCCGAAGCCGCGGCCCTTCCCCCTGCCCGGTGCGACGATGCAGCCTCCACCGCCAGAAGGCGCAAAAGGGTAGCGCCGTTGCGTCTCGGGTTTAGCGGCCATGCCGGCGAAGCCGCCACGGCCTTTTAGTCGGCGTCGCGAGCGACGATGCAGCCTCCACCGCCGGAAGGCGCAAAAGGGTAGCGCCGTTGCGTCTCGGGTTTAGCGGCCATGCCGGCGAAGCCGCCACGGCCTTTTAGTCGGCGTCGCGAGCGACGCCTCAGCCCCGCCGTCCGAAGGCGACAAGGGCTAGCCGGATGACAGGCCGGCGCGACATTTGGGCCGCGTGGCTGGCGCAGCACCGCCACGGCGGCGATCCGGAGGTGCGGCGCGAGATGCTCGAGCAGCTCGCCGGCGTCCGGGACAAGGTGCTCGACCGTGCAAGCCTCGCAGCTGGGGACCGCTTGCTCGACGTCGGCTGCGGCGAGGGATTGATCGGCTTCGGCGCGCTCGAGCGCGGCGCGGAGCACGTCGTCTTTTCGGACATCTCGCAGGACCTGCTCGACTTCTGCCGTGAGACGGCGGACGCGCTGGGCGTCTCAGACCGCTGCACGTTCGTCAAGGCGCCTGCGCACGAGCTCGCCGCCCTGGCGGACGGAAGCATTGACGTCGTCACGACCCGCTCGGTGCTCATTTACGTGGTCGAAAAGGAATACGCCTTCCGCGAGTTCTTTCGCGTGCTTGGGCCCGGCGGGAGGGTCTCGCTCTTCGAGCCGATCAACCGCTTCGGCATGTGCGAACGCGGTCAGGGGTTCTGGGGCTATCCGAGCGACGGCCTGCACGATCTCGCCAAGCGAGTCGAGGCTGTCTACGAGGCGATCCAGCCGCCGACCGATCCGATGCTCGATTTCGACGAGCGCGACCTCGTCCGCTTCGCGGCGGACGCCGGATTCTTCCCGATCGAACTCGAGCTTCAGGCGGAGGTGAGGTGGACCGAGCCGAAGCCGTGGCCGGCGTTTCTCAACAGCTCGGGCAATCCCAAGATCCCGACGATCGCGCAGGCGATGGACGAGGTGCTGACGCCCGAGGAGCGCGAGGAATTCGCCGAGCACCTTCGCCCTTTCGTTGAGGAAGGCCGAGGTGTCTGGCGGATGGCCAGCGCGTACCTGAAGGCCGTCAAGCCGTGAGCTCGAGGCCCGCCTGCCACGACGCCCACAGCTTGGCGTAGCGCTCCCCCTGCTCGACGAGCTCTTCGTGCGAGGCGACCTCGACGGCGCGGCCGTGCTCCATCACGACCACGCGGTCGGCCCGCTCGGCTGTGGAAAGGCGGTGCGCGATTGTGACCACCGTGCGACCCGCCGCGACGGCGGCGAGCGCGCGCTCCACCGCCGCCTCGGTCGCCGGGTCGAGGCTTGAGGTCGCCTCGTCGAGCACGATCACTGCGGGGTCGGCGAGCGCCACACGAGCGATGCCGACCAGCTGCCGCTCGCCGGCTGAGAGCCGCAGCCCCCGCGTCTGGACATCGGTCTCCAGACCTTCGGGCAGAGACTCGAATCGCTCGCGGGCGCCGATTCGGTTCAGCGCGCGCACGACCTGCTCATCTGAGGCATCCGGATCGGCCAGGCGCACGTTGTCGGCGATCGTTCCGCTGAACAGGTGGCCCTCCTGCGGCAGCATCACGATCCGGCGTCGCAGCGACTGGAGTGTCGCCTGGCGGAGATCGACGCCGCCGAACGTGATCTCGCCCCGTTGCGGGTCGTACTGGCGCGTGAGCAGCTTTGCCAGCGTCGACTTGCCGGCGCCGGTCGCGCCGACCAGCGCCACGTGCTCGCCCGCCTCCAGCTCGAGCGTCACGCCGTGGACGACCGGCCGCTCACCGTCGTAGCCGAACGTGACGTCGTGCAGTGCGAGCGCTCCGCTTCCCGGGAGCTCGACGGCTCCGGGGCGTTCCACGATTGCGTTCGGCGTCTGCAGCAGCCCCACGATCTTTCCGAGCGCGGCCAGGCCCTGGCGGAACTCGCCGAGCCACTCGCTGAAGCGGGCGATCGGGTCGAACAGCTGCACCAGGTAGAGGACGTAAGCGGCGATCGTCCCAGTCGAGATCGACCCATGGCGATACATCGACGCCGCGACGAGCAGGACCGCGAGCAGTGCCACCGTTTGCGCGAGCGGGATCATCGTGAAGAGGCGGATGTTCACGAACGAGGCGCGGCGCCAAGCGTGGACCTGCGCTTGGCTGCGAGGGTTGTAGGCCTCGAGGGTGCGCCGCTCGCGGCGGAAAGCCTGCACGACGCGCACGCCCGCCAGACCTTCTTGCAACGCCGTCAACGTCTCGGCCACCCGGTCGCGGATCGCGTGGTAGACGCGGCCCGCGCTGTGGTGGAACGTCCAGCTCGAGGCGATCAGGATCGGCAACGCGACCAGCGAGACTGCGGCGAGGGTCGGCGAGAGGATCACCAGGGCCACGACGGTCAGGGCGATCTGGAGGCCGCTGCCGACGACCTCGATCAGCGCTTCGCGGATGAACTCGGTCAGCGACTGGACGTCGGAGGTCAGCCGTGACAGCAGCACACCGGCGCGCTCGCGCTCGAAGAACCCGAGTGGGAGTGCCTGCAGCTTGTCGAATGCCGCGGTGCGCAGGGAGCCGAGGAAGCGCTCGCCGGCGGTCGCCGCCATTAGCGTCTGCGCGCGGACGACGAAGGGCTTGGCTGCCGCCAGGCATAGGATGGCCACCGCGGCGGCATCGAGCGGGCCCCGCGCGTGCTTCGAGATTCCGGAGTCGACCGCGTAGCGGACGAGCGCGGGGCCGGCCAGCGTGATCAGGGTCGAGCCGATCACGGCTGCGGCCGCGCCGAGGTAGCGGCCGCGGACTGGGCGGATCAACCCGCGCGTCACGCGCCAAATCTCACCCAAGGACGCCCGCTTGTTCACGCGGCCTCGCTCTCGAGCGCGAGCAGCTCGCGGTAGCGCGCCGAACGGGCCACCAAGGCGGCGTGCGTTCCTTCTTCCACGATCCGACCGTCCTCGAGCACCGCGACGCGGTCGGCCAGAGCGATCGTCGCCGGCCGGTGGGCGATCACGAGCGTCGTACGGCCCTGCATCACCTTCGCGAGCGCGGCCCGGATCTCGTGCTCCTTGGTGGCGTCGACGGCGGAGGTCGCATCGTCGAGGACCAGCACCGCGGGATCGGCGAGGATTGCCCGCGCGATCGCGATTCTCTGGCGCTGTCCGCCCGACAGGGAGAAGCCGCGCTCGCCGAGGATCGTCTCATACCCGTCCGGAAGCTCGGCGATGAACTCAGCTGCGCCGGCCAGCGCGGCGGCGCGAAGAACCGAGTCGTCGTCGGCGTCCGGACGACCGAGGCGGATGTTCTCGCGCACGCTCTCCGTGAAGAGGAACGTCTCTTCGAAGACGAGCGCGACCGCCTGACGTACCTCGGCGAGCCGGAGCTCCCGCACGTCATGGCCGTCCAGCAACACGCGGCCGCCGTCTGGGTCGTAAAGCCGCGCGAGCAGGCCGGCAACCGTGCTCTTGCCTGAGCCGGTGGCCCCCACGAGCGCGACGGACTCGCCCGCGTGCAGCTCCAGCTCGAGGCCGTCGAGCACCGGCCGGCCGCCCTCGTGGCCGAAGCGCACGCTCTCCAACCGCACGTCGCCCCGGATGGGGCGCTCGAGCTCGCCTCGCGCAGCCGGGGCTCGGCCTCGAGCACCTCGGTGATCCGCGCGCTGGCGGCGAGCGCCTTCTGCAGGGTCGACACTCGCTGCCCGAGTACGCGCAGCGGCCAGACGAGCATGACCACGTAGGCGTTGAAGGCCACGAACAAGCCGAGGCTCAGCCCACCCGAGATCACCTGCCGGCCGCCGACCCAGAGGACCGCGGCGATCCCGATCAGCGGTAGCACTTCGAGAGCCGGATTGAAGACGGCGTCGAGCCGCGCGACGTCGAGCGCACGCCCGACGATGACCTCGCTCCGGCGGCGAAAACGGCCTGAGAGGGCGGCGCCGGCGCCGAGTCCCTTCACGACGCGAATGCCGCTGACCGTCTCCTCGACCAGGGTCGCCGCGTCCGCCCACGCCTGCTGAAGGCGCCGCGTGCGCTCGTCATAACGCCGCGAGTACATCCAGGCCACGACGCTGACGAGCGGAAGCGGCAGCAGCACCAGCAGCGCCAGCTTCGCGTCGACGACGAGCATCACGACCGAGACCGCGATCACCGTCAGCGCGTAGCCGATCGTGTGCCCGATCGCATCCATCATGCGCGCGACGTGTTCCGCGTCCGAGGAGGCGCGGCTCATCAGCTCGCCGGGGCCGACGCGGTCGTGGTACGAGGCGTCGAGCCGGAGCGCATGCGCGAAGATCGCGTCGCGGACGCGGGCGTCTGACGCGGAGCGGTTGCGAATCGCGTAGATGTGGCGCATGCCGCCGGCGACGACCTCGAGCAGTCCGACGCCGAGGAGAGCCAGCAGAGGGTGTGGCGGTCGCGCGGCACGATCCCGTGGTCGATCGTGTAGCTGACGATCAGCGGCGCCGAGATTGCGCCGGTCTGCCAGAGCAGCCCGGAGAGGACCGCGCCGACGACCCCGCCGGCCTGCGAGCGGACGACCGCACGAACGAAACGCCACGCCGCGCGGCGACGTGCCTCGACTTCCCCCATGCGGCCAATCTAGTGGTCTGGCCGGTGAGGTTGCCCGTTTTTTGGCGAGCACCAAGCCAGAGGCCGCGATCGCGCAGGCAAGGCTCGCAACCTTGACAAGGGCGAGCGTGGACTCTGGCGCAGCGTGATCGCGGGCCAGGGAGCCGGCGAACGTTGCCGGCCAGACCACTGGCCACGGGCGGAGCACTAGGCTGGTGTACGTGAACGTACCGCTCGAGGAGCGCTTTCCGCGCCCGTCCGTGATGGGCGTCGTCAACGTGACGCCTGACTCGTTTTCGGACGGCGGCGTCAACTTCGATCCAGGCGACGCCGCCGCTGCCGCCAGGCGGTTGCTGGACGAAGGTGCGGCCATCGTCGACGTCGGGGGAGAGTCGACGCGACCGGGGGCCGAGGGCGTTTCCCTCGACGAGGAGCTTCGCCGGGTGGTCCCGGTGCTCGAAGCGCTCCAGGGGCTCCCACTGTCGATCGACACCGCGAAATCGCAAGTGGCAGCGCGCGCCCTCGAACTCGGGGCTGAGCTCGTCAACGACGTTACCGGCCTGCGCGGCGACCCCGAGCTCGTCGGCGTCGTGGCCGACCATGACGCTTACGTCTGCCTGATGCACATGCAGGGCGAGCCGAGGACGATGCAGGCCGGCCCCCGGTACGAAGATGTGGTCGACAATGTCATCGACTTCCTCGATGACCGGCTCAGCTTCGCGGTCTCGCAAGGGATCCGCGAGAACTTGATCTGCCTCGACCCCGGGATCGGCTTCGGCAAGACTGTCGAGCACAACTTCGAGCTCCTGCGCCGGCTCGACGAGTTGACGGCACTTGGCCGCCCGATTCTCGTCGGCATCTCCCGCAAGAGCTCGCTCGGCAAGGTCCTGGGTGATCCCGAGGCGAAAGCGGGGAGCACGGCCGCGAGCCTCGGAGCTGCCGTTCTCGCTTACGAGCGCGGCGCCTCGATCTTGCGCGCGCACGACGTGCGGGAGCATGTCGAGGCCCTCACTACTGCTCGAGCGATCGTGGCGCGATGAGCGTCACGGTGGAGCTCTACGGCCTCGAGGTTGCCGGAGCCCACGGTGTCGAGGAGGAGGAGCGCCAACGGCCGCAGCCCTTCCTCTACGACATCTGGCTCGAGGTCCCGGATGGCGCTACGTCCGACCGGCTCGAGGCTACCGTCGACTACCGCGAGGTCGTTCGCTGCGTGCAGGAGATCTCCGGCGGCCGGCAATTCCGGCTGCTCGAGGCGATCGCAACGGCGGTCGCGACCGCGCTGGTCGAGCGCTTCGAGCTCGAGGCTGCCCGCGTTCGCGTGCGCAAGCCGGCCGTTCGACTGGAGGCGCCGGTCGAGTGGACTGCCGCTACCGTCGAGAAACGGAAACCTTGAGTGAATACGAAGCTGCGCCGACTCGCTTGCCGAGGAACGCGTCCAGGTAGTAGAAGGCCCCCCGGCGCGCGGAATTGCGCCCGGTGACGGCGTCAGGCCGGCTCCCTGTGCGCTCGCTGTAGGCCACCAGGTCGCGTCGCAGTGCGCTGCCGCGCTCGTAGACGGTTCGGGTCTTCGGCCCCCAGAGCGCCAGATTGACGTTCGAGGTGCTGTGCGTTCCGGCGGAGATGTGCCAGTGGGCCGGAACCCAGACGCGGT
>Ga0209056_10009045_pt1 | contig 10188 bp, 18 predicted proteins | sample GraSoiAngelo_114_FD_185876 | JGI IMG/M metagenome (GOLD analysis project Ga0209056, IMG submission 185876) | Grasslands soil microbial communities from the Angelo Coastal Reserve, California, USA - 14_0903_13_40cm (SPAdes) (version 2) | ecosystem: Environmental > Terrestrial > Soil > Grasslands...
ATCTGCTTCGCGGTGGTACGGCCGATGCCGTACAGGTACGTGAGCGAGATCTGGATCTGCTTCTCGCGGGGAAGGTCCACACCTGCAATACGCGCCATCTACCGCCTCCTCATCCCTGCCGCTGCTTGTGACGGGGGTTCGCGGAGCAGATCACGCGCACGACGCCCTTGCGGCGGATCACCTTGCACTTCACGCAGATCTTCTTCACCGAAGCACGGACCTTCACGGCTTCCTCCAGCCGATAAAAACGCCCCGAAAATCGCTTTCCTTCCGTCCGCACCCCCTACCGCGGCTCGCGCCGCCGGGGCCAACCCGGAACGAAGGGAGCGCGGCTAATAACAGCGACGCCGCAGCATGTCAAGGAACACCTGGCCCGCCGGAGGGCGGGCCAGGGGGCAGAGTCAACGACGCCGGACCTCGACCCATTTACAGGACCTTGGGCCGATAAACGCCGCGACCCAGACCTGCATGGACTTCGAGAGCAACCCCGGACGGGTGTCGACCAGGGTCTCGCCTGGCTGGAGCAAGACCTGGGGACCAGCGCCGACGCAGGTATCACCGGGACGGTTTCGCGCGGCCAGGGCGTCTCCGATGAGGATCGGGCCGGAACCGCCGTTCCTCAGCTCGACCCGGACATTGTTCTTCACCTTGGCCGCGGCGGCGGAGAGGCCCGACGCGGTCATCCGGAGCGCATCCGGAGCGATGGCTTCGGCTCGCAGAGTGGCCTTGTGTCCCTTGCCGGTCGCCCCGCCCCCCTGAAGCGTCCAGGCGACTTCGACCTCTGCGCCCCCGGCCGCCTTTCCCGCGTCCGTCCACGCCGGCAGCAGGGAATCCGGCTGCACGGACTGGCGGAACTCGCAGGAGGCCTGGGATCCGGCACTGCCACTGCTCCAGGACCCGTCGGGGGCGCCGAAATTGACCGGGCCGATGCCACAAGCGTTCTCGCCCTCGGCTGGAAGCAGGAACAGGGCCTTGGGCGGCTCGCCCGGCCACTGGAACAGGTAGAGGTGCGCCGCGGCGATCAGGACGATCACGGCCGGGTCAGCACCTGGGGGCCGTTCTCGGTGACGGCGATGGTGTGCTCCCAGTGGCTCGAGAGCTTTCCGTCGCGCGTCACCACGGTCCAGCCATCGGGCAAGGTGTCAACCTCGTGCGTGCCGAGGTTGATCATCGGCTCGATGGCGAGGACCATCCCGGGCCGCATCCGGGGATTCGGCTGGCCGCGCGACCAGAGCGAGAGACCGTAGTTCGGCACTTGCGGCTCCTCGTGCAGCTTCTTGCCGATGCCGTGGCCGACATAGTCGCGAACGATGCCGTAGCCGAACGGCGACACGTGCGCCTCGATGGCCGAGCCGATATCGCTGATCCGGTTGCCGGGCACCATCGCCGCGATGCCCTTCTCCAACGCGACCCGCGTCTCTTCGAGCAGCCGCGAGGCGTCGGGTGAGACCTTGCCCACCGCCACGGTGCGCGCCGAGTCGCCGTAGTACCCGTGCTTGATCACGCCATAGTCGAGCTTCAGCAAGTCGCCTTCGACGAGCTTGCGGCGGGTGGGGATGCCGTGGACCACCTGCTCGTTCACCGAGATGCAGATGTTCTTCGGGAACCCGTACAGCCCTTTGAAGGCGCAGACGCCGCCCCGGCGGACGGTCTCGCGTTCAGCGATGGAGTCCAGCTCTTCCAGGGTCACGCCCGGAGCCACCGCCCGGGTGAGCTCGTCGAGGACCTCGTAGACGATCAGCGAGGCCTCTCGCATGTAAGCGATCTCGTCCCGCGTCTTGATTTCGATTCCGCCCGGCATCTACTGGAGCGCCTGCACGATGCGCTTCTCCACCTCGTCCACGGTACCCACGCCGTTCACCGGCCGCACGACACCCCGCGCCTTGTAGTAACCAGTGAGCAGCGCCGTCTTGCTCTCGTATTCGAGCATCCGCTGCCGGACCCTGTCCGGCATATCGTCCGGACGCACGACCACTTTCTCTCCGTCGTTGTCGCAGATGCCCGGCCGCTTCGGCGGCGACTCCTTGCCGTACGAGGTCTGGCATTTGGGGCAGGTGGCGCGGCCGGAGAGGCGCTCGACCAGCACCTCGATCGGAACCTCGAGCAGGACGACGTGATCGATGCGCTTCCCACGCCGCTGCAGCATCTCGTCCAGGGCGGTGGCCTGCGGCAGGGTCCGCGGGAACCCGTCGAAGAGGAATCCCTTGGCCGCCTGCGGAGAGGCCAGCGCCTCGTCGACGATCCCGTTGACGATCTCGTCCGGGACCAGCTTTCCCGCGTCCATCAGCGCCTTGGCCTTCTTGCCCAGCGGCGTTCCGTCGGCGGCGGCCTTGCGGAGGATGTCGCCGGTCGAGAGCTGGGGAATTCCGAACCGGGCGGTGAGCCGCTTGGCCTGGGTCCCTTTTCCCGCCCCTGGCGGTCCGAGAAGGATGACGTTCACGCGGCCCTCGAGTCCTCTTCCATCAGGGGCGAAGGGGCACGGCTCACGCAGCCGCCGGAGCTCCGACGTCGCGGCGGCCACGGATGCGGGGGCCGCGCGGCCCGGTGAACCCCTCGTAGTGGCGCGTGATCAGGTGGCTCTCGATCTGCTGCACCGTATCGAGGGCCACACCGACCACGATCAACAACGCGGTGCCGCCGAACTGGAACGGCACGTTGTACTTGGTGACCAGGATGCTGGGCAGCACGCAGACCGCGGAGATGTAGATCGCGCCGCCGAAGGTGATGCGCGAGAGCACGTGGTCGATGTAATCGGCCGTCTTCTTGCCGGGCCGGATTCCCGGGATGTACCCGCCGTACTTCTTCAGATTGTCCGCGACGTCCACCGGGTTGAAGGTCACCGCCGTGTAGAAGTAGCAGAAGAAGACGATCCCGATGACGTAGAGGCCGTCGTAGATCCAGCCGCCGCGGGTCATCGCGTCGGCGAACGGCTTGAACGCCGGGACCCAGGTCGCGAGCGTCGCCGGGAAGAGCAGGATCGAGCTGGCGAAGATGGGCGGGATCACGCCCGACATGTTCACTTTGAGCGGCAAGTGCGTGCTCTGGCCGCTGAAGGTCTGCCGCCCCACCACGCGCTTCGCGTAGTGCACCGGGATCTTCCGGTAGGCGCGTTCGACGAACACGATCACGGCGATGGTGAGCACCATCACCGCGCCGAGGATGAACAGCTGGATGTCCGAGCCCTCCGCCTTGTCCTGGAAGGTGGTCCAGGTCTGGAGCACCGCCTGCGGGATGCGGGCGACGATGCCGGCGAAGATGATCAGCGAGATGCCGTTCCCGATGCCGCGCTCGGTGATCTGCTCGCCGAGCCACATGATGAAGGCGGTGCCGGCGGTGAGCGTGATCACGGTGAGCAGGCGGAACCCCCAGCCTTTCACGTCGTCGGGGACGACGCTTTCGCTCCCGGCCTTCACCGACTCGAGATAGCGGGCGATGCCGAAGCCCTGGACGATGGAGAGGACGATGGTGCCGTAGCGGGTCCACTGCGTGATCTTGCGCCGCCCCATCTCGCCCTCTTTGGAGAGCTTCTCGAGGGTAGGCACCACCACCGTGAGCAGCTGCAGGATGATGCTCGCGCTGACGTACGGCATGATGCCCAGGGCGAAGATCGAGAGCTGCTCGAGGGCGCCGCCGGTGAACAGGTTGAAGAGGTTGAGGAACCCTCCGCTGGACTCGATCGCCTTCTTCATCACCTCGCGGTTGACGCCGGGTGCGGTGACGAAGACGCCGATGCGGTACACCGCGAGGCACATCAGGGTGAAGGCGAGCCGCTTGCGCAGCTCCTGGATCTTGAACAGGTTCGAGAAGGCGTTGGCAAACGACACGGCGTCTCCTGGAGGGCCCGAATTCTAACGTAGTTTAGGCTTTTCGGCGCCCGCTGCCGCCTTCTTTTCCGCGGCCTTCCGCTGCTGGGGTGTGACCTTGGGCGGCAGCACGATCACGTCCACCTTGCCGCCCGCCTTCTCGATCTTCTCCTTGGCGGATGCGGAGAACTTGTGCGCGCGGACCGAGACCGGCTTGGTGAGCTCGCCGTCGCCGAGGACCTTGAGGCCATCCTTGCGCCCCTTCACCGCGCCCGCCTCCAGCAGCTTGTCCACGTCCACCTCGGCCAGTCCCAAGCGCTCCAGGTCGCCGACGTTGATCAGCGCGTACTCGACCCGGAACGGATTCGTGAACCCTCGCTTGGGAATGCGGCGCTGGATCGGCATCTGGCCGCCTTCGAACCCGATGAAGTTCATGTTGCCGGTCCGGGCCTTCTGGCCCTTGCCGCCACGGCCGGCCGTCTTGCCTAGCCCGCTGGCCTGGCCCCGCCCGACCCGCTTCTTTTCCTTCACCCCACCACCCCTCGGCGGCGTCAATCTCGTCAGCTCGTTCATCTCTGTTCCCTCTCAGGCCTTCGAGACTTTTCCGAGGCAGCTCTCTGGGACTTCTGGCGGAAGCGGCGGCCGAAGGGTTTGAATTCCTCGTTCGTCTCGGACCACTCGATCAGGTAGGCGACCTTGTCGATCATCCCGCGGATCGCGGGCGTGTCCTGCAGCACCCGCTCGCGGCCGACGCGGGTCAACCCCAGGCCGCGCAATGTCTCGCGGTGCCTCTCGGTGTGGCCGCTCATTCCGCGGACCAGCTTCACTTTCAGCGACATGTCAGGCTCCCTGCTCCGCCCGCATCTCGGTCAGCTCCTTGCCGCGCAGGCGAGCGGCCTCCTCGGGGCTGCGGAGCTTGCGCAGCCCGTCCAAGGCTGCCTTCACCACGTTGTGCGGATTTCGCGAGCCCTGCGATTTCGTCAGGATGTTCCGGATGCCCACGGCCTCGAGCACCGCGCGGACGCTGCCGCCGGCGATGACTCCGGTCCCTTCGCCCGCGGGCTTGAGCAGCACCCTGCCCGATCCGAAGTGGCCCATCACCTCGTGTGGGATGGTGTTGCCCGCCAGCGGGACCTTGAACAGGTTCTTCTTGGCCTGCTCGCCGCCCTTGCGGATGGCCTCCGGCACCTCGTTCGCCTTGCCCAGTCCGGCGCCGACGTGTCCCTGGCCGTCGCCGACGACCACCAGCGCGGAGAACGAGAAACGCCGGCCGCCCTTCACCACCTTGGCGACGCGGTTGATGTGGACCACCCGGTCGTTCAGCTCGGGGAGGTCGTTCGGATTGATCGGTGCAGCCATTCGATGAGTCTCCCCGTACTTAGAATTTAAGGCCCCCTTCGCGGGCGCCCTCTGCGACGGCCGCTACCCGGCCGTGATACATGAAGCCGTTGCGGTCGAATACGACCGTCTCGATCTTCGCTTCCTGGCACTTCTTCGCCACCAGCTTGCCCACTTCCTTGGCCAGGTCTTTCTTCTTGCCCTTGCCCTCTTTCAGCTCGGGCGAGAGCGTCGACGCGGCGGCCAGCGTCTTCCCGGTCACGTCGTCGATCACCTGCGCATAGATATGGTTCAAGCTGCGGTAGACCGAGAGGCGCGGGCGCTCCTGCGAGCCCTCCACGTTCTTGCGGATGTGTGCCTTGCGGCGCAGCCGCAGCAGCTGCTTCCTCATGTTGGTCGACGCGCTCATCACGCAGCTCCCGTCTTGCCCTGCTTGCGGCGGATGGTTTCCTCGGCGTACTTGATTCCCTTGCCCTTGTAGGGTTCGGGCGGCCGCAGTTTGCGGATCTCCGCAGCCACGAGCCCGATGCGGTGCTTGTCGGCGCCCTTCACGGTCAACCGGTTGCCCTTGGCGTCGTACTCCGCGGTGACGCCTTCCGGCAGCGGGTACACCACCGGATGGGAGAAGCCGAGGGCCAGGTGGATCTCCTTGCCCTTCAGCTCCGCCTTGTAGCCGACGCCGGAGATGTCCAGCGAGCGGGAGAACCCCTGGGTGACGCCGAGGATCATGTTGGCGACGAGCGTCCGTGTCAGGCCGTGGAGCTCCCGCGCCCGGCGCGAGTCGTTGGGCCGGTCCACGCGGACCTGGCCGTTCTCGACGGTGACCTTCATCTCGCGGTCGAGCTTCTGCGCGACCTTGCCCTTCGGGCCCTCGACGTTCACGAGCCCTGGCTGCGCGGTGACCTTGACCTTGTCCGGAATCTTGATGGCGAGCTTGCCGATGCGCGACATGCCGGCTCCTTACCAGACGGTGGCGATCAGCTCGCCGCCGAGGTGCTGCTTGCGCGCCTCGTGGTCGACGAGCACGCCCTTGGAAGTGGAGAGGATGGCGATCCCCAGGCCGTTCATCACCTTGGGGATCTCGGTGTACCTCACGTATCGGCGCAGGCCGGGCTTCGACTGGCGGCGGATCTCGCTGATGGCCGGCCGCCGGCCCTCGTCGTACTTCAGCAGGACCTTCAAGGTTCCCTGCCGGCCGTCGTCGGCGCGCGACACCTCGCGCACGAAGCCTTCGTCGCGCAGCACCTCGCAAATCTTCTGCTTGATGTTGCTCGCGGGGAGATCGATCTCCTCGAGTCCTGCACGCTGTGCGTTGCGGATCCGCGTCAGCAGATCGGCAACCGGATCGGTCATGCTCATTGCGTCACTACCTCCGCCGGCCGTACCCGTGGGCGCGCCGGCAAGATGCTGCGTTGAATTACCAAGACGACTTGATCACTCCCGTGATCTCGCCCTTGAGGGCGCGATTGCGGAAGCAGATGCGGCACATCTGGAACTTGTTCAGGAAGGCCCGGCTGCGCCCGCACAGCTCGCAGCGGTTGTAGGCACGTACCCTGAACTTCGGCTTCTTCTGCAGGCGCTTCGCCTGCGCCATCTTCGAGAGCTTGGCCATGGTCACGCAGTCCGGAAGGGCATGCCGAAATAGCGCAACAGAGCGCGGCCCTCTTCGTCGCTCCTCGCCGTGGTCACGATGGTGATGTTCATGCCCTTGATCTTCTCGATCCGGTCGTAGTTGATCTCGGGAAAGATGATCTGCTCCTTGATACCGAGCGTGTAGTTGCCCTTGCCGTCGAAGCTCTTCGACCCGACGCCCTTGAAGTCGCGCACGCGGGGCAGCGCGACGTTCAGCAGGCGGTCGAGGAACTCGTACATCCGGTCTTTGCGCAGCGTGGCCATCACGCCGATCGGCTGGTTCTCGCGCAGCTTGAAGTTCGCGATGCTCTTGCGGGCCCGCGTGACCACCGACTTCTGCCCGGTGATCGCCATCATCTGCTCCTCTGCCTGCTCGATCAGCTTGTTGTTGGTGATCGCCTCGCCGAGGCCCATGTTGACGACGACCTTCTCGACCTTGGGCACCTGCATCGGGTTCTTGTAGCCGAACTCCTTCATCAGGGCCGGGATGATCTGCTCCTTGTAGGCGACGCCCAGGCGGGCCGGGTGCTCACCCCGCGCCGCAGCCTTGCCTTCCGCGGCCTGGATGGTCTTCGGGCCCTTCTCCTGCTTGCCGCCCTTCTTCTTGCCGCCGCCGCCGGGCTTCTTCGCCTCGGCGTGGACCTTGGCGTCGGTCACCGGCCCTTCGCCGTGAGCGTGCTTCTTGGGCTTGTCGTCCTGCTTCTTCTTGTCGTCTGCCATGGCTGTTCCTTACGCCTGATCGATCTGCGCGCCGCTGCGCTTCGCGATGCGCACGCGCTTGCCGTTCTCCAGCAGCTTCGTTCCGATGCGGGTGGGCTTCTTCGAGTCCGGATCGACCAGCGCCAGGTTGGAGATGTGGATGCTGCCGTTCTTCTCCACGATCCCGCCCTGCGGCGCCGCCGGGTTGCGGCCCCGCTTGTAGTGCCGCTTGAGCGCCATCAGCTTCTCCACGATGGCGCGCTGCTTGTCGTGATCGATCTCAAGCACCTTGCCCGTCTTGCCCTTCTCCTTGCCGGAGAGAACAAAGACGTTGTCGCCCTTCTTGATGCGAATTTGTGCCCGGGCCATGTCAGAGGACCTCCGGCGCCAGCGAGATGATCTTCATGAACTTCTTCGCCCGCAGCTCGCGCGCCACCGGGCCGAAGATGCGGGTGCCGATCGGCTCGCCGTCCTTGCTCACCATCACGGCGCTGTTGGTGTCGAACTTGATGTAGCTGCCGTCCGGCCGCTTCAGCTCGCGCTTGGTGCGCACGATCACCGCGCGAGCGACCTCGCCCTTCTTGACCTTGCTGTTGACCACCGCCTCCTTGACGGAGACGACGATCACGTCGCCAATGGAGGCGTACCGGCGCTTGGTGCCGCCGAGCACCTTGATGCAGGCGACCTTCTTCGCGCCCGAGTTGTCGGCCACATCGAGGACCGTAGTCATCTGGATCATATGACCTGGCCCTCCGCTTTCACCTGGACTTCGGCTTCCGCCTTGACCAGGACTTCGGCCACGCGCCAGCGCTTTTCCTTCGACATCGGACGGGTCTCGACGATGCGGACCTTGTCGCCCGGCTTCGCCGACTGCTGCTCGTCGTGGCACTTGTACTTCTTCTTCTCGGTCAGGTACTTGCCGTACTGGCCGTGCTTGGCGCGCCGCTCGACCTGCACCACCACCGTCTTCGTCATCTTGTTGGAGAGGACGGTGCCGATGCGGCTCTTGGGCCGGCCGCGCTGCTCGGTCTGTTGCGTGTTCTCGCTCATGGCTGATCCTTCTTTTCCGCCGCCGCGGCGGACGGCTGCTGCTTCTGCGCCGCCTTCCGCTGCGCCTTGCTGCTGCCCGTCTTCTCCGTGAGCAGCGTGAGGATCCGCGCCAGGTCCCGCTTGTTCTTGGTCACGTCGGAGATCGACTCCAGCGTGCCCGCCCGTCGGCGGATCTTGAGGTTGAAGAGGTTCTCTTGCAGCTCGCCCGCCTTGCGGGTCAGCTCCTCGACGCTCAGCTCCTTCAGCTCGGCGGCCTTCATCTCAACCTCCCAGCTCTGTCGAGCGGCGGATCATCCGGGTGTTCAGGGGCAGCTTGTGGGAAGCGAGGGCCATCGCTTCCCGGGCGATCTCGGGAGTTACGCCTTCCATCTCGTAGAGGATGCGACCCATCTTCACCACCGCGTGCCACTCCTCGACGTTGCCCTTGCCGTGCCCCATGCGCGTCTCGGCCGGCTTCTTGGTGACCGGCTTGTCCGGAAAGACGCGGATCCAGACCTTGCCGCCGCGCTTGATGAAGCGGGTCATGGCGATGCGGCCCGCCTCGATCTGGCGCGCGGTCAGCCGGCCGGACTCGAGCACCTTGAGGCCGTAGTCCCCGAAGGCGAGCTCGCCCCCGCGGTAGGCCTTGCCCTTGTGGCGGCCCTTCTGCTGCTTGCGGAACTTCGTTCGTGCTGGCTGCATCATGACGATGTCTCTCTGACGATTGCGGTCACTGGATCGGGGTTGGCGTGGCGCCGCCGGTGGTCACGCGGGTAGGAGCGCGTGCGGGAGGCTTCTTGGCTGCCTCTGCGGCGCTCTCCGGAAGCACCTCGCCGCGGAAGATCCATACCTTGCAGCCGATCTTCCCGTAGGTGGTCTTCGCCTCCGCAAAGCCGTAATCGATGTCGGCCCGCAGCGTGTGCAGCGGCACCCGGCCTTCGCGGTACCACTCGTACCGCGCCATCTCCGCCCCACCCAGGCGGCCGGAGCAGGCCACCCGGATTCCCTTGGCGCCGAACTTCTGCGCCGTCTGGATGGCCTTCTTCATCGCGCGCCTGAATGCAATGCGGCGCTCGAGCTGGGTGGTGATGTTTTCGGCGACGAGCTGCGCGTCGGTCTCCGCCTTGCGCACCTCGACGATGTTGAGGAACACCTCGTTCTGCGTGAACTGCTGCAGCTCCTTCTTGATGCTCTCGATGCCCGCCCCCCGCTTGCCGATGACGATTCCCGGGCGCGCGGTGTGCACGTTGACCTTTACCTTGCTGGCAGCCCGCTCGATCTCGACCTTGCTGATGCCGGCCTGGCCCAGCTTCTTCTTCACGTACTCGCGCAGGCGGATGTCCTCGTGCAGCCAGCGCGCGTAGTTCTTCTCCTCGTACCACTTGGAGTCCCAGGAACGGATGACGCCCAGGCGGAACCCGATCGGATTGACTTTCTGACCCATGCTTAGCTCCGCCTCTTCTTCGGCATCTCGTCCGAAATCGTCAGTTGGATGTGGCTGGTCTTCTTCAGCACCTTGAAGGCGCGACCCATCGCGCGCGGCATGTAGCGCCGCAGGGAAGGGCCCTGGTCGACCATCAGCTCCTTCACGGTCAAGCGGTCGACGTCCAGGGACTGGTCCTTGGCGGATTGCTCGGCGTTGGCCACCGCGCTGCGCAAGAGCTTCGCCAGCGGCTCCGCGGCCCGC
>Ga0209056_10009049_pt1 | contig 10186 bp, 6 predicted proteins | sample GraSoiAngelo_114_FD_185876 | JGI IMG/M metagenome (GOLD analysis project Ga0209056, IMG submission 185876) | Grasslands soil microbial communities from the Angelo Coastal Reserve, California, USA - 14_0903_13_40cm (SPAdes) (version 2) | ecosystem: Environmental > Terrestrial > Soil > Grasslands ...
ACGCGCTGCGATAAAGTTGTAACTACCTGTCGTAAATTCGTCGCCGAAACTTGCAAAACTTTCCTCGACCCACAGAGCGAAGACAAGTAGCGCGGTGCTCACGCCTATGTTGATCGCAAGCGCAAAGCGAATGCTCCTTCGAAAAACCATGCCGATGGTGATTCCCATGACCAGTGACGGGATGACGTTGCGACTTGGCGGCCACAGGAGATCGCGAAGCCATGCGCGATACATCCTTTGGCTTTTAAGTAATTGTCCGGTTTTGACATCGAAATGTAGTTCCCTGTAATCGACTGTCCGAACAACAAATTCGCCCTGGCCATTTAGGCCAGGCAGGAACTCTCCCCAATGCCAAGACGAAACCGCCTTGATCATCTTCGAAGCGTCAGGCACTAGCTCACGAAGTGTTACTTCACGAATAATTCGGCCACGGTCCACGAACTGAAGGATTACCATATCGGGAGAGTAAACGGCCGGCGACCAAGCAGAGATACTGTCGCGAGCGTTCTTGGACGCGAGCTCTAGCGATTCTTTGGAAGCGTATTCCGGGCGGAGCGCGAGATTCGTGTAGCCAATGACCAGATGCTGACCGTCGTCGGCCAAATAAACTGTGCGATGAAAGCCTTTCATCGACCATTGCGGAACCTCAACGCCTTGTTGCAGCGCATAAACCGTAGTTTGCGGAGGAGTGACGATGATCCTTGCGAGATATTGTCCGTTAGGCGATCGAACCTCGTAATCTTCCGGTGGTTTAGCTGGTAGGTCGGCGTGAAGCGATCGCGCGAGTACGACGACTGCTACAAGGAATGCAATAACGGGCAAGTCTTGTCGCACGCCAAACCGCCTCTGATCGAACCGAAACTCTCGGCGACAAAGCAGCGCATTACTCATTATCCGTTGTTATCCGCGTAATCCGCGGCCAATTTCTCGGCTCGCTGGCGATCGCGCCCTACCCAAGCTTACTTTCCACAGCTTGATTGATTTTTTTGAACTGCGCGTCCGAATCCGCGCCAATTTTCCGGACTTTTTCGACGAGCACCGACTTGAATTTTTCGTCCTTCAATTGGCCGAGATTGATCCGCACGTTCAAGGCCGCGCCTTCAACGCACGCTCGAGTGGCGAGAGCGCCGACACCTACGTCTGAAATGGAATTTGGATTCCCCTTCTCCACCATTTCGGAAAGCAGTTGGTACGACTTCGACGCGGTCTCCATCACTTTAAGCGGAACCTCGGCCGCATATTTCGTTGCTGTCTCGATCGCCGCTGAGCGCTCGGCTTTTTCTTCTGCCGATTCCTTGGGCAAGGCAAATGCATCTATCACCTTTTTGAATGCCGCGGTGTCTTCATCGACCAGGAACAGCAGTTCATCCTTCAGTTGCTGCGCCTTAACCGCCCAATCGCTGAAATACTTGAGTTTGTCATCCCAGCCGCGTTTGCCGGCGGAGAGATTTGCCACCATTCCGCCAAGGGAAATGCCCAATGCGCCCATCAACGCAGCAACAGAACCGCCACCGGGCGCCGGCGAATCGCTCAGTGTTTCATTACAGAACTGGCGTAAGTCCATTTTCAGGAGTGATTTTTTAGAAGCAGCCGATTCCATCTTGAATTCGATAATCTTCTCTCTTGGATCGAAAGGTTTCAGCTCACTCAATCCCATTGAACGGATCGCTATGTCAACGAGCTCTTCCTCCGAAGCGCCTTCCGACCATTTTTGTTTGCGCAGAAAATATCTTCCAGCATCCAATAAACACTCCTTGGGAACCATGCCCACGATTTCCGAGCCGGTCACGCGCAGGCCGCGCTTATTTGCCGCTTGGTTACAGACATCGAACGCTGCATGTAACGGCGTTTCTTCGATGTTCGTCAGGTTCATCGAAACCTGCGCGATCCCATATTCCTCCACGTACCAGCCGATGGCTTTCACATGCTTCAGCATTCCGGGAATACGGACCGGTTCGCCGTTCGCATCGAGTACAGGTTTTCCAGAAGGCGTGCCGTCCTCCGTTTTGATCCGGCCATTTTCTCTTACATCAAAAGCGACCGAATTCGCCCTTCGTACTGCCTTCGTGTTCAGGTTCACGTTGTAGGCGACTAGGAAATTGCGCGCGCCAATCGCGGTTGCACCTGACTTCTCATTAAATACTGCCGGCCCGAAATCTGGCTTCCATGCCTTTTCTTTGATCTTCTCGAAAAAGCCTTCGTATTCTCCGGCCCGTATTACGGAAAGGTTCGAGCGGGATGGATCTCTCGCTGCCTTTTCGTAGAGATAGACTGGGATATTTAATTCTTGAGCAACGCGCTTTCCTAGCTGGTTTGCACAAGCGATTGCTTCTTCCCAACTCACATCGCTTACAGGAACAAACGGGCAAACATCGGTCGCGCCCATGCGGGGGTGCGCACCCTTGTGTTTGCGCATGTCGATCAGTTCCGCTGCTTTTTGAATTCCGCGAAACGCGGCTTCCACCGCAGCTTCAGGACCGCCGACAAAGGTTACCACTGTCCGGTTGGTGCCTGCACCTGGATCGACGTTGAGCAGGGAAACTCCTTCCACCGATTCGATTGCCGCGGTGATTTGTCGAATGACGTCTTGGTCGCGGCCCTCAGAGAAATTAGGCACACATTCGATCAGCTTTTGCATAATCAACCCCGCGCCCGCGGCTGCATGGGGATGTCGATCTTGTGTGCGGCGGCAAATTCGATTGCTCTCGAATAGCCAGCATCCGCGTGACGAAGCACACCCATTCCCGGGTCGCTCGTCAACACGCGCTCGAGGCGCCGCTTGGAATTATCGCTGCCATCCGCGACGACAACCATACCGGCGTGTTGCGAGTAACCGATACCCACGCCGCCACCGTTGTGAATCGAGACCCAGGAAGCGCCAGCGGCCGTGTTGACCAGCGCGTTGAGCAAAGCCCAATCGGCGATCGCGTCGCTGCCGTCGAGCATTCCTTCCGTCTCGCGATTCGGTGATGCGACCGAGCCGGCATCGAGATGATCGCGTCCAATCACGATGGGCGCTTTAATTTCACCGCGCTGCACCAGTTCGTTCATGGCCACGCCAAACTCGGCCCGTTCGCCGTAGCCGAACCAACAAATTCGCGCCGGCAAACCTTGAAATTGAATTCGCTCCTGCGCGAGCTTCATCCAGCGCGCGAGAGTCTTGTTTTTCGGAAATAATTCGAGCGCGAGCCGATCGGTGCGCGCGATATCTTCGGCGTCACCGCTCAAAGCGACCCAGCGAAATGGACCGCGTCCTTCGCAAAAGAGCGGGCGGATGTATTCGGGAACAAAGCCGGGGATATCGAACGCGTTCTCCACGCCGGCCTTCTTTGCCTGTGCGCGAATGTTGTTTCCGTAATCAAAAGTGATGGCGCCTTTTTTTTTCAATGCGAGCATGGCATCGACATGCACGGCCATGGAATGCATCGACTTGTCGATGTATTCGTCCCGATTCTTCGCGCGCAAGGCGAGCGCGTCTTCAAGCGACATGCCGTGCGGCACATAGCCGTTTAGAGCGTCATGCGCGCTCGTTTGGTCGGTGAGAACATCCGGAACGACACCGCGCCTGACGATTTCGGGCAAGACATCCGCGCAGTTGCCCACGAGGCCAATGGAAATCGGTTGTCGATCTTTGCGCGCGCGGTCGATCAACTTGAGCGCTTCATCGAGCGACCACGCGATCTTGTCGCAGTAACCGCTTTTTAATCGCTTCTCGATGCGGGCCGGATCGACTTCGACGCCGAGAAAAACTGCGCCGTTCATGGTGGCGGCGAGCGGTTGCGCGCCGCCCATTCCGCCAAGTCCGCCGGTAACAATGAATTTTCCTTCGAGCGCTCCGCCGAAATGCTTGCGGCCGGCGGCGGCAAAAGTCTCGAACGTTCCTTGCACAATTCCCTGGCTACCAATGTAAATCCACGAGCCGGCGGTCATTTGTCCGTACATGGTCAGGCCCATGCGTTCGAGCCGATTGAACTCGGAGTAGTTCGACCAATGTCCAACGAGATTTGAATTCGCGATCAAAACGCGCGGCGCTTCTTCGTGTGTGCGAAACTGGCCAACGGGTTTGCCTGATTGGACGAGCAGCGTTTCGTCGTTTTCGAGTTCACGCAAAGAGCGCACGATTGCATCGAACGCTTCCCAACTTCTCGCGGCTCGACCCGTTCCGCCGTAAACGACAAGTCGATCAGGATCTTCGGCAACATCCGGATCGAGATTGTTCATGAGCATTCGCATGGCCGCTTCCTGATGCCAACCTTTGCAGCTTCGTTGATTGCCGCGCGGCGCGCGGATGATTCGTTTTCCGCTCATAGCTTTTCAAAACCGCTATCGAATTCTCCCCGGCGAACTGCTGCGGCGACGCGCGCAATGTCGCCGGAGAGCGAACGATCTTGCGTGAGAGGCGGCGCAATGTTCCTAAGAACGGCGAACGCGCGCTCCACGCCTGCGCCGGCCTTTAATGGACGCCGATGCTCCAACGCTTCCCCTCCGGCCAGCAATTCGATGGCCAGCAAATTTTCGGCAAGATCGACAATCGATCGGAGTTTCAAGGCGCTGGTCATTCCCATCGAAACGTGATCCTCTTTTCCGCCGGAGGTGGGCACATTGTCGATGCTTGCCGGATGGGCGAGCACTTTCGCTTCATTGAGCAACGCAGCCGCGGCGACATGCGCGATCATAAAACCCGATTGCGTACCGGGATGTCGGGCGAGAAATGCGGGCAATCCCTCGTTCATATCTGGATTAACCAAGCGCTCGATCCGGCGCTCACTGATGCTTATAAGGTCCGTGACCGCGATCGCGACGTAATCAAACGCAAGCGCGAGCGGCGCACCATGAAAGTTACCGCCTGAAATCACGTCGCCACTCTCAGCGAAGACGAGCGGATTATCGGTGGCCGAACCCGATTCGACGATCAGGACACCTTCGCAATGCGACAGGGCGCCGCGGACCGCGCCATGCACCTGCGGCATGCAACGGAGACTGTAAGCGTCCTGGACGCGGGGATCGTTCTTGAGATGCGTTTGTCGAATTTCGCTCCCTTCCAAGAGCGACAAAAGATGTTTGGCGACCGCTTTCTGGCCGGGGTGTGGCCGGGCGTCTTGCAACCGCAGATCGAAGGCGGCAGGAGTGCCTTTGAGCGCCTCGAGGCTCATCGCGCCGGAAACATCCGCCACGCGACTGAGCCGCTTGGCGCGAAAAACGGCGAGGCCACCAACTGCGTGCATACCCTGCGTGCCGTTGAGCAGAGCGAGTCCCTCTTTTGCTTCGAGATGCTGGGGCTCAAGCCCGGCGCGACGAAGTGCTTCGCGGCTTTCCATTCGTTCACCTTGAAAAAACGCCTCGCCTTCGCCGATCAAACTCAAGGCGAGATGAGCGAGCGGGGCGAGATCGCCACTGGCGCCGACCGATCCTTTTTCTGGAACGACCGGATAGAGGCGGCGGTTGAGCATTTGACAGAGCATCTCGATGATTCCAAGGCGGATTCCGCTCAATCCCAGGGCAAGCACATTCGCGCGGAGCAACATCATCGCGCGCACCTCCGCTTCCGAAAGCGGAGGGCCGATGCCACACGCGTGACTGCGGACAAGGTTGAGTTGAAGCTCGCGCAATTCGCCATGCGGAACGCGCACATCCGACAACTTCCCAAATCCAGTGGTCACGCCGTAAACGACCGCGTCGCGTGCGATGATGTCTTCGATGACTTTTCGTGAAGCCAGAAGGCGCGGGCGCGCGGAAGGTGAAACTTCAACGGTCGCATCTCCGAGCGCCACGGCGGCGATCTCGGGGAGCGTCAGGGCTTGGCCATTTAATTGCATCCGCGCATCTTAATTAGAACTCCAGGAAATGGGAAGGCTAAGCCTGCTCGGGAGCAAGGAACAAAAAAGGCCAGGTCGAACACGACCTGGCCTCCTTTGGTTAGAGTCATCCGCAGACGGACAACTCGGCACTGCAATTATTTCTGGTATCCTGTAGTTGCACCGGTGGTTGTCGTCTCTCTGTGTTGAGCGCACGCCCCTAGGCTTAAAGCGCTGGCCAAAACAGCCACGATCATGATTGCTTTCAAAAATTTCAATCTATATCGCCTCCTTTCCCCGCTAGTCGCTGCCGTCTCTTTAGGCAGGGAAAGAGACGGGCGCAATGCTTTTTCTCGATTTTTTTGGCAACGCGCGATCTATTCCTGAATCACGACCGGCGTGTCTTCATCGACGAGATCGAACAACTCGATCACGTCCGCGTTGCGCATTCGAATGCAACCGTGGCTGGCTGGCCGGCCGATCTTGTCCTCGTGTTTCGTGCCGTGAATGTAGATGAAGCGCTCGCGCGTGTTCGCGTTGTCTTCCTCTAATCCATCAAGCCAGAGAATGCGAGACATCACCAAGTCCTCGGTCGGCGGAAGCGGATCACCAGGGGCTAGCGGCACGCGACTTTGAAAAATTGTCTCACTCGGCAGCCCGTGGCCAATCTTTTCAGCCACCCGAAAACGGCCGAGCGGCGTTTTCAGGCTGCCATGCTCGACGCCGACTCCGAACCGCGAAGTCGAAACCGGATAGGACCGCAGCGTCTCTCCGCCACGCTCTAGGGTGAGACGCTGCGCGCGAATGGAGATGTCGATCTTTGTTCCGCCGCTTTGCATGAAATGAGAGCAGCGGTACAATCCGCTTGCCGATGAAAAAATATCACATCGCGGTGGTCGGCGCGACTGGCGCAGTGGGCGCCGAACTTTTGCGTGTGCTCGAGCGACGAAGTTTTCCCGTAGCGAGCCTGCGTCCGATTGGCTCGGCGCGATCGGCCGGAAAAACAATTCGCTTTCATGATGACTTGATTACGGTGGAGGAACTCACCGAGCGCTCGTTCGATAAGATCGACATCGTCTTCTTCAGTGCCGGCGGCGAGAACTCGCGAAAATGGGTTCCTATCGCGCGCCAAGCCGGCGCGATCGTGATCGACAATTCATCCGTCTTCCGAATGGAGCCCGATGTGCCGTTGGTCATTCCCGAAATTAATGGAGAGGACGTGCGCAAGCACCACGGTCTCATCGCAAACCCAAATTGCACGACTGCGGTGGCATTGATGGCGATTTATCCGCTGCATCGCGCTTTCGGCGTCCGGCGAGTTTTCGCCGCGAGCTATCAAGCAGTCTCCGGGAGCGGCGCACGCGCGATCGAAGAATTGCGACACCAAGTGGAACTCGCCGCGCAAGATCGACAACTAACGCCGCAGGTTTATCCGCATCCAATCGCGTTCAACGTTCTGCCGCATGTCGATGTTTTCCTCGAAAGCGGTTACACGAAAGAGGAAATGAAAATGCAAAACGAAGGCCGCAAGATTATGCATTTGCCGGAGTTTCGAGCCTCGGTCACCTGCGTGCGGGTGCCGGTTTACCGCGCCCATTCTGTGGCAGTGAGCGCCGAATTTGAAAGAAAAGTCTCAGTCGAACAAGCGCGCGAGATTTTGGCGAAGGCGCCCGGACTCGAGCTGGTTGACGAACCGCAAAACAATCGTTATCCGATGCCGCTGAACGTCGCCAGAAAGGACAATTGTGAAGTGGGCCGCGTCCGGATCGATTGCGCGTTCGAAAACGGGTTGTCGTTTTGGGTTTGCGGCGATCAGTTGCTCAAAGGAGCGGCCTTGAACGCGGTGCAAATCGCGGAGCTGCTGTAACTCACGCGATTGTTTCCCTTTGCGAACCCTGTAGCCACCGGCCTGTGGCCGGTTGACCAAAGCCCGGTAGACCGAGAGCCCAAACGGCCCACAGGGCCATGGCTACAGATGGTCATAGTGTTATTGCGGAGTCGCAGAGGGAGATGCTTCGCCCTTCTTTTTTCCGCCCGCCGGCTTGGCTTGGCCGCGTTCAGCGCCACCAGGGGGAGCGTTGGACGGCTGCACGTTAGTTCCCGGCCCTCTCTGTCTGGCGGCTTGATCCCCAGGGTACTGCCCGCCGCCAGGAGACGGAGCCGCCTTCTCAACAGGCTGGCCCTTCTGCTTCCCGTGCGGCGGTTCGCTGGTGACTCCGCCGGGCTGGCTGGGAATTCCTGTCTCATGAAGCTGGCCCTTCTGCTGCCGCTGCGGCGGTTCATTGGAGGCACCGCCGGGCTGACCCGGAGTTGTCCTCTCCAGAGGCTGGCCCTTCTGCTTCCCGTGCGGCGGCTCGTTGGTGACACCGCCAGGCTCACCCGGAGTCGCCCTCTCCAGAGGCTGGCCCTTCTGCTTCCCGTGCGGCGGCTCGTTGGTGACACCGCCAGGCTCACCCGGAGTCGCCCTCTCCAGAGGCTGGCCCTTCTGCTTCCCGTGCGGCGGCTCGTTGGTGACACCGCCGGGCTCACCCGGAGTTGGGCTGCGAACACCGCGCTCGAACTGGCCTCTGTTTTTGCCGCCTGGGGTTGGCATCCCTTCAGGCGCCACAGTTGGCCCACCGGTCGGCGGGGTCGGTGCGATCTGCTCGCCCGGTTTTCCCCTATTCTGCCTGCCAGAAGGTCTCGGAGGCGGTGAAGGAAAGCCGCCCTCTGCCGGGGCGACACGCGGCGAGGCAGTCACGTTTGGCTGAGGGGGTTGACCGGGTTTGGTTCGTTTGCCTCTTTCGAAGGGCGAAGCGGCAGCGGTTGGCGCAGCGGCGGCGGCAGCGGTCGGCGCAACAGGAGCGGTCGGGGCAGTTGCCGGAGCTGCTGGCGGTGCTTGACCGGGCGCACCTGCTGCGCTCGGTGGCGGAACTTTCTTCAAGTCCTCAGTCTTCATTTTTTGTTTCACTTCGGCCTCATTAGAAACACCAGCCCATCCTTTCTCAAGTTTCGGCTGCGCAACCTTCGTTTTCACGTTCGGTGGCGCCATCTGTGCCGCCGGTTTCTTGATCGTCATCGGAGCGCCGACGACAAGTTTGTCTCCCTGGACTTTCGTTAGACCGCCGGATCTTGCTGCCGCGGTCACATCAACATTCGCTTCGCGCTCAAGGCGCAAGCGTTGGATAGGGCGGCTCGAACGCGCGCTGAGCACATTGTAATCAGGGCCGTAATTATAAACCACATTGTTTTCGTAGGTGATGTTGGTCACGTTCACCGTGTTGTTGATGTAGGTGACGTTCTCTGACGGCGCGACGATGCGGCTGCGCAGGACCGGCTCGCCGATGTAGCGAACATCGACAAAGTTGTAGTAGGCGGGTCCGATATCGAATTCGATATCGACACGTCCGCCGATTGGCCGGCCTTCGTAAACGATTCCGGGTCCTCGCGGAGGCAAGGGCGCCCAGCCGACGTAATCACCGCCGGTGCGCCAGGAAACCCAGGCCGGACCCCAGTCGAGATCGCTGCCTGGAAACCAGACCCAGCCGTAATCAGTCAGGCGGGCCCACCGTCCATAGTGATAGGTCGCCCAACCGAAGTCTTCATAAGAGACCCACGTCCAACCGACGTCCGTGTAGGCCCAGTAGCCATCAGAATAAGGACGCCAGTTAGAGTCACTCAGGGCCACATCCGGTTGCCAGCCATAGCCGTAGTCTCCTACCTCGATCCAGTTTCCGCCGGAAAGATTGTTGTAAAAGAAATCGACGGAGACTTCGCTGTCTGCTTTCGCCTGCCTCGCGGCTGGCAAAAACAAAGCAAATATCGTTAACGCTAGAAGTATCTTTTTCATGTCTTAATAGAAGGTTGAGGCGTTAGACTTCCGCGCCTCGCGCTTTATTCATTTCATAATTCGAAAACCGCGCACCGAGCGCGCGTTCCCAGAAGAGGCGAGTGATCGAGCTCGGCGTCTTTTCATTATTCATTAACACCGGGCTTCAGCCCGGTGATCCTGATCGGCAGAGGTTTAATAACCGTTAACGGTTTGCCGGCGCGCTTAAAACCATTAAAACGGCTTGATTTCACTGCTTGCGCCAGCACCGGGCTGAAGCTCGGTGTTAATTTTCTGACGCGAACAAAACCTAGCGTAAACCTGCGGCTCACGAATCAACGCTACCGCGGTCGAAGCACAAGAAATGAGCGCATCCGATGCCGGCAAACCGATAAGACCTGCGGTTGGGCGGAATCAAGCGAAGCAACGATCTTGTTGTATTCCGAAACTGAGGTTACCGGCTGCTGATTGATTTCTTCGATCACGTCGCCTTTTTGCAATTCGGCCGCGCCACTATCAGGATCGACATTTGTGACGACAACGCCGCGCGCGTTATTTGGCAGATCGAGCTGACGCGCCATGT
>Ga0209056_10009055_pt1 | contig 10183 bp, 7 predicted proteins | sample GraSoiAngelo_114_FD_185876 | JGI IMG/M metagenome (GOLD analysis project Ga0209056, IMG submission 185876) | Grasslands soil microbial communities from the Angelo Coastal Reserve, California, USA - 14_0903_13_40cm (SPAdes) (version 2) | ecosystem: Environmental > Terrestrial > Soil > Grasslands ...
TACGACTCCGCAGCCGCGCCGGCCTCCCCGAGTTGCTCCCGCACCCAGCCGGCGTCGAAGAGGGCCGCGGCGTCGGCCGGCTGCTTGGCGAGGTACGCCTCGAGCCTCGCCTGCGCCGGCTCCCACCGTCCCTGCGCCATCAGCTCGCGCGCTTGCAGGTGGAGAATGGCGGCGGGCAGCTCGATGAGCCGCTGGCGCTCGTCCGCCGCGGCCTGCGCGCCCTTCGGCCTCCTCTGCGCCGCGTGCGCGCAGGCGCAGGTGGCGATCAGCATGGCGAAGAGGAAGCGCATCTAGGGACCTCCCCCCGGCAGATCCGGCGCAATGCCGCGTGAGACTGCATTCTCGACGAACGGCGGCCGGTGCACTTCGCCGTACGCGTCCGGCTGGTATTCGCGCAGGAGCTCGTGCGCTTTGATCACCCATTCCGAGTAGACCCCCGACTTTTGCGAGACCCGGATGGCGTCGGCGAATGCCGCAGTGGCCCTGTCCTCCAGGGGAAGCGCTTGTGACTCGAGAGTGCTGCGATACAGCTCGCGCTGCTCGGCATCGAGGCCGCGCGGCATCGGAGCATCGAGCAGGCCCTTGTTGAAGTTGCGGTACGCCTCGCCGATCCGCTCGAATGCCGCCTGGCTCCACTGCGGGCTGCCGATCGCGATCACCTCGCCGTAGGCGGAGACCAGCCGCTCCACCCGCGAGCTCTTCAGGTTGAGCGCCCGGACCAGGTCGTCTTGCCGCGCGTGGTGGAAGTGGATTCCGATGAATTCTTCGAACGAGGGCTCGACTCCGAGGAACCGCGCGTGCGCCGCGGCGTCGATCACCGCCGCCGTCTTTTCCTGTTCCGGAAGGCGCGCGAACAGGTGTCCCACGTCCGCAAGGACGGCCCGGGCCTGAGGCGCCTTGGTCTCGCGCAAGTCCATTGCCTGCCGGTACCGGGCGAGAAGTAGCTTTCCTGGCGAGGCCATACCGGCCCAGTCCCGATGGAAGGCCGACCAGTGTGCGGCGGCCCGCCGGAAATCGTTGAGGCGCTCGAGGACGATGCCGATGTTGAACGCGATCCTCGCCGCGTCCGGACGCACCCGATACTGCTTCAGGTATCTCTGCCAGTCCTCGAGCGCCCCGGCGTCGTCGCCCAGACCCTCACGCCAGACGGCGGCGTTGTAGAGCCAGTCCGCAGCCCTGGGGTCGGAGGGCCAACGGCGCTGCGCCTGCTCGTACCAGCGGATCGCGTCTGCGTACCGGCCGGCCCGCTCGCAGGCGCTGGCCAGCGCCGGCACAGTGCGCTGCACAATCGCGGCATCCGCCGAGGGATATTCACGCAGCAGCTGCTCGCCCGCGGCGATCTCCACGTCGAGCTCGTCGGCCTTGTCGGCGATCACCAGCGCGTTGTAGAGCGCCTTGGGAGCGTGCTCGCTCTTCGGGTACAGGGCGACGAAAGCCCTGAACTCCTTCGCGGCCAGGGCGTAGTCCTTCTTCTGCTCGTACAGCTGCATCACGTACTTGAACTGCGCGCCCTCGGCGATCCGGGCGACCTCGCCCCGGAACTTCGAGCCCACGGGACAGAGCTCGGGGTTCTCCAGGAACCGCTGGGCCAGGCCGCTCAGTGCCTGCCACTGCTCCTTGGTGTTCAGGATGTCCAACGACAGGTGCGCCGCCTTTTGCGACCAGGCATCCGTCGGCCAGCGGAGGATGATCTCGCCGAAGCGCTTCGCCGCCTCCACATAGTGGTGCCGCTCATAGAAGACCAAGGCGGCCTTGTACCGGATGACGATTTCGTCCTTTGCTCCCGGCGCCAGCCGCAGGTAGCGATCGCAGGCAGCGATCAGCTTCTCCTCGTTGACCGGGATCCGCTGCTCCTCGACGTCCCGCGCGAATGCTTCGATCTGCAGCTTGCGGCTGCGATCGAGCTGCCCCTTGTCCCGGCCCTCCTCGATCTTCGCCGAGTCGCCGAGCTCGCGCTTCTTCAGCTTGCCCTTGGCGGTATCGACCGACTTCTCCAGGGCGAGGATGGCGTTGTACGCCGCGCGCCGGGCGTGCGGACCCTCGGGCGCCTTCTCCACCACCTTCCCGTACTCCTCCGCGGCGGCGTCCCAGTCCTCGAGGGCATAGAGGATCTCCGCCGAGTAGAACCTCATCGACACCGCGCTCTCGCTCTGTGGGAAGGTTTCCAGGTATTGGCGGTAGATGTCGCGGGCGAGCCGGTACGTCGCTGCGCTCTTCGTCTTGATCGCCTCCTGGTGGTAGTCCTGCACCAGCTCGCGCAGCGCGCCCTCCGCGAGATCGTTGGCTTCCGCGACCGCGCCGTTCTGCGCCATGTTCGCCTTCGCCCATCCGCTCTGCGGCCCGTATTCGGAGACCATCCTCTTCATCTCGGCGAGGACCTGGTCGCGCCGGTTCAGCTTGTCGCAAGCGAGCACGATCTTCTGCTGCCAGGAGGGCGCGCGCGGATGGTGGGGAGACCGCTCTTCGAGGATGCGGTAGACGCGGATCGACTGATCGAACTTCCCGTCGTCGAAATAGGTCGCGGCCAGGCGGTCGATCGCGTCGATACCGTAATCGGGGCCCTTGTCCGCCAGGTAAGCCACCGCAGCGTCGATGGCGTCGACGCGGGCATAGGCAAGCACGATGTCCCGGAGCGCCTCCTGCCGCAGCTGCACGCGATCGGCGCGCATCTCGCCCTCGGAGTACGCGATCACCTCCTGGAACTTCGCGATCGCCGCCTGGTAGGCGCCGGCGTTGTAGTCGCACCAGGCGAGCTTGTAGAGGGCGAAGGGGTAGACCTTCGGCAGCCGGAACGAGGCCGCTTTCGCGAATGCCTCCCGCGCGCGCCGCAGGTCGTTGCCCGCGAAGAAGTGCTCTCCGATCTGCACGTACGCGTCCGGGACGAATCGGCTCTGGGGGTATTGTTGGATGAGCGCGCCGTAGTCCGCGATGCCCTGCTCCTTGTCGCCGCTCTCGTAGAGGTTGTGCCCGGCGACGAAGAGGACCTCATCGCGCCGCTCGTACGCCGGATATCGCTCGAGGATCTCCCGGTAGAGCTGGACCGCCTGCTTGCGGTACCCCTCGCTGCGCCGCGCGTCGAGCCTGGGCTCCTCGCCTTGGCTCTTCTCCAGCCACTTGGTGGAGGCGTCGTCATGCTCCTGGATCTCTTCGGAGGCGGCGTAGCGCGCCTTCTCCCACCACAGCTCCGAGAGCTGGAAGTAGAGGTCGGCGCGGCGATCGCCCTCCGGAATCCGCGGGATGATGGCGCGCAGGTCCTCGATCATCTCCTCGCGCTTGCGGTCCGCCGCGGCGTCGCGCTCGCGGTCCTCGGCGGACGATTGAGCGGCCGCCGCCCAGGTGGCCGGCGCGAGGGCGAGGAGCAGCGCTGCCACGGCGCGCGTCATTCGCCCTTGCTCCCGGCGCACGCGTCCTTGACCGTGTAGCGGTAGTAACCGATCTCGTCGGGCCAGTACTCGCCTTCGAACGGCCAGTATTCGTGGCCGGCTTGGGGAATGCCGGGACGGTGCAGCTGCTGCGACGCGAGCTGCGCGTCCGCGTCGAAGCGCGTCTCCAGCATCTCCTTCTCGCCCTTGGTGGTCTCGAAGGCGATCAGCTCCTTGTCTCCCTCGAGCACCTCGATGAGCCGCGCCATGTCCGCGAGGCGGCCCTGGATGAACTTGCCCGCGAGCCGTTCCGACAGTTGCTTCTGCCGGCCGATGCCGTCGAGCAACTCGTCCTTCAATGCCCCGCTGAGCTTGGGGTCTGCCCGTACCCGGGAGGCCTCCTGGTCGAGGGCCTCCAGATACGCGCGCATCGAGACGACGCGCTCGTTCTTCCACAAGTCATGCTGCACGGCCCGGGGAAGGCGTGCATCCGCTGGCTGCAGCATCCGCCAGTACTCGTCCAGCGCCGGCTCGGACTGCAGCACTTTCTTCATCTGGTCGCGCATCGGCAGGTATTCGCGGTCGAACTGCGCCAACACCTTTTTTACCTCGTGATACAGGCAGCGCTGCTGGTAGAGGATCGCCATCAGATTGAGCGACTCCGGCACGAACTCGTCGCTCAGGTGGGGAGACTGCAGGCTGTGCAGCTTCCCCAGGGCGGCGCCCGGATCGCCTTTCTGCAGATCGGCGTACGCCCCTTCGAACAGAGCCTCGTCCCAGTGGCGGGAGAACCGGGGCACGTTCTCGTACGCGGCGCTCGCTTCCGCGTAACGGTGCAGCGCGTACAGCGTGCGCCCGAGGGCGATCCAGGCGAGCTCCTTCAGCTCGCCTCCGGCGCCGGGAAGGACGGCGAGAGCGCGGAACGTCGCCGCCGCGCTCTGGGGATCGGTCCGCTCTTGCAGCAGACCTTTCACGTATTGCGCCTGCGGATAGGCGCCGGTCTCGGGCGGCACCTGCTCCGCGAGACCGGCCGCCTGCTCGAATCTTCCGGCCCGATAGCCGAGCAGCGCGAGCGACGCACGGATCCTGGCCAGCCTTTGTGGCGCAAGCGCCGAGAGCGGCTCGCCGTACGCTTTCTCGAAGAGATTGGGCGCGACCACGTCGTCGCGGAGCCGCTCCGCGGCGGAAGCAGCTGCGTCGATCGCTTTCAGGTAGTACGGATTCGCCGGCCCCGCGCTCACGATCGCCGCGTAGTGCGCGAACGCGCTGAACGAGAAGCCCATTCGCTCCAGACCCTGCGCGAGGTGATACTCCGCCTCGGCGCTCACGGGGCCGTCCTCGGCGGCGGCAGCAGCGGAAGCGAGCAGGATGACGGAGAGGAATCGGCGCATGGCTGACGTCCTCAAAAGAGCCAGCTGACGCCGGCCTGGAAGGCGATGTTGTTGATCACGTCGGCCGAGGGCCGGGCGAGGAGGTCTTTCGCGGCGCCGGCATTGAGCTGCGCCTGGGCCCCCGGCGCTCCGAAGGCGCGCTCGTCGCAGCCGGGGGAAAGGCCCGTCGCGGTCTGGCCGTTCGCTTCCGCGATCTCGATCTTCGCCGCATCGGCTTGATTGCAGCCGTTCACGCGCGAGACGTAGCCGGAATAGGCGAAGTCGCGCAGTTCGACGCGGACCGTGAGCTGCTCGCCGAGGAAGACCCGCAGCCCCAGCCCGAGCGACGCGATCGGACGAAACCCGGTATCGCCAAACGTGCGCCCGGTGCTCGGGTCGGACGACGGGCGCAGCTGCACCCGCGTCTTCGCCGCCCCGAGCCCCGCGTTCAGGTACATTCCCAGGCGCAGGATCTTCCCGTCGAAGACGTTCAGTTTGCCGTACACCGGCATCAACTCCAGCCCGGCGAGGGCGGCGTAGCGGAGGAGGAAGGCCTCGGCGCTCTCGGGCGCAACGCGGCCCTTGGTGAGCAGCTCCTCGGAGAGAGCGCTCTGGACCGAGATCGGGAAGTACCAGACGCCGACTTGCGCGGCGAGGTTCTCCCGTAGGTGGTAGGCCGCTTCCGCGGCGACTCCGGTGTGCACGGTGAATTTCGGGTTCACTTGCGTATTTCCGAAGAACGACAGCTCCCAGCGGCCCGACTCGGTGAAGGGGCGCTTCTCCAGGACATGGACGCGCACCGCATCGGGATCGGCCTGCTGCGCCGCCGCCGCTCCGCAGACCAGCGATGCGAGAACGAGGGTCCGCATGATCAGAACAGGAACGACATGCCGCCGGTGAACATCGCGATGGCGGCGAGGTAGTGGCTGGGGGAGCCGCTGGAGGGCTGCGTCAGGTCGTTGGCGCGCTTGTACGAGGAGCGGAAGAGGTATCCGCGAACTTCGCTCACGAGGCTCCAGCGCTGATTGAAGTAGAAGCGCACGCCGGCGCCCGCGATCCCGGTTCCCGTGAGCGCGTCGCTCCGCTGGAAGCTCTGGCAGACGCCCGTGCCCGGATCCGCGCACAGGTTGACCGACTCGCGGTGGATCTGCGCAATCCCGGCGCCGCCGAGCAGGAAGGCCTGGAAGTGCACCCGCAGCTCGGAGGCGAGGTTGAGCTTGCCGTAGATGGGCGCGACCCGCGCCAGCGCGAAGCCGCCGAGGCGCAGCTGGTTGTCGTTCCTGAACTCGTCACCCACCTGTCCCGCGGTCCGGGGGCGCAGATCGCCGCGCACGTTGCGCGCCAGGTCGGAGAGCCCGGTGTGGTTGAGCAGCGCCTCCGCGCCGAAGTCGAGCCACTCGTTCGGGTGGTAACTGAGCGAGAGAAGGCCTCCGATCTGATCGATCAGGGCGTTGTTCAACGCGATGCCGAAGGAAGCTCCCGCCTCCCAGCGGCCGGTCATGGCATGGAGCTTCCGCTGCACGACGGTGGGCGCGCCGTCGGGGCCGTACACGATCTCTTCCGCCCGCGCGCCGGACGCACCGAGGAAGCAGAGGGCGGCGAGAACGTGGAGAGCGAACATCGGGCGGCGCATCGCGGGGTCTCCCTCAGGGCGTAGAAGCTGTTGCGCGCCCGCCCGCACGGCAAGGTCGTGCGCCTGAACGCTTGCCGCGAACCGTTGAGCGCCAGACGCATCCGTGGTGTCGGCCCCACCTGCGCGCACAGCTGCTCACCCCGCGAATTGTGGCCGCTTCCTTGGCGCATGGTATCGATCCCGCGATGGGGGATCCTCAGAGCACCACCGGGGCTCCGCGCGCGCCGGAGGCGAGCGCCGCTCCGCTGCCGCTGCACGAGGGAATCGTCCGGGTCAAGGTGCCCGGCGAGAAGATCCTGCCGTTCCTCGCCAGGGCTTCGTTGTTCAAGAACGCACCGAAGGAAGTCGTCACCAAGGTTTCCACGCTCCTCCAAGGCCTGGAGTGCGCCGACGGCAGCGAGGTGGTCAGCGCGGGCAAGGTGAACGACGGGCTCGGGATCCTCTTCTCCGGCAAGGCGCAGGTGCTGCTGCCCTCCGCGGGCGGCGAGCTGGTGCCGGTCGAGGAATTACTGCCCGGAGACCACTTCGGCGAGGTCGGGGCGGTGCTGGGCAAGCCGAGTCCCTATTTCGTCATCGCGACCGACGTCTCGCGCGTCCTCTGGCTCCCGGCGGCGATCCTGCAGGGAATGATGGGCAGCGTGCCGGCCGTCAGCGAAGCGCTGGCGAAGGGGCTCGGCGAACGCGTGGTGGCGTTCGCCGGAATCGAAAGACACGGCTCGCTCGAGCTGATGACGGACATCGAGGCCGAGCTGCTCCAGGCCGTCGAGCCCGTGGTGGAAGGGATTGGGCCGCAGGCGGCACTGCCCGTGGCCGACATGTCCGGGATGATCTCCTTCGCCGAGGTGCGGGATTTCGATCTCTCCCCCACCGTGCTCGCGATGGTCCCGACCAAGCTCATCCGCAGCTTCCGGCTCCTGCCCGTGAAACTGGCGGGCAATCTGCTCACCATCGCGATGGTGAATCCGCGCGACAATGCCGCGCTCGCCGAGCTCAAGCGGACGTTGCAGACTGTCCAGATCGCCCCGGTGGCCATCGGCCTGGAGGACTTCAACTCCGCGTTGGTCCGGCTCAAGCTGCTGGACGATTCGGGCCCGAAGAAGTCCGGCGGGCCGCGCATCAATCCCGATTCCTTCCAGTTCGAAACCATCGCCGAACAGGACCGCGCGGGCGACGCGCGCGCGGTGGGCGACGACGCCATCCGCCTCGTCAACCGGATCATCGCGGCCGGCCTCGAGCGCGAGGCGAGCGACATCCACCTCGAGCCGACGGCGCAGGGGTTCCGAGTGCGGTTCCGCGTCAACGGCCTGCTACAGGACTGGACCGAACCGATCCCGGCGAGCACCTCCCTCAAGGGCGTCACCGCGCGCATCAAGGTGCTGGCCGGCCTCGACATCACCGAACGCCGGCTGCCGCAGGACGGCCGGATCGGCGTGACTGCGGGAAAGCGCGAGATCGATCTGCGCGTGTCTACCTTGCCGGCGAACCGGGGCGAGAAGATCGCCCTGCGCATCCTGGAAGCGGCGGGAAGCACGCGGGCGCTGGAGCAGATCTTCCTCGAGCCTGGGGTGCTCGCGGCCGCCCGGAAGGCATTGAACCGGCCCTACGGCGGGATCATCATCGCCGGACCCACGGGCTCGGGAAAGACTTCGTCGCTCTATGCGCTGCTGAACGAGCGAAAGGTCACGCGTCCTGACACCAACATCATGATGGTCGAGGACCCGATCGAGTATCGCCTCGCTGGCGTCACGCAGGTGCAGGTCAATGCAGCTGCCGGGCTCGGATTCGCCCAGGTGCTGCGCTCGATGCTGCGGCAGGATCCCGACGTGATCGTGGTCGGCGAGATGCGCGACGAGGACACGGCGCAAATCGCCCTCCAGGCGGCGATGACCGGCCACCTCCTGCTCACCTCGTTGCACGCCAATCATGGGCTGGCGGCGCTGCAGCGCCTGGAGAATCTCGGCGCCGGCCGCGCCCTGGTCGCGCAGTCGATCCACCTGGTGCTCGTCCAGCGCCTGGTGCGCAAGCTCTGCTCCGCCTGCCGCAAGCTCGATCCGCCGGTGCCTGCGCTGCTCGAGTCCCTGGTGGCACGCGGGATCGTGGACAAGGGGCAGCAGACGCTGCCGCGCGCGGTAGGCTGCGACGCTTGCGCGGGGACGGGGTACGTCGGACGCGCAGCCGTGGTCGAGGCGCTGCAGATCACGGACGCTGTGCGCGAGGCGATCGCCGCGGACCGCCCGCTTCCCGACGTCCACAACATCGCGCGCGAGAGCCGCGCGCTGGTGCCCTTCATCGACTACGCCCGGCACCTGCTGCAGAAGCAGATCATCAGCGCGAGCGAGGTGCTGCTGTCGCTGGCCGACTAGCCGCTCCCGCGCCGCAGGCGCGGGTATGCGGCTATTGTTTCGAGGCTGTACGGATCATGACATGCGCTCTACTTGGAGTGGATGGGTGCCGCGCCGGCTGGGTCGCGGCAAGCGATCGCGGCGCTCGCGTATACCCGACATTCGCGGAGATCGTCGCGCAGCGCTTCGATCTGATGCTCATCGACGTGCCGATCGGTCTCCTGCAGGCGGGTCCGAGGCACTGCGACCTGCAGGCGCGCAACCTGCTCGGCGCGCGAAGAAGCTCCGTCTTTCCGGCGCCCGGGCGCCGGCTGCTGCGCGCGCGCCGATATGGCAGGCAGTGCTCGATCCAGCTGTGGAACATCCTCCACAAGATCCGCGAGGTCGACGAGGCGATGACGCCTCGGCTGCAACGGCGCGTGCGGGAGGCCCATCCCGAAGTGAGCTTCGCGCTCCTGAACGGGGCGCCTCTGCGCTTCGCGAAGAAGAGCGCCGATGGCGAAGCCGAGCGGCGCCGGCTGCTGCGCCCGATCTTCGGCGAGATCCCCGCCGTTCCTGGAGCGGCGCGCGATGACGTGCTCGATGCCTACGCCCTGCTCTGGTCCGCGCACCGGGCGTGGCAGGGAGAGGCGCGCGTTCTCGGCGGAAGCGAGCGGGACGAGCGCGGCCTGGAGTGCGAGATCGTCGGCTGAGTAGAGCTACTTCACGGTGGGCCGGACGATCACGATCGACTTGTCGTAGCCGGGGACGCTGCCGCTGATCAGCAGCAGGTTGTTCTCGGGAACCACCTCGACGACCGTCAGGTTCTGTACCGTACGGCGGTCGACGCCCATGTGTCCCGGCATCCGCTTGCCCTTGAAGACGCGGCCCGGTGTCTTGCGCTGCCCGACGGCGCCCATGTGGCGGTGGTGCTCGTGGCTGGAAGCGGAGTCGCGCGCTGCGCCCTTCATATGGTGCCGCTTCACCACGCCCGCGAAGCCGAACCCGCGGGTGATACCGGTCACGTCCACGCGGTCGCCCTTCTTGAAGAGGGCGACGCTGACCTGCGATCCGACGGCGAAGTCGCTGAGCTCCTTCTCCTCGACGCGGAACTCTTTGATCATGCGATGCGGCTTCTGCCCCTTCTTCTTGAACTGGCCGAGATAGGGCTTCGTCTTGCGCCGCTCCGCCTTCTTCTCGTCGAGCTCCTCGTAACCGAGCTGTAGGGCGGTGTAACCGTCGCGCTCCTGCGTGCGGTGCCCGAACACCAGATTCGGCGAGGCTTCCACCACGGTGACGGGGACGGCGGCGCCGTCTTCTGCGAACACCGTCGTCATCCCGACCTTCTTGCCGATGAGGCCCTTCGACATCTCGTGCTCCTCGCGCTCCTACCGCGTGATCGCGCGCAGCGTGCAGGCAGTGGCTGCGGCGGCGGGCCCGAGACCGCGCCGTGCGTAGGGATTGCGTGACTTCGATTCCCCGGTCCCTTGGGGGCCG